>QWCI01000007.1_pt1 | contig 87562 bp, 60 predicted proteins | sample 1972541 | NCBI WGS metagenome assembly QWCI01 (sample SAMN09866712, study PRJNA288562) | Human oral metagenome isolate term3_saliva, whole genome shotgun sequencing... | isolation source: mouth | host: Homo sapiens | place: USA: California | reverse complement strand
GAAGCATTATTGAATACGTTGGTTAATGCTGACTATTATGGCAGACGTGGGGTGGTCATCAAGAAATATCCTGATGGTTACACCTTTGAGAACCCGGGTGATTTCCGAATAGGTATGAAAGAGGCCATGAGTGGTGGCGTTTCAGACCCTCGCAATGCAATTCTCTTTAAGATGTTCGCCCTCATCGACCTTGGAGAACGTGCCGGTAGTGGCATCCCAACCATCATCGATGGCTGGAAATCGGCATACGGTGAACAGCCGACGTGGGAAGACACGCACAACCCTGACCGAACCATTTTGAGACTACATTGCACAAATCTTTCGGAAGTGTTGTTTGAAAAGGCTTCCGATGATGGGGTGGAAAAAGAGTTAGGTGGCGGTAAAGACCATAACAATACGGCGATAAACTCGAAAGCTGGCGATAAACCGGCGATAAATATAAGATCCGGCGATAAAACACCTAATGAACCGGCGATAAAATCAGAAACTGGCGATAACACCGGCGATAAAATGCAAGTGATATTGGATTATATTGCGAATAATGGAGAAGTTAAGACATCAGATATAATGCAAGCATTTGGATTGAAGTCATCGCAATCTCGTTATTATCTCAGTACCTTGGTTGAGCAAGGGCGAATTGAGGCGTGTGGAAGTAATAAGAACCGAACCTATAAAGCAATATAATGACACCATACGATTTCTTTCAGGAGAAAATCCTTCCATGGTTTAAGGGTGATTACCAAGAATTCAGTTCCAAAACTGTTGATGGATATTTCCTCTATATTGCCATATGGGATAAGGAACCGAGACAAGCCATGATTACCACCAATGCGCTGGCTCTGTTACAGCGCATCTTTGATAGGCATTCAGAATCCACAGGAAACAAAGAAGCTGGCCTACTAAGCTCACAAGTAAGTCGCTGGTACGTGAATGGTTTCACATCTGCCTACAATTACTGTCGTAGATATGACCTTGACCATCCCTTTAAGCATACGGACTTTGCTCAGTGGAGTGTAAAATTGAATTCGTCAGACGATTTGGAGCGTGGTGAATGGAACTTAGATATGTTCCGCAGATATACAATTAACCTTGGACGACGTGAGGGTACATTGTTTTATGTTGCTGAGAAGGAAAGTTGTAATGGACAAATGGTAATGGGGCATAAAGACCAGCCAAAAGATAAAGCGAACAAACTATCACCAATTGTACCTGAAGCAGAAGATGATTATCATTTCCCTAATGGCTTGTTGGAAGAACTTTATAAGAGATTCAACGGAGAATTATTCAAAGACTTAGTCTCACCAGATGAATTCAAAAGTATCATTACCCGCAAATCGCATACAAGCCACCTTGCCGCATGTTCGCAGAAGAAAATGCTCATGTATAAAATTCTACATGATCTATCTCTCTTGTTGCCTGAGGATATTCGTACCACTTGGTTCGAAGATATAGCCAAAGAATGTGGCTATAAAGTTGAAAATATTAACAAGAAGTACAAAGGGAGCGATAGCGTGACGGAAGTGTACCACAAAAAGATGGAACAGATTGACCATATTTTCAGCAAATATAGTCGTACATAACGATTTTCGATATCTATCCTATACAACAAATGGCGTATCTCCACTTCGGAAATACGCCATTTGTGCGTTTCATACGATACCATGTGATTCCCAAACACGCCCACTTATCCCCACCTTTGATAAATCAACAAAATTCTACTAAAATATTTTTAAAATTAAATCATTGAATATCAATGTGTTACTATCAAACTTTATCATTAGTCATAAAATTCTTTAGGTGCCACTTGTAGCCACTTTCCCACTTACGACATTTGCAGCATCACTTTTAAATTTCATGATATGAAAGGTAATTTCATTATGCTGCAAAAGGAAGACCTCAAGGAGGTCATTGCAGAAGTATTAGAGACAATGGTGGGCAAGAATCTCATGAAAGAACCAGCTCAGCCAGAATCCACAGAGTATTTAACCCGCGACGAGCTGTGTGCACGCCTGCATATCACCTATACCACACTCTGGCGCATGGAGAAGCGTGAGGAGATACATGTGCACAAGATTGGTAGGCGCAACCTGTATTCCAAGCAGGAAGTGGACGCCTTGATTTCCAATGGGCTTCCAGTCAAAACAAACAATCAATAGGGTTATACTATGGATAAACTGGTCAAGACCATTCCCAAGCCAGCAGATGTGGATTACATCTTGTCCTCCTTTCATGAGTTGCAGGAACAGGGAGCCGTTGATGCAGGTGGTTTCCATGTGTCTTCCATGAATGACTGCGTAAGGAGAGGCAAGTCGCTGCCTCCTATCGTCGTTCTATATCCCAATATTGTCCTCGAAGGTGACCTTTGCATCATCTTCGGACAGTCTGGCATCGGCAAGACCATCTTCGCCATGCAGGTGGCAAGGGATATTGCGGCAACGGGGAAGCGAGTGCTGTACGCTGACTTCGAGATGACACTGCGTCAGTTGGCCCTCCGCTACGAGTCTCCAAATTTCCCTCCCACTTTCTTCCGTGCGGAGATGGATATGGAAGCACCGGTTGGCGATGTTTTGAAGGGGATAGAGGCAGCAGCTGTGACGAATATGGCGGAAGTGGTGTTCATCGACAACATCACCGCACTCAGCCAGTCGCTCGACAAGAGCTCCGACGCTGGCTCGCTCATGGCTTCTTTAAATGCCTTAAAACGGAAATATAACTGGACGCTGGTCATCCTCAACCATGTACCCAAGATGTTCTCCGGATCCGTTCCTCTTTCCCTAGCAGCTATACAGGGTTCCGCCAAACTCAATCAACTCATAGACGATGCCGTGGGACTGGGGCAGTCAAGCCGTGACAAGTCTATGGTCTATGTGAAGCAGTGCAAGTGGCGCAATGGCGAGCTGGTGCTCGATGCCGACAATGTGGCCCTGTATGAGCGTAAGAACGGCGAGGGCAATCTGTGCTTTACCTTCTGAAGCTATGACACGGAAGCCGTCCATCTGGAAACGGCAAGTAGCAACGAGCATGAAAGATTGAAGGCAAGAGTCAGAGAGCTATCCTCCCAAGGCATGAAACAGCAGGACATAGCCAAGGAATGCGGTATCACCCAGAGTAAGGTTTCAAGGCTTCTGAACAGCTGATTTATGCACTTTATTCATTTTATGCAATATGCATAAGTGCATAAACTGCATAAAACACATGGAAAATATGGAAAATCAGGATTTGAAGAAAATATCGGCTGCCAAGGCTGCGCCCAATGACCAGATGGTGATAGACATTCCTAAACTGGATATAGGATTCCATTATTCCTCCCTTACGGATTATCTGGATAAGGCCGTGGATTATAATCCCAAGATGTTGTCTGCTATTGACGACCTTATCATACGGTTTCATCTGGGTGCTGTTATTAAACTGGTGAACGGGCACCATGGAACGGTGCTACCTAGAATCAGCCGGAATAATAAGGTTGTTGGTGGAAGCGTGCTGTACTTTGATACGGGCAGTGGGGCTGTCCTGCGAAGAGAGGCTTTGGTGGAACATCTTTATAGCTGGTATTGCTTCGACTATTACACAGATGATGAAGTATTCTTTGGCGAGCATCTACTTTCAAACAAGCCTGTCGCCATCGTGCAAGAGGAAAAGACTGCCCTGCTCGGTACGCTTGCCGAACCCTCCATCGACTGGCTGGCAGTCGGGGAAGGCTGCAACCTCACCGATGGCATGATGACAAGATTGGAGGGCAGGAGAGTGGTACTTTTCCCGGATGATATGAACTATGATTATTGGATGGAGAAGTTCAAAGGTCGGTTCAAGGTCGATAATGGATTTATCCAGCATGACATCAACAATTACCTTATTGATAAAATCAAGTGCAGGGGAAGTCCATAGTCGCTGAAAGTGTTGGGGAGGACGAAACAGGGCTTTGCCCTTGTTATAGCCCACTATAACTACACGCTTCGCTTTCATAGTTGTGGGTCCAAGGCCAGCCTTGGAGAACCGGCGGGAGTGACTCTCTCCCTGCACCCTCCACTCATGGACATCTGCCCCCAAGACCCCTGACCAGAGCGTGACCCTCTCTCTGGACTCTCCGCTTAGGGCATTTCCCCCTAAGAACCCTTTACAAAGAAAAATTCTCTAACACATTAAACTTTGTTGATTATGACACAAATGACATCCGTACACATCAAGCCCTGCAACATCGGGCAAAGTGAAGCACATAACCAAAGAACAAAAGCGTATCTCGACCACATCAATGCAGAAAAGCTCTATATAAGAAAAGACCTGATACCAGATAATCAGTCGTGGACATCAGAGCAGCAAGGCGACATGACCCTACAGCAGTATTACGATGCCATCGGCAGGATGGTCAAGGAAAAGACCGGCAGAGCCATGCAGACCAAGGAACGGGAACGGGTGAACAAGAAAACGGGCAAGGTGACCAAAATTGCCGGCTGCACTCCCTTGCGCGAGGGTGTCGTTGTTTGCAAGCCAGACACCACCATGGAACAACTGAAGCATTTTGCAGACCTTTGCCAGCAGCGTTTCGGCATTACAGCCATACAAATACACATCCATCGTGACGAGGGATATTATCTTGATCCAAATGACACTTCTACGTGGAAGCCCAATTATCATGCCCACATCATCTGGGACTGGATGAATCATGAGACGGGCAAGTCCTGCAAACTGGACAATGACAACATCAGCCTCATTCAGGATATGGCAGCGGAAGCTTTGGAAATGGAGCGCGGTGCTTCCAAGTTGGAAACAGGCAGGCAGCATCTAGAACGGAACGACTATATCGTGGCCAAACAGAAGCGTGAGTTGGAGGAAACCAAGAAGCTGACGGAAGAACTGGCAAAGGAACACGAGCAGAAAATCCTTGATTGTGAAAAGCTGGACAGGGAAATCCACGAAAAGCAAGTGAAAGCCAATCGGGAAAATGGCAGTGCCATTCTATCCGGTTTAGCTCATATTGCAGGAAAAGGTAAATATGCACAACTCGAAGCGGAAAATGAAGAAATGAAGCAGCAGGTGGCACTAATTCCTGATAGGATAGCGGAAGGCGTAGCTGAACGAACAGCTGAACTGGAGAGGATCTGTGAAAGAGAAAGGCAGATCGCAGAACTGCGCTTGGATGAATACAACAAGCTCACCTGGAGTTACAACAGGTTATTGAAGAATTCCCAAAATGACAAAAGAACCTATGAGCTTAATCTCTCACAGAAAGATTATGCCATCGCCATCCTTAGGGCCGCTTTTCAGAAGATGGTAGAGTTGTTGGACGTTGCATGCCGCAAGGCTTTGCAAGCCGTCATCGACTTTGCCAAGAAACCAACTGCCAGACGGTTTACATTCGGGCAAGCCTGTGCTGTCAATGACTTTCTTGATACCGACACTGACAGACAACATGCTGCAACCACTTTGTCTGTACTATCCCATCCCTTTCTCACGGAAGACGAACACGCCAAAGGGAGATTGGAAGTACAGAATGTGGTTAATAACTATTCCAAATATGAAAGGACTGAAATAGAAATACAAAAAAGAACTATCCGCCCATCACGGGGTTTAAAAATGTAAAAATGGAGGAGACCTATAAAATAGTGTAGACAGAATTGTGTTAAAACTACTTTTGTTGCCATCAGGCACAGTTTACTTTACACTTTCCTCAAGAGATATTATCTTCTTGTTTCTCTGCATCCCAATTGCCATGTCCTCCGCCCATCCATTTTCCAGTAGATACCCATATCTCATAATAGTACATCCACTGCACTGCCCAATGTACTATTGTTTGAGCTATAACCATTGACGGTCGCCATTCGCCAGTCCCTGGCAAATAGAGGCATAACTGTTGTTTCCCATTACTATAGTTGTATGTGTGAGGCAGTCGTTTAGCCCCCTCTGCCAGCTGCAGAGGTTTTGGGGATATGATAAATGCTTTAGGTGCCTGTCCTAGTTTGTAAGTAATCTTTAGCTTATAGGTATCAGACAAAGCCGAAGGTGTGAACTCTCCGAACCAAGTCATAGTACCACATTGAATGGTACCTGACGATTCGGGGAATTCATGCCTCAAAATGCCAAACTGTTGGATCGGTGTTATAGCTTTAATCTCCATAAAAGGTATTCGCTGTATTTATAACTTTTCCAACTGTATTCGCAGCTACTTTTCCCGCACTAGTCAAAAGAGCAGCACCTGTCGCAAGCTTCGATTTTCTTCGTTCCACCAAAAGGGACGAAGCTTTTTCAATCATATTCTTACCAAATACACGCCCCATAATAATCTGTATCTGGATTCTGTTTGCTCCATCAAGGATCTCATGCATATCCTTCTTCACGGCAGCGAGCCATTTATAGAAATTCTTGCGTCTTTTGGGGTGTGTTGGCCATTTATCAGCAAAGTTTTCTTCAGGGTTTACCGGGTTCGACACCACATCCTCGCCTATCTCATTCTTGGTAATGCTTTTTTCAAGATTATCTACTACATTAAGCAAACCCTCAAGCAAGTTTTGTTCACCATTATAGGCACGAGCCGTCAAGGTAGTAATAATAATAGAGATAGGCTTATCTTCAGTATCGTTATAGAACATCATATCCCTATGACGTTTCAGTATCTGTACTATGCGCTGCAACACAGTCTTTTTCTTGTTGTATTTCTCAACAGGCACAATAGCCTCTGCCCTAAGTTTTACTGTTTCATCTGCTTTGCATCTGTGGGCAAACCACAATGCATATCCATCAGGGTTGCTTTTTAGCCAATCCTCTTTATACATAGATGTTGCATAGTCTTTCGCCTCCTTGTCAGTGATTCTAATGGAAATCTGATCCACGGTTTGATCCGAAAAGTTCTCCGAGAACAAATGTGTCATTCTTTCTACATATTTGCTATCAGCCACCGAAGGAAGAATATCCATATGATATTTCTCTTTAGGGTTGTCAGAATTGTCTCTGTATAACAGCGTCCAACAACGTCTGCCCTCTTTCTTGTTAACCATTGGAGCATAGCGATCGCTTCCCTTTAGTCTAGACCCCACCTTGTCTTTAATATCTTTCTGTGTCCACATCGGATTCTTCTCCGAGAGTCGGTATACTAAGTCCACGTCCAAATCATCATTAGGATTAATAGGTTGGATAATTGTACCCAACCTTAGAGATCCTTGGGGTGATACTATCGGCTTATAGGGCTCAAAAACAGGATCGTTCTGCAAGAACTCACCCACGGCCTTATAACTCCTCGTCAGGTTATCATACTGTGTTTGCGTGATGTCTAATGACTCGCCTAATGTTTCAAGAATATCCTTGAATTCTTCTTTTTGTTCTTTACTAAAAATTCTTCCCATCGCTCCCTATTTTATTGTTATCGTTTCTATATCTTCATTTTTATCACCCCAATAGTCATACAGCATCCAAGGTAAATCAGCTTTCGGCATTCTAATACGACCAAGTTCTACCGCACAAGAAGCAGGAACTGCCATGAATATTTTCAAGCAATCAGCCTTCGAGTGTGCCGTCTTAATGGCATCCATTGCCATTCTGGCCACTCGATTAAATTGTTTTAACTGACTATGGCAACGCATCATATCATTTCCTGGTTCACTGCAAGTGATAGACCATAGACTTACTGTGTTTCCATATCTATCAGCGATTCGCTCCAAGATAGCTTTTGTACTTAATGCAATCACTAGGACAGGCTCTTTAGTTTTATCATGAGGCTCAATTAGCTGAATGTCATTTTGTGAATCTTCTTCAAGCCAATACCAACTATCAGGAATGCGGTGTTTTTGAAAGACCGTTATTGGATATTTATCATTCAACATTGTACCCAACTTCACAAGCAAGGGTTGAGGTCCAAGTGCAAATAGCGAAACATGGGATAATTCACCTCGCTCCAATGGACCTAATACCTTATTAGTGCAAATATCTTCAATCTGACGTAATTCTACTTCCCAGAAAAAAGTCTCACCATCTTTCATAACAGAGTTCTTCATCTGTATTTCAATAGGTGACAAATCTGCTGGATATCTCTCTGGAAAGATAGTATTAAAAAGAACATCTTTATTAAAATGCGGGGTGTCTGTTCCTATTTTAGGTCCATACGCAACCACCAAGCTTTTCATGTTAGGCTGGATGCCTGTTACCAATAGGATTCGCTTTTCATGCTCCCTTTTCATCTTTCTGAGCACTTCCACGGTATATTTATCTTCATCGCTGTCAATTAGTTTGTGACATTCAGGGCAGAGCAGTATGAGATTGTTTATATCCTTTGCAAGTTCTTTAGATTTTTCCTTGTCGCCACGAGGCCCCTTGGGAGAGTCTCCAATGATATGGGCATAATTGGAAATATTGCATTCATCCATTGTTATCCCATGTTTAAATAGCACCTTGTTACATCCAGCGAACTCACATCTACCATGGGCTGCGAACCAAAGGTCTCGCTTTACACTTTCAGGAATTGTTGTCTTACTCATTTACTTCTATTTATTAATAACACTGCAAAGGTAATGCCAATCTGTGCAGTCTATCTACACAGCTGACATTTTTTTATAATAAGGAGGGTGTGTCAATTTTGACACACCCTCCTTATTATATAATCTCGTGACATTTTTTGCAAAGAGAAAATTGTGGTTCCTATAATCGCAATTTCTAAAACCCTTTGTCAGTCAGATGTCATACCTGGCCTTCAACTCATTATAGCACATTCCTGTTACATAGAAATACAGCGTAACGAATGCCTTGATATTCTCGTCAAGCTGTTCCTCCGTCAGCAAGTATGAAGAATGGGCGCCATTTCCGTCAGACGTGTTGCGATTGTTTCGAATTATATCGAGGTAACCAGAAAGTTTGTGCTCTGTTTCTTTGGTGTTCCAACGTAGATTTTTCAAACATGGGAACGCAAAGATACAATTGGCAAGAGTGACTTTCTTTCCTTCCTCTGTTGGTTGAATCTCGCTGCCGTGAAGCATATAGTACAGCTTTTTCAAATAAACCTCAAACTTAACCGATAGGTTACCAGAATGGACATGTTTATCAATGATGTTCACTTCCTTTCTACCGAAGAGTTCGTCCATTGCCTTATAGACATCAAGACCAACGCCGTCAACATTCTTGATTGTTGGGGTTGTAAGAATCTTAAAGAACGCTTTAACAACATCATGTGTCAGTGGCATACCTGCGCACTTTCTCAAATCCTTTTTGACTAACTCACGTACATTTTCGCTCATCTCCTCAAAGGACAGCTTATTACTCTCCTCACGCTGTTCCTTCTGCTTTTGAGTTTCTTGCGGCACTTTATCTTCTGGTATTTCCTCTGGAATATTTACGTCCAGGAAGAAATCTTCATTCTGATAGGCATAGACAATCTTTGCCCTGTCAGAGGGATCGAGGATGAAGCGACGGAGGATGCTTGACAGGTTGGTGATGACAAAACGCTTGGGAACATCCTGCCCGGTGACTTTCTTCAGGAAACCGACAGCCTTCACCTTGTCAAGCGTCTGCACTAAAGCGTCGAAACGACCTTGCTCGTTGATGTTTTGCTCTGTGGTGTCTTCACTGATGAGTTCTTGCAGTTTGGTGATGCTCAGGCCCGTTGCCTCGACCAACGTATAAACCTGCTGGTCACACTCACGCTTCTGGTAGTCAACGATATAATCATAGATGGTCTTGCCAGGGCTCAGGCGCAAGTCGCCACTTTCTATATCATGCAAAATGCGCTGGGCAGTACGCTGGTCGCGTTGATTGAGTGAGGCAAAAGCATTATGAAGCTCTGCCTGCGCCACCTTGACATGTTCGCTGCCAGGACCAGAAGTATAGAGGTTCTTGACGAACTTGATAAACTTGGAGTTGATATACTCAGCATCGATGGTCCCGGCACCAGTCTCTGTGATGTATGCTTCCAGCTGATAGACATCATCGTCGTCACCATCGCCTTCAGGTCCTTTCTGGAATAGTTCGCGGTAACGAGCCAGAAGAATCTTGTAAGTCTGTTCGTCAAGTCCCATCTTCAGTTTCACCCATCCATTGGTATGTTGAAACTCGTATTCAGATTGTTCCCATAGGAAACCTTGCATCTTGGCAGCCTCCAGCCGCTTGGTCATTTCACAAAACTCTTTGGCAAACTTCTTTTTTGATGCCTCTGCCTGGGGTAAGGTAGCATAGTAATCGATTCCTTCGGCCTTAAACAGTTGGTCGATGACGCTAAACGACTGGTTAATCTTCTCCAGATTGGCCTCCAGCTTATCAGTGAACACAAGTAAAGGCTGATCTACATACAGAGCCAGCGCATCCTCAATGTTCTTTGCCATGCGGTTAGGCCGTGTGAAATACTTGATAATGCCAAAAGGCTTGTCTGGTCCAAACAGGCGGTTGGTGCGTGAGAATGCCTGAATAACATCCACATACTGCAACAGTTTGTCCACATAAAGGGTGTTCACCCATTTCGAGTCATATCCGGTCAACATCTGGGTTACTACGATGAGCAAATCCAGTTGCTTGTCTTTCTCTAAGTGCTGATAAGGCGCCTTGTGAGCAAGACGTTTTGCTACGTCTTTTTTGTATTTGGCATAGGTTGATTGCAGGAATGTGGTATCAAACCTATCATTGTAATCCTGAAGTATTTCAAGGATAGCCTCTTCCTTATATTCTCCACCGCCATTATTATCGATGGAGTCATCAAAGATGGCAGTAACATTGTACTCTGGATAATGCTTCTTGAACAGCTGATAGTATTCTATGGCCTCTGGAATGTTCTTTGTGGCCAATATGGCATGAAACTTACCATTGTGGCTGAGCATAGGGCGTTCCTCCATAATTTTCTGAATTACCGCCATGTGGTGTGCATCAGTGGCGTAGAGCGATTTCGCTTCATCTTCCACTTTCAACATATCGGTGTCACACATCCACTTGTTATAGATGTCCATCTTCTCATTGTCCTTTGCGATGTCATCCACCGTCTCTGCATCAGGGTCTGCCTGTCGCAATGCCACCTTTTCGCGGATGTCTTGCTCTTGGAATGTGTCTTCTCGATAAAGGTCGAAACCAAGAACGTTCTTGTCAGGAATACCACTGGCAAGCGTGTATTTGTGGAGCATGTCGCCAAATATAACCTCTGTAGTCATCTCGCCACGAGCATTCTCTGGGAATATCGGTGTGCCTGTAAATCCGAAAAGAATGGCGCGAGGGAAGGTATTCTTTATTGTCAGGAGCATGCCACTACCGCTGTCCTTGCCAGAACCTGTAACACTTCTATGGCACTCATCCACAATAAACACGACGCGCTTCTTGTTAATCTTGTCAATAGTTGACTGTGGAACGCTGTTGCCACTATTGATACGACTCATCTTTTGTATAGAGGTAACAATAAGGCACTCGTCCTTGCTGTCGCTTTCCAATACTCGTATCAGATTCCTTGTGTCATCCGTATCGAGCACGTTATCATCGGCATTGGCAAAGCCACGATACTCGTCAGTCGACTGTGTGCTCAGTTCTATGCGGTCGAGCAGGAACACCACCTTATCGGCATCATTGGCCTTGGCAATGAGCTGGGCAGACTTGAAAGAAGTCATCGTCTTTCCAGAACCTGTAGTATGCCAGATGTAACCACCCTTGTGATAGTGGTCATCCCAGTTGGTCGCACGCACACGCTCCCATATCTTGGTGGTTGCGAAATACTGATAACTGCGAAGCACTTTCAACGTTTCGTCCTTGTCATCGGCTATGGTATAGTAGCCCACCATCTGGTGAGCCATCGGGATTGACAGAAGGTTGGCGGCAATACGCTTCCAGTCGTAAACCTCATCATTATTGAAGTCAGCCCAGTGGAAGTAGAAACTTGGAGAGAAATTTTCCGACGCCCCAGGATTCGCGAAATAGAGTGTCTTCTCTGGAGTCATGGCTACAAATATTTGTATCAAAGAGAAGATACCATGCGAGAAGATACCTTCGTGGGCATACTTCTTGATCTGATTCACTGCCTGAGTTACATCTACACCACTTCGCTTCAATTCGATATGTATAATAGGCATACCGTTAATGAGCAACATCACATCGCCACGTCGTGTAGTGCCAAGAGGATGCTTGGTTTGGAATCTTGGCTGACGAACAATCTGATAAACACTCTGTCCTGCATGAATCTCACGAGCATTGAAGATAGTGAGATACACCTCCTTGCCGAAGTTGATCTTGTCATCAGGATTGTCACGCTTTATCATCACTTGACCACCGTTGATGAACTGGTTCACCTCGTATGGGTTCTTCAGAGCGTCCACTTGTGTCATGATCTGCTGCATCTCAGTGTCGGTGAGTTTAAAGTCACCAAGACGATTCATGTCACGATTATTATTGAATATGATAGCAGCCCAGTTTTTAATGAGGATATCCTCTGTTGGGTTCATAATTACATTAGGCTCCCAACCATGTTGTGGCAGGAAGTCTGCAAGTGCCTTCTCAAAATCAAGTTCCTTCAGGAACGGACGAATCAAAACATCTACTGGCATAGGTATAATTGTTTTTAGGTTATACAAACATATTATCTAAACATGCAGATTTAATCTGCTTCAACTTTTCCAAACGCTGGGTCTGGAGAGAGATTTGTGAGTCGAGAGATGTGAAGTAATCGGCGAGCATATTTCGTTCTTCTTTTTGGATAGGAATTAAAAACTCTGCTTTCTTCAAATCGTTTCTACTAAGATTTCCTATCGATCCATTACCGCCTGTTACTCCAGTCTTGAGAAATCGGTAATACCAATTCGAACTCATACTTGCGTTTAGAAATTCAGATTCTTGTGAAGTAACCAAATACATAAAGCCACCAGCGACCATAGGAATTGAGCATGTATTTCTTATGATTGCATGCTTTCCCACCAAGTGAGCTGAACCATTTGCGGCTGTAATAAGTATATCACCTTCTTTTGCATAGTCAATATTTACACAATTGGGTGCTACAAATATATCACCTTTAGATGTTACAAAAGTATCTTCGTCAATATTTGACGAACGTAATACTCGAATTCCATTTTCCATCGCATTATTCGGAGTATATGTAAGTCCTCGGTGTATTTCTGCAAAATCTGAGAATTTGATAATTTCCCATATCCCTTCAAAGCCTTTGAACCTTACTCTTGGGATGGTTTCTCCTTCCTGCGGGAACATTGACTGCAAACTTGCGGCTTTCACCTGTTTGAGCGATTCAATCTTCTTTGTGGAGGATTGAATGAGAGAGTCGAGGTGCTGGAAGTAAAAGGCAATTGCTTGTTGCTCTTTCTTATCACTTGGACAACTGATATGAGTATATGCCAAAGTCCTTTTTGATATGCTGGAAATCTTAGTTCCTTGTATATGTGGAAGAAGTTGGTCGTGATACGCTTTAGAATTTAAGTAATACCCCAGATATCGAGATGCAAATTCTTTCTTTGGACGGCATGGAATAGTATGAAGTCCAGACACTATTGCATCTGCTTCATGGGCAATAACCTCAGTGCACTTTCCTACAGTATTGTCCTCGGCAGCATCTGCAAAGATAACATCTCCATTCTTAATAGCGCACGAATGAGACAGTTTCCTTGCAACTTCTGCATTTTTGACAAAGGTCTTAACCTCTTTATCAATCTTAACGCATTCATTGTAGGTTATTAGGACATCACCGTAATGAATATTGTACACAGTTCCGCCGTCATCCAGCTCTGCTCGTGATAGGGAATTGTTCTTCAGAGATTCGAAAGATTCTGAGAAAGCAGACTCTTTCCACTCTCCCTGAAATCCGTTTAATCTTATCTTTGGCTCCATACTTACTTCTTAATAAGGTTAGACAAACCGCTGATGGCGAACTCGTCGCCTGTGAGCTGACCGATAAGTTCAGCGAGATTATTTTCTGACTCAACAATACCTTGCTCTATATCGTTATAGGTCACGGCATACTTCTCGTTGAGACCAGAAATGGCATCGGCAAGTGTTTGGATAACTTCATCTGGCAACGACTCGATGGCAGAGGTGATAGGTTGAATCCACTTCAGTTCGAGGAACATTTGAATATCCTTCATATCAAGGCCTTCTATCGTCTTGATGGTCTTTGCCTCTAAGGCATCCTTGTCTTTAGTAACTTGCTTTTTCTTTGCAGACTGTTCATTCCAAAGGGCAACAATAGCTTTCAGTTGCTCCTTGATATCAGCCTCTACATCTGATTTAGGTTTGCTGTCGGCTGTGATTTCCTTCTTCACGAAAGCATTATCTTTCTCTGCATCGAAGTATTTTTCCGTGTCTTCCATACCAAGGAGTTCGTCGCGTACAGCATCCAGTTCGCCGCCAATAGCCTCGATACGAGATTGAAGGGCAGCGATAGCGTCAAGGGCATCCTGGAAGAGGGTCTTTTGAACCAGTTCGAACGGAATGATACGTCCCTTCAGGCCGTCCTCAACTTCTTGCTCAATGCCATTCTTGTCCTTAACCATCTTCATCTTAGGTTCTACCACATTGCAAGCAATGAAGCCCTCAGTCTGGATGATTTCCACATCGCCCATGATTCCCTGCCAGTTATCGGTAAGAATCTGGTATGCGGCATACTTATCAACTAGAGTCAATCCTTCGCAACGACGGAAGATGTCTGAAGAAATGATGTCGCTCTCCACACCTTCCTTCACCTGCTCTACATTATCTATAAGACGGATGTGGAGCATACGCTTGAAGTCTTCAAAAGCAGCTGCGAAACAAGCCTTGAAGTCTTGTACGTCACTATTCTCTTGGATTGCTTCCACTATGTCGGCCACCTTGACAGTAGAGTATGGTTTATCTTGCTCTGGAGCGAACAACTGCTGCTGAAGTGTAGGGAATGCGCTCCAATACTCACAGAGGTCAGCAATCTCACTATTAGGTATGCCACCAAACATTGTGGAATAAATATCGTACTTCACAGGTGCCTCGCTTGAATCCACGTAGCGAGGAATGTTGAGGTTGTACTCGTTCTTGCGAATCTCGTCACGCGTCACGACACGGGAGAAACCAGGAATCTCCTTACGCTCACGATAAGTGTCGGCTATCTTCTTCACGTCACAATCACGGAGTCTGTTCTGCTTGCCATCCTTAACGAAACCCTTGCTGGCATCGATGATAAGTACGCCCTCGTTTCCACGGTTCTTCTTCAGCACCATGATAAGTGTTGGAATACCAGTACCAAAGAAAATATTGGCTGGCAGTCCGATGATAGCATCGATATTGTTTTTTTCAATGAGGTTGGCACGAATTTGACCTTCGGCCTGACCTTCCTCTTGCATCTCCAAGGGTAGCACATTGCCATCCTTATCGTAAATCTTGGGAGTCTTTCCACGGAATAACACACCGTGTGGCATAACAATTGTCATAATACCATCGCTCTTCAGGTGGTGCAGTTCATGCAACAGGAAAGCATAGTCGGCTTTGGTCTTAGGTGCTACACCATAGTTCTTGAAACGAGGGTCATACTCCTTGTCCTTTGGATCCCAATGCTGAGAGTATGGAGGATTGCTGACCACAGCATCTACAGCCAGAGGCTTATCAATCTCAGATCCTTCCTCGTGCATAGGCCAGTCTTCTTCGAGGGTATCTGCACAACGAGTAACTATATTCTGAGGGATTATGCCACGCATAACGAGGTTCATACGAGTCAGGTTGTAGGTGTTCTCCTTCAACTCTTGGGCATAGTATTTCACTTTATTCTTACCCTGAATATGCTTGCTGACAGCCTTACCAATAGTGATAAGCAATGAACCGGAACCCGATGTCGGATCATAGATTTCAAGGCTGTCCTTGTTCTTATGGTGCTCAGCCACAATCTCCGACATAATCATTGCTACTTCATGCGGAGTATAGAACTCACCTGCTTTCTTACCAGCATTGGCTGCAAAGTTGCTGATAAGGAACTCATACACATAGCCCAATACATCGTAGTCCTGAGATCCATCGGTAGGAATATCTTTAATGAGCTTGATAAGTCCCTTCAGTGCTTTTGTCTGAGAACTGGGGTTATCGCCTAGTTTACTAAGCCCTTCACGAAGCGTCTTGAAGATGCCGTCATAAACAGAAGCATAGTTCTCACTCATTAAACGTTCAAAGTTGCTGAGAGCTTCGCTCAGCGTCTGTACGCTGAAACTGGTGTTATTGAGCCATGTAGAGAACAGATACTTATACTCGATGAAGAATCCAATGTGCTCTTGGCACTCCTTAATGGCATTCTTCATGTTCAAATCCTCATAGTTCTCCACAAGTTCGGGAAAATCATCTTCTTCCCACTCGCATACCTCAGTGAAATATTTCACCTCCGTATCAGAAAGGAACTTATAGAAGATAAGGCCAAGAATATAATCCTTATATTCATTGGCTTCAATCTTATTACGCATGTTGTTGGCTGAAGCCCATATTCTGTTTGCAAGCTGTTGCTTATTCATATGCTGGAATTATTTTTTTCAATTACTGGTGCAAAGTTAAATACTACCTATGCGCTCATTCTGCATAGGAAAATATTTTTTATAATTATCCGCTATTTTTTCTGCAATTTGTAGCCTAAGTGACTCAGGAGAGAGAACTTCTACGTCAGAACCGTATGATAAGATTTGTTGTTCCAACTCACGAGTCGGTTTAACGCTCAAAGATATTGTACACTCTTTTTCGTTGACCGTGGTTTGTGATTTATGAATGGGCTTTGATGTTACATAAGGAAATCTTGTCTGTGTAAAATGCAGAATGATAGTTTCTTTCTCTACATCGTTATATGGTATAGAGACACCTACTACATCGTCAAAGAAATGAGCAAAGTCGATGGTTGTATTTGGCTTGAAAGGAACATTTGCCAATGAGATGTGTTGTATACGGTCAAGAGCCTTATTTGCTATTTTCCCAGTTTCTTCCTCATAACCAAACAGGAACCAACGATTATTATATTGCCTAACGTGGTAGGGATGGAAGGTAGATGTTAGGTCCTTTCCCTTATATGTCTTATAATATATAGTAATAGGTATATGGTCCACGGCTGCATCAATTACCTCCGACAAATATTCCAAACCTTTAAGTTGTTCATTCTGTTCAAATGCGACTACGTTATCGCTATTTGACTTAATGCCAAAACGATATTCAAGGTTGGAAATTACTTCTTCCAACCAAACATTATTAGGAATACCACGGTATCGGCTAAGCATCTCTATGGTGGAACGCAATTTTTGTACCTCGACAGGTGATAGCACATTCTGGAATATCGAAAAGCCACGCTCTGAATAGCGGTAATAACACTTCTTGTCGTAATACGGCTTAGCGTCAAGGTATATTCCATCAGGAAGCATCTTGCGAATAGCATTGATGTCTCCTCTCAATTGCCGAATACCTATTATAGAATCACCCCCTTGAATATCCTCCAAGTGGTCATTAACCTTCTCTAGAAGGGTGTCAAAGTCATACTTATGACGGAAGTCACTAAAACATCGATCTAAAATTTGGTATCTGAATTGTGCGTTCTTATTTACTGGCATAAATATAGATACTCTTTACTTGGTAACTTGAATATACATCACATCGTTTTTACTGGAGTTGATAAGTTCCTTCGCATCTACCTCCAAACATTCTGCTATTTGAAGCAGAGTTTCAAGTCCTGGCTGAGCAGAGTTTGTACACCACTTGGAAACAGTAGCTGGATCTTTACCCAATGTCTCTGCCAGCCATTTATTTGTCCGTTTTTTCTCTGCCAAAACCACCTTGATACGGTTGATGTCTTTTGCCATTGCATTGATTTTATAGATTGTGAGTACAAAGTTAACAAATAAACATGAATACCATAATAGAAAAAGCAAAAATCAATGTAAATAAGATATTTTTATTTGCGTATTATGCAATTGTTAGGCAAGGTTACATCCTTTATTACTGTTGAATATTCCGCCAAATGGCAAAAATGATTTCATGAACTCTCAAAAAATCACACTACGTTTTAGAAGGTTACTAAAGGGCACTTTCGATTCAGAAAGGTCACCTGAAGGTCACCTCAAAAAGAAAAAGCACCTACAAAATCTTTGTAAGTGCTTGATTATCAGTAGTGGACCAGCCTGGGCTTGAACCAGGGACCTCCAGATTATGAGTCTGTTGCTCTAACCAACTGAGCTACAAGTCCAATGAGAGAACTAATATGTTCGGGATGCAAAGGTAGATAATTTTGCGAGAAATACAAAATATTTCGGGGGAGAATTCTGATGTAGGTTGTATTTTTACAGCATGAATTAGCCATGAATTCGGCTCGGCTTTCTACTTTTTAGCACAGAGGAATCGTGGTGCTCATAGATGAGATGTTTGGACATTTGTCAACCCTTCCGTTTCGGTTGTGAGCGATAAGTGTTGGAATAAGCGATGCTGAGCACTTTTTATCTTGTCTGCATGAGCATAGGGATTGGGTTGATGTTGCTGATAACTTTGTTCCAACAAAAATACTTGTCGGCGATTTTCTTCAGACAACATCATCCAATGGATTAACTGTTCTAAATCAGAGGCGTTGATTTCACCTGTGACGAACCGTGCGATTAATTGATAATCTATGCGTTGCAAGACTTGATATATAAGTTGAATATAAAAAGCTTATGGCAGTTTCTCCCATTTTTTCTGTGGGAGAATGTACTTATATAAACAAGTGTGACGCGAGATATACTTAATCTTAACTAATAAAAAATGTTATCATGCGATGGAGGCTGTTCGTAATTTTTTGCGCAACACCCGAAGAGCCTTGTAAAGATGCACCTCAACCGTGCGTGGTGAGATGGCTAATTGCACTGCAATCTCTTTTTTCTTTTTCTCATGGAGATAGCTCAATTCAAACACTTTCCTACATTTTTCAGGGAGTGATTCAATGGCCATCTGAAGCTGTTTCTGCATTTCTTCAGTTGCGGTCAATTCGCCGATGTCTCCATTCTCGGGGTGATAATAAGCTAAACGCAGTTGATCCATCTGTTGCATGGCACGCGCATAGTCGGTTTCTACCTGGCGATGTTTAATTAAATTGATAGCTTTGGTGTAGACTACTCGATAGAGATAAGCTTTTACATGATTTTGATCTGTGAACTCTTTTTTACGTGTCCACAAGTCAGTAAATGCCTCTTGCACAAGATCGTCGACCTCGTTTTCACGCACTAAGCGTGCAGCATAGTGTGCAATGTTAGGATATAATTCCCAAAAAAGTTGTTTAAATTCTTGTTCTTGCAACTTCATTTCTGTTAGGTTTTCGCATCATCTGCTCCCGAAAGATGATAGAAAACACCTCAAAGAAACAGCATAGGGCAAGCCCTTTGCGATTTGTTTTATGTAGTTACACTGCAAATGTACATCTTTTTACAGGGATAACCGAAAAACAAATCGTTAAAATTGATAAAACCTTACCACCTTATCATCTATGAAAGGCGTATGTCCGTGTGTTGTAAGGTCTCCATAGTGAAAGCTAATTTGGCTGTAGGCTTCCACAACAGGGAATCTCCTTAGCGTAAAATTAGTTCTTTTTTGCGCTTTCCTGATGTTCCTCTTCAGGATAGGTGAAGGGTACAAACCATGTGATGAGCAAGGCAGGAATGGTGCAAATCAATACAAAAAAGAAAAAGTGTTTGTAGCCCAATGCATCGCTAAAGAGCCCACTCGCCATGCCTGGAAGCAACACACCGAGGTTCATTAACCCGCTGGCAAACGCATAATGTGCCATTTGATGCTTTCCGCGAGCCACCTGTTGCATCATGAAAAGCGTTAATCCCACGAAGCCAAATCCATAACCAAAATACTCCAACACAATGCCACCACCAATGAGTAGCAAGCTGTGGGGCTGATAATAAGCCAAAAGGGTGTAGGCCACGAAGGGGATATTAAACACCAAAGCCAAGGAGAACAGGCTTTTTTTCAATCCGCGCCATGCGATGTAATAGCCTGCAAGAATAGAGCCAATGACAAAGGCCGCTGCGCCAAAGGTGCCATAACACAATCCAATCTCTTGCTCACTCATTCCCAAGCCTTGCATTTCGCGAGGCGCTTTGAGAAACAAAGGCACAATTTTCATCACGAAACCTTCGGCAAAGCGATAGAGGATGATGAAACAAATGTAATAAACGATGTGTGGCTTTTTGAAAAATTCCAAGAACACTTTAGCCAATTCGTCCCATGTCTGCTGTAAAGTTAGCTTTTTCTCTTGTGCCTTTTCATTGGCTTGCGGCAACATGAAATAATGATAAATGCCAATCGTAACCATTAAAATGGCGATGATGAGCATCACCAACGTCCATGCTTGTGTTACGCCGAAACGCTGAATAAAGAAACCAGCTAAGTAAACCAGGCCTCCAGTGGCTGCAATCTTTGCAATGTTATAGAATGCCCCTTGCCAACCAATCCAGCGCGCTTGTTCCTCATTCGACAACACCGACATGTAGGTTCCGTCGGCAGCAATGTCGTGAGTTGCACCACTAAAGGCTATCACGGCAAGCAAAGCGACAGTGATTGCGAAGAAGGTTGGCAGATGTAATGCAAACGCTATCAAAGCAAACAACACGCCAGTGAGCAGTTGTGTTGTTACCACAAAGAACTTTTTGCTTTTATACATCTCCAAAAAAGGACTCCACAAGGGTTTGAGTGTCCAGGGGAATATAATTAAAGATGTCCAGAATGCAATCTGTTTGTCGGAAACTCCCATACCTTTATACATCAGGGTGCACACCATGTTGAGCACTACAAAGGGCATGCCCATGGCGAAATAGAGTGTGGGAACCCAGCTTGCGGGACTTCGTTTTATTTTCGTGTCGTTCTTTTTCATTTTTTATTTATCCTTTATGGCACTTTGCTTTACGCCTTCTTTAGTCTTAGAACAACTTCGTTGTAGTTCCTACGCATTGTTGCAATCAACATTTAATGTTTATTCACTAAAACGGTGATATTTGCGGTTTCAAACCATTTGTAAAGCTATTATTCATATCTTTATCGCCCCCCTGGGGAGTGCTGGCCTACCCAATCGTTTGCTAATGGTCTGCAACATGGTTCGAAAGGCCCTGTCATAGTGTTCAAATCGTTTCGTCAATGGGTGTACTTGCTTCTTTGTCGTCCTTAGTTATCTTGCCACTTGGTTGCTATGAAAAAGTAATAAGGTAGAGATTTCTATGCAAAATGGTGCTATTTATCCTGCAAAAAGGCCTGTTTTGTAGGGTAATCTGCACCATATTGTAGGTCAATCTATCGAACGTGATTGTGCCGCCTATGCAGCATTACTTTGGGTAATTGGCTGTATGAGCATCAAAAAGCGCTGGCAGGCAGAGCCTGTCAGCGCATGATATGGTTGTTTCTTTATTGAAAAAGCGTTTGCAAATCCTTAAAGTAAGCTTTGAATGGCTGCATTAATATCTTTTATTTGCGTGTTGCGCAATTTCAGCGTGTTATCTTTTCCGATGAGGAAGAACGTGGGAATCGACTGCACATTGTATTGGGCTAAAACGGGAGATTGCGCACCTGCATCATCTCTTACGCTAATCCAAGGCAGTGCTTCGGTTTGTGTTTTCCAGAAATGCTCATCGGGGTCGATGGACACTTGATAGATTTCTAAGCCGCGTGCATGATATTTGTTGTAGAGATCACGCAACATCATGATGCGTTTCGGGCTTTGGTCGGCAGCAAACAAATGGAAATCTAAGAGTACAACCTTCCCAGTGAGGTCGGATAGTCGACGCACTTTACCGTGATTGTCAGTGAGTGCGATGTCGATGATGCCACTCACTTTCACCTTGTTGGGGTCGATTTGTGCAGGTTGTTGTTCTGCTTGTAAGATGCGTGCATCCTTCATCCCCTGAATAGCAATGTTATGCAAGTTCACACCGCGTTCGGCTTTGGGATAGAAGGTGTCCCAACTTGTGGCTACAGCCGCATAGACTTTGTTGTCTTCTTTGCTATTACGAGGGTTGAAGATGAGCAGTTCATTGTTGCCCAACACTATGGTTTGGAACAATGCAAAGTAAGCATAAGCGCGCATAGGAGCCTTGAAAATATAATTCAACTTAATGTTGTTTTTATAGTTTTCAACGAGGCTGGTAACACTATCTTCAACGGCATCGATTCCAAGATTAGGATTCTTTGCGATGTCGTTGATGCGACTTTGCAAGTTTTGTTGTAGAATAGAAAGTGTTTGAATCTGCTTACATTCCTCACTTCCTGTAATTTCGTATTGGTGCGACATGGTGGGATAGGCCGCCTTGATGGTAATCGACTCTGTTGAATCCACCGCTAAATTAATGATTTGTCCGGCAATTCTCAATCGATAAAATTCGGGTGCTTGTGCCGCTTCGCCACTGAAATTGAAGTGCCCATCGGCATTTAATTTCGTAGAGTCAACGATAATAGGGCCATTTAAGCTCATGTTTTCGAAATACAATATTGAGTCTTGTGCTTGCGAAATCTCACCTTCTATGTGGAATTTCTTGTTGTTACAAGCTGTCAAAGCGGTGATAGCCATGGCCACAGCGGCCATAAAGAAGTGTTGCTTTATCTTCATTTAATAGTTCTTTTTTAGGTTGTTGGTGCAAATTTAATGCAATAAATGGATTTGACAAAATAAATAATTGATTATTTAAATCCATTTTGCTGCTTGCATACCACCATAGACTGCGAGTAGACCGAGGAACACACTGCCACTCACATAGCACGCCATGGCTAAGAATTGTTGCTGGCGGAGCAAAGCAAGACTTTCGTTACAGAAGGTTGAAAATGTGGTGAAACCACCACAGAAGCCCACTATGAGGAATGGTTTTAATGCGCCGTTCAGGTCGTGATGGCGTGTAAATAGTCCACAAAGGAATCCTATGAAAAGGCAACCTAATATGTTGATGAGAGCTGTCCCCAAGGGGAGTGTGCGGCAACTATTGCTTAATAGCACGCGAGGAAGATACCAACGGAGAATCGATCCTGCTGCGCCCCCTAAAGCAACGAGGAGCATATTGTATAAGCTATTCATGCTACAAAAGTAATAAAAAAAATGAGATGTTTTTCTTTTCCCTATGTATGAATAGGAAAAATCCTCCATCGGTTTAGGCTTTTTCCTATTGTTGACTTTATGAAAGCACGTATCTTTGCAGCAGAATTAACATTCAGAGAGTTATATATACGATAGGTTTAGCATTTTTAAGGAAAAAGATTTCAAGCGACTAATTGAAATTAAGATTTGTAGAATAGGATTAACTATGTGATGAAGAGCCATTTCCACCATCGTGGAGATGGCTACTTTTTTGTGTAGTTCGTTGTAAAATTCATGAAATAATAAGGTTAACATTCTTTTGTTTCATTTATAATGGGTAACTTTGCGCACATTATATATATAGATGTAAAGATAAACAATAAATTTTAGATGAACGTTATTACAAAAAAAGTTCAATTGCCTGATGGGAGAACCATCACAATTGAGACCGGAAAAGTTGCAAAACAGGCCGATGGTGCCGCAGTTTTACGTATGGGCAACACAGTACTTCTCGCGACTGTTTGTGCAGCAAAAGATGCCGTTCCGGGTACAGATTTTATGCCTTTACAAGTGGATTACCGCGAACAATATAGTTCTGCAGGTCGTTTCCCTGGAGGTTTTACGAAACGTGAAGGTAAAGCAAGCGACAGTGAAATCCTGACATCGCGTCTTATAGACCGTGCCCTTCGCCCTCTTTTCCCTTCAAACTATCACGCAGAAGTGTATGTGCAAGTGATGTTACTCTCTGCAGACGGAGTAGATCAGCCCGATGCTTTGGCTGGTTTTGCAGCTTCTGCAGCAATGGCTTGCTCTGACATTCCTTTTGAACACACCATATCTGAGGTTCGTGTAGCACGCATTCATGGTGAATATGTCATTAACCCTACATTCCAACAAATGGCCGAAGCCGATATGGATTTGATGGTAGGTGCTACCAAAGATAATATCATGATGGTGGAAGGTGAGATGAATGAGGTCTCAGAACAAGAGCTGATTGAAGCGCTGAAAGCTGCAGCCGAGGCCATCAAACCCATGTGTACGTTGCAAGATGAATTGTCAAAGGAACTTGGTAAAGATGTGAAACGCGAATACGATCATGAAGTTAATGATGAGGATTTGCGACAACAAATTAAGACAGAGCTTTATCAACCAGCTTATGATGTGAATAAACAAGCATTGGAAAAGCAAGCTCGTCACGATGCATTTGATAAGATTTTAGCCGACTTTTTAGAGAAATATGATGCTGAACATGCTGATTTGAAGGAAGAAGAGCTTGAAGAGAAGCATGCTGAGGCCACTCGTTATTATGAGGATGTATTGCGTGATGCTATGCGTAGATGCATTCTTGACGAGGGTAAACGCTTAGATGGTCGTCAAACAACTGATATTCGTCCCATCTGGTGTGAAGTGTCTTCTCTGCCCATGCCCCATGGAAGTGCTATCTTCCAACGTGGAGAAACGATGTCACTCTCTACTTGTACGCTCGGCACAAAGTTAGATGAAAAGCTCGTAGATGACGTGTTAGAGAAGAGCTATCAGCGCTTCTTGCTCCATTATAACTTCCCTCCTTTCTCAACAGGTGAAGCAAAAGCACAGCGAGGAGTAGGTCGTAGAGAGATTGGTCACGGCCATTTGGCATGGCGAGGTCTTAAGGGTCAGATCCCAACCGATTATCCTTACACTGTTCGTTTAGTGAGCCAAATCCTCGAATCCAATGGTTCTTCGTCAATGGCTACTGTTTGTGCAGGCACTTTAGCATTAATGGATGCGGGCGTACCTATGAAGAAACCTGTGAGTGGTATTGCGATGGGACTCATCAAAAACCCAGGAGAAGAGAAGTATGCTATACTGAGTGACATCCTTGGTGATGAGGATCACTTGGGCGATATGGACTTCAAAACCACAGGAACACGTGATGGTCTTACCGCTACACAGATGGATATTAAATGTGATGGTCTCTCGTTTGAGATTTTAGAGCAGGCATTAATGCAGGCAAAAGCTGGTCGCGAGCATATCTTAAACTGCATGCTTGAAACCATTTCTGAACCGCGTGCAGAGTTGAAACCACAAGTTCCACGTATTGAAGCCTTTGATATTCCTAAGGAATTTATTGGCGCAGTCATTGGCCCTGGTGGTAAAATCATTCAGCAGATGCAGGAAGAAACCAACACAGTTATCACCATTGATGAGACTGATGGCAAAGGACATATCACCGTTTCTGCACCCAATAAGGATAGTATTGAGGCCGCTATTGCCAAGATTAAAGGCATCGTTGCTATCCCAGAGATTGGTGAAATCTATGAAGGTACCGTGCGTAGCGTGATGCCTTACGGTTGCTTTGTTGAAATTCTTCCTGGAAAAGACGGCTTACTTCATATCTCAGAAATCGATTGGAAACGCCTCGAAAGCGTCGAAGAAGCAGGTATTAAGGAAGGAGATAAGATTAGAGTGAAGCTCATGGATATTGATCCTAAGACGGGGAAATATAAACTCTCGCGCCGCGTGTTGATGGAAAAGCCCGAAGGTTACGTTGAGCGTGAACGTCGTCCGCGCCCAGATCGTCGTCCACGTCGTGAGGGAGAACGCCACGAATAATTGTATTTTTTATTATAATTCACATCAAAAGGAGGAGCGCAGCATGCCTGTACTCCTCCTTTTTCTATGTGTATATCCGAAAGAACGGATAGCAATGGCAGAAAAACTATTTATAGATGAGCGTTGTGAGTTGTCGCTCCTGCATGATTTCTTCTGCCACAGTCTGGATACTTTCGGGCGTAACAGCATCAATATGGCGATAAAGTGAAGTGATATCGCGCTCCCAACCATAATGCAAATAGCTCTTTCCAAAATCTAAAGCAAAGTTCTCTTTGTTATCACAGGCAATGCCTATTTGTCCCTTTAACTGCCGTTTCGCTGCGGCAAGTTGTCGTTCTGTCAAAGGTTTATCAATCATTTTCTGGAGTTCCCTCTTGGCTAAACGCATGCATTTACATAAGTCTTCGTGATCGCAGCCGAAGTAAATCGCCCATAAACCTGCATCATCATAGTTCACCATAGTGCTCTCAATGGTGTAGACCAAACCATGCTTCTCGCGCAAACTCTGATTGAGTCTTGAGGTCATTCCAGGCCCACCTAATATGTTGTTTAAAAGGTAAAGGCTCATTCTCTCTTCTTGATGAATGCTATAACCCCGATGTCCTAACATCACATGAGCTTGATGTGTCCCCCTTTCTTGCTCAATCCAGCGGGGAGAGCAGTGCTGTAAAGGCTTCTGAACTGTTGGGTGAATAATGGGCTTAGCAATAGGAAAATCGCTTGTAGCTTGCTCTAATAACTTTACAATATGTTGGAAATTGATGTCGCCCGAGATAAAGAATATGCTGTTTTCTGGACGATAATATTTTGTAGTAAACTTGCGAGCGCTGTCGCTATTAAACGATTTTACCGTTAATAGTGAGCCTAAGATGTTATGCCCTAAGGGGTGTTCGCCGAACAAAATATTCTCAAAGTCATCATAAATCAAATCTGCAGGCGAATCATTATAACTCTCGATTTCATCGCATATCACATCAATTTCTTTGTCGAGTTCATTCTCGGGGTAGACCGAATGAAACACCATGTCGGTTAAAAGATCAATGGCTTGCGGTGTATGCTCTTTGAGAATGGCCGCATGAAACACCGTATCCTCTTTGTTGGTAAATGCATTTAAATCGCCACCCACACGTTCTAAAGCATTGCTAATAGCCCAGGCACGCCGCCGTTTTGTACCCTTAAAGGTTGCATGTTCGCAGAAATGAGCTACCCCCCATTGTTGGATTTGTTCATTGCGCGAACCTACATTGATTTCATAACCGCAATAAACAACATGTGAAGAGGTGGGGAGATGGATGATTCTTAGCCCATTACCAAGGGTGTAAGTGTTGTATAAATTCATAGCGCAAAGTTACTTAAAAATTTGTATTTTCTACTGAATTCCCTTATATTTGCAACCCAACAATCAGTTATAAAAGCATATGCGTAAAGTCATTGGTATAGGAGAAACAGTTTTAGATATTATCTTTAAGGACAATAAGCCTGTGAATGCAGTGCCTGGAGGTTCGGCTCTTAATGCAATAGTTTCTTTGAGTAGAGCGGGAATTTCAGCCGATTTCATCGGCGAAGTGGGGCATGATCGGGTAGGAAGTCACATTCTTGATTTCCTAAAAGATAATCATGTTGGCATTTCCAAAATGGAGATTTCGCCCGAAGGACAATCCCATTTGTCGTTAGCTTTCTTAGATGAGGAGAACAATGCAGACTATTTGTTTTATAAAGACCATGCCCATGATTCGTTTTCGATGGCCTATCCTGAGATAAATCGCGATGATATCGTGCTTTTTGGGTCATTCTTTGCGGTGAACCCTATCATACATGCCGAGGTAAACGAGTTCTTAAAGTTTGCCCAGCAAAAGGGGGCTATTCTTTATTATGATGTTAATTTTCGCCCATCTCATCGGCATGAGGTGATGAAAATTACTCCTAATTTCATAGATAATCTCGAACTATCGACTATTGTTCGTGGTAGTCATGAAGATTTTGAGGTGCTTTATAAGCAGACAGATGCAGCAAAGGTCTATCAAAATCAGATAAAATTCTATTGTAAAAACTTCATCTATACACGCGGAGATAAGCCTGTTTCTGTGTTTGCTACACCCCAATTCCAAAAAGATTATGATGTTCCTGCATTGCAACCCGTGAGCACCATTGGTGCGGGAGATAACTTTAATGCAGGTATTATCTATGGTTTGCTGAAAGAGCACATCACATTGCACCAAATAGAAGAAGGGCTATCGGCTGCGCAATGGGATGCTTTGATAGGCTATGCACAAGCTTTTTCAGCCGCATGTTGCCAAGATATTTATAACTATGTGAGTGAGGCTTTTGGTCAAAAAATGTCGATGTAATCGGTATTTTCTAACCATTCAGCCGTTTTTTCGTTACCCCATATCTTGCAAAAGCGTGGCGATGTCGGTCAAGTTGTTTGCCGTTTGAATATAGTCTTGCCATTTTCCACGTATCATTTGTTGGGCTTGTAAGTCGTCAAGTAATTTAATCAATGGATTGAAAAAACCCTTCATGTTATAAAGGATGACACGTTTTTGGTGATAACCAATCGTTCTACTGGCAGCCACGGTAAACACTTCGTCAAGTGTTCCAATGCCTCCCGGCAAGGCAATGAGCACATCACTCTTTAGCAAAATCAAGTCTTTGCGGTCGCTGAGATTGTCACAAGCAATGTTGATATCTACGTAATCGCTCACTCTTCCACCTTGTTCGATGATGCGAGGAATAACTCCTATGGTCTGTCCACCATGTAAATGCACTGCTTTCCCGACGCATTCCATAAGCCCACAATTACAACCTCCATAGACAATCGCATGGCCTTGCGAGCCAATCCATGCGCCTAAGGCCTCTGTTTCTACAAAAAAGTCGGCATCAATCGTGTTGTTTGCCGAACAAAATACACCTATTTTCATTCCACAAATTTACAGAAAAATGTGCAAGAACGAATTTTCTTTATCTTTTTTTGATAAAAGAATGAGTTTGTGTCATGCGCATGTTTCACCCCTACGTAGGCGCATTGTGTTTGCCAACGTGGAGTTATTGATAGCGCAACTTGCATTGTGCTGTTGCACCATACTTTCCCAGCTATTTTGTCACTTGAATACTATCATCAAGCAAGGGAATAGCGATTGCCAAATAATATAGCATAGATTGCCCAACAAAGAAGCCCACTTTATGTTACAATTCAATAGAGATTGTAGAACGATTTGGCCTATATTGCTGCACGACTTGCCCATCATTGTTGTGCAAGTACGATGGAGTGTTGTGCGATGGGAGATTTATTGTGCTATGATTGATACTCTTGCGGTATGGCAGCTACACAACATTGTGGACTAATGCGCGTGGTGTTGCGACTTAAGCCATGCACCAAAAACTTCTATTTTCAGCAAAAAGCTGGTGTCAATTGTTTTGTCTGGCTGACGAAAGACGTCTATTTCCAATCTTCAGATTTACACAAAAATGTGCAAAAGCATAACTTATTCATCTTTTTTTTGATGAAAAATTTGGTTATTTCAAAAAAAAAAAATAGCTTTGCCAACAGTTAATAAAGATTACTAACTACAAACAATTATTGATGAAGTCCCAGGAATTACGCATTAGAGACATGGAGTCTCCGCCATGAAAGGATGCCTTTGAGGCATGCTATTTAATTGGTTGTTCACAAAATGTCGACGATGTTGTGGCTCCTTCTGATATGAAAAATGTTGCTATCAGCTATTAAATGCTATTAACAAAACAATTCAAATATACTTCTAATATTAAATCTATGAACAAAGACCCTTTTAAAGTGGTAAGTGCATTGCTCCTTTTTGCAGGACTCACCCCATGGAGTTTCCCGCTAATGGCGCAAGCAAGTGTTGCTGAAGTGCATGCACAACAGCAAAGTAATGTATGTAATGGTTTGGTAACCGATCAGCATGGTGAACCCATTATCGGTGCTTCTGTCGTTATAAAAGGTACGACAAAGGGCTCTGTAACAGGTTTAGATGGTGAGTTTAGTATTGCAAATGCTTCAAAAGGTGCCACGATTGTCATCTCTTATATTGGCTATGTGAGCCAAGAAAAAGTGTGGAATGGCAAAGCCATGAAGGTTGTTTTAGAGGAAGATTCCAAAGCCTTAGACGAGGTGGTTGTCGTGGGTTATGGTACTACTTCCAAGCGAAAAACAACCTCAGCCATCTCACAAGTGAAGGCAGAAGACATTGCAAAGGTTCCCGTTCCCAACATTACGCAGAGCTTAGCGGGCCGTGCTCCGGGCTTGATAGTCACGCAATCGGGAGGCGGTGTGAATGCAAAAGCCTCGGTTTCTATTCGTGGTGGCGGCACACCTTTGTATGTGATTGACAATGTTATCTGCGAACAACGCGACTTTCAGAACCTCAATCCTGAAGACATTGCACAAATGTCGATTTTGAAAGATGCCTCGGCTACGGCCGTTTATGGTGCACGTGCGGCCAATGGTATTATCATGATTACCACCAAAAGCGGTGAAGCAGGGAAGCTAAACATTGATTACAGCTTCAACTATACGATGAGTCAGCCGGCCGATTTGCAGAAAAAGGTTGATGCTTTCACGGCGGCATCATTCGTCAATCGCGGCTTACAATATGATGGAAGAGCACCACAATACACCGAGCATGACTTGGAATTGTTCCGCAATGGCAGCGATCCTCAAGGGCATGCTAACGTGGACTGGCAGAAGGTTACCATGCGGAATGTTGCGCCAGAGATGCGACATAACCTCATTCTTTCGGGTGGAAGTGAAGCCATAAAGATTTATACCGGTTTGGGATATTATCATCAACAATCCATCTATAAGGTAGATTCTCACCACATGAACCGATATAATTTCCGCACAAATTTGGAAGCTAACCTCAAGAAGATTGGCTTAAAAGTGGATGCGGGAGTAGATGCTTATATCGTGGATTTCAAGGAGCCTTCGACGGCAAATGGGCGCGGATATTACACCACTTGGTCGCACATTCAGAACAAAAAGCCGTGGGAACCAGCCTATAATCAATTTGGACAAATCTATGGAGGGACAACAGATAATGCGCTCATTGATATCAGTAATCAGGGCGGTTACTTCAAACAATCGCAGTCATCTGTGCGTGGTCATCTCAATTTAACATGGGCTATACCTTATATTAAAGGTTTGAGTGTAAGGTCACTATCAAGCTATACGCTTGCCAACGATCGGAATAAGTCGTGGAATAAATCGGCACAAGCCTATGATTGGAACGGCAATCCGTTGACGGCAAACAAGCCCAATCTGTCGAAAAATGTGTATGCTCATCAGAATTTCAACCAGCAACTTTTTGCCGATTACACCCATACTTTTAAAGAGTTGCACACCCTTGGAGCTACGCTTGGTATTGAAGCCAGCGGACAAGACTACGACAATTTGGGCGGTTCGCGCAAAGAATATATCTTTGATGTAGACCAAATGAGTGCCGGTCCGGCCGAAACAATGGAAAACTGGTCGTCAGAAGGTGTGGGTTATCGTCGTGCTGCCGTGATTGGTCGTTTGAAATATGACTACGCTTCACGCTATATGGTAGAAGCAAACCTGCGTTATGATGGCAGTGATTTCTTCCCTAAAGGGCAACGTTGGGGTGCTTTCTTCTCGGGATCTGCCGCATGGGCTATCTCAGAAGAGGCTTTTTGGAAGAAGTTTAAGATGGATAAAGTGCTCGAACATTTCAAACTTCGTGCTTCGTATGGTGAGATAGGACAGGACTTTTTGGACTTGAATGGTGACGGATCCGCCGATCGTTTTGCCTATGTTTCATCCTATACGCTCTACACACGCGGTGCCTTTTTGGGTGGAAAATGGCGTCCAACGTTCTATGAAGGTGCATTGATTAGCCCCGATATGACCTGGTATACCACAAAAGATTTCAATATTGGAGTCGACTTTACCAGCTTGAAAGGACGGCTATCAGGCTCATTAGATTACTTTGCTAAGGTGACAACGGGCTATCTTGCTACACCTTCTAATGTGGGTTACACAGCACCTTTGGGTAAAAACCTGCCCGTTGTAAAATCGAATGGCGAAAGCATTCGTCGCGGATTTGAATTCATTTTGCAATGGAGAGATCATATTGGTGAATTCAATTATGGCATCTCTGGCAACATGACTTATTATGATGACCGATGGAATGTGAACCCCAATGAAGCAGAAACGAATTTGAAAAATCCTTATAAGCGCAGCACACAAGCAGGTGCTTATACGGGTGTTTACTATCGGAACTTAGGTTATTACCAAGATTATCAAGACGTGTTGAATAGTCCTAAGCGCAATGGTTCGACCAATTTGATGGCTGGTGATTTGAAATATTACGACTTTAATGGCGACGGAAAGATTGATGGTGACGACCAAACGCGCATGGGTTCGGGGACAAGTCCTCGTGCAAACTTCGGCTTAAACGCTGATGCAAGTTATAAAGGTTGGTCGTTTAGCATGCTTTGGCAGGGCGCAACCAACTACAATATCTATGTTGACAACATCTTAATGGGCGGCAATAGCAACTATCTTCCTGTGATTTATGATTTCCAAAAAGATATCTGGTCGCCCGAAAATCGCAATGCATTGTATCCTCGTCAACATGCTTCTCCTGGCTTTAATGGTAGTAACAACTTTGTGGGAACCAATTTCTGGCTTGTCGATGCCTATTATCTTCGTCTCAAGAGTATGTCGATAGGTTATGATTTGAAGCATAAACTGTTGAAGCATGTAGGCTGGATGACGAAGTGTAACCTCTCGCTTAGTGGGTATAATCTGTTGACGTTTAGTCCTGCAAAGAAGTGGGGTTTCGACCCAGAGTCGGGCTCTAACGGCAATGGTTATGGCTATCCTATTTCACGCGTTTATACGATTAGCCTCAACATCGGCTTCTAATTATTCATTTATTTTACGACATTGAATTTATGACAAACTATAAATTGATTCTTTCTGCCTTGGTACTTGGTGGATTAAGTCTGCAAAGTTGCAACGACTTTTTAGATACAAAGCCCACTGAAGGCTTTCCCGAAACAACCGTTTGGCAAACACAAAGCACCGTAGATGCTTTTGTTGCAGGCAACTATGCCCATGCTTATTCTCCCTATGAAGCCTTTGCCACATGGGATAACACATTCAGTAACAACATGATTAACTGCCGTGCTGCTTGCTCAGGTGAGACACGTGGCTTGATGGAGAATAACTATGGATGGGGTTTAAACACGCGTTTTGATGACATTCGCAGTTGCAATCTCATCATAGAGAAGATGGCTTCATCGTCCATTCCGCAAAATTATCGTGACCAATACACGGCAGAAGCAAAGATGATGCGTGCCATGATTTACTATGATTTGGCACGCAAAGGTGGGCGCTTTATTTGGGTTGACCGCGTATTAAAACCTTCCGACGAGTTTAATCTCCCGCTAACGCGCGATATTGTTGAAAGCTATCAGCACGTATTAACCGATATTCGCGAGGCTATTCCTGCGCTTCCTACGCAGGCAGTTAGCGGTCGTTTGACGAAGAATGCCGCCTATGCTTTCCTCTCGGAGGTATGCCTTACGGCCGCAGCTTATACCAATGATGCTGCTGCTTTGCAGGTGAATGGCAAGAGCTTGTATCAGGAATCGGTTGATGCTGTAGACGCTATTACCAACGCATCTCTCGATGCAAACTATGAGAATATGTTCAATGAGAAGGGTGCATACAGCTCACCTGAGATTATTTTAGCGCAGTATTGGAGCAAAGATGTGACTAATGTTTCACAGACAGACATGATACATCTGCTCCCCAACTTGCTCAATAGTAACCTCAGTATTACGGGATGTGGCCCGCTGTTCCATCGCGCAGACATCTTCGAATGCTGGTTGGATTATACGCCAAGTCAAAACCTTGTCGATGCTTATTTAGTCATAGACCAAGCAACAGGCAAGGCCGTTCGTTGGGATCAGAGTTCACAGTTTGTGAACAACACGCGTCCCTTGTCACGTGCAGAGGCGATAACGAAGATTGAACATAAGGAAGAAGCTGAGTTTAATGGTGGTGCTTTCTTTAAAGCTTTTGAAGTAACAACACCAGGAATGAGCATCAGCGACCTTATGTATCAGCACAGAGACAAACGTTTTGACGCCTCGATTATACACGATGGTTCTGTGTTCTTAGGTGAAAATATCACCACCTATTCTCACGGAAACATGAGCCGTTGGGCCACACAACGCTATGCTGCGAGCCACGTTCCATTGACAAATTACAGCATGCGCAAGTATATTTACACCGAATGGAGTCCTCGTCCGTTCTACAATGTGATGACCGATTATCATAAAGTGATTTTCCGTTATGGGCGTTGTCTGCTCAATAAGGCTGAGGCATTGTTGCGTTTAGGCAGAGTTGCCGATGCGGTTACCACCTTCAACCAAACGAGAACGGTGCATGGTGGCTTGCCCGCTTCCACTGCAACCACGCTGGCTGACGCTTGGAAAGACTATAAAATAGAACGCCGTGTGGAACTTTTTTGGGAAGGAGACTGGTATTTTAGCCTGCTTCGTTGGGGCAAATATGGACACGAAGCCAATGATGGTAAGGCACCGGGAAGCGTGATTGACGAACTCACCGCGCCTGCAACGTTTATCGAAATCAAAACCGATCGCACGGCAGCTTACGTGGGTAATGTGCAATTATCCAACGACCAGCGCACGTTTGACACCCGTTCTTACCTCTTCCCCATCACAAAATCTGTGATACAAGCCAATTCAGCTATCAAAGATACCGACCAAAATCCAGGTTGGGAATAATCACATCATTCAAATTTTTAGGATATGAAACAAATAAAATCACACCTTTTCCTTCTTCTGAGTCTATTATTTTGTACCTTTGCGTTGAGCGCATGCAGTTGGGAAGACCTCCCTTCTTATGAAGAAGCCAATATCAGTGCCGTGCAATTCTACTATCGTTGGGCCAGCAATGTGAAGGATCCTATCACGCAAGAACCTATCGTTAAGGAGGTGCGTTTGAATACTACTTCTGTGGTAGATGCTGATGCAGGCACGATAGAAGCTACGGTAACGGTTCCCGCAGCATCGGGCGATTTCACAACAGCCGTGCGCAATCAAGTGTCACAGCACCCGCTTTGGGCACAGGTAACGGCGTCAACTGCCGCACGCATCACGCCTGTTGATGGCGCGGCAGCCTTGGGAACACCCGATGATTGGAGCCAAGAGCGTAAGTTTAGTGTGAAAGCTGCAAACGGGAACACCAAGATTTGGAAGATTAAGATTGTTCAGTTCACAAGATAGTTCTTACTTGGTTCCATATTTAGAAAGCGCAAAAGGGTGGCTGTAACATACTGATTTTTCTACAAATGGTATGTGAGCCGCCCTACATTATCTCTTTAAAGCACAGGCAATCCGTTGCAATCCTTTCGGGCAGATGTAGACAGACAGCATAGAAAAAATGTTTTATGAAACAGATAAAATTAGGTTTAGGATTATGGTTGTGTCTCTTAGTATATGCCCTACCCACACAAGCGGCACCTCATGACACCTTGTTTGTGGCTGATTATGGTGTGCATCCCGACACACATGAAGACCAAACGGCACGTTTGCAACAAGTGATTGCCGATGCCAAGCGATGGAAAAGCCGCGTAATGGTGTTTCAATCGGGTCGCTATGACCTATGGCCTACCGAGGCAACGCGCAAGGAATATTATATTTCGAACACGTCTTCGGAGACCGAATGCCCCTCAAAAGTAAAAACCATTGGGCTGTTTCTGGAGGATATGGAGGGTTTAACCATTGAAGGAAACGATGCAACGCTCATGTTTCATGGCAAGATGACGATGCTCACTTTGGCACATTGCCGCAATATGCGGTTGCAAAACATTCATTTTGACTTCGAAAGACCGGGCGGTTCTGAACTCACTTATCTCAAAGTTGATGCACAAGGGGTGACTGCACGCGTGCATCCTGATAGCCGATACATCATTGTTAACGGCCGAATGTCATGGGTGGGTGAAGGCTGGCGCACAAACTATCCGCATTGTATTGAGTACAATCCCGAAAACCATCATTTTGAATATAGCAAAGGGTGGGAAATTCTTTCGCAAGCAAAAGCTACTGAATTGTCGCCAAATGTGGTGCACTTTACCACACAATATGGTAGAGATTTTCAACCAAATCATACGATAACGGTGCGCGATATTATACGTGACCAAGTGGGGATGTTTTTGTTTGAGAGCCAAAATATTACTTTTCGCAACATCGGTGTACATTATATGCATGGGTTAGGCATCGTAAGTCAGTATTGTCGCAACATCACTATGCACCAAGTGCAGTGTGCTCCGCGCGAAGGGAGCACGCGTTTGTTGGCCTCTTCGGCCGACTTTATGCACTTTTCGGGTTGTAGTGGTAAGATAAGTATTGATAGTTGCCGGTTTGTTGGGGCACAAGATGACCCTATTAATGTGCATGGAACGAACCTACGGGCAGTAGGACATGTGGACGATTACACGCTGCATCTGCGTTTTATGCATCCGCAAAGCTATGGTTTCCAGGCGTTCTTTGCCGGCGACACCGTGGCCTTCGTGCAGGCATCAACCATGATTCGGTATGCAGAAAACGTGGTGAAAACGGCACGATTGTTGTCGCCGCGCATCATGGAAGTAACGTTTTTGCGTCCCATTCCCAAGACCCTTCAATTACAAAGTGATTGCGTGGAGAACCTCACTTGCACGCCCGAAGTGGAAATTAGCCATTGCTATTTTTCACGAATCAGCACGCGCGGAACCCTTGTCACTACGCCACGACGCGTGATCATCCGCAACAACACCTATGATTATACAGGCATGAGTGCCATACTGATAGAGGGAGATGCCTCGGGATGGTATGAATCTGGCCCAGTGAAAGATGTGCTTATTGAAGGCAATCGCTTTGTGGGTTGTGCCTATAACGGACATCCTGCTCATGCCGTGATTGCTTTAAATCCGTCGAATACGGTGGTTGATGCGCACCATCCCGTGCATCAAAATGTGCGCATCATCAACAATCATTTCGTCACTTTCAGCAATCCTGTGCTCTATGCCAAGAGCACTTCGGACTTAGTTTTTAAAGGTAATGAGGTCGAAGAAAGCTCATCTGTATCAGAGAAAACATTAAAATGGTTTATCTTTGATGGTTGTAATCGAGTCCTTATTCAGCGCAATCGCTTTCCAATTCCATTCACATCTCGTGCTGTTCAGTTTGCTAACATGAAACCAACGTTTACAAAATAAGTGGGATAGCGATTGTGAAAAGGAAGCGATTTTATAGATAGTGATTAAAGTGTTATTATACATTAAAAGACAGAAAATTAATAATGAAAGAATACGTAATATAAAAGGTTTGGTTGTTTATAATTAAAAAAGTTCCTTTTAATGGCTTATGAAAAAAAGATTATCATTCATTTGTGCCGCAATTGCATTCTTTAGCTTTGCGGCTTCAGCTGTAACAGCTCAGCAATTGGACAAGAAGTATGCGCCAATTGAAGTAGTAACTCCCGCACGTCCTGCGGGACAACAAGACGTTATAGGCCTCACCGCCCCCAAATTGAAAACCGTTCGCATTGGTGTTATCGGTTTAGGTATGCGTGGTATCGGTGTTATTGAGCGCTGGGTTCACCTACCTGGTGTTGAAATTAAGGCCATTTGCGACTTGGTTCCTAAGAATATTGAGCGCGCACAAAACGAACTTGTAAAGGGAAAGTTCCCTAAAGCTGCCGTTTATACCGGTAGTGAAGATGCCTGGAAAAAGCTGTGTGAGCGCAAGGATATTGACTTGGTTTACATTGCAACCGATTGGAAACACCATGCACAGATGGGTATTTACGCAATGGAACATGGTAAACATGCTGCGATAGAAGTGCCTGCTGCCATGACTTTAGATGAGATTTGGCAGCTCATCAACACGTCAGAACGCACCCGTAAGCATTGCATGCAGTTGGAAAATTGCGTGTATGACTTCTTTGAAATGACCACACTCAACATGGCCCAACACGGTTTGTTTGGTGACATTCTGCATGTAGAAGGCTCATACATCCACAATCTTGAGGAATTTTGGCCTTATTATTATAACAACTGGCGCTTGAATTATAACAACGAATATCGTGGCGATGTGTATGCTACACATGGCTTAGGCCCAGCTTGTCAGTTGCTGAATATCCACCGAGGTGACCGCTTAAAGACGCTTGTTGCTATGGATACGAAGGCCGTTACAGGCCCTGAATTGGCGAAGAAATATGGTGTTGACGACCACAGTAAGCCTTTCCAGAACGGCGATCACACGATGACTTTCATTCGAACAGAGAATGGAAAGACCATTCAAATCCAGCATGATGTGATGAATCCACGCCCCTATAGCCGTATGTATCAGCTTACAGGAACCGATGGTTTCGCGAATAAATATCCTATTGAGCAATATTGTTTCCGCCCAAAGCAGCTCAAAGACAGCGAAGTTCCCAACTTAGAGAACTTGAATATGCACGCTGCTGTGCCCGAGAATGTGAAGGAAGCCTTGATGAAACAATATAAGCATCCCATCACAAAGATGTTGGAAGAAGAGGCTAAAAAGGTGGGTGGCCACGGCGGTATGGACTACATCATGGACTATCGCTTGGTTTATTGCTTGCACAATGGTCTGCCTTTGGACATGGATGTCTATGACTTGGCAGAGTGGTGTTGCATGGCTGAGCTTACAAGATTGTCGATAGAAAATGGCAATGCGCCTGTAGCTGTGCCCGACTTCACGCGCGGTGGCTGGAAAAAGCTCAATGGTTTCCACCATGCTATGGCCGAATAAATCATTTTATTTAGCATATTGATTTTCATATAGTAATAGTTTGAACTGCTGATAGCAAGTGCTTTTAAGCTTGCTTCAGCAGTTTTTTAAGTTTAAAATCAGATGAAAACAATGACGAGAATGGCATACCCAATTCGTGTTTCCACCCTGTTTTTCCTGTTTTTTAGCATCCTTTCGGGGCATGCTGGAAATACTATTAAGCAGCGACCACTACACATTTGGTTTGACACGCCGTGCACATTGAAAGGTAAAGCTGTGTGGTATGGAGGGCAACCAGAGATGTGGAAAGGAGAAAACAAACCCGAATCGGCAGGTGATACTGCCAAAAATCCCGATGAAGAGTGGGAGGCGGCCTCGCTACCCATTGGCAATGGTAGCTTAGGGGCAAACATTTTGGGATCGATTTCCGCAGAACGTATCACCTTAAATGAAAAGAGTTTGTGGCGCGGAGGCCCCGGAGTGAGTAGCGATGCAAGCTATTATTGGAACGTCAACAAGCATGCTGCACCTGTGCTTAAGGCCATTCGGGCAGCCTTTTTGGCGGGCGATAAGGCCAAAGCCGATAGTCTTACATGTAAAAATTTCAATGGTTTAGCAGCCTATGAATCGTATGCTGAGAAGCCTTTCCGCTTTGGAAACTTCACCACCATGGGCGAATTAACCATTGAAACGGGGCTCAACGAAGCACAGATTAGTGGCTATCGACGCGAATTGTCGTTAGATTCGGCGCGCACATTGGTAAAATTTGTGCACGATGGTGTGCGTTATGCGCGCACGGCCTTTATCTCTTATCCCGACAACGTAATGGTGTTGCGCTTCAAAGCCAATGCTAAAGGCATGCAGAACCTGTGTTTTCACTATGCGCCCAACCCTGTTTCAACGGGTAAGATTCAGGCCGATGGTCCCAATGGGTTGGTGTATCGCGGTGCTTTAGACAGCAATGGCATGCAATATGTGGTGCGCATTCAGGCGGTAACGCATGGTGGAACACTCGAAAACTCGGGGCAAACGCTGACGATAAAAGGAGCTGATGAGGTGGTTTTCCTCATCACTGCCGACACCGATTACCACATCAATTTCGATCCCGACTTCTATAATCCCAAGACTTATGTGGGTGTTCAGCCTGAAGTAACTACCGAAAAATGGATGAAACAAGCCGCGGAAAGTGGCTATGTACAGCTGTTTCTGCGTCATTTCAAGGATTATTCACCTCTCTTTCAGCGGGTGAAGTTGCAACTCAATGCGGCGCAAACGAACGATAAAGATGTGCCCACGGCACAGCGTTTGGCAGCCTATCGTAACGGCGCTACCGATAATTATTTGGAAGAACTCTACTATCAGTTTGGCCGTTATCTGCTTATAGCCAGCTCGCGTCCCGGCAATCTGCCAGCCAATCTGCAAGGCCTTTGGCACAATAATGTTGATGGTCCGTGGCGCGTAGACTACCATAATAACATCAATGTGCAAATGAATTATTGGCCCGTGCACACCACAAACCTCAACGAGTGTGCGTTGCCTTTGGTCGACTTTGTGCGCACATTGGTGAAGCCCGGCGCTGTAACTGCGAAGGCTTATTATGGCGCACGCGGATGGACCACCTCGGTTTCGAGCAACATTTTCGGCTTCACTGCCCCCCTTGCAAGTGAAGATATGTCGTGGAATCTTTGCCCAATGGGCGGTCCTTGGCTTGCTACGCACTTGTGGGAATATTATAATTTCACCCGTGACAAGCAGTTTCTGCGCAGCACACTCTATGACATCATTAAGCAGAGTGCCAACTTTGCGGTGGATTATCTGTGGCATAAGCCCGATGGAACTTACACTGCGGCACCTTCAACTTCGCCCGAACATGGGCCTATTGACGAAGGAGTGACCTTCGTACACGCCGTTATTCGCGAGATTTTGCTTGATGCTATTGCTGCCAGTAAGGTGCTTCAAGTGGACGAGGCTGCTCGCAAGCAGTGGCAAATGGTGCTGAAGAAGTTGCCTCCTTATCGCATAGGACGCTATGGTCAGTTGCAAGAATGGTCGGAAGATATCGATGATCCCAACGATCATCACCGCCATGTGAACCATCTCTTTGGTTTGCATCCCGGCCACACCATTACGCCTTCTACCACACCAGCCTTAGCAAAAGCCGCACGAGTGGTATTAGAACATCGGGGAGATGGTGCTACTGGTTGGAGCATGGGATGGAAAATTAACCAGTGGGCACGCCTACATGATGGCAATCATGCTTATCTTTTGGTGCGCAATTTGTTGAAAGATGGCACACTCAACAACCTTTGGGACACGCATCCTCCCTTCCAAATTGATGGTAATTTTGGTGGCACTGCAGGCATCACTGAGATGTTATTGCAAAGCCATACAGGCTTCATCGATGTGCTTCCTGCACTGCCTGATAGCTGGAAACAAGGCGAAGTGCGTGGTCTTTGTGCCCGCGGTGGCTTTGAAGTGGGGCTGAAGTGGCAGCAGGGCATGTTGCAATCGGTAGTGATTAAGTCGCTGGCAGGCGAACCTTGTACACTTAACTATCGTGGGAAAACATTGCGTTTTGTCACGAAGAAAGGCCAAACTTATGTGGTTTCATGGCAAAAAGGGAACTGGAAACGATAGTCTCTATATTCTTTTACTTGAAATAGTGTTTGCAGTAATGCTGCAAACACTATTTTTTTGTTTTGCAATTTGTAGCGTTATTGCAGGCTTTAAAACTTTTGTTTTTGTGTTTTGAGGTATCACTGTAGGCACACTCTTTTTATTTTCTCGTTTGCTGTGGTGCTGTGAGCACTCTTTTTTGTGTCTTATGATTTGCAAAATTACAGTGAGTCTCCATGTCTTTGTTGTGCTCTTTGCAGCATGAGTGCGAGTATTCAAGTCCTCGGTTTTGACAGCTTTTGATGTGGGTTATGCTGCATTCTTTTTCTGGTGGTAGAGTGTAGTGTGAGTGGTTGCGAAATGATTTGTGCGGTTTTATGGAGTAATTGTATAGAGATTACACTATAAAAACATAGTATTTATGAACTTATTTAGCCCACTTTTTGTTATCGGTGTGCTATCTGTTCGAAGCTTTGCGTAGTTATCTTCAGGTATCAAGATTGTTTTTGTTTTCTAAGCGGTGGAACTTCCTTAATTATAAAGACTAAAAAAGGGCGTAACCCAAGTGAGGTTACGCCCTTTTGAATATGGATTATGCTACATAGATTGTGGCATTCTTTCTCGTATTTTATGGCCATGTCATGGCTTTATACATTTTTATTTTGCATTAATCTCTTTGATTAAGCGGTTGGCATGCCCCCATTTATCCATCATGAAAAGCATGTAGCGGATATCAACACCTATGCAACGCGCCAAGCGATGGTCGAAGTTGATGTCGCTACTGAGGCTATCCCAGTTGCCATCGAAGGCCAAACCCATGAGTTGTCCCTTGCCATTAAAGATGGGAGAGCCCGAGTTTCCGCCCGTAATATCGTTGTTGGTAAGGAAGCAAAGTTGCAGCTTCCCAGTGGTTTTGTCTTGATAAGGACCAAACGATTGAGCACTCAACAGTTGCTGCATGATGGGTTCTGCCTTATAATCGAACACGCCTTTGTCACCGCGTTTCATCTTCTCTACAAGGCTTTCTGCCGTGGTATAGTAGTTGGAAATGTGCCCACCGAGGTCATAACCACCCACTTGTCCGTAGGATAAACGCATGGTAAAGTTGGCATCGCTGTAATGAGGTTGATCCTCTTCCATGCGCAGTTTGGCTGCACAAAGATACTGTTCTTGCAGCTCGATGCTGTCGGTTGGTGCAGCCAATTCGCGGTTGATGCGGTTGCGCAAGGCGTTGAGTTCTTGACCATATTGCAAGCCTGCATCCTTGGCAATGTTGGCTTTTGTGAGGTAAACCTTAGCCCCCTTCTTCATCAAGGCCGAGGTGTTCCACAAATAGTCGACATATTTTTGGTAGTTGCCACCAAATTTTTGGTCGATGGTTTTGTAGAAAGCGGGCAGATATTCGGCAGCGATTTGCGCGCGATAGTTCTTCAACAACGTGGCTTGCACTTCGCGATCGAGAGCCGCATCCCACGTGTTACTGTTGTCATCAAAGGTCACATAGGGCGCTTTGGCCGTGCCTTGCTTCTCCTTTTTGAATGCCTTCAGCGCACGGTCGCTCAGTTCATTGGTGCGCATAAAGGTTTCGTTGAAGAGCGTTGCCGCGCGACGTGCATTGAAACGCTTGGCATAAAGCGCTTTCAAGGCATTGAAATCGAGCTTGCCTTGCAGGTATTTTGTCGAGTCTTGCCAACGCTGTAATGTCGCTTCATAGCGTGCTTTTTGGTCGATGATGCCGATAGAATCGATACATTTATTCATGCCTAACGAGTTTTTCCAATAGTTAGCACTCTGCGCAAACTTGCTGTCATACTTGATACGTACGGCCTCATCGGCGCGCATGTAGCGTGTCATCACCTCCTGTTTCACACCTCTTACTTGTGCTCTTGGAGCGTTAATGGCATCTCTTCTTTCGCGAATGCCATAGCTTGAAAGGTAGCGACTGGTGCTGCCGGGATAGCCCATGGTCATGGCAAAGCTACCCTCTTTGTAGCCTTCTAAGCTCACTTGCGCCCAGTGTTCGGGATGATAGGGCACGTTGTCCTTGCTGTAAGGTGCCGGTTTATTGTCCTTATTGGCGTAGATTCTGAACACACTGAAGTCGCAAGTTTGGCGCGGCCACATCCAGTTATCGGTCTCTCCGCCAAACTTTCCCATCGACTTTGGGATGGTGAACACCAAGCGCACGTCGGGGAAATTGCGATAGGTGGTGGCATAATATTGGTTGCCTTCGTAGAACGCATCAACGTTTACATAGAGTGTAGAGTCTTGCTTTCGTGCCGCTTTTGTGTAGGCATTCTCCAACGAGTCGAGCACACGTGCCTGTGATAGCTTGCTCATCGTGGCAAAACCTGTTTTCATCACCTCAGCTGTGATGTCCTTTTGACTCACCATGAAGTTCACAAAGGTGCGCTCGTTGGGCAGCTCTTCGGCGAAACTCTTGGCCACAAAGCCATTCAACAGGTAGTCGTGTTCAACGGTAGAATGCGAGCGAATGGCCTCAAAGCCACAGTGATGGTTGGTGAAAACGAGACCGTCAGGGCTCACAACCACGCCCGAACAATGCCCCGAGAAATCGACAACGCTGTTCTTAATGGCGTCTTTGTTTGCATAGAGGTCGCCGTAGGGCAGTTGAAAGCCCTCGGCTTGCATCTGTTGATACACAGCCTGTGGAAGATTATAGAGCGTCCACATGCCTTCGTCGGCATGCAAAGGAGCTGCTAAAAGCAGCAATGCGGGTAGCAAGTGCCACCATCTTTTTTTCTTCATATCTATGATTTTATTAAATGATTTGTACGATATTGCTGAATAATTTGCGCGATATTGTGCCACAATCTATGCGATATTACGGCACAATATGGGCTATATTGTCAGACCTTGGATTTGAATTTATTTTTAATTTTGACGAAACTTTCAGCCGAAAAGTTGCGCTTCACGATAATCACCACAAAGCAACCAACGAACAAAGTGTTGACAATCAAGGCACCGAATATCGGTAAACGGGCGTTGCTCAGGCTGATGAGTGCAAACAAACCCGCAGCGATGAGCGTATAGAAAGCAATGTCTTTGAGCGGATAGCGAATGGGATAGTACTTTTGTCCGAACGCATAGCTCAGCAACATGCTCACACCATACGATGCAAATCCCGCCCAAGCGCAAGCCCAATAGCTGAAATAAGGGATGAGCAACAGGTCGACTCCGATGAGAATCACAGCACCGATGCCCGAGAAATAGGCTCCCCAAATGGTTCGGTCGATGAGTTTATACCAAAAACTGAGGTTAAAAAAAATGCCAAACATAATCTCAGCGGCCATCACAATCGGCACAATCTGCAACCCTTCCCAATAGCTTTTGCCCACAATGTAGCGCAGAATGTCCATGTAGGCCATCACAGAGAGGAAGGCCAGCAGGGTGAAAATGATGTAGAATTTCATCGCTTTGGCATAGGTTTCCTTGTTGTCGTTATCTTTGGTTTTGCCGAAAACAAAGGGTTCATAAGCATATCTAAAGGCCTGAGTGATGATGACCATAATCATGGCTAATTTGATACAGGCGCCATAAATGCCCAATTCCATGCGTGCTTCCTGCGCATTGCCGTTGTACATCCATGGGAAGATGATCTGCGAAGCCGTTTGATTCAGCTGCCCGGCTAAGCCCATAATGAGCAGCGGCCAGGTGTAGTTGAGCATGCGTTTGCAGGTGGCTTTGTCGAAAGGAAAGCGGAAACCTTTCAGCTCTTTGCCCAAGAAAAACAGGGTGATGACGCTGCCTGCCAGCTCAATCCAAAACACATAGACCACATGAAGGCTGAAGTTCTCGTCATAAAGCCCGAGGAAATTGATTTTGAAATAGGGAAAGACAACCAAATAAAGCAGCACACCTACGATGTTCACGACGATGCTGATGAGGCGGATACTCACAAACTTCACGGGACGATGTGCATAGCGCAAATAGGCCAAAGGGATGTTGATAAAGGCATCAATCGCCACACATGCGCCCATAATCATGATGAATTCGGGGTGGTCGGGATAGCCAATGCCGTCGGCAATAGGATGCAAAAACAGCGCCACGAGTGCAATAAAGAGTACCGAAGTGGTGGCCACTAAGCGCAAGGCGGTGGCATAAACCTTCTCAGCATCTTCGCCTTGGCGGTTCATAAAACGGAAGAAAGTGGTTTCCATACCATAGGTAAGGAAGATGATGAGCAAGGCTACATAGGCATAAATGTTGGTGATGATGCCATATTGTCCGCCCGCTGCGTTAAACTTTACCGTTTCTATGGGCACCAGTAAATAGCCTATGAAGCGGGCTGCAATGCTACTTAAACCATAAATGGCGGTGTCTTTTGCTAATGATTTTAAATTGGCCATGTCATGAATGTCAATAAAAGCATAAATCGTGTGATGATGTTAGAACATCAAATAGGCGATGAAGATAGCCGCAAGCACACCAATAAGGTCGGCTAACAAGCCACAAGCCACCGCATGTCGCGTGTATTTGATGTTGATACTACCGAAATAAACGGCAAGAATATAGAAGGTGGTGTCGGTTGATCCTTGAAAGATGCAACTCAAACGTCCCACAAAACTGTCAGCTCCATAGGTCTTCATGGCTTCCAACATCAGTCCTCTTGCACCGCTTCCGCTAAGGGGTTTCATAAAAGCGGTGGGCAAAGCATCGACGAAATCGGTAGGTAGTCCGCAGGCATGGATGCACCATGCCAAACCAGAAAGGAACATATCCATAGCGCCTGAAGCCCGGAATACGCCGATAGCCACAAGCATCGCCACTAAATAAGGAATGATTTTTACAGCTGTAGTGAAGCCTTCTTTGGCCCCTTCTACAAAACTATCGTAGACATTCACACGCTTCACTACGCCTGCAAGAATAAAGATAAGGATGATGGTTAGCAGAATCATGCTGCCTCCGACATTGGCAATCCTCTCCATAGTCTGCTGATCCATGTGACTAAAACTCCAGATAACGAAACCCACAAAGGCAATCATTGCACCTAAGAATGCTAATAACACGGGCTGAAGGAGATTGATTTTTTGCCATATTGCCGTGATGATAATGCCTGCAAGTGTGGCAATTGTCGTCGCCAAAAGGATGGGAACAAACACGTCTGTGGGATTGTGTGCACCATAGGTAGCACGATATCCCAAAATTGTTGTGGGGATAATGGTGAGGCCACTGGTGTTTAATACCAAGAACATAATCATGGCATTGGTCGCAGTATCTTTCTTTTCGTTGAGTGTTTGCATCTGTTGCATGGCCTGAAGACCAGCAGGAGTTGCTGCATTGTCTAAGCCCAACATGTTAGAAGCCATATTCATAAAGATGCTACCCATGGCTGGATGGTTTTTTGGAATACCAGGAAAGAGCTTTGAAAACACTGGACTAAGCATGCGAGCCAGCACGTTTACTGCGCCAGCACGTTCGCCAATGCGCATGATGCCCAACCACAATGCTAAGATTCCCGTTAGTCCTAACGAAATTTCAAATGCATTTTTGGATGAATCAAAAGTAGCTTCTACAATCTTTTGGAAGAGCGTTGCATCGCCCATACATAACCCAATGATTGCGAAAATGAATGCAATCACGAAAAAAGCTACCCAAATATAATTTAAAACCATATCGTATGCAAAGGTAAATGAAATCAGCTATATAAGGAAAGAAAATATTAAAAACCTATGCTTTTCTGTGCGATTGGAGCATAATTCATAAGCCTTTGAGGTTGGATAAAACCATAAAACATGATTTTTTTAATGCTATTTTCGTGCATTTATGGTGCCTTTCCTTAAAATCAGTGCCTTTTTCTTTGTTATCTCATGTGGAATATTTATCTTTGCAGCGAGGCTTTTCCTGCAAAAATTAGGAGGAACAGGTGTAAAGTAGCTTGTCTTGAGCCCAATTGTTTGACGGCTTTTTTAGGAAATCCTCATGAAAAGAGGTGACAGGGAAAACCTAAATGGCATATAAAAAGTGCACTTGCACACGATAATATAGAATGAGTAGACATTCCTCTAACGATGCGCGGCATTTGTTTCGAATGGAAATGAAAAACCGTAAGCGTAGAAAGAAGTTAGCCAATCTTTTGTTTTGGGTAGCTTGTATACTATGCATTTGTATGTGCATCGTATGCTTTTTCCTCTATTTGCATCCCGATTTATAATCTATTCTGAGTCTTTGCTTACAGCTTTTGGTGTGTGGATGATACGCCATCCCCTTCTTGTTCCCCAGAAGAGGAGAACGTTCTTTGGAGTATAGCAGGGTGATTGATACCTACGAATGTTGGAGGTAATAGCAATAACAGCTTGTTATTGCTTTGTTCTGTTATGCACTTGTAGCAAGGAAGGAATAAGGATGCAAAGCGAAAAGAAGATGTAGAGCAGCATTGTTGTGGTACTTCCGTTGGCCAATTCGCGTAAAGAAGCATTCTCATAGCCTGGCATGATATTGGCTAATAAGTAAACAATCGAATTGTTGACCCAATGAAATGCAATGCCAGGAATGATGCTTCGGGTGCGCATATACAACCAACCTAAGAATAACCCCATGAGAAAAGCATGCACGCCCTGTGCAAAATTCAGATGAATGAGGCCAAAAAGCAAGGCCGAAATGGTGATGGCTATCCAAGGATTGGTGGGAGAACACACCGCTAAGAGGCGGCGAAGAATGGCACCTCTGAATACAATTTCTTCAGCAAGTGGAGCAAAGATACTGATGGCTACATAGCCTAAAGGTTGATGCATCATGCGTGTAAACATCACTTGTAGCTGGATTGGCAACTCGAACGGTAGCAAATTTTCGAAAGCCATGGCAGGAATAATCGCGCCAAGGGCAATGCATAGCACCCAGAACAACACACCCCAAGGACGTGATTGCACATAATGTCGGGAGACAGGTGTCCACTTTCGCCAACAAAACAGCACGGCAAGCAGGGCACTACCCACGATATTTGCTACTATGGTGAGCGTGAGATCCGTCGCGATGAGTGTTTGTAATTGTGTGAAAGGAAGCCCTTTGTAGAGTAAAAAGCCAATGGCAAGCGCGATCGCTACGATGAATTGTGTTGCGATAAACAACACGATGTAGAGCGTAATGTCGAGCACTAATTTCTTATATGGATTCATATTTGGGTTGATTTGTAAAGAAATTGATAATCATTTCACGATCTTTTGTGAGCTGTTTCGCCAATTCTGGCGCATTTCTGAACTTCTTTTCGGTGCGGATACGCTCATAAAAAGCCACGCTTAACGGCTTGTCATACAGGTCATTTGCATAGTTAAAGATGTTAACCTCGATGCTCTTTGTTGTGCCATCAAACGTGGGACGATAGCCGATATTCATCATTCCGTCATGCCAAGTAGTTGAATCGGGGCATTTAACGCGCACAGCATAAACACCATTTGCGGGCAGAAGCTGCTCAATACTGGTAGGAATGAGGTTGGCAGTAGGGAAGCCTATGGTGCGACCTTGCTGGAAACCATGCCCCACTTTCCCGGTAAGTGTGTAAGGATAACCTAAGCATTCATTGGCAAGTGCAACTTCTCCTTCATGCAAAAAGCTGCGAATGACCGATGAACTAATCTTGATACCTTTATATATATAGGGCTGGGTAGGCAACACTTCAATTCCTAAATCTTGCCCATAGCGTACATAGTCATTAAAATGCTCGTTGTTTTTTCGGCCGAAATGGTTATCGTAGCCCATGAGAAGTGTCTTGACCTGTAATTGTTTCTGGAGCACTTGTTGCATGAAATCGTGAGCCGAAAGTTGTGCCATTGTTGCATTAAAAGGCAAAATGGCCACGCTATCAATTCCCGTTTCTGCCAGCAATTGCAGCTTTTCATCAAACGTTGTGAGTAATTCGGGGATATAATCGTGTTGCAAAACACGGCGTGGATGTTGATCAAATGTAATGGCTACCGACCTCAACTGGCGCTCTTGTGCGGCAAGAGCTAACTGCTTAAGCAAGAAACGATGTCCCAAATGTACACCATCAAAGAAGCCTATTGTGGCAATAGCAGGCACATCCGACACGATATCTTTATGTAATAGAATGCTATCCATATTCTTTTTTATACTTGCAAACTTACGCATTTTTTCTGATATCGACATGGATTAATGTTCATTTTAGTCCATTTTGAGCTCCTATAACCTTTTCTTTATCGTTAAATTTTTCAGTGGTTTGAGGTTTATCCCGAATAAAAAATAAGTGAGAACCCTTGAAAAGGATTCTCACTTTGTGCGCTTCAAGATGGGCTTGAACCAACGACCCCCTGATTAACAGTCAGGTGCTCTAACCAACTGAGCTATTGAAGCCTGTGCAAAGAGGTTGCCCTAAATTGCGTTTGCAAAGGTAAATGCTTTTTTCTGAACTACCAAATTATTTGCAGAAAAAAACAAATCAGATGTGATTTTTATGTAAAACACAGCTTGCGTTGTAAGTTTTTACACATTAATATATTACTTTTGCTGGCATGAAGAAACGTGTATTGTTTTATATGTTGGCAGTGTTTTGTTTGCCTATGGCAGCGCAAAACACCAAGAATCATAATTTTGAAGTAGCGAAAAACCTTGAGGTGTTCAATGCTATTTATAAGAATTTGGACTTAATGTATGTGGATCAGCTTTCGGCAGACACTGTTGTTGGGACGGCTATTGAGGCAATGTTGAGCTCGCTGGACCCCTATACTGAGTATTATTCTGACGCACAATCGAAGGATTTAAAGATGATGGTCACGGGCAAATATGCTGGTGTCGGAGCTTTGATTCGCTATAGTCCGAAATATAAGAATGTGTTTATTGAAGAGCCTTATGAACATATGCCTGCGGCAGAAGCGGGGTTGCGCAAGGGCGATTTGGTGTTGGCTATCGACAAAGAATCGATGGAAGGCAAACAAACATCGTATGTAAGTGATAAACTTCGCGGTGATGCTGGCACCTCATTTGTCATCACTGTGCGTCGCCCTTCCATGGGAAAGGTATTGAAATTGCGGCTCACTCGCCGTGCCATCAAGCTGCCTTCCATCCCCTATTATGGGCTGCAAAACAATGGCATTGGTTATATTAATCTGAATCAATTCACTGAAAATTGTGCACAAGATTTTCGCAATGCTTTTATTGATTTGAAGCAGCAGGGCGCCAAGAAATTGGTTATTGATTTGCGAAATAATGGTGGAGGTTTGGAAAGCGAGGCCGTAGATATTGTTAATCTCTTTGTTCCCAAGGGAGTAACTGTAGTGTCTAATCGTGGAAAGTTACCACGATTGAACCATGCTTATCAAACGAAAAATGAGCCGCTTGATACCCTTATGCCGATAGTAGTGTTGGTGAATGGCAACACAGCCAGCGCAAGTGAAATCACAAGCGGTGCGCTTCAAGATTTAGATCGTGCGGTGGTTATGGGCACAAAAACCTTTGGCAAAGGACTTGTTCAAATGACAGTCGATTTGCCTTATCATGGTAATTTGAAGCTAACTTCACAAAAATATTATATTCCCAGTGGGCGTTGTATCCAGGCTATCAATTATAATCGCAGACGAATGGGAGGAGATGCGCAGACCCCTGATTCGCTATTGCGTGTTTTTCACACGCGAAATGGACGTGAAGTGCGCGATGGTGGAGGTATTCAACCCGATGTAGAAGTGAAGCCCGATACGGCCTCTAACATACAAAGCTATCTCATGACAGTGGTCGATTCCACAGAAACGGTGTTAGATTATGTCACCCACTATCGGGCTACCCACGACAAAATAGCAGAACCTTCAGCGTTTGAATTGTCGGATGCTGATTATGAAGCTTTTAAAAAGCATGTGTTATCAAGTGGCTTCAAATATGATGGTGTGAGTGAAAAGATATTGGCCGAACTCAAGAAAACAGCCGTATTTGAAGGTTATTATGATGGTGCAAAGGCCGAGTTTACCGCACTTGAGCAGAAGTTAAAGCACAATGTGGCAAAGGATTTGGACTATAATCGTGAACGGATTATGCAGGCTTTGGCAGGCGATATTGTAACGATGTACTATTATCAGCGCGGTGGTGTTGAATATTCGCTAAAGCATGACAAGCAAATGAAAGCGGCAGAGACATTGTTAAACAATGAAGATGCTTATCGAAAGGTCTTAGCTCCAGCGAAGAAACGAAAGTAGTTGTATAACAAGGATATAAAGAAGGTTTTATAAAATGCAGCATATTGTCATATAATATGCTGCATTTTTCTTTGTAATATGGGCGATATTGTAAGATAAAAGCCTATGGATTGTTATTGTATGGGTGAGGTGTGGTTGGTTGATACTTATCTTGTTTTGTTAAAAATTATGGGTAACTATTCCTATATGCACTAAAATAAAAGTGCTCAAAAGTTTGCAAACTATTCGTTTTTTTTGTAATTTTGCAGCGTTCAGTGGAATGGGGGGCTCCTTAAGAGTTCCTCATTTTATTTTAATATAACATGTATGATTGACAAAAATGTCGTAAGAAAATTAGTTGAAGCGTGGCTTGAAGACAAGGAATATTTTCTTGTTGATGTAGAGATAAGCCCTGATGACAAGATTGTTGTAGAGATTGATCATGCCGATGGTGTTTGGATTGACGATTGTGTTGCATTGAGTAAATACATCGAAGACCATCTTAGTCGCGATGAAGAAGACTACGAATTAGAGGTAGGCTCAGCTGGTTTGGGACAGCCTTTCAAAGTTCTTCAGCAATATCTTAACTTCGTTGGCAAGCCTGTTGAGGTGCTTGCTGCAGATGGAAAGAAATATCAAGGCGTTTTAAAGCATGTTGATGGGAACGATTTTGTGGTGACAGTGAATGAAAAAGTGACTGTAGAGGGGAAGAAACGTCCACAAAAAATGGATGTCGACCACATCTTTCAGATGGATAATGTAAAATATACAAAATATTTAATCAGTTTTAAATAGAGCTATGGCAGCAAGGAAAAGTGATAGTGGGCAAATCAGTTTGATAGATACCTTTCGTGAGTTTAAAGATACAAAGAATATCGATCGTACTACGTTGGTGAGCGTGTTGGAGGAGAGTTTCCGCAATGTTTTAGCCAAATTGTTTGGTAGTGATGAGAATTTCGATGTGATTGTCAACCCTGATAAGGGCGACTTTGAGATTTATCGCAATCGTATTGTCGTTGCCGATGGCGAAGTTGCTGACGAGAATAAGCAGATAGCTTTGAAGGATGCTTTAGCTATTGAACCCGACTATGAAGTGGGAGAAGAGGTGTCTGAGCCTGTAAATTTTGCTAAGTTTGGGCGTCGTGCCATCTTAAATTTGCGTCAAACTTTAGCTTCAAAGGTGTTAGAATTGGAGCATGATACTTTGTATAATAAGTATAAAGACCGCATAGGTCAGGTTGTCGTAGGAGAAGTTTATCAGGTGTGGAAACGCGAAGTGTTGTTGATAGACGATGAAAATAATGAGTTAATTCTTCCGAAGAGCGAACAGATTCCTGCCGATATCTATCGCAAAGGCGAAACGATGCGTGCTGTGATTTTACGTGTTGACAACGAGAATAATAATCCCAAGATAATCCTTTCGCGCACGAGTCCCATGTTTTTGGAACGTCTTTTAGAGATGGAGGTGCCCGAGATAGCCGACGGACTGATTGCAATTCGTCGCATTGCACGTCTTCCTGGAGAGCGTGCTAAGATTGCTGTTGAGAGCTTTGATGACCGCATTGACCCCGTAGGAGCCTGTGTTGGCGTGAAAGGTAATCGTGTTCATGGTATTGTTCACGAGCTTTGTAATGAGAATATTGATGTGGTAAACTATACCGCTAATGTACAGCTTTTCATTCAACGCGCTTTGAGTCCTGCTCGTGTCAGCAGCATTAATATTAATGAAGAAGAGCATAAAGCCGAGGTTTATCTACATCCTGAGGAGGTAAGCTTGGCCATAGGTCGAGGCGGAATGAATATTAAGTTGGCTTCAATGCTCACCGAATATACCATCGATGTGTTCCGTGAAGTGCCCGAAGATCAAGTGGATGAGGATATTTATTTGGATGAGTTCTCTGACGAAATCGACCAATGGGTGATAGATGCTATCAAGAGTATTGGATTAGATACAGCGAAAGCTGTGCTCAATGCTCCACGTGAAATGTTGGTAGAGAAAGCTGATTTAGAGGAAGAAACTGTTGATCAGGTTCTCAATGTGTTACGTGCTGAGTTTGAATAATCCTAAAAACTTGTTCGTCCATTGGAATGTATCGTATAATAAATAGGCAAAAAGATTAAGAAGAAAAAGAATACATGAGCATCAGATTAAATAAAGCATTACGCGAATTGAATATAGGACTTCAAACGGCAGTTGAATTCCTTGAGAAAAAAAGTGAACTGGGAGAGGTGAAATCTGATTTGAGTTTTAAACTCAATGACCAGCAATACCAGGCGCTTGTTGAGGCTTTTAAGCAAGATGCAGCCGTGCGTACTGAGGCCGAAAAGCTTTTCCAAAAGAAGCCAAAGGAGAAGAAACGAACGCCTGAAACGAAGGAAACACGTGCAGAAAGCTTGTTGAAAGCAACACCAAAGCAGGTGTATACGCCAAAAGGAAAGATTGACCTGGAGAGCGTAGGAAAGAAACCTGCGGATAAGAAAGCTGTTGCTCCTGAAGAGAAAGAAGAAGAAAAGGTTGAGGTTGCTGCCGTGAAACCTGAACTAAAGAAAGAGGAAATAGCTCCGAAGACGGAAGAGAGACCTATTGAAAAGAAGCCTGAAGCCCCAGCAAAGGAGGAGAAGGTAGAGGAGAAACCCGTTGAAAAGACTGCGGAAAAAATCGTTGAGGCTCCTATCGAAGAAACGAAAAAGGAGGATAATACTGGCGAAACCGAATTGTATACCCTGAAGAGTGAGCAGAATATCCAGAATGCTCCTGGCGTGAAAGTGTTAGGAAAAATGGATTTAGACGCACTCAATCAGAGTACACGTCCGAAGAAAAAGTCAAAGGAAGAGAAACGAAAAGAGCGTGAAGATAAAGGAGGTCAGCAAAATGGTGAGCGCAAAAAGCGTGCACGTATCAATAAAGAACGTGTAGATATTAATGCCGAAGCCAAGCAAAATAATAATTCTTCGCAAGGTAAGAACGGCAATAATAACAATGCAGGCCGCAATAAAAATAAGAAGAATCGCAATAAGCGAAATCAGAAACCCATGGAGGTTGATGACGAAGCTGTTGCACGTCAGGTGAAAGAAACACTCGCTCGTCTCACCAATAAGACGCAGAATAAGAAGGGTGCTAAATACAGAAAGGAGAAAAGAGAGGCCGTTCAAGAGAAGCTTCAGCAGGAAGCTAATGCTGAAAAGCGTGAGGCAAAGGTGCTTAAACTTACTGAGTTTGTAACCGTAAGTGAACTGGCTACGATGATGGATATCACCGTAACGCAGGTTATCTCTACGTTAATGAGTGTTGGAATCATGGTGTCTATCAATCAGCGTTTGGATGCAGAAACCATCAATATGGTGGCAGATGAGTTCGGATTTAAGACAGAATATGTGAGCGCTGAGGTGCAAGAAGCTGTGAGTGAAGAGGAAGATGACGAGAATGATTTAGTCTCTCGTGCACCTATTGTGACTGTGATGGGACACGTAGATCATGGTAAGACCTCTCTACTTGATCATATTCGTAATACCAATGTGATTGCAGGTGAAGCTGGAGGAATTACCCAACATATCGGCGCTTATAGTGTAACGCTGAAGAATGGGCAAAAGGTGACGTTCTTAGACACGCCAGGTCACGAGGCATTTACGGCCATGCGTGCCCGTGGTGCACAAGTAACTGATATCGCAATCATCATCATTGCTGCCGATGACTCAGTGATGCCGACCACCAAAGAGGCCATCGCTCACGCACAAGCAGCAGGTGTTCCGATGGTATTTGCCATCAATAAGATCGATAAACCTGGTGCTAATCCCGATAAGATTCGTGAGGATTTATCCACCATGAACCTATTGGTTGAAGAGTGGGGAGGTAAGTATCAATGCCAAGAAATCAGTGCAAAGAAGGGCTTAGGTGTCGAGGAACTGTTAGACAAAGTGTTGCTCGAAGCCGAGATGTTAGATCTCAAAGCCAATCCCAATCGCAAGGCAACGGGAACGATTATCGAGTCTTCGCTCGATAAAGGACGTGGCTATGTGAGCACTGTTTTAGTAAGTAATGGCACGCTTAAGATAGGCGATGTAGTGATTGCCGGCACAAGTTGGGGACGAATCAAGGCTATGTTTAATGAGCGTAACCAGCGCATTGAGCAGGCAGGTCCTGCAGAACCCGCTATTATCTTGGGTTTAAATGGCGCTCCAACCGCAGGAGATCAGTTCCATGTGCTTGAAACTGAGCAAGAAGCGCGTGAGATTTCGAACAAGCGTGAGCAATTACAACGCGAGCAAGGTCTGCGCACTCAGAAGCGTATCACGCTGGGAGACATCTCTCATCGCATTGCGAAAGGCGAGTTCCATGAACTGAATGTCATCGTGAAAGGTGACACTGATGGTTCTATTGAAGCCTTGAGTGACTCGTTTATCAAACTATCTACCGAGAAAGTTCAGGTGAATGTCATTGGTAAAGCTGTAGGTCAGATTAGCGAAAACGATGTGATGTTGGCCAGTGCTTCCGATGCAGTTATCGTGGGTTTCCAGGTTCGTCCATCGTCAGAGGCACGCAAATTGGCTGATCGTGAAGGTGTGGAAATCAATACTTATTCCATTATTTACGATGCAATTGATGACATTAAGAGTGTCATGGTGGGCATGCTTGACAAGGTGAAGAAAGAAATTATCACTGGACAAGTAGAGGTACAACAAGTGTTTAAGATATCAAAAGTTGGAACCATTGCTGGTGGTTTGGTCACCGAAGGTAAGGTTCATGCCAAGGATAAAGCCCGTGTGGTACGCGATGGTATTGTGGTTCGTACGGCCGACATCAACGCATTGAAGCGCTATAAGGACGATGTGAAGGAGGTTCCAATGGGTATGGAGTGTGGAATTAGCCTCGTCAACTATAACGATATACAGGAAGGTGACGTGATAGAAACCTTTACTGAAATAGAAGTAGAACAGAAGTTATAATATCAGCGCGCAACAGCTGCCAGAAAAAGTGGTATTGATTATCACGCAAAACATGCGATATTAGCTTGTAAAGTGGGCTATATTGTGTAGCAATTTGGTAGCAATTGTGTAGCTATCCTACCTTAAACATAGTGGCACTCTCTATCCATGGAAGGGTGTCACTATTGTGTTTCGTAACAAATGTGACCACTTTTGTTTGTGGTATGCTGTTTGTCATAGGTGGAATTGCAAAAGAAGTATTCAGTAAACATGGCAGAAACAGAAAAAAATGGTTTTGTTAAACAGGTGGCAGAGCGTAAATATGCGTTTGGCTTTACCACCGATGTGCAAACCGAAATTATAGAAAAAGGACTCAATGAGGATATTATTCGCTTGATTTCGAAGAAGAAGAATGAGCCTCAATGGCTGTTGGATTTCCGTCTGAAAGCCTATCAATATTGGAAAGAACAGCAACAACCCACGTGGGGACATCTGCATCTTCCAAAGATAAATTATCAGGACATATCTTATTATGCCGATCCATTGGCCAGCAAACCCAAAAACAAAGAGATTGATCCTGAGTTGGAAAAAACGTTCGATAAGTTGGGCATTCCGTTGGAAGAACGTTTGGCTTTGAGCGGAACAGCTGTGGATGCCATCATGGATTCGGTCTCGGTGAAGACCACTTTTAAGGAGAAACTGCGCGAGAAAGGCATCATCTTTTGCAGCATCAGCGAGGCCGTTCGCGAGCATTCTGATTTGGTTCGCGAATATTTAGGTTCGGTAGTTCCCTATCGTGACAACTATTTTGCAGCATTAAATAGTGCCGTTTTCAGCGATGGCTCGTTTGTTTACATTCCCAAGGGCGTGCGCTGTCCGATGGAGTTGAGCAGCTATTTCCGCATCAACGCAGCCAATACGGGACAGTTTGAACGCACACTCATTGTGGCAGAAGATGGGGCTTATGTCAGCTATCTTGAAGGATGCACAGCACCTATGCGCGATGAAAACCAGCTACATGCCGCCATTGTAGAGATTGTTGTGAAGGATAATGCCGAAGTAAAGTACTCAACTGTGCAGAATTGGTATCCGGGTGACGAGCAAGGCAGGGGCGGAGTGTTGAACCTTGTGACCAAAAGAGGCGACCTAAGAGGGGTGAATGCTAAGCTCAGTTGGACGCAAGTAGAGACAGGTTCGGCCATCACATGGAAATATCCTTCGTGCATTTTGCGTGGCGATAACTCCGTTGCCGAGTTCTATAGCGTAGCCGTTACCAACAATTATCAAGAGGCCGACACGGGAACAAAGATGATTCACATGGGCAAAAACACCAAGTCGACCATCATTTCTAAAGGTATCTCGGCTGGGAAGAGCCAAAATTCCTATCGCGGTTTGGTGCGTGTTACGCCTCATGCCGACAATGCACGCAACTATAGTTCATGCGATTCTCTGTTGTTAGGTAGCACGTGTGGCGCTCATACTTTCCCCTATATGGACGTGCATAATGACTCGGCTATCATCGAACATGAGGCAACTACATCGAAAATATCAGAAGATCAGCTCTTCTATTGCAACCAACGTGGCATCCCAACCGAGCAAGCTGTGGGCTTAATCGTGAATGGTTATGCCAAGGAAGTGCTTAATAAACTGCCAATGGAATTTGCGGTTGAGGCGCAAAAACTATTGAGTGTGACACTCGAAGGCACCGTAGGATAATCACCATTAATCATCATTTTTGAAAAAACAACCATGTTAGAAGTTAAAAATTTACATGCCACAATCGCGGGCAAAGAGATATTAAAAGGTATAAACCTCACAGTTAAGGATGGCGAAATCCATGCCATCATGGGACCAAATGGCTCGGGTAAATCAACATTGAGTGCGGTGCTGACAGGTAATCCGCTCTACACCGTCACTGATGGTGAAGCGCTTTTCAACGGAAAAAATCTGTTAGAGATGAGTCCTGAAGACCGTTCTCATGCAGGATTGTTTCTCTCTTTCCAATATCCTGTAGAGATTCCGGGGGTCTCAATGACCAATTTCATGCGGGCAGCTATTAATGCTAAGCGCGAATATCAAGGCAAAGCACCGCTTAATGCGGCCGACTTTCTGAAACTGATGCGCGAGAAACGCAAGTTAGTTGACCTTGATAGTAAGCTCTCAAATCGTTCGGTTAACGAGGGATTCTCGGGCGGAGAGAAGAAGCGAAACGAAATCTTTCAGATGGCAATGCTTGAACCTACGCTTAGCATTCTCGATGAAACCGACTCAGGTTTGGATGTCGATGCCATGCGTATTGTGGCAGATGGTGTGAATAAAATGCATACACCGCAGACTTCGGCCATTGTGATTACGCACTATGAACGCTTGCTCGACATGATTAAACCCACGCAAGTGCACGTGCTCTACAAAGGAAGAATCGTGAAAACAGCAGGTCCCGAGTTGGCAAAAGAGATTGAACAACATGGCTACGACTGGATAAAAGAAGAGGCCGACGCACGCTTTGGCGAATAAAAAGGAGGCACATCATGAAGAGTGAACAACAATATATAGACCTTTATCAGCAGGCTTCGCAACTGATTAAAACCCATTCTGCCGACGTGTTGAATGCGGTTCGCGATGAGGCTTTTGCTGATTTCAAGGCGCAAGGCTTCCCAACAAAGAAGGTAGAGCGTTATAAATACACCGATATGGCTGCGATTTTTGCACCCGATTATGGGTTAAATCTCAAGCGATTGCCTATTCCTGTTGATCCTTATGCAACGTTTAAATGCGATGTTCCCAACCTCAGTACGTCGCTTTATTTCGTGGTAAATGACAGCTTTTACACGCAGGCTTTACCACAAAACAAGCTGCCCGAAGGCGTCATCATCGACTCTTTAAATCGTATTGCAGCCGAACGTCCCGATTTAGTTGCACCTTATTATGCAGGTTTAGCTCAGACAAAAAGTGATGCTATCACAGCGTTGAACACCATGTTGGCGCAAGATGGACTCTTCATCTATGTGCCCAAGCAGGTGAAAGTGGATCGCACTATTCAGGTGATTAATATTCTTCGTGCCGATGTTGAGCTGATGGTGAACCGCCGTGTGTTGTTGGTTTTGGAGGAAGGTGCCGAACTAAAGCTGCTTTTTTGCGATCATGCGGCCGACAATCGCCAGTTCCTCACCACGCAAGTCATCGAGGCTTATGTGGGAGAGGGTGCGCAATTAGAGTTGAATTGCTTGGAGGAGACGCACCTAAAGAATACGCGTGTGAGCAATGTTTACATCGATCAGCAGGCCAATAGCCGTGTCAATCACAACGTCATCACGCTGCATAACGGCATCACGCGCAATCGTTTAGATCTTGTTTTCAAAGGCGAAGGGGCCGAATGCCATTGCAATGGCTGCGTGATTGCCGATAAAGAACAGCACGTAGACAACAATACGCTCATCGATCATCGCGTGCCTCATTGCACAAGCAATGAGCTTTATAAATATGTACTCGACGACAATGCCGTGGGAGCCTTTGCTGGTCGCGTGTTAGTTAGGCAGGAAGCACAGAAGACTGTGAGCCAGGAAACCAATCAAAACCTGTGCGCTACGAAGACAGCACACATGTTTACGCAACCCATGTTGGAGATTTATGCCGACGATGTGAAGTGTGCTCATGGCTCAACTGTGGGGCAATTAAATAGTGATGCCTTGTTCTATATGCAGCAACGCGGCATCAGCAAGCGTGAAGGAAAGCTGTTATTGCAGTTTGCTTTCGTCAATGAAGTCATTGATAAGATGGAGTTGGCACCACTTCGTGACCGACTTCACCACTTAGTGGAGAAGCGTTTCCGGGGCGAACTGAATAAATGTGAGGGCTGCCAGCTGTGCAAATAGGTGACCTTTTGAAATAAGATAATGATGGATAAGCTCGATATAAAGCAGATACGCGCCGATTTTCCCATCCTCGCGCGCACCATTTACGACCGTCCTTTGGTGTATTTCGACAATGCAGCCACCACGCAAAAGCCCTTAGTTGTGCTTGATGCGATGCGCGAAGAGTACCTCAATGTCAATGCAAACGTGCATCGTGGGGTGCATTGGTTGAGCCAACAAGCCACCGATTTGCACGAACAAGCACGCGAAACGGTGCGCCGTTTCATCAACGCCCGCAGCACAAACGAGATTGTTTTCACGCGCGGAACCACTGAAGGGCTCAACCTTATTGCGTCGAGCTTTGCCGAATCGATGATAAAAGCGGGCGACGAGGTGATTATTTCTACCGTAGAACACCATTCGAACATCGTGCCTTGGCAGCTGCAGGCCACACGAAAAGGCATCGTGTTGCGTGTAATCCCGATGGACGATTATGGGCGAATGGATGTGCAAGCGCTGCGCAACATGATCAACGAGCGCACCAAAATCATCAGCATTTCGCAGGTAAGCAATGTGTTGGGCACCATCAATCCTGTGGACGAAGTCATTCGCATTGCCCACGAATATGCCATTCCCGTCGTGGTAGATGGGGCGCAAAGCACACCCCATTTCAAGGTCGATATGCAGCAGATGGATTGCGATTTCTTTGTGTTCAGCGGTCATAAAATCTATGGACCCACGGGCATTGGCGTGCTCTATGGCAAAGAAGCGTGGTTAGAGCAGTTGCCTCCTTATCAAGGTGGCGGTGAGATGATTGCCCATGTTCGTTTTGAAGGCTCCACATTTGAGCAGCCCCCGTTGAAGTTTGAGGCCGGAACGCCCGACTATATCGCCACCAACGGGCTGGCCAAGGCACTCGATTATGTGTCGGCTATCGGCATGGATGCCATTCAAGCCCACGAAGAAGCGCTCACAAAATATGCCATCTGCCAGCTGCAAACCATCGAAGGCATGCACCTTTATGGCATTCCTCAAGATGCCGACCTCGACACTTTGCAGCACGATGCCGTGTTGAGTTTCCAAGTGAAAGACATTCATCACATGGACATGGGCACGCTGTTAGACCATTTGGGCATTGCCATTCGCACCGGACACCACTGTGCACAGCCCCTCATGCAGCGCTTAGGTGTGCTCGGAACCGCACGCGCGAGCTTCGCATTCTACAACACATTCGAAGAGGTTGACGCATTGGTGGCCGCCATTAAACGCATTGCAACCATGTTTTAATGGCGCCCGATGGCGCCCGAAATGACCGACAACGATGCTTCTTCCACACTATTATACCGACAAAATCGAGGCTGGCTGCGACGAAGTGGGACGCGGTTGCTTGGCCGGAAGCGTCTATGCGGCCGCCGTTATTCTGCCGCAAGATTATGACAACCCCCATCTAAACGACAGCAAAAAGCTCACGCAAGCCAAGCGTTATGCGCTGCGTGAGCAAATCATGCAGGATGCTTTGGCCTGGGCTGTTGGCATTGTGACGCCCCAGGAGATTGACAAAATCAACATTCTCCATGCCAGTTTCTTAGCTATGCACCGCGCTCTCGACCAGTTAAGCGTGCGTCCAGAGGCCGTATTAGTGGATGGTAATCGCTTTGATTCCTACGTGGTTGGTAAGGGATTGCCTGGCGAAGGCACCACGTTGCCCCACACTTGTGTGGTGAAAGGCGACGGAAAATATCAGACGATTGCCGCTGCCAGCATCCTTGCCAAGACCTTTCGCGACGATTATATGCGCGAGATGGCGGCGCAATATCCTTATTATGACTGGGAACACAACGTGGGTTATCCCACAAAGAAGCACCGCATGGGCATCCTCACGCATGGCATTTCGCCCTTGCATCGCAAGAGTTTTCAGCTTATTGCCGAGCCCGATTTGTTTCAAAGCCAGCCTTAATTTCACCCACCTGCACCCACAATTTGTTCCAAAATCAGACCTAATTCAGTCCTTTTACACCCACAATTTGTCTCGAAAGCAACCGATTTGCCTCCTAAAGCAGCCCACATTTTCCTCCAATCTGTTTGTTTTTGGCGAGCATAGGAAGAAATATTAACCCAACTTTAATTGGGTTATCGCCGACCAAACGAAATGTTAACTCAATTTTAATTGGGTTGTTTTTCTGCAAGTATGATGCTAACCCATTTTGAATAGGGTTAATATTTTGGCGGAATATGCGTTACTATGATGATAAAAGAGAATGTTGTTTTGCCGTTTTTGCTGGTCGAAGGTGCTCTGTTTGCCTGCAAAGAGTGGTGGGAGGTGTAGCGTTTTGAGGGCAAAAGAAAAGTGCCTGATTTGCTCATGTCGGCAAATCAGGCATCTTGTTTTGTGGAGCTTATGACTCTGTTTTAAAGGGCTTTCCGCCCGATGGCTACCGATTGGTTTCGCGCTTGCAATTCCTTTGTGGGGTAAAAGCTATCATTTTAGCGCGCAATCTCTATCGGTTTAGCTTGCAATCTCTATCGTTTTACGGCGCAATTTGCATGCTTTTTAATCGCCATAACCTGGTGTTTGCTTCAACAGGTTGTTGGTAGAGAGCGTTGTTTCGTCGATAGGCCAGAGCAAACGCGTGCTGTTAGCCGTGGAATATTGCGTGGCCTTGTTGAATAACAGCAAGTCATGCCAGCGTTTTCCTTCAAATAAAAATTCGCGCATACGCTCTTTTAATACGGCCTCTTCGGGCGTTTCATCTCCGCCAACAAAGGGGTTATTGGTGTAGAATGCTGTCAAAGTGGGCGAGCCTCCAGTGCTTATTTCATTGGGATATTGCACCTCTGGATGAGCATTGAAGTAGGTTGCTCCATACGCTCTGCTGCGAATTTGATTGATTTCTGTTGCAGGACTTTGTCCTAAGAGTACCTTTGCTTCAGCCATACCCAATAGACATTCGGCATAGCGATAGATGGGTTGGTCGTCGAACCACGAAGTAGCTGAACCACCAGCGAGCAGTGTTCCGTGGAACTTGTTGCAGATGTTGCCCACATAAGTGGTGCCATCGCTGGCATAAACATCGGCTAAAGAGCCGGCTCTGCGCGTGTCGTTGCCGTTGAAATAGAGTTTGGTCCACAGCTGTTTGTCAAGTGGAAAGCGCATCACTCCGCTGCCAAGGCTGAGGTTTAAATACTGTGATTGGCTAAATTGAATAGGCGTTCCGCTGGCATCGTGCAGACGATAACCACTGACATTCTGCTTGTTCATCACCAAAGAGGTGTAGAGACCATTCCATAACGAGGTCTCATTTTCGCGGTTGTGCAAGGCAAAAATCACCTCTCTATTGCCTTTCTTGTTGTAAGCAAACACGTCATTATAGTTGTCGAGCAAAGCAACATCAGCATTATTTTGCACATCTTGGTAAGCTTGTAGTGCTGTTTGGTAATCGCTTGTGCCACCTCCCATTTGCTTACCGCTCCATAAATAAACCTCACCTTTGAGCATTTTAGTCGCTGCGAGTGACCAATACATGCGTCCATCAGTGAAGGAGTAGTTGTTATGATAGGCGTTTTCAGAGGCCTGGATATCAGCTTTTATCTGCGTCATCACGTCTGTTGCTGCATCTTGTTTGTGGGCAACCTTATTTAAATCAATCGTACGGCCTTCAGTATGTTGCAGATAAAGAATGACATCGCCATAGCTACGAAGCAGTTGGAAATAGAGAAATGCACGCAAACCATGACTGCTTGCGAGATATTTATCTTTCTGCTCGTTGGTTAAATACGTTGCTTCGCTAATCTTATCAATCATTAAGTTGATTTGATTGATGCCCGTATAGAGCCCTCCATAGTTGCTCACTACGGGACTACTCTTTTCAAGTGTGTTGTTCCATAAGCGCTCATAGCCTTGTGAAGCTTCACCACTGAAGGCTGTTCCGCTATAGATGTTGCTACGCATTTCACCCCAAACGATGTATTTGTCGGCGTAACCTCTCACAAAAGAGTAGATGCCTTGATTAAACGATTGCACTTGATCGGCATTCTTCCAATAGTTAGAATCGGTGATACTACTGGTGGGTTCTAAATCCATACAGCCCGTAAGCGAGAGACTTACCACAGTGGCCGCAATATAAAAGAATAACTTTTTCATTGTAAATTACTTTATTTTGTTAAAAAGTGATGTTGAGCCCAAAGAGCAAAGTGCGTGGTGCTGGATAGCGACCATAGTCAACTCCGTTGGTAGGTTCGGGCGAAGCACCATCGTAACTGGTGAGATAAAAGAGATTTTGTCCTGTGACATACACGTTGGCATTGCTCATTTGGAGAGTCCTAATCCATTGCTTAGGCAGACTATAGCTGAGGGTTATCTCGCGCAAAGCCATGTAACTGGCCTTCTCATAGAAGATAGAATTGCCACGCCAGATATTGTGTTTGTCTAATTGGTCTGCGTAAGTAAAGACAGGATACTTTGCATCGGGGTTGTTTTCACTCCACATCTCTTTCACTTTTGTAATGAGATTAAACTGTCCTTGATACTGTCCCATGGAGCGAGCTTTGAGATCATTGTAGATGGTATGGCCTAAAGCATAGTCAAAACGTGCATACAATGACAGATTCTTATACGTGAGTGTGGTCGACCATCCGCCTGTTACGCTGGGCCGTTCGTTGCCCACTACCTTGCGGTCGAGTGTGTTGATGATGCCATCGCCATTGATATCTTCCCAACAAACATCGCCAGGTTCGATAGCTTTCCAACCAGTTGAGTTCTTGTAAAGCACGCCTGTTTGCGGATTTATCTCGTTAGCGAGGCCTGGTCCATAAAGTTTTGCCACGTTATCAATGCGCTTATTGGCATGCGTGCGCACGTCATCCCAGTCGCGGAAGATGTGATCTTGCTGATAACCATAAAGGTCTCCGAGCTTTCCTCCTTCGCGATAGCCGCCAATCCACTTCGTAGGTGTCTTGCCATTTGCATCAACTGGACCTGCAGCTACTTCCACTCCGTTGAGCTGATTGAATGGACGATCGCTCTTAGGTAGCTTGATAATGGTGTTCTTAACTGTTGAAAGGTTGAATAAAAGGTCCCAACGGAAGCCGTTTTTCAGGTGCACTGGTGTGGCACGCACCTCCATTTCGAAACCTTGGTTGCGCAACTTTCCTAAGTTGGTTTGGATAGATTGGAAACCCATATATGAAGGAAGGTTCACACTTTGCAGCAGGTTACTGGTGTTACGCACATAGTAGTCGAGGATAAGTGCCAATCGATTTTTGAAGAAACCAAGGTCAAGACCACCTTCGAATGTGTGACTTTGTTCCCATTTCAGTGCGGTATTAACGAGCGAACGGTCGTAGAAGGCCGTGTTTCCGTTGTAGTTTGTCTGCTGACCATACACACCATAGATGTAGAAGTCGCCTATACCGCTCACGTTTCCGTTGCTACCATAACTGATACGCGGTTTGATATTGCTCACCACTTTTGCGAGTTTAGAATCTTTCCAGAAGTCTTCTTCCATCACATTCCAGCCCAATGACACACCAGGGAAGAAGCCCCAACGATGGTCTTTGAGCTTAGAATTGCCGTCATAACGGAAAGTAAATGAGAGCAAATACTTTTGCATATAGTCGTAATTGAGGCGACCAAAGAGCGATTCTATGCGATTACGTGATTTGTATGAGCCTGGATTATCATCTTTATCAGCACCAGCATTGAGCGTAGGAATATCGTCTGTAGGTGAATTCTTTGTTGAAGCATATAACTGATAGTAGTTATAATCGAAGTATTCGCCGCCCAACATCACATCAACATTATGTTTCTCGGCAAACGTATTGCGATAGTTCAAGAAGGCATTGAGCTGCGTTTGCGTATCTTTCATAAGATAACCATACGAACGACGCGTGGTATTTATCTTACCAGGATTGCTTTGTGTGTAGTAAGCCTTATTGAATGTCTCTTGTTGATCTAACGTATGGTAGACCGAAGCATTAGTTGTTAGCGTGAGATGTTTCGGTATAAGTGTTAAATCAAAGCCCAAATTATAGGTCTCTGCGCGGTTACCATTGCTCGTTGTAAGCTTGTCATTCCAATATAAATAGTTACCATCTGAGGAGCTCCAACCAGGTGCTGGGCTACCATCTTCTAAGTAAGGGTTCCACGTTGGACGTTGAGAACGCGTGCGATAGAAAAGCGAAGACCATGAACCGAAATAACTATTGGGTTGCGTATACCAGGTATATTGTGCACCGGCACGCACCTTTAGCCAAGGTTTAATTTGGTAATCACCCTTCACACTGCCAGTGAAACGCTTGTAAGAAGTGTTGCGAACGACACCATCCTCGTGGTAATAGCCCAACGAAGCCACAAATGATCCCAAGTTATTACCACCCGAAAAGCTCAGGTAATGGTCTTGTGTGGTGGTTTGGTCGTGAAAGATAGCATCTTCTAACAAGCCACTATAGTCTTTAAACATCAGTTGTTTTCCAGGTGCAGTGTTGTAATAGGGGTCATCCATCAGCTGCCATCCTTCCTGTTCTAACATGCGTTTATGGTCGGGATTTGCAGCATCGTAGTATAACACATCGGTGCGTGGGGTGTAATGGCTATAACCATAGCCCGAATAACCATTTTGAGCATCTACATTTGCAGGCGTTCCGTGCCCAGTCATTGATGTTGCATAACGCTTCATCCCTAAGCGATTATAATAGATATAATCGCGTGCGTTCATGAAATCGTAGTCATCCCGACGGAAGTTCACACCCACTTTCATGCGGTAATTGATGCTCGATGTGCCACGTTTTGCCTGCTTTGTGGTAATCAAAATAACACCTCCGTTGGCTCTTGCACCATAAATGGCGGTCGAAGCCGCATCTTTCAGCACCTCCATCGACTCAATATCCGATGGGTTTACCTCTGAAAGTGTACGCTCCACACCATCAACAATAATCAAAACAGGGGCATTACCTGTGATTGAAGCGCCACCACGGAGCGTGATTGAAGGTGCTGTTCCCGGCTGTCCCGAACCATTAAACACCTGCAAGCCCGTCACACTGCCTTGCAATGCACTGCCCGCATTGGCGAAAGCTGCGGCATCCAACACCTTATTATCCATCTTCGAGATGGCCGTTGTCAGCGTGGCGCGCTTCTGTTGTCCACCATAACCCGTCACAACAACTTCGTTCAGGGCTTGTGATTGTTCTTTCATGTGCACCTTAATCGCTTGCCCATTCCATTTCACTTCTTGTGAATCCATGCCGATGTAGCTCACGATGAGCACACTGCCACGGCTGACATTCTGCAAAGTGAAATGGCCATCAAAGTCGGTTATCACCCGATTGTTGGTGCCTTTTACTTGAATGGTTGCCCCAATAACGGGCTCTCCTTGCTCGTCGGTAATGATTCCTGTGCACTGATTGCTTTGTTGTGTGTGCTGTGGAGCAGGCACTTGCGCTGCCCATCCCATGGCAGGAGTCATGAGCGATGCGCCTAACCATAGCGCAAAACTGATAGGTTTCTTGTGTAAAGTCATATATATTGTTTATTAAAATGGATGATATTTTAGTAGAAAATAGCATAAATTGCAATTTAATCTGCACCACTTTACTATGGGCCTCCGCATGATTTTCTGAACAGTGTCTCTGATAAAGAAACATGTTTCTCCGCCATTTGTTGCATGGGAAGTAGGGTAATGGACCATAGTAGGGTAGTCTTATTCATTCACTTGCGTGGTTTGTCTGTCTAAGTTATGCGGTGTAAATATACAAAGTTTTTTTAAAAGTAGGCTAAAATAAATGAAAAAAGATTGTAGGAACCAGTAAAAAAGGAATTCATTTGCAACGATAAAGATGCCTATCGAGTAGAATAGTTCGCTTCAGAGGGGACTTAAAAAGCCTTTTCTTGTTGTGAAGAATACTTTTAGAATATCATCTTATCGGCGTGCTTGGACACATGAAATACAATAAAGAGATTATTGCACAACTCATTAAAAGTTACTACTTTTGCCAAAGGCTGTTACAACAGAACGAGCGTGACAAAAGATTTGACTTGTAGGAGATGAAGCGATGTCGGCGTAAGGAATGGTCCAAAGTAAAAAAAAATAATAACAATAAACAAAAATAAAACATGAACGAAAGTTTAGAAAAGGATGGCCCTAAGGGCAAAAAGAGAGGGCAAGAGGCACTGGGAAAGGCGACTCAAGCGTTGCATTTGGCCTATCCTCTCCGCGATGTTTATGATGCTTTGAGCATGCCTGTATACCATGCTGTGGCCTATGAGTTTGATAATGCTGCAGCCATGACCGAGGCTTTTGCTGGCCGTTCGGGTGCACCTGATTATTCGCGCACGGGCAATCCCACAGTAACCAACTTTGAAAACCGCGTGAAAGCACTCACCAATGCGCATTGTGTGACGGCATTCAACAGTGGCATGGCTGCCATTAGCAATGCTTTCTTGGCGTTGACTTCTCAAGGGAAGAACATCGTAACGTCGAAGCATCTCTTTGGAAACACCTACTCATTGCTCACCGAATCGCTCGTTCGTTTTGGCATAGAAACGCGCTTAGCCGACCTCTCTGATATAGAAGAGACGGCACAATTAATCGATGAAAACACGGCATGTGTATTCTTTGAAATCATGACCAATCCCCAAATGGAGATAGTTGACATCGCTGCTTTGGCGCGTTTGGCTCACGAAAAGCATGTTCCTTTGGTGGCCGACACGACGATGATTCCTTTTACTTGCTTCTCTGCGCACGCCTTAGGTGTGGATATAGAAGTGGTTTCGTCGACCAAATATATCAGTGGTGGCGCAACATCTTTGGGTGGACTCATTATTGATTATGGCACGGTGAAGGGCTTTGACCACAAAATTCGCATCGAACAGCTTTATAATTTCGGTGCCTACATGACACCACAAGTGGCCTATCTGCAAACCCTTGGACTTGAAACGCTCGATGCACGCTATCGGGTTCAGGCAGCAAACGCCTTGGAATTGGCCACTCGGTTGCAGCATTTGCCTGCCATTCGCTATGTGAATTATGCCGGACTGCCCCAAAATCCCTACCATCAGCTTGCAAAACGCCAGTTTGGTGCGACATCTGGCGCCATGGTTTGCATTGAATTGGCGAGCCAGGAAGCTTGTTTCCGTTTCATCAATCGCTTGAAACTCATTCATCGCGCCACCAATTTGTTTGATAATCGCACGCTGGCCATTCATCCTTATAGCACCATCTTCGTGGCTTTCACGCCCGAACAAAAAGCGAAGATGGACGTGCTCGACACCACAGTGCGCCTCAGTATTGGGCTGGAAGATGTGGATGATTTGTTTAACGACATTCAACAAGCCCTCGCATGACCTACGATTTCGACACCTTAATTTCGCGAAAAGGCAGCGGAGACCTCATGCACGAGGCACTGCTCCCGCGTTGGAAGCGCGACGATTTGCTGCCCATGTGGGTGGCAGATATGAACTTTCCCGTCTGTCCGGCTATCATTCAGGCACTGAAAGCGCGCTTAGAACATCCCATTTTGGGTTACACCATCGAGCCAAAGGACTATTTTCCGGCCATTCACGACTGGGTGTTAAGCCATCATGGTTGGGCTATTCAGCGCGAATGGGTGCGTTTCATTCCTGGCATAGTGAAGGGCATCGGCATTATTTGCAACCTGTTTGTGAAGCCCGATGAGAAGGTAATTGTCATGCCTCCCGTCTATCATCCGTTCCATTTAACGCCACAAGGCAACCATCGTGAGGTGGTTTGGAACCCCCTTTGCAAGCGTAGCGATGGCTATTATGACATCGATTTCGACAACTTGGTGCAGGTATGCGACGACAAATGCCGTGTGCTCTTGCTCTGCAATCCCCATAATCCCGGCGGATTGGTGTGGACAAAAGAAACACTTCAACGCTTGGCCGACTTCTGTTTCGACCACCATTTGTTGGTGGTGAGCGACGAAATCCATGCCGACATGTCCCTCTTTGGTCATCAACACACGCCGTTTGCGTCGGTAAGCGATAAGGCTTCGGCCATCAGTGTCACGTTTCAAGCGCCCACAAAAACCTTTAATATTGCGGGCATCGTGTCAGCTTATGCCATCGTTCCCAACGAAAAAATTCGGAAAGTGTTCTTTGATTGGCTCGCAGCCAATGAGCTTGATGAGCCACATCTCTTTGCCCCTATTGCCACGATAGCAGCCTTTCGTGAGGGCGAAGCATGGCGCAAGCAGATGATTCACTATGTAGAAAGCAACATTTTGTTTGTGGAAACGTTCTGCAAAGAGCACATGCCAGCCGTCAAGCCCCTGCGCCCTCAGGCGTCATTCCTTATTTGGTTAGATTGCCATGCACTGCATTTGTCGCACGATGAACTGCTACATCTCTTCATTGATGAGGCCCATTTGGCCCTCAACGACGGCGAGATGTTTGGCCCAGGTGGCGAAGGTTATATGCGATTAAACGTGGGTTGTCCGCGAAAATTAGTGGAGCAAGCGTTGCAACAGCTGTGTGAGGCTGTGCAACACCATGTGTGATTTTCTCCCCATTCATGGCGCATGAACCTCTATTATAAAGGTGTTCATGCGCCATTTCTTGATGAATCATCCTCTAATGGCTAAGGCATCGTGTTGCAAAAAAACGCGAGCGCCCCCCGTATCTCATCCGTTTTTCATAAAAATGGCTGAGCGTCTCCCGTATCTCGCGTGTTTTTTTGAAAAACAGTTGAGCGCCCCCGTATCTCGATTGTTTTTAGAAAAAATGCTTGAAATCCCCCCGTATCTCGCGCATTTTTGTGAAAAACACACGAGATACCCCTGTATCTCATGCTTTTTTGAGAAAAGTATGCGAGCAACCCCCCGTATCTCATGGGTTTTCGGTTGGGCAGAATTTCCCAGCCATTAGTATGGCTTTAGGGGAGCAATGCTTGCAAAAAGCAGCTCTAAAGGGCACGGACAATAAGCGCGAACACGCTGAGAAGTGGGTGTTAGCGCAGTGAAAATTGAGGGCTTAGCGTGGCGATGGGTCAGGCTTGTTGCATGTCGTGGAGCTTTTTGTAGTAGCCATTTTGTGCTAAGAGCACCTCGTGTGTGCCCCGTTCCACGATGTGTCCCTCGTGCAACACACAGATTTCGTCGGCATTTCTGATGGTCGATAGGCGGTGAGCCACCGCCACTGTGGTGCGTGTTTTCATCAAATGCGTGAGTGCATCCTGCACCAATCGCTCGCTTTCGGTGTCTAAAGCCGATGTTGCTTCGTCGAGAATGAGGATTGGAGGGTTCTTTAATATGGCACGTGCAATGCTCACTCGTTGTCGTTGTCCGCCCGAAAGGCGTCCGCCTCTGTCGCCAATATTGGTGTCGAATCCATGCTCTGTCTCCATAATAAAGTCGTAGGCGTTGGCAATTTTAGCTGCCTGTTCGATGTCGTTCAGCGTAGCCTGTTGCGTACCAAATTTAATATTGTTGGCAAAGGTGTCGTTGAAGAGGATGGCTTCTTGGTTCACATTGCCAATGAGTTGCCGCAAATCGTGCACTCCAAGGTCTTTCACATTGATGCCATCAATGAGCACTTCGCCCTCTTGCACATCGTAATAACGTGGAATAAGGTCAACCAATGTTGATTTTCCCGAACCACTTTGCCCCACCAAGGCCACCATTTTCCCTTTCGGAATGATGAGGTTAATATCGCGTAACACCCACCGTTGCTCATATTTAAACGACACATGACGGAACTCTATGGCATGTTCAAAACTGCCAATGTGCACGGGATGTTCTTTCTCTTTAATGCTGATTTCAGCCTTTAATATCTTATCGATGCGCTCCATACTGGCCAATCCCTTGGGAATATTGTAACTGGCTTTCGAAAACTCCTTCAATGGATTGATGATAGAGTAGAGCATCACGAGATAGTAAATAAACTTAGGACCGGTCAAAGTGTTGTAGTTGAGCACTAAAATTCCTCCCACCCACAGCACGATAATAATCATCACAGTGCCAAGAAATTCGCTCATCGGGTGTGCCAACTGCTGGCGAATGTTTACGCGCATCACCTGCTTTCTGAAGTTAGAATTGATATCATCAAAGCGTTTGTTCATTAAAAGCTCTGCACAAAAAGCCTTGATGATGCGCAAACCGCCGAGTGTTTCTTCCACTTGACTCATGGTGTCGCTCCATAAACTCTGTGCCTCAATGCTCTGTGCTTTGAGTTTTCGCCCCACAAATCCCATGAACCAACCAAAGATGGGCACAAAGATGATGGTGAAGATTGTGAGTTGCCAAGAAGTGATGAGTAAGGCAATGAAATAGCTTATGATGAGTACGGGGTTCTTGAACAGCATGTCTAAGCTCGACATGATGGAGCCTTCAACCTCTTGTACGTCGCCGCTCATGCGTGCAATGATGTCACCTTTCCGCTCTTCGCTAAAGAAACCAAGCGACAATGCGGTGATTTTTTGATAGAGTTGGTTGCGAATATCGCGCACCACACCTGTGCGAATGGGGATGATTGTGGCCGAAGAAAGGAAGTAAGCTGCGGTCTTTAGGAGGGTCATCAATGCTAAAAACAGTCCTATAACTAAGAGTGTGTTGGCTGGACCTGCACTCGCAATGTAGTGCTGAATGTAATAATTGACGTTGTTGGTAAGCATATCTACCATGCTCTCCACACCGTGCACACTGTCCCATGTGATGAGTTTCTCAACCGGGGTGACATCCTTTGTATTGAACAAAATCTGCAAAATGGGAATCAATGTCATAAACGAGAAGATATTCAACACCGCCGAAAGGATGTTGAAAAACACGCTCCACGCCAAATACTTCTTATAAGGTGGCACAAAACGGCGCAACACTTGTAGAAACTCCCTCATCGTTTTTCCTCCTATTCTTCGTCAATGACTTCGCCAAAGAGTGTAGCACTGGTTGATCCTGTGATGCGCACTTTGATGAATTCTCCAATATGGTGCTTGCCTTTGTTGATGATAACGGCTTTGTTTTGCTCGGTTCTTCCCATGAGTTGGTTGCGGTCGCGCTTACCAAAACGCTCTGTTAGAATGACAAACTCCTTGCCTTCATCCTTTTTATTTTGGGCTGCACTGATTTCGTTTTGCAGCTGAATGAGCTGGTTTAGGCGTGCAATCTTCACCTCTTCGGGTACATTATCGGGCAGGTGTTTTGCAGCATACGTTCCAGGACGCTCGCTATATTTAAACATAAAGGCACTATCAAAAGCCACCATTTTCATCAAGTCGAGTGTCTGTTGCTGGTCATCTTCTGTCTCATTATGATAGCCTACGAAGATATCTGTGGTCAATCCACAATCGGGAATGATGCGCTTAATGGCAGCTACCTTCTCAAGATAATTCTCACGTGTGTACTTCCTATTCATTAGTTTCAGCACGTCGTTGCTGCCACTCTGTGCCGGAAAATGGATGTGTTTGCACAGATTGGGCTCCTCGGCTACCGCATAAAGGATATCTTCGGTCATATCTTCAGGGTTCGAAGTCGTGAAACGCACACGCATATGGGGCACGCTTTGCGCCACCTTGCGCAGCAAATCGGCAAACGAAATGCCTTCCTTTGGGCGTTTCCCATTTGGCAAAAGTCCATAGGAGTTCACGTTTTGTCCCAATAAAGTCACCTCTTTAAAGCCCTTTTTTGCTAAGTCTTTCACTTCGTTAAGAATGCTCTCTACATCCCGACTACGTTCTCTTCCGCGTGTATAAGGCACAATACAATAGTGACAAAAGTTATTACAGCCACGCATGATACTCACAAATCCGCTCACCTTGTTGCCGCCAATGCGTTGTGGAAGCACGTCACGATAGGTCTCAGTGGTAGAGAGTTCGGTGTCCATAGCGGCATGACCTAACTCGCATTCTGCTATCATTTCGGGTAGATTTAAATAAGCATCAGGACCACAAACTAAATTGCAATGATGATTTTGAATGAGGTCGTCTTTCACGCGTTCGGCCATACAACCCAACACACCGAGAATAAGTTTGCGTCCTTTTTTCTGCTCAGCGTGCAGCGTATCTAAACGATTAAATATTTTGTTCTCAGCATTTTCGCGTACGCTACATGTATTTAAAAAGATGGCATCAGCCTCGTTTTCATCTTCACAAAGGTCGTATCCAGCCATCTTCATTACAGAAGCCACCACCTCACTATCAGCAACATTCATCTGACAGCCATAGGTCTCAATATATAATTTTTTCTCCATTGTTTTTGAATTGATATCACTTCATCCACCAACGAATTAGCGTTGTGGATAAAGCCATTTGAAAATAAAATAAAAAGCGACGCCAGTTATTAAGCCTGCAATGACGTCAATGGCATAATGTGCTTGTATATAAACCGTAGCCATGCATAAGAATACATAGAAAGGCAGCAAGATAAAGAGCAGCATTTTGTTCTTGGTGCGCCAAGCAAAGAGCATGCAAATGGTGGCAATCCCTACATGACTACTTGGAAAAGCAGCTGTCGGTCGTTCACCAGCAGCCTTAGCATCCTCTACTAAATCATAGAAAAAGCCATGTGTATAGCCTGGACTTGGCAAGCAATCTTGATGCAAGTTGAAATAATCGTGCACATTGGGAAACACACCTTGTGCAGCATTGTGCAAACCTATTGCCTTATAATAGAACGTTGGCCCCACAACGGGTACCAAATCGAAGATGACATAATAGGTGAAAAACGATGCTAAAATGACAAAAGCCGTGCGCTGAAATTCATCATAACACCTAAAGAAATAGAACAAAATGATGGTTGCAATCATCGGAAAATAGGCCACGTAACCACAATCCATTAGCTCACTAATGATGGGCGATGAGCATGTGTGAGCAAACACTAAAGCAGGTTGGAATCCAAAGAGTTGTTGCTCCCAGGTGGCAAACACATGATCGAGATTGGGGAACAAACGGTTTAGCTCAAAGGTGTCAGGATACCACCAAGCCAACAATGCCATCTGTGCCCCTACACGCATGAACATCGTGAGCTTACAAGGTAGTAGGCGATAGACAATCCATAAGGCTATAATCATAGCTCCCACTCGTATGCGTCCCCAAATCATGGCTTCAGGGTTGGCCATTTTGGTAGAAGTGAATAGCACAATGGCAGCTGTAAAGAGGATATAAGCCAGCACTACCCATTCAAAAGGCAATAAACCTTTATACTCGGGAGTCCAACCTTTTCCTTGCCAAGGTAGTGAAACGCTCTTATGCTTTTGTTTTTTTGCCATTTATAACCAGTGATGCTGTTGATACCATGCAATGGTTTCTTGCGTACCTTGTTGCAAATTATATTGCGGATGGTAGCCTAATTCGTCAACAGCGGGTTCAATATTACAACGCCAGTTGCGTTGTTTTAGAATGTGATATTTATCGTTGTTCAATGCCGTAATACGTCCGGTGAGACGACCATAAATTTCACCTACACGCGTGATCAACCGCAATACCCATAGCGGAGCCACCACTCTGAGGCACCAAGGACGGCCTAAATATTGCCGAATGAGATGGCTAAAATCGGCTGATTGGTAAACATTCCCATCCGAGAGGAAATATTTTCGGCCATCTTTTCCACGGTCTAAAGCCAGGAACACAGCTTGCACCACATCTAAAACATAGACGAAGGTGATGTCTTGACGACGAAAACCAGCAGCAAAGTCCACATGGTTTTTGATGCTTTGTGCCATCAAAAAATAATCCTTCTCGCGTGGACCATAGACACCTGTAGGGCGCAATATGATATAAGGGAAGTCGTTCCCCACACTATCCAAGAATTCTTCGGCCTTCAACTTGCTTTTTCCATACACGGTGTTGGGTTGTGGATGGTCTGTTTCCTCAATCTCTTGGTAAGGTTGTTGCTCCTTAATGGCACCGAAAACACTTAGACTACTTAGGTAGATAAATCGTTTAATCGGCATCCTAAGCGCTAAAATAGCTTGCACAAGATGGCGTGTCCCATCGGTGTTTACCCGATAGAAGTCGTCATGGTGCAAGCTTTTCGTGAGGCCTGCAGCATGTACAATGTAATCGAAGGTGTGGGGGACAAGTTGTTGCTCGAGTGCTTCTTGCGAAGAGAAATCAAGCGTTATAAAGTGAATGCGCGCATCGGTGAGATAGGCTTTTGAACTACTTTTACGCACAGCTGCCCATACTTCCATGCCACGTTTCAGTGCCTCTTCCACAATAAAGCTGCCAATGAAACCACTGGCACCCGTGATTAATATTTTCATCAAATAGCTATTTGTGGGCGCAAAATTAATGTATTTTCCATGAATGGCAAAGACTTTCAGATGAAAAGTGGTTGAAAGAAGGGGTGTAGTGTCGTGCGCCGACAGCGTGCATGCAACTCCTTTTTGCAGCAACTTTTCAAAAGTGGCTTGTTAACCCATAAATATGCTTGTTGAATACGTCGTTGGGCGCAGCTTGAAGAATGGGTCTATACGATTCTATTTTGTCAATATAAAGTGTAGAAAAACATGTCTTTTAAAAGTGAGGAAATAGATAAATCTAATGACCGAAACAGAGTTCTGCATCCTTTCTATGAGGGTAGTTTTGTGTAAACCGATTACTTTGTGAAGCAAAATGGGCTACTTTTACGCGTAAAGTCCATCACTTTTGCAACTGATGAGATAAGAAAAAGTCAGAAAATGAGCTGCAAAAGTGCTGTGTTTTTGATGTTTTTGATGATGATGATGTGGCGTTCTCTTTGTAACAAGGTGAGGTGTAGCTAATTATAAAATGTGCCCAATTTTTCTTATTTCTATGAAATGCATTTCAAAATTAAAATAAGAAAGCTACACAACCTCTTTTGTTAAGATAAATGATCATTATAAAAAGGTGCACAAAAGGCATATGAAAAATCCTCTTGTGCACCTTTTTTGTCGGATATAGCATTATCTACGCGCCCTCTACAGCTTTCGTTTCTGCAGGCGATAAAGGTGCTTCATTCTTTTTTTCTTCATCTTGAGCACGCTTGCTTAGCTCTGGATATTGTATGCGTGTGTGATAAATTGCCATCAAACGGAACACGATAATCTTTTTAGCTAAACTAATATCGCGGAACGTTATGGGACATTCGGCGAAGAAACCCTCAGCCACTTGGCCATCAATAATTTTGTTTACCAAGCCACTAATGCTCTCTTCGGTATAATCATTCAGTGAGCGTGAGGCGGCTTCTGTAGCATCAGACATCATCAAAATGGCTTGTTCACGTGTGAATGGGTTAGGACCTGGATAGGTGAACTTTTCTATATCAACGTCCTCATCGGGATGCTCATTCTTATACTTAATGTAGAAATATTTGGCAACACCCCGTCCATGATGGGTCAAAATGAACTCTTTGATGATGGCAGGGAGATTATTCTCTTCGGCCAATTTCACTCCATCGGTCACATGGCTGATGATGATTTGTGCACTTTGTTCATAACTCATGTTGTCATGTGGGTTCACACCGGCTTGGTTCTCGGTGAAGAATACGGGATTTTTCATCTTCCCAATATCGTGGAAGAGTGCTCCTGTACGCACTAATAGGCTATTCGCACCAATGCGATTGGCAATCTCGGCCGCAATATTTCCCACGGTAATGGAATGCTGAAACGTGCCAGGAGCAATCTCACTTAAGTCACGTAGCACACCTTTATTGGTATTCGACAGCTCAATGAGCGTGACATTTGAAACAAATCCGAACATCTTCTCGATGAGATACATCAGCGGATAGGCCAACAACAACAACACACCATTGACGATAAAGAGGGTGTACATGTCGAAATCCATCTTCATGATGTCGTTGCTTTGCATGAGTTGGATGGCGAAAAACACCACCATGTTGCCCGAAGTTACCCACAAAGCCGTTTTAAACAGTTGCGAACGACTCGAGAGTTCGCGCAGCGAATAGATGGCAATGAGCCCCGACAGCAACTGAATGACTACAAATTCATACTGGTATCTCACCGCAACGGCGCAGGCTAACACCATGACAACATGGGTCATGAAGGCCGTTCGAGAGTCCATAAACACACGCGCAAAAATGGCAACCATCGCAAATGGCAGCACATAGACGTTGAAAATGCTATGCGTTATCATCAGAGAAACCGCAATAGGAAAGATCGTGATGCTCGCATAAAGCATCGCAATGTTACGCGATTTCTGTAAATAATCCTTACGAAACAGATTTAAATAGGACGTGAAGATGACGACAAGGAGGGTAATATAGAGAATTTGCCCAATCAAAGTATCGGTGATTTCGGTCTTGGATGCACTAAGTCTTTGCAACTCTTTATCAAAAGAATTGAGCACTCTAAACGTGTATTCATCTACAATATCTCCCCGATCGATAATCTTTTGCCCACTCATCACCATGCCACTGGCCAAAGGAATGCTGCTCAAAAGGTCGTTCTTTTCGGCCTCACTTCGCTGGCGATCATACACCACATTGGGCGCAATGTAATTGATTAAGTTGTGGCGTTGCAAAATATTTCGATAGGGACTGAGCACCGGATCGCCCAATAACGTTTCGTAAGCCGTGAGGGTTGAATAGAGACAATTCACTTGAACACTCTTGACTTCCTTACCACTGATGAGACGAACCGTGCGCATAGAGTCTCCAGAGATGAGGTTATAATCAGGCGTATTAACGATTCCCGCGCTATACAAACGATGCAACCGATCGGTAATCACGCGCAATATGGGTGTCGGAAGCTCATTGATTGGTTGGCTGAAGGCCTGATGAAAGAGTTTAATTTGCCGCCGCTCTTGTGCCTTGTTATAATTGTAATAAGGTTGGAAAGCTGCCAAAATAGAATCTTGTTCGGCCTTGATACTCTCGTCAGACTTATAAATAGGGAAATCAAAATCTGCAATCAACGACCCATACATCCATGGTTTTCCAACGTCATAGCGAAAGAATGTTTGCTGATGTCGCGGCATAAACCACACGATAACTAACACGGTTATGAGGATAAGTACGAACTGGGTCGCAATCTTTCGCCATTGAATATTTTGATATTTATTGAATATATCCATGTTGTTGCTTTTATATTTGGCTTTGCGAAAATACTAAAAAATCACACAATACTGAAAAAAAAATATTAATTTTGCACAAAATAATCATTTAAAGAAATGTCCGAAAGAAAAGTAAGGGTGCGCTTTGCCCCCAGTCCTACGGGTGCTTTGCACATCGGAGGCGTACGCACAGCCCTCTATAATTATCTGTTTGCACGTCAACATGGTGGTGAACTCATTTTTAGAATAGAAGATACCGACTCACAACGCTTTGTTCCTGGTGCGGAGGAATATATTATAGAATCATTTCGTTGGTTAGGTATTCAGTTTGATGAAGGGGTTAGTTTTGGCGGCAAGCATGGTCCTTACCGCCAAAGTGAGCGTCGGGAAATCTACAAAGAATATGTTGACCGACTGCTCAAAGCAGGCAAAGCCTACCTTGCATTCGACACACCTGAGGAGTTAGAAGCAAAGCGTAATGAAATAAAGAACTTTCAATATGATGTCCACACCCGACTGATGATGCGCAATTCGCTGACACTTTCTGACGAAGAAGTGAAGCAACTTCTTGCTGATGGGGTCCAATATACCGTTCGATTTAAAGTAGAACCCAATATAGATGTGCATGTTCACGATTTAATTCGCGGCGAGGTGATTGTGAAAAGTGATGTTCTTGATGATAAAGTCTTGTACAAAAGTGCCGACGAATTACCCACCTATCACTTGGCAAACATTGTGGATGACCACTTAATGGAGATTACACACGTCATCAGAGGAGAGGAATGGTTGCCCAGTGCACCGCTACATGTGCTGCTTTATCAAGCGTTTGGCTGGGAAGACACGATGCCATCGTTCGCCCATCTGCCCCTGTTGCTGAAGCCAGAAGGTAAGGGGAAGCTCAGCAAACGCGATGGAGACCGACTCGGTTTCCCTGTGTTTCCCTTGGAATGGCATGATCCTAAGACGGGAGAAGTGTCGTCAGGCTATCGCGAAAGCGGCTATTTCCCTGAGGCTGTCGTGAATTTTTTAGCGCTATTAGGGTGGAATCCAGGTACAGAACAAGAACTCTTCACGTTAGAAGAGCTGGTGAAAGCTTTTGATATCAGCAAGTGTTCCTTGCACGGAGCGAAGTTCGATTACCAAAAAGGGATATGGTTTAACCATGAATATATTTTGAAAAAAAGCGACGAAGAGATTGCAACTCTCTTTGCCCCTATTGTAGCTAATAACGGAGTAGATGAGACAATGGAGCGCATTCAGCAAGTGGTTCACCTGATGAAAGACCGCGTTAATTTCGTAAAAGAGTTATGGGATTTATGCACTTTCTTCTTCATCGCGCCCGCTTCCTATGATGAAAAGACCGTTAAAAAGCGTTGGAAAGAATACTCTGCACAGCAAATGGCTGAGCTTTCTGATGTACTTTCGGGCATAACCAACTTCACTGTTGAGGGACAAGAGCCTATAGTTATGCACTGGGTAGAGGAAAAAGGCTATAAGTTGGGCGATGTAATGAATGCTTTCCGCCTCGCATTAGTAGGTAAAGGCATTGGTCCTGGTATGTTTGACATATCGGCTTTCTTAGGAAAAGAAGAAACTTTGCGTCGTATTCAACGTGCAGTTGAGATTTTAAAATAAAGAGATAGGAGTAGGAAGTAGGTTTAAACAACAATTCTTGTGTATCAAATTGTTATCTATCTTTACTTGTTTGGTGTGGCTATTGCAAGCCGCTTCAGTAAGAAAGTAAAGAAAATGAGGGATGGAGAGCGACAGGCTGTGGCGCTTTTAAAAGAGAAAGTCGACCCACAAGCACGCTATATTTGGTTTCATGCGGCCTCATTAGGTGAGTTCGAACAGGGTAGACCATTGATGGAAAGCATACGGAAATTCCACCCCGAATATAAAATTCTACTTACCTTCTTTTCGCCTTCAGGCTATGAAGTGCGTAAAAACTATGCGGGAGCTGACATCATTTGCTATCTACCTCTTGACACTATTCGCAACGCACAACGCTTTTTACGTACAGTAAGACCCGTGATGGCGTTCTTCATCAAATATGAATTTTGGTATAACTATCTTCATATTTTGCAGCATCGTCATATTCCTACTTATAGCGTGAGTAGCATTTTCCGTCCCGACCAAGTGTTTTTTAAATGGTATGGTGCGCAATATGCCAAGGTGTTGAAATGCTTTACACACTTCTTTGTGCAAAATAAAGAGAGCAAGGCTTTATTGAAAACGCTCGGTATCACAGCCGTTGACGTGGTGGGTGATACTCGTTTCGATCGTGTGTTACAAATTAAAGCGGCTGCAAAACAGCTTCCCATCGTCGAACGTTTCGTCGGTTCAGCATCCCAAATATTCGTTGCCGGGTCATCATGGCCACCCGATGAGGCTATCTTTTTGAAGTATTTTGAACAACACCCCGAGTGGAAACTCATCATCGCACCGCATGTTATAGGCGAAGATCACCTCGCATCCATCGAAGCCTTGCTGCCACATCGCAAGGTAGTACGCTACACACAAGCCAATGAAACAAACGTGTTGGATGCCGAAGTGCTGCTGATTGATTGTTTTGGTCTATTGTCATCCATCTATCATTACGCCACAGTTTCGTATGTTGGAGGTGGTTTTGGCGTGGGTATCCACAATGTTTTAGAGGCTGCTGTATGGGGCATTCCCGTCATTTTTGGTCCTAACAACCAACATTTTCAGGAAGCACAAGAGTTGAAACAAGCAAAAGGAGGCTTCGAAATCACCGACGAAGCGTCTTTTGATACCTTGTTATCACAATTCGAAACCGATGCCGATTTTTTGCATCAAGCAGGAGATGCGGCTGGAAGATATGTGGAAAGCAAGGTCGGAGCCGTAGAAAATATCTTAAGTAAAATTATTTTTTAGTGCTTCTAATAGCTGTGGAGTGAGCTCAAATCGCTCCCCAACTATCTACAACATCGCATCTTTACCCGTTCCAAGGCGTAAAGAAAACTCCTCAATAGCTCGTGAAAGTATGGGCTCTTTAGGCTGTTTCATGTCCTCAAACATTGTGTATAAGGGTATTGGCATCTTCTTGTTTTTTAGTTTCCATGTGCCAATCGCTTTGCCATTGACGAGGACTAATGGAAAGAATAGGCCATTTTTAGTGAAAGCTTTAGGCATATCTTTCGCGCGAAATACATCCTTTCGCACGTTATAAGCAATGATATATTCATCATAAGCAGGTAGAAAGATGACGCTTTCCACCCGCTTTCCTCTTGTAATGGCTTGCTCAAAAAAGAAGTAATCCTCGTCTCCATGCACCACCTTTTGCAACTCATGACCAATCAAAGCGAGCGCTTCTCTCGCCTCAGTGATGGTTAAACCCGACCACCAAAGAAAATCTTTAAAGCATGCAGGACCATGGCTTTGAAAATATTTTCGTGCCAAAAGGGCTAACGCTTCTTCGTGTGTTGGCACAGGATAAGGTGGCACCCACTCATCCATGAGCGTATAAGTGTGCTTCCCTTGCAGTTGTTTTCCACTGCAAACAATACCTTCAAGCTCTGCATTCAAGAGCAAACTGGTCATAAAATGCGGATGAGATTTACCCAACTTTTGCGTGAACAGCTCCGATAGTCGCTGACGAGTTAGATGCTGATGACATAAGAAATCGGCAAGCATATCGAGATGCTTTGCCCATTCATGTCCTTCTGATAACAGTCCAGAACCCTTCTCATAAGTATCATAAGTGTTTTTCAATCTACGATAAGAAAGCTGCAACATCCATCTAACATCCTGTGAAGTTACAAGATGCCATGTAGGCCGAAGCACGTGTATGCGTATGATTTTTGCTTGATCAATGGCTTCGTTAATGTGGCCAATTGCCCCATTTTGCAGGCGCAAGGCAAGTGCAAGTTTTGCCATTTCAGGCTGTTGTGCCTGGATAGCTCCCATCCATGCAACTAAATCTTCTGGAGATTTGAATTGTGAATTCACTAATTGCTGGTTGTGAAGTCTTATGGGTAAGATATCGAATGCCATGGTCTCGTTTTGCATACTCCTCACTATTGAATGTTACAAATATAGCGAAAAGGATGTGAATAAGCAAATCTACTTCTTCATTTTCATCGCTATAGCCCAAAGGATAATCCTCCATTGCAAAGCGTTATCTCCACACTTATCGCACAATGATGAGGATAGCATCGAACAAGATACGCCAAATTGTTTGGTAATCTCTGTTGAATTGTAGCACAAAGTGGGCTTCTTTGTGCTACAATCTATACGATATTGTTTGACAACCTCCATCAACTTTCCTCAGTCTATCAACCGAGTGGTAGGATAATGGGAGAGAGGTAGGGAGGACATTCGGCCCGCGTTTCATTTTTAATCGTCTCACGTTGGCGAATGTAATGCGTCTATGTGGATTACAATGCGCGTATGGAATGAAGCCAGTATGAGTTCTGCCTGTTTGTCTTCGATTTAAAAATAGTCTAAGAGTGATGAGAGCTTACAGTCTTCTATATCCAGCATGGCATCAAAAAGGGAAAAGTATGAGTAATTTTTCCCTTTTGAAAATTGCGATGAAATGGGCTATTTAATGATACGATAATAATCGGCTTTACGAGGTTTGATGGTCTTGGGATAAGACGAAGGATAGCCCAATGCCAATGCACCAATGCCTATGAGTCCTTCAGGAAGTCCCCAATCGCGCATCAGTTGCTGTCCTTCGGCAGTTTCAAACATTTTCTCTTCCCGATTAATCCAGCAGCTACCTAAGCCCAAACTATGGGCTGCTAACATCATGTTGCCTAACACTAAACTGCCATCTTTCACGTTGTTGGGCCACTCTTTTGGTGCAAAAACCAACACAATGGTGGGTGCACCATAATAAGGATCGCTGCTCACTTCCATCAGCTTTGCATTCTCTTTGCGCAGCCATTCCAACTGTTTTGCGTTTTGAACCGCCACAATATATGGGCTTTGTAATCCTTTTCCAGTGGGTGCCCACGTGCCCGACTCTAATACTGTTTGCAGTTCTTCGTTTGTAATTTGTTCAGCTTTAAAACTACGAATGCTGCGCCGCTCGCGCAAAGCTTTTAATACTTCGTTGTCCATCTTCTATCTTCTTTATGTTAGTTCTGGACAAAGATAGTCAAAAAAGGCATAAATACCTGTTTGTAGGTATTGCGGTTTTTCATCTGTTCTCATATCTTTGCATTGTTTAAAATGAATTTGTATTTAGGATTTTTCGAAAAAAGTTTATGCAAAATATGAAACAGCGATTTTCCCTGTTCGTTATTCTCTTTGTCGTTTTTAGCGTTCTCATGAACCGTGTACAAGCACAAACGGCAAGCAATGCGTTCACCGTTCGTGTGACGGTTCTTGAGAAAGGAACGAACGAATCGGTCATGATGGCCAGTTGTTATCTGCACCCTTTGGAGGCCTACACCGTGACCAATATCGATGGAAAGGCCACTTTCAGCAAAATTCCTAACGGGCGTTACACCTTAGAAGTGCGCTATGTGGGGTATGAAAAATATCAGATGGTTGTGGATGTCACGCGTGATTTAGATTTTAAAATCAGCATCACACCCACCTCTTTAGCATTGAAGGAGGTGGTAGTGACGGCACAACAAAAGGCATCGGGTGCTTCAACAACGAGCATTATCGGCTGACAAGCCATTGATCACCTGCAGGCTTCGTCGTTAGGAGATATCATGCAACTGCTTCCCGGCAAGCAAATGGGGAACTTAGACCTTACACAACAGAGCAACCTTCAGCTCAGAACGTTGGTCAATAACAACACCAGTGCGTTTGGTTCAAGCATCGTTGTTGACGGAATGCCCCTTTCAAACAATGCCACAATGACGGCCGGAGGCTTCTCAAGCGCGGCTTTTGTGGGCACCGATTTGCGTCAGATTAGCGCCGACAACATCGACAATGTGGAAGTGGTCCGTGGCATTCCTTCTGCCGAATATGGCGACTTAACAAGCGGTTTGGTGATTGTTCACTCTAAAGTGGGACTCACTCCTTGGCAGTTTAGAGCGAAAGTAAATCCCGCTTTACAGAACTATTCGTTGGGCAAAGGGTTCCGTTTGGCGCAGGCAGGCATCATGAATTTCAATTTCGATTATGCCAAAGCGTGGGGCGATCCGCGCATGAAGACGCGTTCTTATGGTCGTTATACGTTCAATGTGGGGCATAGCTATAACCTCTCGAAGCAATGGCATATCGACACCAAACTGCGTTTGTTCTATGCCAATGATTGGAGTGGTAAGGACCCAGATGCTATTAATGACGGCACAGAAAACAACAATAAGAATTACAGTTTCAACCTCACCCACAACGGACGCATTAGCATGAACCGCCCTTTGATGCGCACATTATCCTACACATTAGGTGGAAGTTTCTCGCAAGTGAATAGTAAAAACACCCGAATTGTCCCCGTTTCATCGGGACTTTTACCCATTCTTACGGCTGAAGAGACGGGCTATCACGCCGTGCCTTGGACAACTTCGAGCTATTTGGCGACAGGAAATACCCGGAGTAGTCCGGCCAATTTCTTTGCAAAGCTAAATGATAGCTTCTTCTTCAATGCTGGAAAAACGAACCAAAGCTTTAAGATGGGTGTTGATTATCGGGTGAGTTGGAATAGTGGGCGAGGCTATTATAACGAGAATGATGAACGCCCTTATACCCCCAACAGCGATGGTCGGCCACGTGCTTTCTCGTCCTATCCGGCGTTGCATCAGCTTTCTTTCTATGCCGAAGACAACCTTACGTGGCACGTTACGAAACAGCATTTCATCCGTGCCAATGTGGGTTTGCGTTTCACGACGCAGCAACCCTTTGCCCAGGTGTCTACAACCGCACTCTCACCTCGGCTCAATCTCATGTATAGAGCGGCAAAATGGATAGATCTTCGCGGTGGAATCGGCCTCAATAGCAAGACGCCAAGTTTAGACTATCTCTATCCTTCGCCCAAATATGAGGACCATGTTGCAGCGAATTATATGCCCGTTGGCGACCCTGCTGCGCAGCTATTGCTCTACCACACGCAGGTTTATCAGGTGCCTTATAGCAAGGGAATGAAGAATGCTACAACAACAAAGGTGGAGTTAGGCCTTGACCTTCGTTTGCCAGGTAACCGCAAATTGAGCCTCTTAGCCTATCAAGACCGGACGCCAAATGGTTTTAGTCCACTCTTCAACTACATCACCTATTATAGCAATGTCTACACCCCCACACAAGGATTGGTGCTCACACCGGGGGCAGCCACGAAGGTAAATTTCAACAATCCCGCACGCCGTGACCTGCGATTTATGACAACAGGCGAAATTGGTAATGAGAATGTAACGGTGAACAAAGGCATAGAATTCGATTTTGATTTAGGTGTTATCAACCCCATCAACACGACTATCTATTTCAATGGGGCTTACGCTGAAACGGAAACATGGCAAAAGGGGCGCACATACAGTAGTGTTTCTCCGTCTCTTTTGCCTGCTACTTATTCTGCCTATGGGCTGACTCCTTTCAAAATGGTTTACCCTTCAGGCTACAATCGCAACATTTATCGCCAATTTATCAATACGCTACGCATGGTAACTCATATTCCACGGCTGCGCATGGTGGCTTCGTTCACGGGACAAGTGATTTGGTATAATTATAGTTTTAACAAGGTGAGCACCACTAATCCCATCGGCTATCTCACGCCCGACCTCAACTATCACCCCATTACCCCCGACATGATGCAAGGCTTTTTAGACTTAGATGGCCATTATTATGCCGCTGCTCCGTCCGGTCACTATGTGCGTTTAAGCGATGTTGTGGTGCGTGCCAGTGATGCAGTGCCCTCGAAAACGCCCATCACCTGGAACCTTTCCGCACGCTTAACCAAAGAGTTGGGCAATATTGGCGGCTTGAGTTTATATGTAAACAACGCCCTCTTCTATGAACCCTACCTGCACAATAGCACCACAACCACGCTTTCTCAGCGCAATGTGGGTAGCTTTGGTTATGGCGTTGAGCTTTATTTTAATTTATAATGGACAACAAAAAAATATGAGAAAATATCATCATCACACGGCAAAGATGGCTGTAAAGGCTGCTTTTATAGGGCACATTGCTTCAAGAATGAAATGCTTCGAAGGCTATATAGCCGTGGTTTTAACTTTGCTTTTAAATGGTTGTGTTGACTATAGCGACACCACACAAGCCGTTTCCACCACGATAAAACTGACCGTTCCCACGGCACTTACCGGCACAATGGCGCTGAATGGACACACCATTACGCTCACCAATGCCGATGGTGTCAAGCTAACGGCTACGACAAATGCGCAGGGTGAAGCTACATTTGCCAACCTTGTGCCCGACGTTTACACCGTCTCGGCGGCATGGAACCTATCCTTTGCCGAATACAGTCAGGCCACAGGCGGACACACAAGTGAATGAGGGTGCTGTGGTATCGGCCACACTTAACAACCAACTCATCGATCAATCTACCACCATTACGTTGCCCACTATCCTCGCGATTAAACGCTCATTGGTCATCAGCAAGGTATTTTATGCCGGCAACAAAGACCGAAACAACCGGAATTCGACAGCAGCACAATACATAGAGCTTTATAATCAGAGCGACCAACCTGTGGATGTGGCAGGCCTATATATCGGTTTATTGGAGACAGGTAGCACGCCGGCTTACACCCTTTCCAACCTCCATAC
>QWCI01000015.1_pt1 | contig 119396 bp, 120 predicted proteins | sample 1972541 | NCBI WGS metagenome assembly QWCI01 (sample SAMN09866712, study PRJNA288562) | Human oral metagenome isolate term3_saliva, whole genome shotgun sequencing... | isolation source: mouth | host: Homo sapiens | place: USA: California | reverse complement strand
TTGCCTGGAGAACGTGGCCGAGCGCGTTGACGGGGCGCGGGTGCTGCGTATGACCGTCTCGCGACGAGCTGGCCGCTGGTACGCCGCGCTCACCGTCGAGCGCGAGGATAAGCCCGTGACGCAGGCCCCGAATGGTGGCGCGGTAGGCGTGGACTTGGGCATCAAGACGTTGGCAACGCTGTCGGACGGCACGATCATCGACAACCCGCGCTGCCTCGCAGCCAGCGAACGACGGTTGAAGCGTGCGCAGAAAGCGGTCAGCCGCAAGACCATGGGCTCGAACCGGCGCGCTAAGGCCAGGGCGAAGGTCGCGCGCATCCACGCCCATGTCGCGAACCAGCGGCTCGACGCGATCCACAAAGCAACGACCTGGCTCGCCGAAACGTACTCGGAGATCAGTATCGAGGATCTGAATGTGGCCGGAATGGTCAAAAACCACCACCTCGCCAAAGCGGTGAGCGATGCGGCGTTCGCTGAGTTCCGCCGACAGCTCGAATACAAGACCGCGAAAACTGGCGCGAGACTGCACGTCGTAGACCGTTGGTTTGCGAGCAGCAAAACGTGCTCGAAATGCGGGAGAGTGAAAGCCAAGCTCTCCCTCAACGAGCGCGTCTACAGGTGCGACGGTTGCGGCCTGGTCATGGATCGTGACCTGAACGCTGCGGTCAATATCGAGGTCGCCGGGAGTGCCCCGGATACCATAAACGCGCGCGGAGGGGACATAAGCCGGGCCGACACTACGTCGGGCAACGCAGACCCCGGTGAAACGCGAACCAAGCAGCCACTCGCCAGTGGCGTAAGACTTGGAGCGGATAGTCGCAAGGCTATCCTGCAAACGAACTAGAACAAAGTTGTTTGCAACGGCCATAACCGTTTGGCCTTTCTGTGAAGTTATCGGACGGTGATGAGAGCAATGACGAGGGCGATGGCTGCGACGATGCAGGAGATCGCGTGGAAGCCGTTGCGGTACTTCTCGTCGAGGTCTTTGAGGGAGTGAACTCCGACGTTAGTGAGGATCAACAACATGGTGAGGATTGACCAGATCATCGGTTCGCGTCCTTGTACTGCTCGCGGATATAGGTTGCCACGTCAACGCCGTCGGTGTTGCGCAGGAGGTTGTCCAGATCCTTGTCGATGGACACGAGCCACCCACTGTTCTGCGCGGGGTAGCGCTGGACGGTGAGGTCGAACGTCACGTCACGCATGGGAGCGTCACCTTCTTGCGGGCCGGTGGTTTGGAGGTGATCGACGGCCTGCTGGTAGGCGTTGGTGATGTACGTGTAGACGTACTGGTCGCCCTTGCTTGTGTCGGCCTCGCCCTTGTTGTAGTCGCGGAGGTTCTGGAAGATCGTGTCGCGGTCCTTGTTCCAGAAGGTTTTGTTGGTGAAGTCGAGCATCTTGGCGCGCACCGTGTAGACCTGCTTGTCGGTGGAGAAGTTTGCGCCGCGGGTGACGGATTGGACCTGTAGAGACAGGAGGCCGAGGCGGTAGCGGTCGCGCTGGTACTGATCCTTGTAGTCGGTGCTGGAGGCGGTGTCGGTGTCGAAGAAGTCCGCGTAGGTCGTCGTGACGGATGAACGACGCGAGTTCGCTTCGGCGGTGGTGAAGTCCAGCGTGTTCAGGGCACGCAGGTAGGCGTAGGCCACCTCATCAGGCGGTGTGTCGGGATTGCCGAGGGAGAGGAGGGTACCGTCCACATCCCAGATAAACCCGGACTTCGGGGTACCGTACTTCTCGCGCAGGGTGGGCTGCTGGTTCATGAGGAGCTGGTCAACACCGTCAGGGCCCGCAGACTCGGACGCGGATGGTGTCGAGCCAGACTGAGCGAGGGCGCGGACTCTCTCTTCGTTCGCGCGCGCTGAGGACGCTGAGTGCGAGAACCAGTAGACCACGCCGATGACGACGACGAGGACCACGGGGAGGATGATCTTCCACTTGGTGCGCACGAACTTGATGACGCGCTCGGAAGCGGTGAGGTCTTCCTCCTCGTCACGCATGTTGTCGGCCACTGCGGACTGCTGCGGGCGTGGCGCGGGACGGGGGGCTGGCGTAGGGGCCTGCTGGCGCTGTGGGGGGCGCTGCTGGCCGGAGGGGGAGGCCGTAACCTTCATTTTCTCTCCCTTGGTTCTGGTTCTAGCTGGTTAGTTAATCAGGGCTGAGAAGTCCCAGCCGTCCGAGTCGGGCGCTGCTTCTGTCGGCGGCTCGACGGGTGTCTGCTGTGCGCGTCGTGAGCGTCGGCGTAGCGGTGGCCCCTGTTGGAGGAGGCTGTCGATCTCGCGTTGGAGGTCGTCGGGATCCTGGAACGCTGTTGCGCCACTCGAGGCCTCCTCAATGGCGGTGTCCTCGACTGCTTCGACAGAGCCGGTCTTGAACAGCTCGGACTGTGCGATACCGTCGGGGAGCGCCACCTTCCCCAGGGTAACCTCTCCAGTGGACAGCTTGATAACGAACGCGCGTTTGTAGGGCGATTCTGCGCCGTCTTCGGACGTTTTGCTGGTTGCTGTGGCGAGCATGGTGAGTTCGCCCTTGAGGTAGCCGATGCTGAGCTTGTCGGCGATTTCGTTGCGGACGTTCGCGTCACGGATCGCGCCGATAGCGACCGACTGGACGTTCTCGAAGATCTTGAGTTTCGACCCTGCGTCCATGAACATCGAGGGCTGGTTGCTGATGATGAGGTTGATGTCGCCCATCTTGCGGCCACCCGTGATAGCGGTACCGAGGATGCCGGCGGCGCTGGGGAACTCAGCCCAACGCTGGAGCTCTTCCCACACGGTGACGTTGAACTTGCCCTCGCGCTTGCAGGTCAGTGAACGCACGTGGTGGATCGACGCTGCGGACAGCTGGGAGAGCTGGAGCTGCACCTCGTCCACCATGACGGTGGCCTTCGACTTCATGCCGAAGGAACACAGGACGACGCGGGCGTTGGCTACATCTTCGGTGGAGACTCGGTTGGAGAAGACGCTGGCGCGGGAGCCGTCGGGCTCGAAGTACTCGGCGAGCTGGGCGCGCACGAACGTGAGGGACTTGATGTAGTCCTCGTCGCTGGCACGGTAGTCTCCCATGGCGGCTCCGGTGCGCAGTGCTTCATGGCCGTCCTTGATGACCTGGTAGACGCTGTAGAGGGTGAGGCCCTTGCTGTTCTTCCAGGTGTGCGCGTCGTCGCCTAGCACGCCCGCGTCGCGGTAGACGACACTAATGGCATTCTTGAGGATGCTTTCGGCCCACTGGTAGGTGTGGAGGTGGGATCCCATGAGGGCGCTGAGGTAGGAGAGCGTGTAGTTCACGCCCAGGCCGTAGGTGCCGTTCTCAGCGTCGATTGCGAGGTCGCCGGAGCTCATGATCTCAACGGGGTCAAAGTAGCTGCCCTGGCCTTCAGCCATGTTGAGGATGAGGCAGGAGTCGTGGTTGGCGTAGAAGCTGACGAGCGGCGTGTACTCGTCGCCTTCCACGTCGTTGATGGTGAGTCGAACGCGGGAGTACTTCATGAGCTCGTTGAGGAGGTTCTTCACAAAGAAGGACTTGCCGCCACCTGTTTCGGCGATGACGACGAAGTTTTCCGCGTCCACGTCGTTCTCGCGGAACTTGTAGAGGATCGGGTAGCCGGAGTTCACGTCGCGGGCGATGTAGGAGCCGTGTGTGCCGATACGGCCCTGGTCGTATCCAGTGAAGCGGGCGATGATCTCGTCTGAGAGCACGTTCTTTCCGACGCGACCGAAGGCCTTGCGGCTGTGGTCCATGCTGAACGGAGAGAACGCGGAGGTGAAGTCGGCGAGGTGCTGGACGACGCGGTTGACGGTGATGCCGTTGCGTGTGCAGAACTGCTCGATCTTTTCGAGCGATTCGTCGAAGTCTTCGCCGCGGATGCCCATGACGATTGCGTGGCATCGGTACTCGAAGAACTCGAGCTGTCGGTCGGTGCTGGTTGCGTTGGAGAGGTAGACGATGCTCTCTTCGCGCCACTGGTCGCGCGCGAGGTCGGTGGCGTTCTTCTGGTACTCGAAGGCGTTGTCGCCGATGCTCTTGTTTTCCTCAGCGGTGTTCTGGTAGTTCCGTAGGAGCGCCTTGAGTTTGGGGTCTTCCCAGTTGATTGCCGTGGGGATGCTGTAGTCCGTGAAGAACATGCGCATCGTGGGGTGGAGGCGCTTGCGCATCTCGGCACGGAACCGCATGGGGAGCGTGGTGCCATAGCCGTCGAAGGACAGGAAGACAACGAGGTTGTCCTTGCCAGAGAAAGAGGCGCGGTTGTTCGTGTAGAGGTTGTAGTCACGCTCGGGGAATGTACGAGAGTCCCGCATCTGGCTGTTCGTCGTAAACACGTCGGCCCACACGTGGTACCAGGCAATGCGGTTCATCAGATCCCAGCGGCCCACTTTCTTGGGTCGTCCTGGTTCGTGGATGCGGCCTCCGAAAAGGAGACGCACGAGCGGGTTGGTCTTCTTCGTTTTCGTTGCTGCCATGGTTGTGTCCTTATGAGCGGGCGGCTAGGGTACCGAAGCCCATCATGAGGGCTTCGTACTGGCTGGTCAGCTGAGCGTAGGAGCTAACGCGACGGTTGGCGTTTTCTGGGTATTGGGTGAACATGGGCACGTAGGTGAGGGTACCCGCGTAGAGGGTATGCGAGGTGATGAGCCGTCCCAGAGGGAAGTTGGTGTAGCCCGCGACGGAGCTGAGGCCATTCGCTGCGTACACCGTGCGCGACGCGGAGCCGGTCACCATGTGCGAGTGACTGTGCACTGTGCGGTCCACGCAGATGACGGCGTTGTAGTTGTTGTCCTGGATGAGCTTGTCGTGCAGGAGCGCTGCGGTGGGTCTGCTCGTGAAGACCACGGGGGCGTGCAGCGCAGGGTCGTCGCTGGACATGGAGTCGTCAACCCAGGGGAACTCTCGGTAGTGCGTGCGGGTCACTGCGGATGGGGACTCGATGAAGATGAGGCGGGGCCGCATGTTGAGGCGGTCTTGGAGGTAGTCTCGGAGCCCGAGCATGAAGCTGGTCAGGTACTTCATGTGGCCGAGGTCTTTGACCCTGTAGATGGGCTTGTTGCCTTGGTAGTCAACCGGAGGGAAGTTCGTGATGCGCGGGCCACCGTTTCCGCTCGTGTGAGCGCTCTGGAGCTGAGCGCGAGCGGCCTTGAGTGTTGCCTCGGACCTGCGCGCGTGCTCTTTCAGGGTGGCGAGACTGTCGTTCATGTCGCTGAGGATCCCGACGGACACCTCTGCTTGCTCACGGCGCTCTTCCTCGGAGCGCTCGTATGCGGCAACGACGTTGGATGATGACTCCGCAATGAGCGCAAGGGCTGCACTCGGCAGAGTCTTCCCCTCGCGGACTGATTCGCGGAAGGCGCGCAGGATGTCCTTGTCGCCGGATACGTCGTCGGCGAGTACGAGGTCGGTTCCCGCTGCCAGGATCCCCTCAAGGAGGTCTGGGCTTTCGAGGAGGTAGGAGTCCGTGTAGATCGCGCCGTTCAGGCCGGTGATGGCCATGGCGAGTGCCGTGTCTGGCTCGTCGTTGACGTAGATGAGCTGAGCGTCTTGCAGTCGCGGGTCTTTGAGGGCGGCGATTGCTTCGGGCGCTTCTTCTTCCGTGTCGTGGATGACGACAGCTTCGACGGTCAGCGCGCTCGGCACTGTCGCGAGGAAGTCTCTGACGGATGCGGCGATGAGCCAGTCAGGAAACCTGTCTGGCTGGATCGTCGTGGAGATGAGGGCTTTCATCGCTGCTGTCCTGTGAGGGCTTCGATCTGTCGGATGAACGGGTCACGGTCCCACACGATGCGGGGGGCGACGCTGGCGAGGAAGTTGAGGGTGCTCGGGTTCGCGCCGCCGGGGTGCAGCCATGCCGTCTCGGAGAGTAGGCGGCAGAGCTTGTTGCTGATCTGGTCGAAGTCGTAGATCGTGTTCAGGAGGGTCGCGAACCCTTCAGGTGACCCCTGGGGGGCTAGGAAGTGCGTCTGGGTGGGGTGCGCGTCGTTGAGGGCAGTCAGGAACGCCTCCGTCTTGCCCGTTGCCTCCAGAGGCACGTCAACGACCGTGTAGTCGAAGTAGGGGATGAATGGCAGAACGGCCTCGAGGTCGTCGAAGTTCGTGTTTTTGTCCTCTGCTGCCCCGTTGGACATGAAGTAGATGCCGCCGTCGAGGAACGGGGAGCTTTCCTTCATGGATGGGCGTGTGGCTGCGAAACCGTCGGCGTTCTCCAGGAACGCGAGAATTGGGTGTTCACCTGACTGGAGGTCGATGTAGAGGACGGTGTGGCCGCTCTGGGCGTAGGCATCCGCGAGCGCAGCGCTGTAGATGGCCGTCTGCTGGCTGTCAGCGGATAGGACGGCGTTGACGCGGGCCCCGGTGCGGAAGATCGGCATGTCTGGGTTCGCCGATGGGGTGAGCTGTGGGGCGTGCGCGCTAAGCGGGTGGAAGTCGCGTAGCTGCGGTGGTGGGCAAGCTGCGAGGCGGTCTTCGACGGTGAGGTTTTCGTCGTCGAAGAAGCCGGTGTCTGCGTGGCTTGCGCCTGCTGCGCCAAGGCTGAGGATGTCGCCGGGGATTGCGCTGGCGGCGCTGTAGGTGCGGTCGTCGCTGATGGGCTGCGAGGTCAGGGTGGGAGAGGTGATGCGTGTGTCGGTGTAGGTGTCGGCGATGTCCTTGAGCGACAGCGTGAGGAGGTCCGCGAGGAAGGAAGCCTCAAGTCTATCTGACAGCGGAATGATGAGGCTGTGCGGGTGGTTGACGTTTGCTCGATACTGGTTGATGCGGTCCTCACGCGCCTTCTTCACGAGGGCGATGCTCTCGATCTTCTCGGCCTTGCCGAGGAACATGTTGAGGATCTGTAGGTTGGTATCCAGGAGGTTGCCGGTACCAAGCGTGGTATCGCTATCGAAGATGATGAGGCGGTCGATGCCGATGGCGCTCGCGTCAGTGCTGGAGTAGCGTCCATTCAGCTCTACAACAGAGTTGAACACCTCGTATGCGTTGGAGTCAACCTGGTTGCGCGCGCTGCGCAGGAGTGCGTCTGCGGAGGCCTTCTCAACGATGAGCGCGATGCTCATAGCTTTTTTCACGTTCTTATAACCTTTCGAGCGTCTGTTACTGGATGGGGGTGGTGGTGCCGTCGGCGTGGATGATGCGTGTGGGGCGCAGGAAGCGCTTGTAGCTGACCTGGCCTGTGGATTGGCGGATCGCGTCGGACGCGGAGAACGTCAGGAGCGCGAAGTACTTCTTCGCGAGGGCACCGATCTCGTGCGGGGGCATGTATGAGGCTGATGCCCAGTTGGCCTCTTCGCACAGTGCAGTCTTGAAGGCGATTGCCGCCTCGTGCAGATCCTCGTAGCTTCCGGTGCCTTTGGTGGTGGCCAGAAGGTACACGTCGCCGGGGGTGGTGGCGTGTTCTTGGAGGGCTGCGAGGTTTTCGTAGGTGGGGCGTAGCACGTCGTTGCGCAGTGAGGGGTTCTCGGTGTTGGCGAGGTCTTCGTTGAGTCCTTCGATGCGTTCATCCTTGCCGATGCTGCCCATGTAGTCAATGTGGCCGACCATGATGCCGCGTCTGCCGGCTTCTCGCATCGCGTATGCGTAGCCCTCGTAGTGGTCGAAGACGGCCTGAGCGGTGTCGTTTCCGACGCGGGAGCCTTTGTTGGCGTGGATGAAGATTCCCATGCGTCCGCCGGTCTTGAAGTAGCAGACGTAGGGGGGAGTGTTCTCGATCCGGTAGATGCCCCAGACGTTGCTGAGGGCCATCCGGTAGTCGTTGGCGAGCTGTTCCATGAGGTCAGCTCGGAATTCGCGTTCCTCAAGGATGAGGTGCCGGATGATGAGCGACGCGACCGATGGGATGAGGACGATGCAGACGATCAGCTTGGCTCCGAGGCCCGCGCCTGAGCCGATCAGGTAGGCGAGGTCCAGGAAGAATGCGATTGCGCCTGCGCCTGCTGCCATGTAGAGGCGGTTGCGCCACCGTTCTTTGCCATTCACTTGCGGCTTGTCGAGTGTCAGGGGGATGGAGATGGACTCGTCTCCCACCTGTGGCCGCATGTCGTTTCTGGTGCTCATGCCCCTATTTTACTGTGTTTTTGACGGTAAAGACTGGTATGTGGGGTGCGTGTTTACCCGAAATGGACGTATCCGGTAACCCACTGGTTGAGGTAGCCCTTCTGGAAGCCAACGTCGTGGGTTGCTGCGGAGGACTCGTCGGGGGAGACGTTGAGGCCGGTTGCGCCGTAGTCGGAGGCGTGGACGATCCATCCGTCACCGACGTAGATGCCGACGTGGCCGGGGCCCGTGATGATGTCGCCGGGGGTGAGGACTGATTCGTCGCCGTTGTAGGGGGTGGCGTGGGCGGCGAAGAAGGCACTATTGGCCGATAGGAGGCTGGTGACCTGCGCGGAGGATGACTGTCCAACGACGATGCGGTCCTGGTCAGCTCCGAGCTGTACGGGGTTGCCGGAGTCGTCCATGGTCCACCCGGCCATAAGAATGAGGGCGCTCACCCAGCCGGAGCAGTCGTAGCCGGTGGGGCCGCGGCCTCCCCAGTCGTAGGAGTAGTAGCCCTGCGCGGGGAGGTTCGCCATGGCGTACTTGGCGTTCGCGAGCATGGCGGGGCCGATTTGACTGGGGGATGCGGCGACGGTCGGGACACCGTTACCGCCATCGTAGGCGTTGACTGCGGCTGCGGCGCTGACGGTTGTCCCGTTGTTACCGATGCCCATAACCTCGGGGGAGACCTTATCGGACAGGTTAGTGAGCCAGAACCAGCCTCCGCCCGCGAGGACGAGCGCGACGATAGCGAAGATCGCGAGGACTGTCACCCAGCCCATCATGACGAGGCTGAGGAGCGCATCGACGGCGCGGGCGGCGAACTTGATTGCCCCGAGGGTTGCCTGTCGGGCGATGCGCACGATCTTGGTGGTGTCGCTGTTTTCGCTGCCCGTCGCCTTCGCTGTCCCCTCGAGGGCGGCTTTGGAGGCGACATCTGCTGTGGCGACGGCGGCGTTGAGGCCGACGCGGGCGGTGAGGGCGACGATCTTGAGGGAGATCGACAGGCATAGGAGGAGGAAGGAGAGGATCACTTCGCCTCCCCCTTCTTGGCACCTCCTGAGCTCTTGCCGCCCACGAGTTTCTTAGCGCCTGCCTTGATCTTGGAGTTGATGCTGGAGGCAGTGCTTTGAGTCTGCTTCTTGGATGACTGGACGGTATCGGTGAGAGCGTCACGTCGGATCTTGTCGGCGAGGTCGGAGCGTCCGAGCTTTTCTTGCATCTCGGCTTCGGCCTGTGCTGTCTGGATCTTCGTCTGGCGCGTACTGGTTGCAGTGGCTTCGTCCTGCGCTGCCTGAGTCTTCTTGTCCTGGCTGCGTTGTACGAGCTGCTGGCCTGCGTTGACGGTGCCGCCGACTGCGTTGGAGAAGCCCTGTTTCATTGCTGCGCCGATGCCGCCCACTGCTGCGATCTTCGAGAGAGCGCTGCCGAACACGCCGGAGACGCTGTTGTACGCAGCCGTGGCGTAGTGGCGCATGTCCTTGAACACTCCCCGCAGGGTGCGGAAGTACAGGAGGGACACGATGACGTTGAGCGCGCAGATCGCGAGGAGCACGAACACTGGGTCACCGAGGCGCACGGATGAGCTGAGCTGTCCGGTCACTCCATCGACGGGATCGCCCATGAGGAGGCTGATAATCCACGTCATGCCGAGTGTGATGAGGAGGAACTTGCCCAGTGGTGCGAGGATTGCTCTGGACGCCTTGGAGGCCAGTTTCCCGTCGGTCGCTTGGAAGACTGCGGCGAGGAGGAACACGAGGGCGCACACGGCGATTGCGAGGAGTGTCCCGTACTTGAGGAGCGGGACCACGTAGATGCTCAGGAAGTCCGTGAGGATGAGCATGACGGAGGTCGTCATGGACGATTCCTGCGTGACCTGCTTGTAGAAGTTGTAGTCGCCGGCCTCGAGAGCGTCCTTCTGGAGGCTGTTCGACAGGATGAGACGCAGGTAGGAGTCGTAGGAGAAGTTCTTGAGCTCGTAGGACTGCGGGTAGAGCTGCACGCCCTGCTTGATGCCGAAGAACTCCGTATCGGAGAACGCCCGGTTGAACTCGAACGTGGTGAGCATCGAGGTCGCACTGTTGAGCACGCTGTCCTGGAAGCTGTAGTAGTTCAGCATCTCGTTGAACGGCTTGCGGCTGTTCTCGAGGACGCTCATGATGCGCGCTTCGACGCTCGTCAGGTCGGCCTTGGTGAGGCCGTAGGCGTTCATCTCGGAGGGGGAGAACACCATGGGGCGCTCTTCGGGGTAGGAGGCCGGGTCGAGGGGGTCGGTGATCGTGTAGGTCTTGCCGTTGTGGCGGATCGTCTGTTGCTTGGCGTAGGAAGCGTCGTAGAGCTGGTCCACCCATGCGGAGTGCATGTTGGCAAGCTGGGCGACGTTGACGTTCTGCCAATATTTCTGGCGGTTCTCAGGGTCGTCGCGGAACTCTGCGTCGTGACCTGGCTCGAACGGGAGGTTCGGGTAGGTCTTAAGGCTGTAGCGCTTGTCGTACTCGACGACGACGTTGTTAGCCGCCTTGAGGTAGGGGATGGTGTAGGTGAACAGTTCCTTCATGCCCAGGTAGTCCTTGAGCTCACCATCGTTGTCGGCGGTCTCGTCCTCGTTCTCCCCAGCGGAGTTGTTGTAGAAGAAGCCCTGGTTGGGCTTGTTCAGGATCATGTCCTTGTAGCCGCCGGATGCGCTGTTCTTCGCGGAGAGGCCGTGGTCGTAGGTGTACCAAGAGAAGTGGTAGTAGGGAGACTCGGATGCGAGCGCGAAGGCTCCCAGGCCGTTGTAGTCGGCATCGGAGTAGGACTCGTCGTCGGGGTTGTACCCGGCGGGGTTGGCGTTCTTGATCTGCTCACGCGCGGACTTGCCCTGCGTGTAGGTGCCGAGGCTGAACTGGTAAGCGCCGCCGGGGATGCCAACGTGGTCGTTGTAGGACAGGTTGTCGAGCTTGTTCACGTCGGCGAAGTGGTCGGCGACGATCTTGCTGGACAGGACTGGCGTGATGTAGGCCAGGGTGGCTGGGTTGGAGTCGCCGGTGGGGCGGTTGGCGAAGCCGGAGCCCATGTAGGTGTCGAGGTCAGCCTTGTAGTTCTTGTAGTTGTCCTTGAGTCCCTGTGGCCAGTTGTCGGTGGCAGGGTCGGTGTTGACGGTGGCTTTGCCGTCGCCTCGGGCCGCTACGCCGAGGTAGGTGTAGCGGGATGAGTTGGAGATGTCCACGTAGGAGCGGTACAGGTACGTGGAGTTGGGGTCGTCGAGGTAGGTTTCGCCGCCGTAGGCCTGCTGGGTGGCGCTGTTGAGGAGCTTGGAGAGGCTGGGGCTGTTCTGTGTGGCGTTGGCGAGGTCTTTGCCGTATTCGACGGCGGTGCGCTTCTTGGGGGACTGCCACTTGAGGAGGATGTTTTCGCCGCCTCGGTTGCTGATCGAGTTGGCCTTACCGTCGGTGCCGTCGGACACGAAGGATCCCATGTCAGCACTGTTGTTGAACACGGTTTGCAAGTAGTTCGAGTAGTCGTCGCCTGCTGCGGCCTTGTCGATCTCCGTGGAGTACGTCTGGTGGGTGATAACGGCCCAGTACGTGAACTTTTGGCTGTAGACGGCGTTGCTGAAGCGGTTTGTCGTGTCCACGACCCCGTTGATGACTGGGAAGATCGACAGGGCGATGACGACGAACACGGCGAAGGAGCCGAGTGCTTGCTTCCAGCTCATCATGCTCATGACGGTGTAGACGCAAAGGACGATGAGGATGATGAGAAGCAGGTAGACGGCGTTGTTGTTGTAGACGTTGATGAGGGTGTCGGTCCAAGACAGATCGTGCAGGTTGGGGGTGGACACGTATCCTGCGAAGCCTGTGTAGCGTGTGGTGCCCTGAACGATGCTGATGGCCTGGGTGCCGGTCATGTCGTCGTGCCAGCGGATGAGCAGGCCGGAGATTTTGCTCGTGATGAGCTGGGCTGCGTAGTTCGTGTGCTCCCAGTTAGGGGACAGGAAAAAGTACAGGTAGTTGGTGATCGCGTCGGCTTTCTCGTTCTTCACCTGCGCGGGGTCGGCCTCGAGCTTCACGTCGGACTTAACAGCGGGGAGGGAGGCGTTGTACTTCCAGCCCATCTTCTGATTCACCTTGTCGTCGCCGAATGCGGCCATGACGTAGCTGGCGTAGAGGCTGACGGCAGTGGGCTTGGGCATTGATGCGGCGGTCTGGGCGAGGTTCGACGCGGGGTCGAGGGCTTTCTGCCAGGCGTTCGACGTGGTGTTCTTGTCGAGGTTGCCTGCCTTGGCGAAGACCTCGCCGGAGGGTGCGGTGATCGCGTCCTGGTACATGCCGTCTTCGGGCACGTCGCCCTTGAATGCCTGGATGTCGTCGAGGACGATCATCTTGTTGGTCGTGTAGACGGTCGTAGAGGTCTGACCTTCGTGCGCGCCGACCCATTCCTTGTAGATGAACGGGGAGCGGGACTGGTTGGTCTGTGTCGCGGAGCGCATGACGGCGAAGGCGTTCTGGTTGTTGCTGCCGAACATGTTGTGCACGTAATCGTCGGAGGCCACGCCCGCAGTCTTGTACTTGTCCTTGAGCTGTTCTTCGAGCTTTTCCTTGGTGGTGGTCCAGGAGTCAGTGAAGAACCCGTCGTTGGCGGTGGTGTTGCTCGCGGAGCCGGGCTGCGTCTTGCCGTAGAAGCCGGAGATCGGCATGAAGCCAGAGCCGTTCGCATCGTCGAGGGTGCCGCTGATCTTGGTGGTGGCGTAGTTCGTGTTGTAGCCGCTCGAGGTTTCCCAGGGGGTCGTGAGCTGCTGCTCGATGTTGGAGAGCACGAGGTTCTGGAAGTTCACGGTGTTGTAGGCGCTCGCGGGCCCGTATTTGGTGCCGGAGGAGTCTACCTTGGTCCAGGTGCCGGGGTTCATGGATGCGGGGATCGCGACCCACGTGTGGTTGGGGCCGCGGTACACGATGTCGCCGAAGGGGCTGATCGCCATTTTGCCGGAGAAGCTGGACTGGTCGAGGGCGGTGTCGGCGAGGGCTTTGGCTGCTGCGGTTGCGTCCACGCCGTCGGTGAATGCGTCGGCTTCGCCCTTGGAGAGGTCTGCGTCGGCGGTGGAGAGGTCGAACAGCGATGAGCCGTAGCCGTTGCCGAGGTCGGCCATGGAGAGCGCCTGGTAGAGGGCGACGGTGGAGGGGGTGAGGTTCACGCCTGTGGGATCCCAGACGAACGCGGGAACGGTCTTGCCGTCCACCTGGTAGACGAGGGCGTTCCACTTGGCTTTCATCGCCGGGTCGTCTTCCTTGAGGAAGGTGTAGTTCGGGTTGGTGAGGCTACCGCCGGACACCATGCGCAGGAAGGATCGCCAGTCGGTCGGGTAAGAGTCCTTGACTGTCCAGGAGGTGTTCTGGTCCCAGTAGTCGCCGTCGGAGTATGCGAAGGATAGGTCGGTGCCACCCTGCCAGACGTTGCCGATGATGTAGGCGGCAACCGAGTCGGCGGAGTCGGCGCTCATGCCGACGGTGGACTGTAGGGCACTGGACACGGACTTCTGTGTCGCGTCGCGAGCGTCGCTGTCCTTCTTCATGATCGAGCCGTTGTAGTTGAACTGGCTCTGGAAGGGCACGTAGAAGTTCGATGCGAAGGTGCCGAGGATCCGCAGCTCTTCCGGCTTGAGGCTACCGGCGTTGGTGTCTGCGAGCTTCTGGTTCTTCGCCAGGTTGATGATCGCAGCGGTGCGGCTCGTCGCGTTGCCGCCCGTGGGGGTTTTCTCGTCGGCTGCGAACGCTGCGGGGGCGACGATAACGCCGCTCGTGACGACGAGCGCCATGAGGAACATGACGACGCGGGGCGCTGCCTTCTTGATGCGGCGCACAGTCGAGCGCATAACGCTGCGAATCTTCTTCATTTGCTTAACCTTTCTTAGTTCACTCCGGCGACCTGGAGGAACCACCCCATGATCTCATAGATACTGCCGCTAACTAGGTAGACCAGCACAATGGCGAGTCCAGCCATGACGAAGACTCTCCGCTTGAACCAGATCCACACGGCGGACTTGTTGCTGTCCATTTCTTCGCGCACTGCTCGTCGGGCTGCGGAGGAGATGAACCTGCGGGTGATGCCCTTGTCTGCGTCGCCGACTTGGAACACGGGGATCGCGATGAAGGCCAGGTCGATGAGGAGGCTCGTCGTCACAAAAACGATAATGAGGATTGCGACGAGCCCCAGGAAGGTGCTGAATGGGCCGGTGAAGGGCTTGAGGAGTGCCATGGCACTGTAAAAGTTCGCGGATGCGTCAGTCGTTAGGTTGCTGACCGCTGCTGAGACCTTGCCGTCCTGCTGACTGATGAAGGAATAGAGCTTGGACTTGCGCTGCCCACCGAGGCCGCTCTTGCTGGTAGCCGACAGTGCGGCCTGCATGTACGTCTGCTTGTCCTTGTTGTCGAGCTTGTTGTACGTCGTGAAGTCGAAGCTGACGGAACCTTCTTTGGCATCGTAGGACATGATCTCGGGCGAGTTTTTGAGGCTCCGGTTCGCCTCGGTAACGATGGCCGAGATGTTGACATCGTTCTTGGCGATGTAGGTGGTGGCGCGCACGTTGTCGTCCGCGAAGGCTGGCCCGACAGAGAGGATGAGCGCGACGAGGGTAGCGAGGAGCGTCAGGAGCGCCTTGCGGGGGCCTGCGAGTGTCTGCGTGGGGGTCATTGGGTCGTTTGCCTTTGCGTGAGCGTGTGCATGTTGTGGATGTCGATGAGGGCAGGGGAGCTGGCATGTGCTCCCCTGCCCTCGAGCGGATCAGAAGAAGTTTCCGGTCACGAGGTCCATGGCCGTGCCAACAAGGCTCCACAGGAGGTTGTAGGCGAGGAAGCACAGGGTGAAGCCAACGGCCAGGTACTTACCTGCGGCCTTCTTGAAGTACACCCAGACGGCGTTCTGGCCGTTCTCCTCAGCTTCGACAGCCTTTCGAGCTGCTGTGGACACGAGCTTGGCGCTTGCCTGGCGCAGGCCACCGCCACCATTGCCGTTGCCACCGCCGTTAGTAACGGCATCGGAGAGCACTTGGAATGCGGGGATGGTGATGTAGGCAAGGTCGATGACCGCTGAGATCGTCGTGCCTGCCAGGATGAGGATGGCCAGGAAGCCCAGGGCGGTGGACAGTGGGCCGCTGAACGGCGCGAACCAGCGCGCGCCACCGTCGAGGTCGGCGTACACGCCACGAGAGAGCGTCGAGGTCAGGAGCTTGGAGCCGAGGCCGGAGTTGGAGCGGAGCTCCTTGAACCAGTTCTGCTTCGTCTCAGAGCTCACGCCAGAGGACTTGGCGAGGGACGGGCTGTAGTCCTGAGCGGTCGGCTCAGTGTAGCTGTCGGTCTTGGCCATCAGGTCATTGGCGAACTGGCTCTGCGCCGAAGACGTGAGCTGTTCGTAGATGGCCTGGTTGATCGTGCCCTCGGGCTTGATAATGTCCGAGCCGTTGACGGTGCCTCCGCCACTGAGCTGGTAGGTGTTCCCCGCCAGATCCTTAGCAACAGTGGTACGTAGAGCCTTGTCGGCCTCCTGTGTGGCGTTGCCAGCGCCGTTGCCGTCGGCTGCGGGCAGCACGCCGACTGTTGTGGGCGCAGTGACGCTGATCGACGCGCTCGCGGGCGCAGTGACGGGAGCCGCTGTCGCAGCGGTTGTGGTGGCAACGATTGGGACGACAGCCAGGAACAGCGTTGCGAGTGCTGCTCGGCCCATGCCTAGACGTGGGGTTTTCATTCTTCTTGGTGTCTTTCTGTGTCAGATGAGTTGGAAAGATGTGTATGGGGCGATTCCGAGCCTGTAGATCAGCCAGCCCAGGAGTCCCAGGTTGACTGCGTGCAGGATGTTGAACACGATCTTCTTCTCCCAAGTGCCACCAGTGGAGAAGAAGCCGGGTTCGCCCTTTCGTCGGGGTTTGACGTGAGGGATGATCTTGATGCGTTCAGGCAGGATCTTCTTCCTGAGTATCACTCGGTTGATGAAGAGTCCCGTTGCGAACGGTAATCCCTCGGGGGTGAGGAGGTCGAGGGTGAGGTGGGCGATGAGGCCCATGATGATGCCGGTGATTACGAGCTGGGTTAGAGCCTCCCCTAGGTTGGTCGTGAGCGGGTCGAGCTGGGTAAGTGCTCTGAGGAGGAGCAGGAACGGCAGCTCGCTATGGGTTTGCCATGAGCGGTGCTTACAGTCAAGGATACTGAGTATCTGCGCTACCCGTGACTTACGGGGCGCAATGTCACGCAATGGTCGCGTGAGGTGCAGGATATGGCTGATTGTCCTGGATACGGGATCCTGGGAGGGGATCGTGTGGCCTGAGCGTTCGCCGGCGAGTTTCACTTCGTCCCACACGCTGCCGGGGTGGTGGTCGAGGTCGCTTGCTGTGGACCCCCACAGGGCGAACGGGTAGAGGACGACCAGTGAGGCGAGCGGGGCTGCTTCAATGAGTGGCGCGTGGTGTGCGGCGAGGGCCGTGTAGCCGATCATGCACGCTGCTGCGCCTCCGGCGCGGTGGGTTGCTCCCTGCATTAGGCTGTGGCCTCCTGTAGGTCGTTGAAGCGCTGACGGAAGGCTGGGTTGACGCAGGTGCGGAACGTCGTGTCGGTGCCTTCCCATTTGGCGACGGCGGTTGCCCGGTTGAATCGGACTTTCCCGGTGTCGCTGACGTGTAGTGCGCCGATGCCGCGGAGGACTGCGCGCCCTGACGTGGCGAGCTCGCGGATGATGGTGTTCGCGTATGCGGCGAGGATGGTTCGGGCGAGTTCGATGTCGTACCCGTAGTCGGATGCGAAGACTGCGTACTGGGCCTCGAGGGGCTGGCGTTCGTTGAGTCCGTAGCTGGGTGTGCCGTTGGAGAACTCGATGATGCCGAGGTAGCTGACGGTGGTCGGCTGGGTGGCGCTGGTTGCCTGGTTGGCTGTCCACTCGCCGTATCTGCTGATGACTTCGTGTGCGAGCGCGTGGCTGACCTGGCAGGTTTCCGCTGTCTGTCGGATGCGTGGGGTTCTGACGGTCATGCGAACTCCAGGGTCTTGATGGAGGCGTAGTACTTGGTGCGCGTCTCCGTGTCCTGCCAGATGTTGTATGTGGCCATGATCTTGGGGTCGGACATGGCTTGAATGACGGCGGCTTCTTCGGCTGCGCGGATGATGTCGAACTCGAGCACGTCTCCGTTGGTGGGGACGTGTTCCTTGAGCATGGTGAGGAGTGCGTCTGCTGTGGATGCGGAGACGCGCGCGCTTTCGGTGGCCTGGCGGCGGCTGTTGGGCATGAAGCGCTGCGTGAACGCTTCCTTGAAGGTGCTCATATGCTGCCTTCCTTTCTGGCGGGTGTGGGGCGACGCTCCCCACTGTTGTTTGGCGGAGTAGCGTCGCCCCGGTGGTGGGTTAGAAGATCTGGGACAGGATCCAGTAGAGTACCTGGCTGAGGCCGTTGCCGAAGGCGATGCCGGTATCGACGAGGACGCTGGACAGGACCAGGAGGATGATCGCTACGCCGAGTGCTACGAGCTCGAGAGCCTGCTTCTGGAGGTAGTAGCGGATCGGAGTGATGGGTTTCGCGCTGCCTCCGACCTGCTGCGGGGCCCCGCCGAAGCTGCCGGGCATCATTGCGCCCATCTGGTTGCCAGAGGGGCCTCCCCGTTCGCCAGACTCGGCCATTTCGACTGCCTGAATGGCCGCTGCGGGGATGACTCGGATGCCTTTGAGCCAGCCGCCCTGCGCCTTTGCGCCACCGTTGGGGTTACCGCTCATGCCCATGCCCATGCCCATGGAGTTTGCGCCGGACTGGCTTCCGGTGCCGTTGCCGTACATGCCGCCCGAGAGGATGGTGCGGATGAAGCCGATGCTAACAGCGACGTAGAACAGGCCGAGCATGTTGCTGACCGTGACGAGCGCGATCATGATGCTGAGGAGCCAGCCGATAGCGAATGAGAGGAAGCCCAGGAGTGGGCGGGCGCTCTCTGCGCCCTGCTTGACGCTCTCATCGTCGGTCCAACCGCCCGACAACCAGCCGCCCTTATCCTTCGAGTGGTCGGTTTTGACCAGCGGATCAGTGCCGGGGGTGGTCACGTCGATCTGAGGCTTGGATGGGCCGTTGCTGCCCTGTGTGGGCTGCGGCTGGTTGGGGGTCTGCTGCGTGCCCTGCTGGGTAGTGCCGGGCGCTTGCGTGGGCTGCGGGGTGGGCGTGTTGGTGTTCGCGTCACTGTCGTAGGTGGCGACGACTCCCTGCGTGGGGGCGGCGAGGGCGGCATTGACTGCTGTTCCGGTGGCGGCTGGAGCCACGATGAGCGCGCACGTCAGAGCAGCGCGTGTGATCGCGGGAGCGAGTTTCACGGCAGGCGTTCCTTTCTTGCGGTTGATGGGTGTGGGGTAAGAGCGTTGACGACCGTGCGGGGATGCGTCTTGCTCTGTCAGTCGCCGCTGTCGGGGTAGAGGTCGGAGAACAGCTTCGACATCTTCGCCGATTCCTCAGCCACCTTCTGTTCTCGGCTCTTCTTGGGGGCAGGTGGGTTGTCGGCGGCGTTGTAGCCGAGTGGTGCGAACTTGGTCCCCTCGAACTCGGGGCGTAGAGCTCTATAGCCCTTGGCCTTGAAATACTGAACCCCTTCGCTTTCCTCGTATCCTTCCGTCTGGACGTAGTTGAGGACGGGGATCTCGGGATACAGGCCGATGAGCGTCTTGGCTCCCATGGCGCGAGTGTCAGGGCGTAGGAGGACTGCGCTGGGGTGACTGTCGGGGCCGGAGCCGCGGCCCCATCTCGCCTCGATCATGAGAGCTTGCTCCTGGTCGATGTCTGGGTTCTGGCCGGTGATGCGTGTGCCGACCTTGCCGGCGAATGCGGCGAGTTCCCCTCGCGTGAGGTCGAAGTCTGTGTCCGCTTCGACGTTCTTGTAGCGTGTGGGGTCTTCGACTGCGTAAGCGTCTCGCCGGAACTTGTCTCCTGTTCCGAAGTCGGGGATGCGCAGCGGGACACGGGTATGGAACCTATATCCAACGACTGTACCTCGCTGTGGTGTGCCGTCGGGGTTCTTCTTGCCGGGGATCACCTTGGAGGGGTCGGTGATGAGGCCGACGAGGTAGATCTCATCCGCGAGCGCCTTGAGGTTCTGGGAGGCAGGGATGTCTTCGACGCGCTTGAGCACGTCTCGTTTCGTCATGCCCTTCGAGCGGGCAATGTGTGGAGGTGTGATTGGTGTCGGCATGGGTGCGACCTTTCGTGCGGAGATAGTTTCTGCGTGTTTATCTCCATTAAACCCTATGGGATCGTGTTGTGGTGTGTACGGCGCTCGTTAGCGAACGATAGCGATGCGCCCGTCTTGATCGACTCGGTACTGCACGTCGATGAGGGAGCCTGATTCGTAGGAGTCGTACTGGCTCTTGGTGACGACGTATGCGACGGTACCGCCCTGCGCAGCTTGGGGGATGTTGGGGATGTTGATGCGCAGGGTGAAAACCAGCTGACCGTTGACTGCGGTGATGTCTTTCCCGATGACGACGGCGCGCGCCTGCTGTGCTGGTGCGAACGTCAGACTGTTGGGGTCGATGGTCGCGCTTGGTGTCGGCTGTACAGGGGTTGCTGGTGCTGTAGTTGCAGGGTCTTGCGTGGGTGTCTGCTGAGAGGGGGCAGGTTGCGGGGCCGCTGTCGTGTCGGGTGTGGGGATTGTGGGTGCGATGGTTGCTTGCGGCGTAGAGGCTTCTGTCCCTGCGTTGGTGGGGGTCTTGTGCCAGTTTTTGAGGCCGATAGCGGCCACGAGGGCCACGAGGATCACGAGGGCGAGCACGATGCTGCCGAGGATCACGGTGCGCGCGTTGCGCTTCTTCTCGACTTCGGGAGCTGGCTCGTCTGCGGTGGGGAGCACCGTTGTCTCGTAGGTGTCTTCGTCGGCGACTGGGAGATCCCAGAAGTCATCGTTGTTGTCCATTGGGGGTGTCCTTTCTGAGTGTTCCGTATCGGCGTGTGGTCCTGCACGCCTGTTCGTAGTTATGCCATGCGATTTGGCGCAGGATCGCTTTCGGATTGATCGCAGGGTCAGGGGTGAGGATGTCGCGGGCTTCTGCGAGCTCGGCGAGGGCGTGGGGGCCTTCTTGTTCGGCGGTGCGCGCGGGGAGGCCTACGTCGTTGATGGGGGCGACCCATAGGCTCGTGTAGTCGTCGATCATAGGTCACTCACTCTCACTTGTGCTTGGAGGTGGAGGATCACCTGCTGGGGTGTGGTGAAGTCGGGGTGCGCGTTGAGGATCGCGACGATGAGGGGCAAGGGGATGTGTGCGCTGCCGGAGGCCATGTTCTCGGCCCATTCTGCGAAGGAGTAGCCCTGGCGCTTGTAGGCTGACAGGTTGAGGTTCACGGTGCCTGTTGCGTGGGTTTCACGCACTGCTCCGACGCGGAGTCCAGCGTCCATGAGGGCGCGTAGTCGGCCCGTGTGGGTGGTGAGTGCCTGCTGTTTGCCCTGGGGTGGGAGCTTGGCCCATTGGAGGAGGTCAACGTCGATAGCGAGCGCCGGTTCCATGAGGTCCACCCATGAGAACAGGTCCGTGTAGGTGGAGGCGTAGGGGGCATTGTGGAGGATGTTGAGGGCGGGCGCGTACCAGGTGGCGGGGTTGCGTGTTGGCAGGAGAGAGTCGGGGGCCGCGTGCTTCAAGGGGCTGGGCGCGTGGTCTTGGAAGGCGACGTAGTAGAACTCGGAGCGCAGGGCTGCGTTGTTGTGCCCATAGGGGCGGTTGCGAGGATCCTTAGCGGCTTCTGGCGTTGGTGGGATCGGCGTGCTGCCTGGCCCGGCTGGCCCCATTGCTGGGGGCTGTGGAATGGAGGGTGTGGGGATGACAGGGCCGGAGAGGACGCTCTGGGGGCCGCGGAGAGTGAAGGACTTGTTGCGTCGCACGAAGATCCGTAGTGCGCGTCTGACGCTAGTAGAGGTCATTGGAGTACTCCTCGAGGGTGGCGTTTGGTGTCATCGTGTAAGTGACGATATGACCGGGTGCGGCGTGCGTAATTCCTGGTTCGGCGGCGTGCTCGATGGCGATTTGGTCCAGTGGTGGGAGAGGTACGGATGAGGGGAGTCCTGCGAGGTCGGGGTCGTCGATGCTGATGGTATCGCCATTGAGATGGAGAGTGAGACTGTCTCCGTAGGTGAGCGGGCCTGCGAGCCCGAGGTCGATGAATGGGGGGCGGGCGAACAGGTCGGTGGGCTCAAGGCTGGAGTACTCGTCGGGGAAGGCAACCATCTGTCGCCCTAGTGTGGGGTCAATGGTCCACCATCCGCCTCGTGAGCGCCATTCGTTCTCGTCAAGGCGCGCCGGTAGGGGGGCTTCGTCGGTTGCGAAGTGTTCCCAGGCCCATTTCTGCCAGGGTTGCCCGTCGTGTGTGCGCATCCAGTTGAGGGATGCGTCTGCGAGAGGCGTGTGTTGGCCGGTGGAGAATTGGCCGTCGAGGGCTACCCACATGTCGAAGCCTGCGGGGAGCGCGTCGAGGGCTTCGATCATGGGTGTGGTGGTGCCGATGGTGTTGTGGAAGAGTTCTTGCACGTCGGGGTGTTCCCACCATGTATGGAATGTGGGCATTCCTTGTCCGAAGGTGCGGGCCTCGAGGATCCAGCGGCAGTTGGGGGTGTTGGTTTTGCGGCGTTCGAGGCGGGTGTCTGCGTCGAGTGTTTCTTGGTTGGTGTGCAGGTCGAGGAGGTGTGTGCGCCAGCGGAGGGCCTGCCATGCGTCGTAGATGATCTGCTTATCGTCGTCGGTGATGAATGGGTCGTCTTTGATGATGGAGTAGGCGAGTCGGTAGTGGGCTGCTGTGGTGATGGCTGTGCCGTCGAGCTTCCAGCTGAGGGTGGGGATGATGGAGCGCGCAACGTCGTGCAGCTCCGTCTTGTTGAGGATCCACGGTTGGGTTTGCGCGTAGGCGAGGTAGAGGTTCGCGAGGTGCAGCTTGTAGAGCCCGAAGTAGGACAGGGCGCTCACGGTGCGTTTTTCGAGGGTTTCGATGCTGCTCATGCGTCCCCCTGTGGTCGTGGGCGCTTCTTCTGGGGGCGCGCCATGACGATGCTCGTGATGAGAGCGCCGAGGGATACGGCTCCCATGAGGCGCATGTACCAGGGCAGGGGGGTGATCGTGTTGAGGATGAACTCGACGGGGCCGGGAGTCGTTGTTGTTGCAGTGGGGTCGGTTGTGGGGTTGTAGGGGATGCGTTCGCCGGTGACGAGGAGTCGGTGGGAGTTGACTGCGTAGGGGGTGCAGGTCATGAGGGTTACGAGGTCTTTGCCGGGGACGGGGGCGAGGGCTTCGATTTGGTCGGGGGTGATGACATCAATGCTGGTGACTTCGTAGGCGAGGGTTTCGCCGTACACGTCTACGTAGAACATGTCTCCGACCTTCACGTCGCTGAGGCGGTCGAAGAGTGTGGCGCTGCGTAGGCCTGTGTGGGTGGAGAGGACGGGGCGGGCGTTTGTGTCGCCGACGGGGAGCGCTGTGCCGTAGAGGTGGCCTGCGCCGGTGCGCATGGCTTCGTCGCTGGTTCCGTGATGGATGGGCAGGTCGATGCTGACGTTGGGGACTCGGATGCGCCCCATCACGTCGGTGTCGGCGAGCTGGTGCAGGTAGTTGTCGTAGGCGGCTGCATCGTGTTCGCTCGGGGCGGTGTAGGGGTCGGCGAGGGGGACACCTGCGAGGGACTGGTTGTAGGCGTGTGCGTCGCGGAGTGCCTGTTCGACCTTCTCGGGCTGCTGGCGCTTGAGAGTTTCGGCTTGCTTGGCTTGCTGGGCTGCTGCTTCGCGGGCCTGCTGGTTCTCCCAGATGGTGCCTACAGTGGGGTAGGCGAGCATGAGAGCGACGGCGAGCATGAGTGCTGCTGCGAAGCGTCGCATGGTTGCTGCCTTCATGACTTCCCTTCCTGCGTTTACGTTACCGTATAAAGAATATCATCTGTCTAAGGTTTTCCAGCTGAATTGCTGCTGTTTGTCCTGTGTTGTGTGGTTGTTTTGGGGCATAGGTGAAGCCCCGCGCTTCGCAGCACGTGGCCGGTCAGCGCGGGGCTTTAGGGGGGGTGAAGGTCAGGCGGTCTCGCCCTGCTTCTCGTGGCGGCGCGAACGGAGGGCGAAGAACCCAGCTGCGCCCGCCATGACGGTGGCGGCAGAGCCGATCAGGCCGATGCCTGCGCCACCCGTGAAGGGGAGTAGCTGTTTCTTTGTGTCCACGATGGTGCGGGAGCCGCCCGCATTGTCTGTGGTGTCTGCGTCGCGCTGCTTGTCGGAGAACGCTGCTGCCATGTCGGTGACCTCACCGGCGACCGTCAGGTCGAACTTGACGGGGCTCGGTAGGAGGTTGTAGCCCTCGGGGGCCTTGGACTCGACGAGGCAGTAGGAATGCAGATCGGTCTGCTCCGCCCCGTTGTACCAGTTGGAGAGCTGGAGGCCGGAGACCTTCGTGAAGCCCTGCGCGTCGGTGGGGGCCGACGTGGCGATAGGCTCACCGGAGACGGCGGCAGCGTCACACACGGTACCGCCCGTGGCACGGTAGACCTTGAACTCCGCGCCCGCGAGCACAGTACCGTCGGTCGCCGTCTTCTTGAGCACGATGTCACCGTACTTGGAGACGACCTCGGGCGACTTTGGTGGCTTGTTGGGGGTCTCGGGAGGCGTGTTGCCGGGAACACCTGGCTTGTTCCCGTTGTTCACGAGCCAGTTGTTCGACGGGATGAACCATGCCTGGTTCTTGAGTTCGCCCGTGACGTTGTTCGCCGTCACGCGGGTGACGATCTCGACGGTGAACTTCTTGCCAGTGTTAGCGGCGAGCTTGTTCAGGCCGTCTGATGTCACGGACCAGCCGAGCGTGTTGCCGGTCTGGGAGAGCACGTAGTCCGCGCCCTCGGTGAGCGCTGTGTCACCGACGGAGACCTTGCTGGACACGTACTCGGTGCCCTCGGGGAGGGTGTCCTGCACGTAGTAGTAACCCAGGTCCGCGCCGTTGACCTGGCCGTCACCATTGCTGTCACCAGCGAGGACGGTTGAGGCGAGCGTGTAGGTCAGGTTCTCGCCAACCTTGTAGCCATCCTGGTTCTGGGTGCCGGCGTTGCCGTCCTTGACGGTCTTCTCGATGCTGTTCTCCGTGTTCTTCGGGTACACATCGAGGTCGTACATCCAGTCAGCATGGTTACGGGGGTTCGTCTGCGGCATGATCGCCAGGAACGGTGCTGCCGGGGTGATCGCGGAAGCGTCACCTGGGTAGTTCGCCAGGTTCTCGTTGACGACGTACACGCCCAGGTCCACGGTCGCGGATGCGTCGCCGGTGGCGTTGGTGGTGACGCTCGTCGTCTTTGTGAAGGTGTAGTCCTTGCCGTCGATGGATAGCTTGCCGGAGGCGACGATCTCCGGGGTCAGGGTGATGTCCGCGGCCTTCTCTGCGATGGCCATGCCTGCGGTGGAGTGCAGGTCGATGCCTTCGATCTTGTAGAGGTCGAAGGTCACGTTGGCGAGTGGTTCGCCGAGTGCCTGGCGGGCCTGGTCGGAGAGTGGTGTGCCGTCGGCGCGGGTGCCGCTCTCGACTCCCTTGATCTTGTGGATCTTGATGGTGCCCTGGGTGGGGCCACCGTCGAGGATGGGGCTGGGGGCCGCGTTGGCGATGCCAGCGCCCATGAGGCTCACGAGCGCGAGGGCTGCGGTCGCGGATGCGACTGCGTATCGGGTGGTCGTCTTCTTCATGGAGACGGTTCCTTTCTTTTCTTTTTGAGGGTCAGTTCTCGTCGCCCTTGTTGGAGCGACGCTTGTACGTGATCGTCATGCCTGCGACTCCGAGGAGCGCGATGGTGGCGATGCCTGCGATGAGGAGAATACCGGTGCCGCCGGTCATGGGCAGACGCGGGATGACGGTGACGGGAGTCAGTTTACCCACAGTTTTGGCTGTAGATTGCGCCGACTCAACGTTGCGGTTGCGACCGTCGGAGATGCCGGTGGCGTGCGCAGTGTTTGTCACGTCACCCTGTCGAATGTCGTCGTCGTTCGTGTCGGAAGTGGCCGTGCAGGTCATGGATGCGCCTGCGTCGAGCGTCGTTCCGGGGCATGTGACTGCTGACAGGGGCTTATGGCCGTTGTAGGAGTCCTCGACGACGGTCACGTCATGCAGGCTAATGTCGCCGGCGTTGCGAACGGTGAAGGTCCAGGTGAGTTTGTCGCCGGAGTGGAACTCTGGCTTGTCCACGGTCTTCTCGATCTCGATTGCTGGTTTAGCTGGGACGTAGGTCGAGGAGTCGGAGGACGGGTCGGACGTGACGGGGATGCCTGCGGGGCTCACGCCGGTGGCCTTCGCCGTGTTGGTGATGGTCTTGCCACCGTCGGGGAAGTCGGAGTCCACGAGGGGGCTGGTGATGTCCTTCCACGTGCAGGTGTTGCCGGGCTGGACGGTTGCGCAGGCTTCGGTGACGGTGTTGACGGTGTTCGGGTCGGTGCCCGTGTATCCGCCGTCGTAGGTGTCGTCGATGATATGGACGTTCGTCAGGGGGACGTTGCCGGTGTTCGTGGCCGTGTAGGTCCAGTGGAGCTCTGTGCTGGTGTCGCCGTAGGTCTTTTCGGTGACGGTCTTGGTCAGAGCGATGGCTGGGGTTTCGGGGGTAAAGGTGCCGGTCCATTCGCGGGCTTCGCCAGAGCGCGCCCACGTGTCGATGATGCGACCGTCGCCGTGCGTTCCATGCTCGGCTACTGCGCATTCGGGGTGGAGCTTCGGGTTCGCGTTGTTCACGTTCCATCCGCGCACGCCGGAGGGGACATCAGAGTTCACGCCCGCGAGTGCTTCCCACGGGGTTTTCGTGTTCTCTACGTAGCGGCAGGAGGTGAGGTTGCGGTCGTCCCAGTAGACGGTTGCGTCGCCTGCGGAGGGGCCGTTGAGGGCCTTGATGGTGAGACCTCCGAGCATTTCCACGTCACTGAACATCAGGTGCATCTCGTTACTCGATGCGGCTTTGAGGGTCCAGTCCACGGCCTTGTCTGCGTCGATGTTGATGGTGACGCTGGTCTTGCCCTGGACAGTGGTTTCTTTCCCGGCGGCGGTGAATGTGTAGGCTGCGAACTTGTCGAGGCCGGTGATGACGGCCTGCGCCTTGTGGTTGCCGAGGTCTTTCAGTTCGACGGTGGGGGTGCCTAGCGTCTTGGGGGTGGGCAGGATGCTCTCGGGGAGGTCTGCGGCGGGGGTGGTGAAGAACAGCTTGTAGCGTTCGCCGCACTTGTAGTTGGTGCGGTAGTGGTTGACCCAGGAGCCGGAGGTTTGTCCGTTGGGGGCGTATGCGTCGTAGCCGGATCCGTCGCGGATAGCCCAGTCGTCGTAGGACTGGTAGGTGGGTTCGCAGTAGTCCTGGCCGTCCTTGGTGACGAGCTTGTTGATGCCGGAGGATGTGGCGGCGATGACTGACTGGATGCCGCCGTACTCGCGGGCTACGAATTGGTACCTGTAGCCGGTCGGGGAAACAGCGATGAGGCTAACCTCGCCGATGGAGCCCGGTTGCGGGGTTGAGGGGTTGTCCCAGTCGAATGAGGCTCGCTGACCGACGAACACCTTGTCGGCCCATACGCGACCGGGGATCGTCTGATCCGCTGCGTTGACGGCCTGGACGTTCCAGAAGAACTGGTTGTCCGAGTACTGGTTGTTCGCGTCGATGTGGGGCACGTAGTACACCTGGAAGATGCCGTCGTGCTTGGCGTAGTGGGAGGCCATGCCGCCCTGCCACGCCGTCATGTTGGCGATGTTACCGTCCTCGTCGAGGACGTACTCGGGTTGCTTTCCGAGGAAGTTGTACCACAGGTACTCGCCCTTTTTGACGTACACGTAAAACACGTCGGGCGCGAAGGTTGGCGTGTTGTAGGCGGGCACCGTTTCCGCGTGTGCTGCTTGTTGGACGGTGGGGGTGGCGACGAGGCCAACTGCTGCGATGGCGGCGACTGCGAGCGCGGTAATTGCTCGCCGCAGTCGGGACGGCTTTCTGGTCATATCTGCTCCTTCTGGCTGATGTTTCCTGAACAATCCTATCATTTTCCTCATGCTGATCTTCTGCTCGTGTTGAGGTATGTCGAAGGGGGAGGGGCTGTCCAGCGTGATACTGGTCCCCCTCCCCCTCCTTATCGGTGAGCGCGGGTCAGTTGTCCGCGTTCTTACGTCGGCGCGCCCACACGATCAGCGCTGCGGCTGCTGCGAGGATGCCGCCTGCGGCACTGGTCGCGAGAACGTGGTGGCGGATCCAGTTGATGACCTGCCCGAAGGTCGAGGCGTTGACGTACACGTCGCTGATGGTTGTCTCCGTGACGTTGCCTGCCATGTCGGTGGCCTTGAGGACAACCGTATGCGCGCTCGTGGACTGGGGCAGGGTGCCTGTGTAGACCCCATTCTCGTCGGAGAGGAGCTGCATGGGCTTTCCGTCCACCTGGGCCTCGAGGGTCACGGTGGTCATGTCTCGTGGGGTGACGGTGAAGTCGCGGCTTTCGGAGCGGTAGGCTGCGTCGGTTCGGATGCCGGACACCTGGATCTCTGGGTTCGTGGAGTCCACGACGAAGGAGTAGCTGAGGCGGCTCACCTGGTCGAGGCCTCCCTCAGTCTGGGAGACGACCTGGATGAGGTAGGTGCCTTCCTTCTGGAATGCTGCCTTGTCGATGTGGTAGGCGTACACGTAGTCCCCGGTGTCTCCGCCCGTGCGGGTGGTGGACTGGAGCGCGGGGGCAACGGAGTAGGGTGCACCGTCGAGGGTGACCTTGATGTCGGTCTTATCCTCGTTGAGGGCTTCGACGGTGGTCTCCTCGAGGTCAACGTCCACGGGGGCTTGGAGATAGCGGCCCTGGTAGTTGGTGCCGGTCACGTCCACGTTGGAGCCGTAGCGGTTGAGAATGAACTCGACGCTGGCGGTCTGGTCGTTGCCTGCGAGGTCGGTGCCCTTGATGGTGAGGGTGTAGAGGTCGTCGTACTTGGCTTCATCGGGGATCTCGGAGAGGTCGAGGTAGCCGCCGCTGACTGCGGGCTTGAAGACGTTGCCCTTGCGGCCCACGAGGACGGCGGTGACGCTGCTCGTGTCCGCGTTGGTGTCACTGTAGGTCACGCCGACGGTGGGGAGCTGGTAGTAGGCGGTGCCCTTCGTGAGGCCACTGATGCTGATTTCTGGCTTCGTGGTATCGACGATGAACTCGCCTTCGGTGACCTCATTGCTGGGGTTGCCTGCCTGGTCGGTGGTGCGGAACCCGAAGGTGTGGACTCCCTCGGGGAATGTCACGGTCGCCGTGTGCGTGGATCCGACGCTGCTCCAACCGCTGATGCTGCCGGTGCCGGTGAGCTGGTTGAGGGCGGGGTCGAAGTGCTCTTCAACGACGGTGATAGTGGCAGTACGTACCTGGTTGTAGTACTTGCCGTTGCGCACGTCGGTGGTGTTCCAGGCGACAGAGACGACGGGGGCTACCTTGTCCACGGTGAAGCGGCCCGACGTGAAGGTGTTGGACTGGTGGCCCACCATGTCCGCTGCGGACAGCGTGAAGTCGTAGTCCGTGTTGTCGGAGAACGTGATGGTGTTCGTCCAGGTGTCGCCGGAGTGAACCCATGTGCCCCACGTGCCGACGAGGCCGGTGGTGGTGAGGCTACCAGGGTCGAAGTTGTTGTCGCGGACGGTGACCGTGGCGTGGCGGTCGGTGTTGTAGAAGCCGGACTGGTTGGTCTGGTCGAACGTGACCGTGAGCTCGGGGGCGGTTGCGTCCACGCTGATGGTGCGGCGCGTTTCAGCCTCGTAGCCAGCATTGTCGGCGACGTGGATCCACACATCCTGAGCGGGGTATTCACCGGCGAGCGTCAGGGGGACGGATACGCCGGTGACGAGGTTCTTGTCGGTGGCGGTCACCTGGACTGCGGGGTTATCGACCTGGCCGTCGGGGGAGACGGTCGCAGTACCCAGGGTTGTGTCACCGTATCCCCAGGTGAGGGTACGGATACCAGAGTGTGTGGCGACGGCGGTGAGAGTGCCGGATGCAGAGTCCTTGTAGAGGGGCACGCCCGCGCTGTTGGTCGCTGCGGGGGCTCCGAGTTCGACGCTCAGGTCGGTGCTGGTGATTGTCGTGTTGGAGTCCTCGGACACGAGGCCGTCGGGGCGCTGACTGTCGCTGATGTTGCCAACCTTGTCGGTGGCTGTAGCGGACACGAAGCCCTTGAAGCCACTGGGGATGTCGAACTCAGCCACGCCGGAGTTGATGGGGGCCGACTCGGTGCGGATGACGGTGCCGGAGGGCGTGTAGAACGTCATGAGAGCGTTACCCAGGCCCGATGATGGGGTGGGGTCGGAGACCTGCGCCTTGATGCGCGTGGCTCCCTGGACGAACAAGCCGTAGCGGTCGGAACCGTTGATGGTCTTGCCTGGCGCGTAGGACGGGTTCACGACGACGAAGTTCGTGATCGTCGGTGCCTGGTCGTCCACGTAGAACGTGTAGTTGCGGGAGCTGACGTTGCCTGCGAGGTCGGTCATGGTGATGGTGACCTGGTAGGAGCCGTCCTCTGCGCGCGTGGCTTTCGTGTAGTCCACGTCGAGGGTGCCGGTGGTGGCGGCTTCGCCGGCCTTGTCGCTGGGGTTGATGGTGGCGACTTGGGTGCCGTTGACGGTGGCGGTCATGGTGGCGATGCCGTTGTCGTCGTGGGCGGTGAAGCTGTTGATCGCCCCGTTGGTGGATGAGAACCAGGTTCCGTCGGTGGCGGTGATGTCGGTGGTCATGGTGGGGGCCTGAGTGTCCACGGCTGCGTGCTTGGATGGCCAGCCGAGTGCGGTTGCGACGTGGAGTGTCTGGGAGCGGCCTAGTGGGTCGGTGACGGTGACGGTGGGGTCGTTGACGCTGCCGGTGATGGTGGCAACGCCGTCGGGGGAGACGGTCATGCCGTCGCTGGGGTCGGTGTAGGTCTGCGTGAGGCCACCGCCGCCCTGGGGGGTGAGCTGCACCTGGATGGGGGTGCGGGAGAACACGCCGTAGGGGGTGACGTTCATGTCGCCGGGGTTACGGACAGCGGCGTTGATGGTGGCCTGGCTGGTGGATGTGGAGATCGTGCCGGTCCAGGAGGTGCGGTGGAGGCCGCGGTCAGCGCCGTAGAAGTCGATCTGGTGGCGCGTGCCGTCGGTGAACTCGGACGCGGGGATCATGAACGTGTACTTGTTGTCGGCTTCGCGCGTGGGTGCGATGGGGCGACCGTCGAAGATGAGGCTCATGCCGCGTGGGGAGAGGGCCTGGTCGTCGCTGAACGTGAACGTCAGGTCTTCCGTGGGCGCGGAGGTGAGCCAGTACTGGCCGTCGCCGAGGGTCTTAGCGTTGGTGATCGCGTCGGGGACGGTGAGGGTGGGGATGGTGGAGTCCACGGCTACTACGTCGGTGTCGCCGCCGGTGAAGGCGCTGAGGCCTACCTCGTTGGTGAGGCCTGCTTCGTCCATGGTCTGCACCTTGTAGGTGCCCGGCTCAGTGATCGTGAATGTGAAGTTGCCGCCCTGGCGCTTGAGTGTGGTGACGACTTCGCCGTCCTTGACGAGCTCCACGGAGTACACGCCCGAAGGGGTGTCGGTGGCGGTGCCGCTGATGGTGACGTTGCCGGAGGTGGCGTAGTCGCCGTAGGCGTTGACCTGGCCTCCGGTTGCGCGGAGGTTGGAGAACTGTGGGCCTTCGTCGTCGTAGGGGACGTTGATGGACTGGCTGGCGGTGCGGCCAAACTCGTCGGTGATGCGGAGCGTGGCCTTGCTGGGCTTGCCAGTCAGGTTGATGGTGGCGGTGGTGCCGCTGATGCTCACCGAGTACCCCTCGTCGGTCGTGGCGGACACGATCTGCGTGTCGGAGCTGATCGTTGCTGTGAGGGCGGGGAGGGTCGTGTAGAAGCCCCAGGCGGGGCCGGTGGCCGGGTCGAGCGTCATGGCTGTGATCGACGGTTCGCCGACGGTGGTGTGTGCGCCGAGCGTGAATGTCGTGTTGTCCCATGTGACGGTGGGGGTACCGGACGCTGGGACGCGGCTGGTGCCGACACTGTAGGAGCCGTCCACGAGCGCGAGCGCGCCGGAGTCGGTGGGGATGACTCCGGTCATGGTGATGGGGGTTGCGCCAGTGTTGGTGGCGAGGATGCCCGCAGCGTACACGCCCTTGTCAGTATGAACGATGTAGACGATACGGGTGGGGGCCGTGATGTCAGCGGGGAGCTGGTTCACGCCCACTGTCCCCTGGCCTGCGGCGGTGAGGGTGCCGGAAGCGTCGTAGCGGCGCATTTCGACGCTGGTGATCGTCGCGCCGGACTGTGGGGCGATGGTGGCGGTGCCGCGCCACTTGCGGGTCTGGTTGTAGCGTCCGAGGTCGAAGTCAACGGACGCTGTAGGAGAGGGCGCTGTGGTGACGGCGGCGGGTGCGACCGTGGCGGCTGGCTGGGTGGTGCCGAAAGCGTTGGTGGCGAGCGCTGCGGGTGCGACGGTGGTGGTGGCTGTGGCGAATGCCAGGAGGGCAGCGATGCGCACTGTCGTCTTGGTCGTCTTCCGGGGAGTCATTCTTGAACCTTTCCGATGATGGGGTTTATTGCCAACTATGGGCTTCTGCTACCAAGGTTACGCGACTGAGCGGGTCGGTTGACTGCGTGGATGGTTGTGGCGTGAGGTTTGCGGCAGGAATCTCGGTGTCCTCGAAGAATGCGGTGTCTGCTTCTTCGGTGGTTTCCGTGCTCGCATCTGAGAAGAACGTGGTGTCGTCGTCTTCTCCGACGTTAGTGGAGCGCTCGAGCGGTGCCGGTGCGGGTGGCTGTGTGGTTCGCGTGGGGGTGTCGGCGACCTGTAGGGGGACTGGCTGGGCTGGCGCAGGCTTGTTGGGGGCGATAGCGGGCGTAGGGGTGACTATGGTGGGCTGTGGCGGGGCGGGGGTGAGGTCGTCGGAGAGTGCGCCGCTTGTGTCGTCGGCGAGTGTTCCGCTGTCGAACGAGTCGCTGTTCGTCGCGTCGTTCAGGGGCGAGTGCTCACCGAGGGATAGTGCGGACATCTTGCGGTACGCTTCGACGGCTCCGTCGCTACTCAGTGTCGAGGTGAGGGTTTCAACGGTGTCGGTGAACGCCTGTCCCTTGAGTTCCCTGCGTGCTGCTGGGATGTCCCATTGGAAGAACAGGATGAGAGCGGTGAAGAACAGGATGAGGGCTGCGACTGCGAGGCCGATTGCCGTTGCGGTGAATACGGTAATCACTTAGTGGCTCCTTCGGCTGCGTACACAGCATCAACGAGGGTGCGGGACTGGTCGAGCTTCGTGGAGAGCTGGGCTGATAGTTCAGCTGGTCTTCCTGGTGTCGGGTTGGGGTGCTGGGCGAGGTAGTCTTTCGCGCGCTCGAGCTGCGCGTCAACGTCGGCTTTGGGCACGCCGTCGGTTCGGAGCCTGTACGTGTAGTTGTTGATGCAGTCCACGATGTAGTTGAGGAGCTGCAACTGCACGACCTCGCCGGAGTTGTCGGTGTTGAGGCTGGTGAGGTTGTTCCAGTAGGCGCGATACATGCCGGTGTCGCTGCTGGTTTGGATCGCAGACGCGATGTCGCGGTTGAACGAGCCCATGTTGTAGAGGGCGCTCGCCTGTTCGACGTTGTAGTTGCCGCTGATCGCGTCCTTGAACCAGGGAGCGGAGAGGGCGAGACCGTCGGCGTTCGCGTCGCTAGTGTAGAAGAACCAATAGAGCTCACCGATCTGGTAAGCGAGCTCAGGGTAGCGCGGGTTCTCCTGAATGTCCTTGATGTGTTCGCGAACGAGGGGGATGAAGGCAGCTTCCTCAGCGGAGGTGAATCTGCCATCTCCCTGCTTGATGGCGGTGATCGTGTCGAAGTAGGAGTCGATATTGGAGGGGCGAGCGTTGATGACGGGTTCCCACGCTTCGACAGTGCCGGCTTTTTGGGCGGCGCTGGTGAGTGCTGCGTAGGAGTTCGCGTCGGCGTTAGCCCCGTAGGTGTAAGTGCCCGCCGATGCGATTGACATGATGAGGGCTGCTGCTGCGAGCGCGCCGACGGTGCGGATGCGTCTGCGGTGCTTGGCGCGGTGGCGGCTATCGGCGGTCTTGTAGGTGTTGAGCGCAGCGATGACTTCAACCATGGAGGAGTAGCGGTCATCTGGGCGCAGGGCGACGCATTTGGCGATCACATCGGATAGGGCGCGACTGACTTCAGGGTTGGCTGCGTGCGCGTCCACGGGGCCTGTGGGGATCCCCCTGCGGTCGGACGCGGGAAGGTCGCCGACGAGGAGCTGATACATCGTCATACCGAGGCTATAGATGTCGCTTCGGATGTCGAGCGGCGCGCCCTTGGTGATCTGCTCAGGGGGAGCGTAGCCCTTAGTGCCGAGGGCGTGGGTGTTGATCTGATTGTCGGGGGTGATGACTTCGGCGAGGCCGTAGTCCATGAGCACCATGGAACCGTTCTGGTACATGATGTTCTTCGGCTTGATGTCGCGGTGGACGATGGGGCCGGGGTGGATGTCTGAGGGGAGGGTGTGGAGGTATTGGAGGATGGTAGCGACCTGCACCATCTTGGAGACTACGAACTGCTCGCTGAACTGGCCTTTGTTGGTGTGGTTGGCCGCATCGGCGAGGTCGTAGCCGCCGATGTAGTCCATGAGAACGGAGTACTTGCCACCCGGCTTGTCGGTACGGTCGCGCACGTCGAGGATGCGAGGAATACCGGGGTGGGTGAGGGGCTGCATGAGGCGCGTTTCGCGCTTGAGGCTATCGACAGCGATTTTGCCTCGGCCTTTAGGGTCGGGGACGGGGGCTGCAACCTCTTTGAGGGCGACGAGCTTGCCGTTCTTCGCGTCGGAAACTCCGTACACCTGGCTAAAAGTGCCATTGTGGAGTACGGAGCTGATGACGTAGCGATCCCCCTTGCCGAAGATTGAGCCCGTTTCGCGCAGGTTCGTCATGCTAGTCCTTCCGTTGAGGCGAGTAGAGCGGTGATGTTGTCCTGCTCCCCCGCTGCTTGTGCGCGCGTTGCGAGGTCGTTGAGGCCTACTTCTGTGAGAGCGTCGAGCTTGTTGCCGACGGCTTCGTAAGCGTGCCAAAACCCGTCTGAGCACAGGAGGAACGTGTCGCCACTCTGGTAGGTGCCGGTGTAGATGTCAGGGGTGTGACCGTCCGCTTTGGGCTTGCCGAGTGCGCGGGTGATGCGGCTGGCGTAGGTGCGTGCGATGTCGGGGGTGATGGTGACTCCGCGGCGCTTGAAGGCGTTGAGGGCTGAGTGGTCCTCGGTGAGCTGTGTGCCCTCGAGGGTGCCTGCTGGGATCTTGTAGGCGCGGGAGTCTCCGATTTGGAGGATCCAGTACTGGCCGTCGTAGAGGCGCAGGAGGGTGAGAGTTGTACCTCCTCCCGTGTCAGTGACCTTCTGGTGGGCGGTGGTGACGGCTTCGATGAGCGTGTCGTCGGTGATGTCTCCGACCTTGATTGCGTCCATGTAGGTGCGTGCGGCGCTTTGGGAGGCCTGCGCGCCGTTGGCGACTCCGCCCATGCCGTCGGCGATGAGCGCGAGGATGCCGATCTTGCCGTCGGCGGTGAAGGTGGCCCAGGCGTAGGTGTCCTGATTTTCACGCCGCTGGTTGCGGTGGGTGATCGTGTGGATAGTGGTCATGCCTGTTCCTTGACGACGTTGAAGGTGACGTGGCCGAGGCGTAGGAGCGCGCCGTCGGGGACGATGGTGGGCGTGTGGGGTTGGAGGCGGTGTGAGCCGATGTGGGTGCCGTTCTTGGAGCCCAGGTCGGTGACGATGACTTGTCCGTCCTGCTCGTAGATCTGCGCGTGGCTGCGGCTGAGACTGCTGTCGCGGCTGACGCTGATCTCGCTGCGCGTGGAGGAGCGTCCAATAACGACGGGGCGGGTGAGGATCGGCCAGGTCTCCTCCGTGGTGAGGCTGTGGAGGCTGTAGGTCGCTCCTGCGGTTTCGTCGTCGTCGAAGAAGCCGGTCATGTCGTCCTCGTTGGTTTCAGCGGACGTTACCGGAGTAGGTACGACGGGCATGGGGGCGGCGGGTGCAGGTGTTGGTCGTGCGGGGGCTTCGACGACGGGGGCCGGTACTGGAGGCGGCATGACCGGCGCGGGCGCGGGGGCCTGGACGATGGGGGCAGGTGGCGCTGGTGGAGTCGGAGGCTCTGGGAGCACCGGCTCGGGGAGTACTGCTTCAGGCTGCGCAGGTTCGGGAGCTGCAACTGGCGGCTGCGGCGCTGGCGCACGGTCGAACAGGGACTTGCGTGGCGGCGCGGGGGCCATCATGGCTTCAAGGTCGTCCACTGCCGAGTGCTCGACGGTAGGGATGGTCTTGTCCTTGACTGATGCGCGTAGGGCTGCTGCGAGCATGTCGGGGGTGCCGATGGCTGCGAGCGGCCCGTTCGCGGGTTCGACGATCTGGCTGAGCGTCACGGGCGACAAGTTGGGGGAAACAAGGCGCGGGCCACCGTTTGCGAGCGCCGCCCAGTGTGGTGCGACCTTGGGCATAATGAAGGACCACAGATTGAAAGCGGGGTTGTCCTGCGGGGGTGCGACGGCAACCCAGAAGTCGCCTTGGCCGTTGGTGACGATGCCGGTTGCTGTGCGGTAGTCGCCTCCTTCGCGGATGAAGGCGCGCCACACGTTGACGATGCCGTCGAGAGTGGCCTTCCCATTGAGAGTTTCGACAGGGGTGAGACCTAGCTGCTGCGCGTGTGCTGCGGGGACGGCGGTCATGGGGGTGATGGTCATGGTCTGTTCACTTTCCGCTGGATGGGTTGCCGGCGAGGACTCGGAACCAGATCGGGTTGGTGGCCCGGTCGTAGGAGGCTCCCCAGATGAGGTAGAGCTCGGAGAGCCGCGTGGATGAGGTCCAGGACTCGAGCGTCCCAGATTCACCTGGCGCGAGGGTAACGCTGTTGGTGAGGCCGTACACGGTGCCCGTCCGGGTGTAGGGGTTGCGTGTGGCATCGACGAGGGTGTCGTCGGGGGTGAGGGTGATGGTCTCGGTGCCGAGGTTGCGGACCTTGAACGTGTAGAAGGCGTACTGCACTTCACTCGCTTCGACGAAGCCTCGGTTTTGTGCGGACTTTTGGCTCATGGCGCGGAATGCGTCGGGGCCGGTGAGGAAGGCGCTGAGGGTGACTTCGATGGGGGTGTCGGTACCGTCGGTGGTTTTGACGACGACGGGCGTGTTCAGGCCTGCGGGAGCGTTGAAGGTGCCGTCTCCAACTCGGGGGAGCGCGCTCGTATCAGGCAGGGATCCGTCTTGTCCTGCGCTGGTGAGGGCGTGTGCGCCGATCCAGTTGGGCTCGGTGTAGTAGTTGTCCGCGTACTTGCGGCTGGTTTTGGCTTCTTCGGTGTCTTCGTCGCGCGTGGTGGCGGTGGTGTGCTCGGGATCAAGAGCATCTACGGCGAGTTCGCTGAACGTGTCTTGGAGCTTGTGGAAGCTGTCGGACGCGAACAGGGTGTCGTCCATATACACGTCCTCAGCGCTGGAGAGTCGGCAGGAGGAGCCGAGGCCGGTGCCGGTGCAGTCCATGACGGGGGGGCGGCTGACGGTGGCCGTGGGGAGGTTGGAGGCATTCGCTGCGACGTAGGTGGCGAAAGCATCTGTGACTTTGCGGCTGAACTCCACGTCGCTGATCGACGTGAGCTTCGCTTTGGCGAGCGCGTCCTTCACGCCGGTCTTATCGAGGGTGACTGCCCCGTAGTCTACGAACTGGAAGTCAACGTTCTCGCCGTTGTTGAGTGTCGAGGGGGCGGTGGTGGGCTTCCAGGTAAAGGGGTTGCGGTGGGGTTGGCCTGTCCAGGTGAGCTGCCCGGTTTCGGGAAGCTGGTAGGTGACGGTGGCAAGGATGGCGCGCACTGCGTTGGTGCGCACCTCGTTGCCGTTGAGGTAGTCGTACTCGCGAGCAACCCAGGATTGCTCGATGACTGCGTTGAGGCCGTCGGTGTCGAAGTCATGGAGGGCCGTCATGTAGGGCACGAACGTGGAGGTGCCTTTAGCGGCCTCGGGGAGGCTCTTCGCAGGGGGGACGATGACACCGAAGTAGGTGCCGATCAACGCGACGGGCACTAGGGCGATGAGGGTGCGCTTGAGGAGCTTCTTCTTTCCGCGCTTCTTCTTGGCTGGCGCTGCGGGTGCGGTGGTTGACCCCCACGAGTCCCAGGCCTCGCCTTGCGCGGGTGTGTTGTTCTGCGTGGGGGTGGTGGGGATGTTGGTGTCCCATGAAGCCATTCTCTTGTCTCCTTTCCCGATTAGCCGATGAGGTTGCCGAAGAAGGTCTCAGCGTTCGCCGTGTCCACCGGCTCCGGGGCGGGCTCGGGATCTTCCACGGTGGGGAGCATGTGGGTGTCGTCGGTGCGGGGCGCGAAGTCGTCCTCGTTGTCGCCGGTGGGGAACACCCACGGGCTTGTGTCGTCAGAGCCGCTTGTTTCCACCTGAACTTGTTGGGGTTCTTGGGGTTTTTGCTGGGTTCTGAGTAGGTCTTGGATGAGTGATTCGAGCTTGTCGATACGGTCATTCTGCTCAGGCTGTGCCGGTGGGGCCTGTACGATGACCTGCGGCTGCGCGGGCGCGACCTGCTCGAAGTACCTCATCCCCTGCTGTGTGCGCATGGTGAGCGAGTCGAGCATGAACTGAAGGCGCTCGTTCTCCTGCTGCGCTTCATCCAGGGCGGTTTGGAGTTGTGCGCGCTCAAAGTCTTCCTCGTAGCCGAGCATCACGTCAATGATGCGTCGCACTTCCTCGTTGTCACGGTAAGCGGTCAGTAGGGTGATGACGAGGGGGGATGCCTGCCGTTGCTGAGCGAACGGGCGGATCACGTCGTCGTAGATGTCCTGCGGGAGGCCCTTGACGACCAGAGTGTGCTTCTTATTCGATGACATCGGTCAGCCTATCTCCCTCACGGACGACGCTCGTAGCAACTGAACCGGCGATGTACTGGATCAGCTGTTGCGCCTGCCCTACTGATGAGGGTTTGTAGATGAGGGCTCGAGGCTGAGGGTTCAGACCTCCGAGGTTGATGAGGGTCGCTCGTAGCGACTGAATCTCTCCGTCAAGGATGACGGTGGGGAGTGTGTGAGCCGCGAACGCCATGTAGAGGACACGTGCGACCATGTTGTTGGCGGGTGGGCCGACGAGGATGATCTGCTTGCCGTCGCGGGCGACCTGTGCGAGGCGAGCTGCCCAGTCCACGAGCAGGTAGGCGAGGTCGTTCATGTAGGCGCGCGCGCCCATGGTGATGAAGCTGACCTGGTTGACGCTCGTGTCCGTGTAGGGAACGGGGCCGGTTCCTTTGGTGAGCCATGCGCGCCCGTCGGTCACGTCGTTGGTCCCGAAGCGGTAGTCGATGAGGCTGTCCACGTTCAGGTCGATAATGCAGACGGGGCCGTTGTATGCGAGCTCTGCGGCGTACTTCTGGATGAGCTTGTACGTCGTTTTGATGGCTCCTCCGGTGCCGGGGAAGATCACATGCAGGCTCTTGATGACCGTCGGCGAGAGAGTCGCGACCGTCGGCAGGCTCAGCGTCAGGATGGAGTCTGCGTTGGAGAATGCGTCGAGGCGCGCGAACGGGGATCGCTCAAAAGCGGCGAGGCGCTTGCGGAGTTCCATGTCGCTGCCGCCGTGCATGACCTGTTTTTCGAGGTCGGCTTTTTCTCGGGCAAGGCGCGTCGCGTCGGCTTCGAGGGCGGCGATGCGGTCGCTCTCAGACGCGCGCGTGTTCAGGAGAGCTTCCTGTTCCGCGAGCTTCTGATTCGCTGCGTCGAGTTCGGCCTGTAGGCGCGCCATGTCGGCGTTGGAGGAGGTGGCGGCAGGTGCAACAGTTGGGGTGGTCTGCTGGGGAACCGTCGTGTTAGCGCCTTGCGCTGCTGCAAGCGTGGCGAGCGCCTGCATGAAGGTGGCGGGGTCTAGCGGCTGCTCTCCCGTGGGAGCGTCGAGCTTGGCTCCTCGAGCGTTCAGATCTTCGACGAGGCGCGCGTCAGTTGAGTAGGGGATGTATTTGTCGGTGCTCACGATGCTTGGTGCGATGCGACCGCTATCCGCGTACCCGTCGGGGACGATGAAGGCCACCACGTCGTTGCGCGTAGCGCTCCTGTGCGACTGGAGCTTGAGGCTGGCGGCTGGCACTTCTGACAGTTCGACGACATCCTCAGCCCCGTAGATCTGAGCGAAGCCCTCGCGTGCGAGTTTCACCGCGGAGGCGGGGAGGCCGTAGTAGTAGGCCTTGAACATGCTGGGCTCCTTCCTGTGTGGTTGGGCCTCCGCGCCCCTACCTGTTCGACTGGGTGAGCAGGGGGCCAGTGAACCGTGGGGGCGCGGAGGGGCTTGTGGGATTACTTCTTCTTGTCGGCGAAACGCGCGAAGTTGATGGCACCTTCGATGTTGAGGGTGCGCAGGTTGATGCCGTCCTTGACGGGAAGGAGTTCGATGTCGGGGGCGAAGGAGTGGACCTGGCGCACGACCGACTTGGCGATGGGCTCCGTCTTTTCGGGATTGATCGCGCCGCCACCAATGACAAGGAGGTACGCAAACTCGTTGGGGGCAAAGCGGTTGGCCTCGAAGGTATCTCGCAAGTGGGATGTGATGGTGCCAGCAACTTCATTGCGGGCTGCGTTGACCTGGGCGCTCACATCCTTACGCTTCGCGCCTGATCGGATGGTGCCGGTGAGGACCGCTTCTGTAGCGGCCTCGCGAGGCAGTGTGCGTCCGTATTCCTGGTGCACGTACTTGGTGACGAGGGAGGCGATGGTGTTGCCTCCGACCGGATAGGATGCGCTCGCGGACGCGATGGGGTTTAGATCCTTGATGAACGTCACGTCGGCTGTGCCCGCTCCGAGGTCGAGAACAATGATTGGCTCGTTCACGCAGTCGGCGTAGTCGGCGACCGTGCCCATTTCAGGCGTGAAGACGGTAGCGATGAAGCCCGCCAGGCCCTCGGCGAGGACAGACACGTCGCCCACCTTGATCGGGATGCTGACGCGCTCGGGAGCGATGACCTCTACGCTCTTCGCGAGCGTGAAGATCTTCTTGAAGGTGTCGCCCTTGTTGGTTTCGCTGGGCGGGGCGAGGAGGGTCACGTTCCAGGTGATCTCTAGGTTTTCCGGCTTCTTGCGCAGGAGCTTCGCAACGAGTTCGCGCCCAATGAAGACTGCGTAGTGGAAACTCCAGAGCGTCGTCTCGGACTGCGCCTTCGTCGCAATGGCGGAGCTGGGACGGGTCGCGGACTTGGAGAACTCTCGGTCAGCGAGGGGGCCCGCTGCGTACAGATGTGTCGGTTCACCGGCTGCGAGGCCCTGGGGTGCCCGGAAGATGATCGAGCGGAGCTCGTTGGGCTTGCCATTCACCTCGTCGGCGACGTACTGCTCTGGGATTACGTAGTCATCCCCGATGGCCGCGAAGGCGTTGGGGAGGATCGTGATGGGGCTGGCCTTGCCGTTCACGAGGACAGCAACTCGGGTTTCCGAGTTGCCAAAGTCGATGACCAGGCGCGCCTGCACCTTGGTCTTGGTCTGCTCACTCACTGCGCATCCTTTCTGTCGGTTTTTCTGCGCTGTTTAGACCATTTTATCGGTAAATGGCCTACAGGTGCGTTTAGGAGTGTCTGTGTCGTTGATTTGCGACGTTCGCTTCGAGAGCTCGGGCGTTGACTGTGGCGTTGCTGAGGCCTGGCATGAGGAGTTCTCGGGTGAGGGTTCCTTTCTCCCACCCTTCCTGGATGCGGGCTATCTGAGTGCCGGAGTACTGGAAGCTACCGTCCTCGTTCTGGGAGGAGAGCTGCTGCATGAGGCCGGGAACCGTGTCAGGGATGCGCGTGGCGTACATGTCGGCGAGCGCTTCGAGGGTGTCGGCCTGGCTGTTCCTCGTGAGGGGAAGATCGGCGAGGACGGGGGCGCGGCTGATCTGGTGGAGTTGTTCCTCGTTGAGGCCTGCGCGTGCGAGGCTGGGGCGCGCGAGGTTGAGGAGGGAGCGTAGGGCTGTGTCGGAGGAGATGCCCGCGTTGAGGTAGGGCTTGATGTCCATGCCTTGCGCGAGGGCGCTCTCGTAGAGGGAGAGCTGTGTTTCGCGCATGTACCGGAAGTCGCATCCTGCGGTGGGGTATCCGCGCGCAGTCCATTCGAGTACTGCTGCGAGGACGGGGACGGTGAGGCCCATCTTGAGGAAGGGCCTGAAGCTGTTGAGGTTGCCCTGGTTGTGGGCGTAGTTACGGACGATGCGCAGGATGGGGGCGGGGAGTACGAAGAATGGCTCGGGGATGGTTTCGAGCATGGCGAGCCGGATCTGGTGGAGGTCGTCGGGGTCTCGGTCGATGTAGGGCATGATCGGGGTGCCGTCGAAGATGGCGCTGCGTACCTCGTCGAGGATGTCGAGGGGGTAGCCGGTGAGGATCGCCCGGTAGTTCTCGAGCGTGAGTTCTTTGCCTGCGTACTTCACTGGTTGGTGCCTTTCGTCGTGGTGGTGAGCGCTGCGCGTCGCTGGGCGGTGGCGTGCACGAGTTCGTCGAGCACATGGGGGTAGAGGCTGCACATCCAGGAGCGGTTGGTGCTCCAACCGTCGGTGGGGTGGTGGAGTGCGGCGGGGATGCGGGCGGCGTTGAGGCTTTCGAGGTAGGAGGTGACTGCGGCGTGGGGGCTGAGGTCTTTGTAGTGGAGGCGCGCTGTGGGGGGCATGTTGGCCCACGTGTAGGAGCCGTTGGGTTTTTGCTGGAGTTCCTGCGCGGTTACGTCGAGGATGAGCGCATCGTAGGCCAGGCCTCGGGTGGCTTCAGCGGCGCGGGTGCCATTGCTCGAGCGGGGGCTGGTGATGGCGACGGCAAGGACGTGGCCGTCGTCGTAGTGGAGAGCGTAGTCGTCCTTCTTAACGGTGCGAGCACCTTCCCGGTTGTAGATGGGCAGGGGGATGGTGGCGAGGCGCGCGAGAGTGTGCAGGTGAGCGAAAGACGGGTGGGCGCACAGGTCGATGCGGGCCGTTCGTTCGACGGTTGCTCCGGCGCGTCGGCGCGTGGAGTAGGCGACGTGGCCGCGGTGTGGTGCGTGGACCGTCGTGTATGGGGTGGAGCTGATGAGCTCTCGGAGGTTCATTCGTCGTTGTCCTCAGTGGCTAGGTGTCGGGTCGCTTCGAGCTGTACTCGTTGCGCGAGGTCGGGTGGGGGGAGTTCGCCGTGAGTGTCCCAGGCTGGCGGCTGTCCGTTGAGGGCTTCGGCGTTCTCGAGATTGAAGCGCTCGCGGTCGAAGTCGATGCCGTGCTGGGAGAAGGCCCAGTAGGTGAGGTCTACCTCGGACAGGATAGTGGGCGTGAGCTGGCCGTCGCGGGTGACGACTGTGGGCACGGTGTTGGTCTGGTCGATGGGTTCGATCATGTACGGCTCTTGGTAGCCGAGGTAGCCGACAGCGCAGTCGGTGAGACGGTAGGAGACATCATGGGGTTGGGGCGGGGCGATGAGGTCTGTGTACTTCCACCTGTCGGCGAGGGGGATGTTGCGCAGGTCGGTGATGGAGTCTTCGATGGTGCCGTTGATTGGCCAGGCCTGTAGGTCCAGCTGGTCGCTGGTGGAGGGGTCGTTGCGGACGACGGCGAGGGTGCAGCCAGTGAGGCGCGGGTAGGAGCCTGCCGTTGAGGCGGTGGAGAGGCGCGAGTGGACGACGACGACGCTGCCGGTGGTGAACCAGGCGGCGGCGCGTTTCTCTTCGACGGTGGCCGGGCGGAACGTGTCGAGCTCGCGGGTGACTCCCTGCCAGAGCACGTAGTCGATGTCCCTGTAGGTCGCCTGTGCGATGTCGATGTCGATGTCGGGGTTGTTGAGCTGCCAGAGGAGGAGCGCGAGCGGCTGGAAGATGCGTCGGTTCTTCACGTGCGCGACCGGGGGTGTGATGAGTGCTCGCGGGGTGGGGGTGATGCGGGCCCAGTGGGCGAGGCCGCTCATGTAGGCGGTGACGGTCTGCGCGTCGGTGAGCTTCGGCTCCGTGGAGACGGTGATCGTCGTCGTGTCTCCCTCGCGGGTGAGGGTGGCGCGCTTGTGGGGTCGCTTCTCAGCGTGGAGTAGGGTCTCCCACTGCTGCTTGTAGGGGAGCGCCTGTCGGGCTTGGGTCTGCGGGTTCGTCACTTGCTGGCCTCGTTTCGGAGCTTCTGCGCGAACATGTACTGGTCGTTCGAGTTGCCGCCGGTTCCGGTGATGAGTGCTGCGACGTAGGCGAGGGTGGGCGCGTCAAGGGCATGGAGTTCGTCGTGGATGCGGGCCTTCGAGAACTGCATGACGTAGGCGAGGGTCTGCTGAAGCAGCTCGATGTCTGGCGAGGTCGTGGAAGTCGTGCCATTGGTCGCTGCTTTGAGCTGGGCGATGAACTCGGAGTCGAAGTAGTCCTCAAGACTCCCGGTGCCGGTGTCGCGGGCGACGGCGCGGTCGAGGGTGCGGGCGGCGGTGGCGAGGGAGTCGGGGGTGTCGGTGGTGATGAGGGTGAGGAAGTTCTTCCCGAGGCGAGCTTCGACTTCGCGCAGTCCTTTTTCGACTTCGATGCGCACGGTTGTCTCTTTGCGGTTGAGGTGCTTGCCGATCTCCTCGTAGCTCATGCCTTTGTGGGCGAGTGCCCCATTGGGGGTGCCGGGGATGCGGAGTCGGATTGCCTGCGGGTAGAGGCGGGTTTGCCGGTAGGACGCTCCCCTGATGTAGACGACGGTGCGGTTGATGAGGGTTTGCGCGTCGGCGGACAGGGTGTGCGCGTTTGAGACAAGCCTCGTTAGTTGCGTGTAGAACCTCGCCACGATGCTCTCCTTTTGGCCCCTGATTGAGGGGGTGGTCGTCGATGTGGGAAAAACCATCGTTTTTTGTCCACGCGCTTTTGCTGGCGGCGTTTTGGGCCTCCTGGAGGGGTTCATCGCCGGTTTGGAGGTGCGCGTGGACGTAAAACGATGCCTGAAACCATCATTTCATGATCGACAATTTTCATCATTTCGAGCGGTCGGAGGGTCGCAGATTGAGATGTGGGTCGAGTGTTGGGGATGCGACGGAGGCGCTAGAGGGGGTTGTGGGCGCGGGTGAGCGAGAGTCAGGAATAGGGTGTTTTGTCGGGGTTTGTCCAGTTGTGCAACTGCCGGGCGTTTGTCGGTGGGATATGGTCCCTATCTGTGTGGACCTATAGTTACACCGTGTGCATCCTCGCTTCTCTCGGTGGGAACTGGCTCTAGTGCTACCTAGATGTCCGCTAGTACACCCCTGAACTATGTCTAGTGCAACCGTGATCTAGGAAGGGTTAACCTGGATGTCGCTAGGTGCAACCTCTATCTTCGATATTGCGTGTGGACCTGGCCTCTGGTAGTACCAAGAACTAGCTCTAGTAGTACCAAGATGTACGCAGGGTTAACTTGGATGTCGATAGGGTTAACCTGTATCTCGACAGGTGCAACCTCTATCTACGTTTTCTCGTGCTGATCTAGGTCTAGGTGCAACCTCTATCTGCGTAGGTATAACCTCTATCGCTATAGGTGTAACCATGATCTAGGTCAGGTGCAACCTTTATCTTCGATTTTGCGTGTGGACCTGGGGTCTAGTGGTACCAAGAACCAGGTAGGTGCAACCTGGATGTCGGGAGGGTGCACTTAGATGCCTGCGAGGGTGTACCTGGATGTGGGTCTAGTGCTACGCAGATGTGGCACTAGGTGTACTTCTTTCCCTGTGTGAGCATAAGGATCGGCCCCTCGCTCGTGGTTATGAGTTGAGGGGCCGACTTGTTGGAGTGGAAGGTTCTAGCGTGAGCACTCCGTGGCGTGGGAGTAGATCTTCGCGAGGTCGTCGGGTGCGACGTTGGCGAGTGAGTGGGTGTCTTGGATCTGGGAGATGGCTACGGGGTCGAGGTCGCTCCATGATTTCTCGACCATGCACTGTGTGGTGGTGGCCGTGTACTCGCCGAGGCCGACGATGCCTTCGGGCACGTAGGAGCTGGTCCATGGGTGCCAGAGGGTCACGAGGTAGATGACGGCGGCTGCTAGGAGGATGGAGAGGATCGACTGGACGATGCCGAGGGTTTTGTACGCCATGCGGAATGGCGTGAAGATGATGAACACGGCTGGGGCCTTTCAGTTGTTGCGCACGGTGTAGCGCAGTGGGTGGCGGTCGTGGATGAGGACGGGGCGGGCGAGGGCTTCCTTGAGGCGCTGGTGTGCGTTGTTGAGTTCTTGGAAGGCGTGGGGGTCGCCGCCCCTGTCGGGGTGGAGGGTGCGAGCTCGGGCGCGGAACGCTCGATTGAGTTCAGCGAGGGTGGCGGTGGAGGTCAAGCCGAGGAGCTTGAGGTCATGGGGGTTGGGGCGAGTCATGCTTGTTCCTTGTTCTTCATCTGCTGGCGGTAGTTGGCGATGCCGCCGCCGATCATGGAGGCGAGGCCTCGCACACCCCTGGAGGCGACGTTGGCGGCTCCCATGGTGAGGGTGCCGGTGAGGCCTGCGGTGATGCGCCAGGTCTTGCTCAGTCCTCCGAGGTCGGTGCGCTGCCAGGTCTTGCGCATGTAGTCGCTGGCGTTGCGTTGGCCTGTGGAGAGGATGTGCGTGGCGGCGGACATGGCGCGCTGCATTTCGTCGTAGCGTCGCACGCCAGATGGTGTGCCGTTGATGGTGCTCCAGGTCTGGCGGTCGAACTCTTCGCCTTCGATGCTGATGTGCTGGAGGAGCGGCATGTCAGCGAAGAGCTGGGAGATTGACGAGTCGGGCTTGTATCCGAGGTCGGGGCAGACGTAGGAGCAATAGAAGTCCCAGGAGTCGAAGGACAGTCGGCGCAGGTTGGGCATCTCCCGTAGGACGGTCCAGTTCATGATGGGCGCGATGTTGGAGGAACGGATCGCGTCGGTCATATACGGGGGGATGACTTGGTTGTTGCGCCAGTCGTCGGTTACCTGGGTGCGGTAGGCAACTCCGTTCATGATGACGGTTTCACCGACAACTCCGACGCGCTTGACGCGAGCCCAGGTGCCGGCCCATTCGTTCATGTCGGCGTAGAGCGCTGCCTGCACTGCGTCGGGGGTCATCTCCGTGGGGGTGATGGTGCGGGGGGTGCTGGTGTTGAACTCGTAGCCGCCGCCGGTGGTGGGTCGCACGGGGCTGGTGGAGTAGTCCCATGTGGGGGCTGGTGCGTCGGGTTCGTCGGGCATGGCCATGCGGTCGGCGTTGGGGTCGGTGGTGTCGTCCATGTCGGGGACGGTGGGGGCCGGGGGCATGGGTGGCGGTGGGGGGACAGGTGGGATCGGCGCAGCGGGTGTGGCGACGGTGGGGGGTTGGGGGACTGCCATGTGTGCGTCTTGGGTGTCGCTGGCGGCACGCTCGGCGGCTGGGTTATCGTCGTCGCCGGTGAGGCCGCTCATGTCCCACTCTTCTGCGTCGCTGCCCGCGAGCGCGAAGCCGCTGTTGGTGTCTTCTGACTCGAAGGCCTGGGGGTAGACGTGACGGAATAGGGTGACGGACTGCGGGTCGTATTCGTAGCCCTGGAAGACGTTGTAGATGTCCTCGACGGAGGCGATCCACTGCGGGCGCAGGTCGGACACCCATTCTTGCCAGGTGCCCTCGTAGCCGAGCTTGCGGACGGTGAGGTTCGCTGCGTCGGAGAGCTTCTGGAGGGTGGCCGCGGCTTGCTCGCGGGTGACTCCGGCTTTCGCGAGGTAGCCCTCGAAGCCGAGGGATGGGTCGAGCTCGCCGGTGTCAGTGGATACGTCGCGTCGGACTGCTTCTACGTCCACGCCTGCGCTCTTCATGTAGGAGATGGAGTTGTTCCAGCAGTAGCCGTCTTCACTGCCGTCGGCGAAGAGGAGGCCGGGGCGCAGGTAGGTGGCGGTGCGGGCAACGGACTCGTCGCCGTTCATGATCTTGTGGATGTTGTCGCCGCTGAATCCGGGGAGGTAGGCGAAGCATCGCATGGTGGAGGACAGCTTGTCGGAGGCGTAGGAGCCGGGGGTGAGCTGGTTCAGGTAGTTGCGTCCAGGGTGGTGGCCGATGAGCACGTCGGTCTTGCCGATGGAGGCGTAGGAGTAGATGAAGTTGTCGGCCTCCTTGAAGGGGATCGGGATGTTCTTCGTGCTGGCGTTGAGTGGTTTGCCTGCGGGGAAGAACTGGCCGATGTCGGTGACGGGGTTGACGGGATCCTGGCCGATCATGAAGACGCGGGAGCGTTTGGCTTCTGCGTTGTTGAAGCCTGCGTTGCGCAGTTGGGATAGTTTCTCGAAGGAGCGGCGCATCATGAAGTACATGCTCGTGAACCACAGTTCGCCTGGGTTCACGTCCTGCTTGGGTTTCTTCTTCGGGTCTTCGCCGGACTGCTGCCAAGCGTCCCACTCGGACTCGTAGTTCGTGTAGCACATGTGGCCTTGCATGTTGGACTGGAAGAACGTCTGGATCTGCTGGTTCGTGTTGCTGATCTCGTCAAACACGATGCAAATGCCGTCTTTTCCGCCCAGTTGTTCAGCGATTTCGGGGCTGATTGTGCGGGCTGCGAGCATTCCGAGCGAGAGGATCATGTAGCGCAGGTAGACGACGGTGCCGAGGGTGCCCGTGTAGCCGGATGCCCACGCGAGGTTGTTCTTGTTCAGGTACTCGGGGATGTGGGCGCGAGCCAAAAGTTCATCGACCTTCGCTGCCGTGTACTGCATGAACATGTCCGTTCCCTCTTCGGGGTTGCTCGCGATGTTCGATCCGTTGATGACGAAAGCGTCGGGGTTGATCGACAGGAGGAGGGAGGCCATGTCGGGCTTGTTGTCGCCCAGGCCGGGCGCGATGCCGGCGATGAGGTGCATTGCGAGGATCGTCTGCGTGGTCAGGCCCTTACCGGATCGGGAACCCGCGAAAATGCCGTGGCTGGTGTGGTCATTGAACTGCTTGATCTCCTTGCCGGTGGTCACTACGTTATCGTCGAGGCCGATGCCGAGGATCATGTTGCTGGCACTGGGTTTGCGCCCCTGGCTTTGCATCGCGTCGAGGATCTTGCCTGCCCACACGGGGGAGGCGTTGGCGCGCACCTTGTCCATGTCGTGCCGGAACTCCCAGAAGATTCCCTCGTTGATGGGGTCGTAGCTCTGAGCTGTGCTGCCGCCTGCGAAGCCGAGGGCATCAACGATGGCGCGCTGGACGATGTTCTCACTGAAGCCTTCGTAGGGGGTGAGGACTCGGACCTTGACCTTGACGGGGATGTTGCTCGGGTCGTTGTCGTAGGCGGAGACGAGGACGCACGTCGTCATGGCCTTGTAGATGCTTTCGAGTGCGCCGACGACCTTGGTCATCATGGAGGGGTCGTGGTAGGCGAGGCCGTTGGCGGCTTCGCTCTTGAGGAGGGCGCGGACGACGGCGGTGAGCATGGCTTGCAGGCTCTTCTTGACTTCGCGCTCGCGGTAGGTGTCCCAGGAGGATGCGTCGCTGTGTCGGGGGTAGAGGTCTTGCGCGCCGTCGTTGGACTCTCGCCCAAAGGCATACTCGAGCATCTTGTAGGGGAAGTAGAAGCGGGTGCCGTTGGGGTAGGTGTTGCCCTGGCGGTCCTTCCCGTTAATCAGGATCTCGGCGATCTCGTTGATGTTTCTCGTCGGCATGGGGGTCAAGTGCTGTGCTGCTTGGACCTGTTCCCAGAGGCGCAGGAGGACGAGGTTGTGGGTACGCTGGTAGGCGCGCCCGTCGGAAGAGAGGGCCATGAGTCGGCCCTGGCCTTCTTCGTCGCAGGTGAGGACACCGGCGGGCTGGAGGACGCTGTAGCCGGACTTGAAGATGCGGTCGTACTCGTCGAGGATGCTTTCGGCGCGGGCGACGATCTGGCCTTGGTAGAAGGTCATGGCTTCTTCGGGTACGCCGTCAGTTTCGCCGTTGAGGGCTGCGAGTACTTTGTCGATGGTGATGTCACGGGTGATCTTCTCGAAGCCGAGGTTCGTGCGTGCATCCTGGGGGAGGGAGGCGAGGTAGAGGGCGGCTGAGCGTTCGTCGCTGGCAGCGTCGAGGAGGACGCCGCGGCTTTGGGAGTTGACCTTGGAGGCGAGGGACTTGTGGTTGGCGAGGGTTGGCCACCAGTCTGGCTGTGTGTCGAGGCCGGTGAGGTCGCGGCACTGGGATGCCATGGCCGTCGTGTAGGGCTCGCCCTTTTTGAGGCTGGCTTTGAGGAGTGTGAGGATCTTGTCCTTGTGGGGGCTGGTCTCGAAGTCGTGGAGACGATCAGAGAGGTCGTCGCCGGGGGTGTCCTCGTCGGGCGTGGGGATGCGGGCGGTCGTGTCCGTGTCGGTGTCGTCGCGCATCTGCTCGCGCTTGGGGGCCTTGAGGGAGGACAGGTAGGTCTCGAGGGTGCCGCCGATCTGGTCGGAGGCGTACACGTTGGGGGCGAGCTGGTAGGACTCGACGACCTGCGCGAAGGGGCGCAGTTGCGTGTAGTGGCCGTGGGTGGCGAAGTCGGTGGCCAGAGCGAGGCGCGCACCTTCAGGCGCGTCGGGAATGAGGGGACGCGGGTCGCCTTTCGCGCCGGAATGGGCCGACATGTAGGCTTCGCGTTCGAGGCGCAGGCTCCGGGCGATCTGCTCGATGGGCGGCATGATGTCGTCGGGGATCTGGTAGTAGCCGCCAAGGCGCACGCCTTCACTGAACATGCTTTCGACGTTGACACCCTCAAACATGCTGGCGGGGGCGACAATGGCTTCGAGTGCGCCGAACTGCTTATGAGAGAGGGCACGCAGCGGAGACTTCGACGTGGACGAGGGTTTCACGGCGGCGCGCGTAAGCTCGCCCTTCGTTTTGCCGTGACGTTCCACGTACACGCCGTCATGGGCAATGACGAGGGTCTTGACCGTGTTGGGAGTCCACGTCCCGTAGTCAGTGCCGTCGCCGTCGGTGATGTAGTGGCCTCCGAGGGCCTTGATGGTGTCGTCGTAGGTGGTCACGAGGACTCTACCTTTCCGTTGTGGTCACAGGTGTTCAGTGTGTGAGTGTTAGTACTGGCGGGATGGTGCCCGTAATACGAGGGCACCCCCACCCATCGAGCGCTTGTCTCGCTAGTTGCGTCACCTGGTGGCAATAGGTGGCGTTCTCAGCGAGGGGCGTATCGGGGTGAGGGTGCGGCCTGTGGGGGACTGGGGGTCACCAGTCGGAGCCACCTCCAGCGGAAGCGGTAGCGATGTCGCTGCGACCTTCGGCGCGGATTTTGCTGCGCTCGACTGCGCGACCGACCTTGTAGCCGATGAAGGCGGGAACGCCAATGACGGCGATAATGGCGAGGATTGTGAGGGCCAAGTGCATGATGGGTCCTTTGCTTGGTTGGGGTTAGGCTACGACGAGTGCCGCGGCCTTCTCGATGCGGTCGGGGCGGAACCCGCCCCAGGTCTCCAGGATAGCGCCGTCCCCACCTCGGACTGCGACGACAGGCGCTTGCTGGTAGCCGAGGCCCTTGATGAGGTTGAGGGAGTCCTCGTCCTTGGTGACATCAATGGACTCGTGGTCCACCCCCAGCTTCTTGAGCTTCCTGTAGGTCGCGTCGCACTGGGGGCAGCGGGGCTTGGAGTAGACGGTGATCGACATGAGTGGTTCCTTCCTATCCCCGCGGTGGGGGCTTGGGTTTGGTCTTCTGGGTTACGAGTATCCATCGTGGGGAGCGTCAGGAGTGTAGCGGCGCACCCAAGGGTGGACATGTGCCCATCATGCCACACAAACTCAGACGTGCACGAATTGGACAGGCCATACCCAGTGAAAGCGCCCCGAAACCGTAAATGCTCCACAGACATAAGGGAGGGTAGGTCACATCATTGCAGGGGGAGGTAGTCCAAGTTTTGGATGACGTTCACCACCCAAGCAGGTCACTTTTTCGGGGGGGGGGTAGTCCAAGTTTCGCACGACCCCGTAGTCCAAGTTCTGGACGTAAACGTATATAGAAACCATTGAAGATAAAGAACTACCCCCTCTAGTCCCCCAAGCCGTTCACGCGAGGCTGCCCAAAGCACATGGCTGGTTGAGCAGGCGCGCGCTTCGCGCACGCGAGCGAGAGACACACGTAGTTGGATTGCACGCAAAGGGAGGTGTGTGTAGACTGACGATCACCAGAAAGGAAGGAGCAACATGCTTACCACCGACCCCATTATCCAGGCAGGCGTGCTCGCCACACGCGAGTGCATGATCCCCGGAAGATCCCGAATCAAGCACTCTGTCCAGTGCTTCCTCCGAGAGCTCATGAGGGAATGGCCTACTGACGAAAGCGAAGATCTCCTCTTCAGCATCACCGCCGCCTCTAAGCGCGTTGGCCTCGACCGCTCCGTCCTGTATGTCGGACGGCGCAACCTCGTCGCTGACGACGCGATACGTTTCCGCCAGCGCGAAGACGGCAGCATCGTCTACTACGTGGACTGGGCCAAGATCGTCAACGCTTACGGCATGAAGCGTCTTGGCGTTCAGGCTCACGGCGAGTCTCACTCGTTCGAGTCTGCGGGGTGCCCCAAGGAGCCTTGCACCCCGGAGCCGGACCCGAAACAGCACAAGCGCTCATCCAAGAAGGGAGAATGAGCGATGTCCAGCTTCGAAGAGTGCAACGCCCAACTCGCAGCACCCAAGCGCACAGGGGAAGATAGCCCCCTGTACGGGATGGGAGCCGTGTCCCACCCGGCCATCGCAGTCATCCATTTCGACCCGCTGCTAGAGCACAAGCTCACGCGCAAAGAGAGGGCCTTCATGGTCTGGTTCTTTACGCGCTGGAACGATCCCTACATCGAGTACGACGTTGAGGGGATCATGAAGCTGACAAACATGAAGCGCGACGAAGTACACATGACGCTCTACAACCTGTGCGCGCGCGACATCATCCGCATGAAGGCCATGCAGCGAAAGGATGACGAGACAAAGGTTGCGGTTTTCCTGTACTTCGAGCCCTCCCACCTCTTCGTACCCGAAGCTGTGAACCTGGCTGGCTGCTTCAACGGGTGTGTCCACTCGTTCTCCGAGTGGGTTGACCCCGCACGACCAGTCACCCTCAAAGAGATCGAAGCGTCGCTGCCTACCTATGAGTGGATCGATCCGCGCAACATGAAGTGGCTTCAAGTCCAGCGCGAGAAGGGGAGCAACCAGACCCGAACGCAGAAACGTCTTGCTTTCGAGGCTCAGGCCAAGAAGGCCGAAGCCGGGGCAGAAGCCCGGACGCAGAAGTAAAAGCAAGAGGGGGAACCCCTTGAGGCTCCCCCTCTCTCATAGAAAGATAGCTATATTGTATCAGCTTTTTGACGGAATGCACGTGTCTGCACTCCACGCTGCCGTCAACTTCCGCAAGCACCTCAAGGTGGACCTGAGTCGCAGGGAAGTTCTGACACTCATGGCGCTGTTCACCTTCTGGCAGTGCAAGATCATCAGCCCCTCCTACAACCTCCTCCTCGAGCGGTGTGTTGGCGCAAAGCGCTCCACAATGTTCACCGCCATGAAGTCCCTTGAGGACCGAGGCCTCCTCATTCGACGCTCGTTCCTGGATCGCAAGGACGGGTCGCGCCACGTCGTGTTCTTCCTGGACCTCCCGGGGATCTTCACTGATGAATGCTGTGCGCAGCTCGACTCCGATCCCAAGTCGCCGATCACGACCCGTCACACCATCGAAGTGGGGCGAACTGCCAGCACTGAGGAAATCCTCGCCATGGTCACGTTCGCTGACGTGTCCCAGTGGCAGGAAATCGACTGCAAGCTGACACGTAGGAAGCTGCCACTAGGCAACTTCGACGACCTGAGCGGCTTCCTCCTGCCCTGCCCGGACAACTTTCCTGTGCGCGAAGAGGAAGAGCCAAAGCCGGAGCTGTGCGTCGCAGTCAGCGACAACCAAGGCGATCTCTTCGACATGCTGCACGAAGCGAAGACGCAGGAAACCAGCAACAAGGCCGCGGCAACGCATGGCACGGAAGACCAAGGTGCATATGGCACGTTGTGGCCTACTGCCGCCACCATCCCTGGCGGCTCAGCGTGGGTCCCTGCCGACGTGGAGGACACGTCCACGGTGCCCGCTACTCCAGCAGCGGGAGAGAGTGTCCAGGAGCGTGCTGAGCGCATCATCCGCGACCATCCTGGCGACGACGTGATCGACGCTGAGATCATCGACGCGGAGATCATCGAAGACGAAACCCCCTCGGACGCGCTGATCGACGTTCCCGCGTCCCAGGAGCTCGCCATCACCACCCCCGCCGTGCCCATGAAGGCCAAGAAGTCCAAGAAGCGGAACGACTACCCTGATGACTTCGAGGAGTTCTGGCGCACCTACCCGCGCCGCGAGGACAAGAAGAAGGCATTCGTAGCGTGGCAAAAAGCGCTCAAGGGCGGCGCGACCGTTGACGAGATCATCGCAGGCGCAGTCCGCTACGCCAAGTACCGCGCAGGTGAACCTGAGCAGTACACCAAGCATCCCGCCACCTGGCTCAACGGAGACTGCTGGGAGAATGAGTACTCGACCGCTGGCACCGGCTACGGGAGCAGCCAGTACGGTTCGCGTCTTTCACCCGAAGAAGCTGCACTCAACCATGAGATCGTCGCTTCTGTGTTCGCTGATCGAATCCGCGAATGGGGCTACGACTCTATCGAACAGTACCGGGAACATACCGAAGGCCTCTCACGGATGTACCGCGAGGACGCGGAAGAACAGCGCGCTCAAAAAGCCGCCATCCTCAACGCCTTCTAATTCCAACGAAAGGAACAAGCCATGGTCGCCTACAACATGAGCGTCCTCCAGAAGGAAATCACGACCGCCCTCAACGCGGGCAAGATCATCCGAGGAATCGGCACCACACAGGAACAGATCGCAGCGTGGGCTGCATACATCATTCCCACCGCCACCGACAGCAACATCGTCGAAGCCTTCCGCCTCTGCATGAGCGGCGGCACAGAAGTCTACGGGAAAGTAGACGTAGCAGACATCAACAAGGCCATCAAGATCGTCCGCTCACAGCGAGTCAATAACTGGGCGCAGCACAACGAAATCGGCATCGAGTTCGACGGCCCCCCAGCACGAGGCCTCGTCTACACCCGCGTCTTCATGCACTGCATCGCCGGCGGCATGAGCGACACAAAAGCCGACCAACATGCCAGGCAAGCACTCCAACGCGCCGAGTCATACCTCCAGCAGAACCCGCAAGCACAGTGGAGCGACGCTCTCGACATGACGACCCAAGCGCTCGAAAAGGGGACATTCGTCCGCTCCGACATGGAACTCCCATCGTCACGGGCCAAGGAGAAGTACATGCTCCCTCGAGGTAGCGCAGCTACCATCCGCGAGGCTGAGAACAACCTACCCCAGCTCCCCTCCGGCCAAACACGCGCCCAGGACGAGCCCGTGGAACGCCCCCGCGCTGTTCAAGCAGCTATCGAAGCAGCCCGACGCAAGATGAGCCTCCAAGCAGCAGAAAAACGCCGCAAGCAGGAACGCCTACGCCAGAACCTCGACGGGCGCTTCGAACGCCTCACCGGCATCGACCCGGCCACCATCGGACCTCAACGATAGAAAGGCAGCACAAGTGAGCGCCGCACTCATACACGCATCAGTCAGCCTGCTACGAGACCTGCAAAACCCGGAAGAACAGTATTCACCCAGATGCAACACTGAGGACGCTTCCGTCGTCGTCGAGACCGCCGACAGTGCCCCCAGTGCCACCGCCAATGACACTGAGGAAACGCTAACCGTCGCCAACAACGACGCGCCCACCGCACCTGCACACGCATGGCGCTACACCGCCATGTCAGCCGCCGCCTTCACGCTATCAGCACTCCTGGCCTACATCGCCACTGAGGCAATATGTAAGCGTGTCCGTGGTCGCAACTAAGCGCACACGTGGCGCTCCAATGTCGATAGCCGCCACCGTCGGAACCCAACGATAAGGAACAACCACCATGAACCCCCAGTACTTCCTCCTCTGCGTCATCAGCGGACTGTACGTAAGCCAAATCTGGCATTCCCTACTCACGTCTCCCTCCCTGTGGAGGAAGCGCAAGGGCCTGGACGAAGAGCAACGCGCTAGGTTGTACTTCTTTCGAGCGATGGCCATCATTGCCTCCCTCGTCATGGCCTACTTGTTGGGCACACTCCTAGAAGGGGCTACGGATGAGCATGTATTGGCCTATGACTACACGCTTCTCATTACGGGGATGGGCGTTGTTCCATGCCTTCTTGGCTCCTGGATGCTCCTCGTGCAGCGGGAACGCGAAACCCTCGAATATGACGGGCGATCCTTTATCGCCATTGGGCTGTTCACCCTCGTCATGAACTTCCTCATCTCCTGACACGCCCCCGGAAGGACCAACATGAACACCCAGAAAATCACGCTGAACCACAACAGCGACGACGGCCTCTACACGAAACTCCTCCGAGGCCGCTACGTCACCAGCATCGACAACGGCACCATCACTCTCGACGACGGCACGGTCCTCGAGGTCGAAGGCAACGAAGGGTGCGGCGGCTGCGGAAACGGTTGGTACTGGCTCGAACAGGTCTACAAGCAGGGGAACAGCAATGCGCGCATCATGAGTGCCTACGTCGCATACGACGAAGAAGACAAGGACGAGGAAGGCCCTTCTGTCTACACGATCTTCGTGCTGGTGGATGGCAACCCTACCCAGCTGCCTCTCGCGACCGTGCGAGGTAGCGACGGCAACGGATACTACGGCACCGGCTTCACGCTCACCGCCACCATCAAAACCCCTTCAACGTCACTCGCCACGGTCACGCCCCAGGACATCATCAACGTCGTCGCAGACGGACACACACTCCCTTCCGTCCCCAACATTCGTACCCGTGAAGACCTCCTCAACGCTGTCGCCTACACGCTCCAGCAAACGCGAGGCTTCGACTCGCCTCTGCGCGTCACCGGACCCGAAGCCCAGCTCTTCCACAAGCTAAACTCCAACCAGTACGGGTACAAAGGCCCCTACTGCGCGAGCAATTGGTACGGCTTTCACCAAACAGTCCTGTTCTGGTTCACCGACATGGAGGGAGGCGTGTCCCTCGTCCTGCGCGACTTCTCCGACGGAGCGGAAGCCTACGTGGCGAAGCTACGCGACTTCACAGAACGAGTGCGCGCCTCCAAGAACCCCATCAAGACCTTCATCACTGGCTACGCCTTGAAAGGTAACACCGCCACCGTCGATGGAACCCGAGTGCCGGCTACCGACTTCCTCCTCTCCGAAGTCTGTGGCTTCCACGGCCATCGCATCGGTCCCGAGGCCTCCTTCATCCCTGATTGGATCTTCTTCCACCCCCAGAGCTACGGCGTGCGCATCGTTAAGCATCGTGGAGGCGGGCGCGGAGACGTTACAATCACCTCAAATACCCAGAGCGTTTGGGCTATCGACCCCCAGAAAGGCACCCAACTATGACCAAGAAGAGCTCCAGCAAGCACCGCGGCACGCCACGTCGAGGAACCATCCTCCACGGCCTCGCCCGCCTCATCCGCCCCCTCCTCGCTATCGTCGGGATCGTCAGCGGCATCATGGCATCGTTCGCGCTCGCGGACGCGAACCGAGCCATCAGCATCAACGACGCTGTACTCGCCTCACACCCCCCGCAGGACGCAACCACCACCATCCCTAACCCGCTCCCAGACGGCACCATCACCGCCCTCGTCTCCTCCCACGCAGGCAGCGCAGGCTACAGCCCCACCGCAGGAGTACTCATCGAACCCATCTGGCTCTTCCACCCACGCATGAGCTTCATCCTGGCCCTCATCGCAGTTCTCGCGCTCGCATCCTGGATCACCAAACACAGCCGATGGAACACGCTCCCCTTCGTCCGCAAGTTCCACATCGAGGCCCCCAAACCTCGCTGGTGGTGGGAGTTCACCGGCTACGCCGAAGTCCTCCTCATCGTCAGCCTCACCGCCACCGTGATCTACACGCTCGGCAGATAAGGCTCAAGCACGACGAAGCGGCCCGGCACCCCACCATGGGGAACACCGGGCCGCTCTCGTATGCGATCAGTCGCCGATCAGTGAACCATCCGCAGCCACGCGCGCCTTAAGGACATACTGGTAGCCCCACTTGTGCTCCTTGTTCTCGTAGCCAAGATCGTGAAGCAGCTGCATCCACGACTCATAGCCGCCCTTGGTGAGAGCGTCACGGAAACGCTCCAGATCGTCCTCTGCGAGCTCAGGCGTGACCTTCACGCGCTCAACACTGGGGAGAATGGGCTCACGCTCACCAAACGCGCCCAGAACATACGGCTCCGCACTGTAGACGACCTCCACCTCATGCTCGCCGGAGTCGAGTCCAAACTCAGACAGACGCTCCTTCAACGTGAACCGCTCGCGAGGCTTCCAGCCCTCGCAACGGTCCAGGCGCTCGCTCAGGTCGCGCACGGCAGCAAGCATCGGACGCGACGCTGCGATGACCAGTGCAGCAAGCTCGAGTGGCACAAGGAAGTTGTCGCCTCCCTCGTCGGTAGGCTTGAAGTACTCGAACTCTGCGCCACAGCAGCCAAAACCGATAGATGTGCGGAATCGCTGCTCATCTGTAGCATTAGGGGTCATGGGAATGCGCAGAACGGCAACAACCTTCTCACCCTCGTTGCGCTTGTCATCGAAAGTCCACGTGAGGGCCAGAACCTCACCATGCAAGGCAGCTGAAACACGGCGAAGAGGGCCAGCAGCGCCAAACGACACAATAGGCTCCTCGTTGAGATCAGCGTCAACACACTGCCCAAGGAGTCGCGCAGCGCTCGTGTGAGTGTTCAATGCGATCATGCACTCCACAGCGACCTGCGCATAGAAACGCGGGTTCCCTGACTCAATGGCCTCCACAACATCGTGCTTGAGGAAGTCCCTGAACCAACTCCGATCCGCTACGAAGCTAGGGTGCGCCTTCTCGTAGGCGACGTAGTACTCCTGCTGAGCGGTCTCGAGTCTGTCGTGAGCTTCCTTGAGGCTGGCGGGGATGTATGCGGACATTGTTGGCTCCTAGCTTTCTGGGGTGGGGGAGAGAGTTAACGGCGGTTGAGCATCGAGCTTCGAGCAGACACCCGTCGCCTGGCGGCTTTTGACGCGCGCCGCTTGGAGGAGGGTGCGTAGGTGAACATGAAGACGATGGCGGGGAGTGAACCCACCGCAATGGCGAGCACTGCGATGAGAGCAATCGAACTGGCCAGCGACATGTGGTGCCTCCCTTCTCAACATATCCACAGGAGTTGTAGACAGGGTTGAGTGTAGCATCCCAAACCAGACTATGTAAGCGGAACTAGAGCCCAACACGGGAGGCAAGGAAAAGCCCCGCCTCCCGCGCATACCTACCTGCCAATCGCCACGCGATCCCCACCAACACCTCGTGGAGAAGGGGCACCTACACCGCTTCGATAGCCGTCTCCCTCGCCTTGACTCACCTCGTCACGATAAAACTTCATCCGAGTCCTGCCTTCGCGCGTCTTTGGGAATAGCTCAGCGATGTGTCGCTCAGCGCGCGACGCGCGCCCCACGACAACCAGCTCCTTCGACGTACCCAACACCTCATTCTTCATGGCCTCACGCACCCGATTAGCGACACCGCGGAAAAACCCTAGCGTGTAACTACGACGGAAGTGAAAACGTTCAGACTGAGACCGGAAGTACCTTCCGCGCAACGCCTCCTTAAGGCTCACCTTGCACTGCGCAAGTGCCGAATTAAAGAGCTCAGTTAGGAGCGCCAAATCGCCCGCAGCGCCAGCAATCATAACCAGACTCGCTCGAGGAAAGCTCCGCTCGACAGCCACACAACTAAGAGCCTCCGCCAAGGTCGCCAAACCAAGCACCTGTGCAGGCCTCATTGAACCATTAGTGCCCTCAATGTTGACCCTAATGAGCTGCACATCTTCCCTAGGTGAGTCCACGTCAGGAAGCGACTCGATCCGATACTTCACCATCAGCTTCTCAGCACGCGCAGCCGCCACCTCACGCTCAGAAGCAGAAGCGCCCGGATCCTCAGCCAAACGCAGAAAATGCCGAATCTGATCCTCAATTTTCACAGTACAAGTCCTTCCAGTAGTCAATCGTGCCCACTCGAGCGCCAGCACATGCAGAGTATCAGCGCCCACAGCAAGCGACCCCGTAGCAACAGGCCAACACGCACACTATCCACAGTCTACCCACACAAGAGGCTCGACCGGACCATTCAACTTGCAAACAAGTCCAACATGGACTACAGTTCCAGACTAAGAGAACCCCCAGAAAGAAGACCACCATGCCAACCCAGAAGAAAGTCATCATCGGCACCCGGAAGAACCTCGTCGAGGCCACAGTCCACAACCGCAGCGAGGTCGTCGAATACCTCAAGCAGCACGACTGGCACCTTGACAGGGAAACCTTCATCAGGGTCGCCCCAGACGAATACTGCCTCGTCAGCAAATCAGCGCTCACCCCTGACATGGATATCGTTGATGAGGAAGTTGTTCACACATGGAGCACAGCCGACACTGCACAGTCGGAAGAGCTGCGAGCATACAAAGCGCGCCTCTATCAGGTATGCAGATTGTTTCAACTTGAGATCATGCTAATAGGGCTAGTCACAATATTTGCTGCGCTCATCGCATGGAAAAGTTTCGGAATGGCGCAAGGCATTATTGCTGGTGTGACAGGTATCTTGTTTATGCTTTTGAAGCTCGCTGCATTTGCTGCGACGGGAGACTGAACGCTTTTAGTGGGAAAAGAGATCGCTATGAACATCTATGCAGACGTAACAGACGAAGGTCTCCAGCCCTTCTACACGTACACGCTAGAAGAGATCGCCGCACAGTACGAGTACGACGACAACCGTATGCCCATCGGCAAGGTGTACGTCCAGTACGACGAGGACGAGTACTACCTCGAAGACCCTGCCGAAGTCGAAGACGATGACCAGCTCCTCACCGAGGATGAAGTCAAGGTGACAATCGCTAAGCGTGAGGCGTGGAAGCGTCAGGAAGACGAGTACCAGAAGAAGATGGAAGAGGAGAACCGTGCGTATGAGGAACGAATGCGTAAGTTTGAGGCAAACCACCCCATTCTCTTCAAGCTCGCACAAGGTGCACTTGATTTGTTTGGGTGGTTCTTGTGTGAGGGCTTCCTGTATGTGCTGTACGTCCTGGCAGTCGCCCTAGTTATTTACAGCATATATGAACCGTTTGCTGCTCATTACGGCTGGCCGACCTTCGCGGAGCTGATAGGACACAGTTCATGACTAAGAAAAAAGCGTTCATTGAGCACTCAGTTAAGTTCGCGCTGTGGCTGGTCAAGGCGTGCATTGTTGTCTCTGCGCTCACCGGGGCTGTCATAGCGGCATCCATTTTCGTCTGGCAGGGCACAATGTTCCTTGTTAAGGAACATGGGATTCTCTGGGCACTTCCTGTACTTGTCTGCTCTGGCATGATCTTGCATCTCATGTGGCCTGAGTTCCGCAGTCGAAGCGAGAGAGAGGAAGCGAAGGTCGAACGCGACGAAGCTGCCCCCCGAAAAGCCAGACCCCGGTGGCGTAGAAACGCTCCCGCTACCCTCACGAAAGTCCCGCTCAGTAGGTGGACGCTTGCCTCACTGACCATCCTGCGCCAGATCGAACTCGCACTCGACTCCCATCGATTCTATGCGAGTGATACGCATGTGGCTCTTCTACGCGATCTACGCCCTGACGAGTCTGACACGGACGTATTCGTTAGTGCTACAAACTCTGCGGCCCTCCGCGAGTTCATCCACAACGGAGGTAGAGTACGCAGAGTAAATATGCTCAACGGCGGTGGCGGAAAACCTATCATCAGTACCCCCGGTTACTCTGTCTGGCTCCGCTTCGCTAGTACAAATGATGCACTCGCAGGCCTTGCTCGGAGCATCAAGAGTGAAGCTCAAGCGGAAATCGACCGACGCGCGAGGAGCGAAGCCCAAGCAGAAAGCAAGCAGTAAGGCCCCAAGGATGAAAATGAAACGCATGAACGATGCGCGTCAGATAAGGCGCGCAGTGTGGAAGTATGCTCGTCCTGAACTTGTTCGGCTTATCCGATTTGCCGTTCTAGGAATCTGCTACTCCTTACTAATTGTCCTTCTTCTCATAGACCGCATCAGCCAATTTGGACTGTTGTGATGTCCGCCAAGACATCAAGGAGAACATATCCAATGACCGACCCCCTGAACCTAGCCCCCAACGATCCGCCCATGCCGACAGGCTGGGAACCAGTCTGGATGCTCTCCGCAACGCCACCCTGGCCCAAACCCATTGACCTACCAGTCGATGACGAGGAAAAGGAGTACGACTTCCCCTGCCCTCACCTAGGAAGGTAACGCCATCATGCCCACCGTCACCGAGCAAACCCTCACCGTCCACGACCTGTACGCCATGCGCGACAGCATCGGCCTGTCCCGCAGCGAGCGCAAACAGCCTCCTCGCCACCGCCCCCTGTTCGAGTGGGGCAAAAGTCAACAGGCCTACTACCTCAACAACCTCACGAGAGGCATCACACGCCCTCCCAAGGTCTTCATTTACGAGCCGTTCACCGACTCCAGCAAGGCCGCAGTCTTGGATGGCCGTCAACGCCTCAAGGCCATCTTCTCCTACCTGGACGGCAACTTCCCCATGGGAGAGACCGCTCCAGACGGTTGGGCAGGCAAGACCTGCAAGCAGCTACAGGCAACGACACCGGAACTCGCAGGCGCGCTCATGCGCACCCCCTGCCAGACCAGCGTCATCAACGCGACCTCCTACTGGGAAGCCGCCATCGCCACCTACCCGCAAATCTGCGGACACACTTACAAAACGGTGAAACTCGAGCAGGAAATGCTGATGCACCAGCTGGATCTAGCGGACTATCGCGACCCCGACTGTAATATCTTCACAGACGAGGAATACTGCGACTGGGAAGTGTCGAACCTGAAAAAGAGCATCGACGGAATCGAGTACCACGTAAATCGACTCACCCCACTTTCGCCTCGTCTTCCTTACTTAAAGGAGACAAGGTGGCAGATCAGAGCCACCAAGTTCGTCGCCAGACACCACCACAGAGGAGTCGTCTCATGCTGAGCGTCTACATCATCCCAGACCCCGCAACTGTCCCCGACGACTACGACCTCGCAGCAGAGCTCACCGCCCGCGGCCTCCCTACGCGCTGGATCGGCGAGTTCTGTGAGCACACCGGAAACGATGTCCGCATCGCCTTCTACGACCAGGCCTACGGGTATGACACCGAGGAAGACGGTGGCGACGCGCTTGTCTGGAACCCCGACACTCATGAGGTCTGGTACCTGTCCAGAGGCGACGTAGAAGCCGCACAGCGCATCAACCCCGGCACCCCATTCACGCACCTGTGCTACTCGTACTACATCATGGGCGAGGATATGGGCCGGGATCTCGGCGCACTCCAGCGTGAAGGCCTCGCCTGCCAAATCTGCGCCAGCCACCTCGACGGAACCGACATGGAACCAGCCATTGACATCCTGGACCTTTACGGAGAGTACGGCAATCTCGCCTACCCTGGCGACATGATCGTCTACACCGACGGAGTGCTCTACGAAACGATCCCCCAGGACGTACACGAAGCCGTCAAAGCAGCATCCTAAACTCGCCACATACGCGAAGCGCCCCTCCCCACTGAACACTAGGGGAGGGGCGCTTCCGCATGTGGAGCCTTGTCAAAAGTAAGTGCACATTATGGACTTGTGTCAACTTGCAGCAGTCCAATATGGGATATAAGCTGTTGGATAGAAAGGAGGCCTCTCTATGGCCGCACGCAAGGCGATTCTCGCCCTCGACTTCGACGAGGTGTTCATTCTCGCCCCTGGCACCCCAACTGCGAAAGGGGCGTACCCAGATCGCGCCCGCACCCTGGTCACGGTCAAGCTCGACAGCGGACTCGTGGGCACCGGGGATGTCTGGTACTCGCCCCGCATGATCGAAGCCCTCAACGTCATCGTCGGCGACGCGGACAAGATCCTCCTCGCCTCATCATGGGGCAAAGCGAGCATGAAAGCGGTGAAGGCCGTGGGCCTGCACCTCCCGCGCCGAAAGACTGTCAACCTGTTCCCGCACCTCACGCCGGGAGCTATCGACCAGGAGTGCAAGCTCCGCCGTGCCCATGATCTCATTCTCGACTATCTCGCCGACACGGACACCCGCATCGTGTGGGTGGACGATCAACACCCCCGAGGATACGGGCGGGTAGATGGCATCCACACCATCGGTACCGACCCCATCACTGGGCTAACCAGAGCAGACCTCGCGCACATCCGCGACGTGCTCTTCTACTGATCTACTGAAAGGAATCATGTCATGACGCTAACCCTCAAGTGGGCGAACGGCACCTGCACAGGCGACCTCGAACAGGTTGCGAGCCTCGTCCATGCCATCACCCAGAAGAAGCCTTGGAGGCTTTCAATGGGTAAGAAAAACGCGCTTGTTACGTGGATAAAGTGGGACAAGTCAGAACTCCTGTACTCCGACGATGACCCCACCATCGCGGACGACCTCGCCGACCTCCTCGCCGACCATCTGGGAGTCCCCTACGACGAGGTGACTATCAAGCCCGATCCTCGCGATGAGTCGCAGCTGACCGCCAGCGAACTACGCGCCCGGCGACTCCAGGCTCACCTCAGCAAGGCCGATCTCGCTGAGATGTGCGGCGTGAACAAGTGGACGGTGCGTAACTGGGAGCAGGGCGTGCGAACCGTTATCCCCACCCGAGTCATGCGTATCTTCCAGCGCATCGACTCCTCCAAGAAGGAAGCTCGCGCATCTGTGCAGGGAGAGGAAGCTCTGCTGGTACTCGCCCAGAAGAACGATCCGGCAAAGGACGGGCCCGAGCAGTATGCCGTCTACGCGCCCGGCGATCAGGCGTACACAACCCTCTGGCCTAACGCTGCGATCAGCGCCGACGTGTGGCGCGATGCCGTCATCGAAACCGGGTGCTTCCGCACCGTTGCAAGCGACTATGAGGCGCGATTCATGGGCCTTAAGCTCATGACCATCGAGCCACCACGAAAGGGCAAGCCATGAGAGCCACGCCAGCGCCACAACAACCAGCGCAGCCCACCCTCGAGACCACCTGGCTCGAAGAAAGCGAGAACACGCCCGCGCCATCACCTAAGCGCGCCATCATCGTCATCCTCATCGCCGTCGTCACCCTCATCGCGTCAGGTGTCGCCGCATGGGTGTGGAGCACCCCTGAGCAGCAAACGCCCGCACCCCAGCCTGCGGCCACACAGGAGGCTCGCGCATACACGGCCAGCGACTACGAGGAAAACCGCGAAACCTGCCGCGAGATGTACGAGACCCGCGACCTCCAGCTCTACTGGTCGTGCGTCGTCGGCGACATCCGACTCGGCCAAGAAACCGAACCGGCGGTCCCGCTCGCGGATCTGCCGCCCGTTCGACTAGCACCCAAGGCCAGCCTCGGAGGCCAAACCGACATCGCCTTCGCGCCCGACGCGACCGCACGCTGCTACGCCACCGGCTATTGCCTCGCCGACGCGACCTTCAACGCTGGCCAAACCAGCGTCCAGGTCATGTTCACGCGAGGCGACGGCGACATCATGGGCATCTTCGTCCCCACCACGGACGCACCCACCGTCATGACGCAGGAAGTCCTCGCCCCCTACATGCCCACCGGAGCCGCACCGGACCCCACAGTCCACCAGGCGACCCTCAGCCGCATCCACATGGGAGCCAACACCCTCGTCGGCTACGTGTTCTCCCAACCCCGCTACTGCGGCGACACCCCAGACGAGTGCTCCGCGAAGTACACCTCCCGCACACCCATCCCCTTCACCGGCACCACACACATCACCACCCAAGCCGAATCCCAGAACTGAGAGAGACCGTCATGTCAGTCGAGAGAACACTCATCGAGCACTACGCGCCCAGCAGTGACTTCGCGCGCGTCCTCCAAGGCCGCTACGTCACTGAGATTGACAACGAACTCGGCATCATCGCTCTTGACGACGGCACGGTCCTCCATGTCGAAGGCCACGAAGGATGCGGATGGTGCAGGTCAGGCTGGTACGACCTCATCAACGTCTACAAGCAAGGCAACAGCAAAGCGCGCATCATGAGCGCCCACGTCGCCTGCGACATCGACGAGGAGAACAACGACGAGGGAGCCGTAGACCCACACATCTACACTCTCTTCGTCATGGTTGACGGAAATCCCGAGTTCCTGCCCCTCGCGACCATCAGGGGCGACGACGGAGCAGGCGGTTACGGCACCGGGTTTAGGATCTTCGCATTTATTGACCCTTCGACTTCGGCTACGCGCCAAGACCTAGCTAACGCCATAGCAGGAGGGCACTACCCAATCAGCGACACGACGGGAGATGTGCTCACCTTCGTCGCGCGCATCCTCCATGACGTGCACGGAGCCAACGTGCCTGTCCGCATTTGCGGAGATGCGGTACCCCGCTTTCACGAAGACCTCCTGAGAATGCGCGACAGGACCGACAGGTTGATGGGCCTGCCCTACAAGCCGACATTCTGGCACCTCGAGAATGGCCTCACCCTCCTATGGCACAAAGACACGGACGGTAGCTTCACGTTCGTCCTTCGAGACCTGAGAGCCCACGCTGGGGGACTCGACGTGTACGCGCGAAACCTCAGCGCCTTCCTGAACGCCATTCATGAGCGCACACAGCACACCGAAGTCGTCAGGTTTGTCGCCGCATCAGCAGAACGCAACAACTACCTCACCGTAGACGGCGAACGCATCCCCTCATGCGGGTTCCTCCTGTCTGAACTCGACGGCACCTACATGTACGCCGAACAGGAACGATCCGACCAACTCGACAAGCCAAGCCAATACGTCATGAACCAGAAAACCGGCAGAGAAATGCGCTACACCACAAACTTGCGCACCATCAAGCCGCTCGCCCACGGTCAGGGCCTCCTTGTCGCTACAAGCGCCACAAAGGACGTGTGGACGCTCTAGCGGATGCTCACACTGTGAACAGTCCGCGCACGAAAGGAACCGCCACCATGGCGCTCATCAACAAGGACACGCGCATCGCGCGATACTCAGCCGAAGAAGGCGTGGGCTGGGTGCCCCTCATCCCCGGCCTGGACACGTCCCCGTCATTCGACAAGTACCTGGAAGAAACCGCCTACTACGTCAACGACTACAGTGACCGCGGCGAAAACGACCTCCTCCGCCGATCCCTCCTACACCCACGGGGCCCCGTGTGGGATGACATGGTTGAAGAGTTCCTGCTCGACCTCTACGAGGGCTGGGACCACATCCCCATGGTTGGCCCAGACACGCCTGTCTTCGCGTTCACTGAGGGGAAGGCTGCAACGTCAGCGCCACTGTCGAAGGCCATCAGCTCACCCCTCATTGGAGGAGGCGAAACCCTCGCTCTGAAAGTTCTCCATCTAGCCGCCGACAGTCGGAACATCTACGTCCCCGACAATGCGACCGTGTACGACGTGCTGAACCTCATCAGCATGGCAACGAACAGCCCGCTCTGGGCGCTCAACTGCCTCCTACGCGCCCAAAGTAACCAGCCCTCTCCCCAGCTCACGCTCGGCTACCACGAGAACCAACGCGAAAGCAGCTGGATCGCCGCCACCCACAACAGCGGCTACGCCTGCGCCTTCGACCTCCTCGACCAAGACCTCCGACGCGACTACGGAGTGAACTACGTGATCGTCCTCGACGACGACCACAACGACTACTTCTACACCAACGCCCAGTACCGCGACAAGAACATGAAAGTCATGCGATACAAGGAAAACAGCGTAGTCGGAGACGCTATCGAACTACTCGACCTCGACGGCGGCAACGCATACCCCAACCTCCACGGATGCCAACCCGAAACGCGAATGTCGGAGCTCCTGCGCCTCGACAAGTACCTCGCAACGATGAAAAACCTGCCCCAAGGCACCCAGGTTCCCATCGCGATCTACTCCACCAACAAGGGAGACACGATCACCGTCAACGGCACGCGGATCCCCGCGTTCAAGATCGTCGCAGAAGACCTCTACGAGCGCTGCGAACTCTACGACCGCACCGACTTCCGAGTCATGCGGAAACCCGTCCGCTCATACGGTCGCTTCCAACTGCGCCCACAGTTCGGTCCCCACATCCTCACCCCGACACCCAGCGGGAACGCTGTCCTCGCCCACATCCAGAAGCAACGGTGACACCATCATGCGCATCGACAACAAATCACTCTTCCCCTACCGGGGGAAGTACGGTTCGCGCCCACCCCTCAACTTCGGGCGCACCAAAACCCACATCCAAAGCCCCACCGGCACGAGCATCCTCCTCACCGACGCATACGACGGCCTCATCGGCCCCGTCTGGATCGCCATTCCCGACCCCACGTTCAGCGACCCCGACACAATGCCCGTCCCCCCGTACCTGATTGCCAGGGCCCTACACGCCCGCGAAGTCGTCACGCAAACAACCAATACCCCGCTCGAGATCGTGGCCTACGCGCGCACGCACATGTCCCCAGCGTCAGCGATGCAAGCCAGCATCGACGTGATCGTTCGTTTCCCCAACGGCAGCGCTGGGCTCGCTGAGGTCATCAAAACACGCGACAACCCCAATGGCCACGGCAAGCTGAAAAACACATCGCCCCTACCGTCGGACAGTCACCTCATGGTCGGAGTGAACGAGGTCTGGCCAGGAATAAACCCAATCCCTGTGTGCAAGAGGTCAGGCACCACCCCCTTATACGTCCTCCATGCAGGCGATGTGGAGAACATACCCGACCGCAAGACACTCGACCTTATCCTTCGACGTACCCCGTCCGTGTTCGCACGCAACCGAGGTCGCGAGTACGGAGAGATCTGGGACGAAGAACTCGAACAAGACCCGACCGACTGGGATACCCCGTTCCTCCTGCGTATCCTCGCGCGCAGCATCAGTGGAAACACCAAGGTCGGACGATCAGACACCCAAACCAACGGCCTGTGGACGTACTGGGTGAGCCGCGACGGGCGCAAGCCCCGCAAGCTCGCCGACTTCACCAACCCGCTGGTCTACACTGGAGCGACCCTCAGCTTCCTCGCCTGGAGCGCATACGGAAACCTCGAGGAAGACCTCGCAAGCAAGACAGCAAGCCTGCTCCGCTAAGCCCCGAAAGGGAACCCCACATGCTCACACGCGCCCGACGAGTACTCCTCGCCCTCATCGCCGCGGCCACCGTCATGCTGCCGCTCACCCCAGCTCCCGCATACGCTCTCCCAGCCAACCCCAATGTCTCCGATGAGGTCATCGAGGCGAACTGGGCGACCCTATCCGCCGAGCAGCAGGAAGCAGCCAAGCAGGTTGTCGCAGAAGCCAAGGCCGAAGGCTACTCGGCGGAGGCCGCAGCGGCCATCGCCGGTAACTTCTGGCGCGAGTCCCACTTCAACGTGGACGCAGTGAACGCCTCATCGGGCGCGTGTGGCATGTACCAGGCCCTCGGAGACCGACAGACCCTCCTGTTCACCTACAACGGAGTCTCAGGCTGTTCAGGCCTCAAAGCCAAAGAAACCACCCAAGCGGCGCTCGCGGACGGACGCAGCGAATGGCTCGGCTGGCCCACCACCAGCATCATCTACGGCGGTATGGCATCCTACGCGCTCAACGAAGCCGACACCTGGGGCATCACCGGCGGCACCGTCCCCTCCGCCGACGACTCTTTCGGGAGCCTCGAAGGCTTCAAGAGCACCGACAACTGGTACTTCGCAACGTGGATCTGGATGACGAACTGGGAAGCCCCCGGCGCAGCTGAAGCAGGCTTCATGGAGCGCGCCTCCTACGCTGCGACAGTCCTCAAGAAAGTCGGCAACACTGACCCCGCCGCAAAGTCCACCACAAGCGGCGCACAGTCCGGCTCAACCGGGGGAGTCCTCGACGAGTGGTCCCTTCCCGGAATGCCTAAGAAACCCGAAATCGCTAAAGGCCAGTCCCTCACGTTCGCGGATGGTTCGCAGCTCACGGCGAAACAGCGAGCAAACGCCTCTGACCTGAAAACGCAGCTCGAAGAAGAACGGGACCGAGAAGCAGCTGAGTCAGCTCGAACATGGGTCGCCGTCGTCGGTGTCGTCCTGTTTGTCTACGCTCTCGTCATCCTCCTGTCCCTCCTGATCGACCTGTCGTTCCCGCTGTTCTCTGTCCTCAAGGGCGTGACCTTCGGGCGGATCAAGTACTCACCGCTACCAGCCGACGAGCGCCCGAAAGACACCTACGGAGTCGCCGGAGTCCTAGCCACCTGTTTCGCCTTCGCAGCCCTCGGTGCCCTCATCTTCACGGGCGTGATCCAAACCTGGCTCGCGTACCTCGTCATCGCCCTCACCTCGTCAACTACCGCATGACTAGTGTCGCGGTTTGTCCCTGCCCGGCGGTAATGGGAGCCGATTAACGTCGGTTCCTCCCGCTTTTGTCACCCATTACTGGGGTGGCGGAACATCATAGGGGTGGTTGACAGCACCCCGCCCAAGTCAGACCTTGTCCGACTGGGATTCAACGAGGCTCTGGTATCCGAGCCGTTGAATGTTCATCGCGGCTACGCGGTCATCGTTAGACCTGTAGCCACAGTTCGAGCAGTGGTATTCGTGCAACCGCTTATCCCTGTTTGCCTTGCGTACTGTGCCGCATTTCGGGCAGGTCTGACTCGTATAACGCGGGTCAACCACGATGACGGAATGCCCGGCTTTCTTGGCCTTGTATTCGATCATCTGGCGGAGTTGGTAAAACGCCCAACTGACCTGCACGTACCTGTCTTGCACGCGGACTTTTTCGGTTGCGTGACGAACACCCTCAAGGTTTTCCAACGCGAAGAGCGTGGGCTTGGACTGTCGGCTGACGAGTGCCTTAGAGACCTGATGATTCACGTCTCTCATCCAACGGTTTTCTCTCTTGCCGATGTTCCTGAGCCTGCGTCTTGCGCTGCGCGTCCCCCTCTTTTGTAGGGAGGCGCGTAGCCTCTTGTAATGCTCGCGTTTGCTTTTTACCTCCTTCCCATCGTAGAAAACGGTGCTCCTGTCACTGTCGTAGCTGGTGGCGAGGAAACGGATACCCAAGTCCACTCCGACGACTTGCTGCGGTCGGGATGGTTCGGGTAGTTCCACGGTGCTGGGAATGAGTAGGAGCCATTTCCCGTTCCGGTTCAGCAGTCGGGCCGTACCGAACTTGCCGTGGCGGTATGGTTCGGGCATATGAGTCCAGTCAACGGGGACTTTGATTCGCCCTTCAAGAGTATTTACGCTCAATCGCCCGTCTTTAAGGATGCTGTAGTCCCTGTTCCATACGAGGTCGTAGCCGGGGGAATGGTATTCCGGTTGGCTGGTTGCCCACGGGCTTCCGTGCATGGCTTTGATGGTCCGATAGTTCCCGATGACGTGGATTATGGATGATTGCGCCATCTGTGCTCCCACGTGGTATTCATCGCGGAGCCTACGGTAGATGAGCCGACGAAGTGTTTTCTGGCTGAGCGTCCTATGCTCCCACGCTGTCTTGCTGACCGTGTTGCAGCAGTCAAGGTAAGCGGAGCATGTGTCGGTGAGCGTCTTAGATTGGTCGGGAGTCGTTTCGACACGCACTGCGTAGGTGAGCGTATTAAGCATGTCGCTTCCCCCTTACCTGATACTAGTTTCAATAACGAGTATTATAGTAACAGCTTATTGAAAGAAAGGAGAGGTGATCCCCTCCCCACTCACACGAGGCGGGGTATCCTCGCCAAAAATCATGAAAGGAACCCTCCCATGACTCGCCAGTCCGAAACCGAGTTCGCCACAACCCTCGTCGCCAAGTACGGGCAGCAATGCGCCGAGCTCTTCGCCCTGTTCCTCCACACCATCCCCCTCGGATGTTCATGGGCTTTCCTGCACCCCCAGCAGGTCGAAGACCTTGGCCTGCCCTACAATCCAGAAGGCCCCGTCCCCCTTATCTGGGATCCCCAACACAAGACGGTCACCACTCGCACCGCCACCAACGCGAACGCCTCCACCCTGACATTCGTCCTCATCCCCGTCGTCGGAGGCTTCATCCTCGAAACCGCCTACAGCGTCGCCGTCAACGTCATCGAACAGTGCGGAGGCCTCTACGAGGAAGACATCCTCACAGCAGCGGGGGAGAGTCGCACCAAAGCCAAGGAACTGTTCACCAAGCGCCTCGAAAAAGCAATCAACGACGGTGGCGAGCTCCGCTTCGGCTACTACTGCGTCAACGGATCCCAGACAATCACCATGAACGGTGTCGCCTACCCCGCCTACTCGCTCCCACTACGCGCCATCGCCGAAATCGCAGCACAACAGGGCCTCTCCTTCCGCGTCCCCCAACACGCCCCAATCCCCGCCTCCACCGTCGCCGCAAGCCCCTGGGACACCCTCTCCCGATCAGTTGCAGCCCCCTCCGGCAACGCCATCCTTGGAGCCCTCACCCGCTGAAAGACCACACCATGTTCATTCACATTCCAGAACCCAGACCCCGTGAGGGCATCGCCCCCACCCTCGAACTCCAGATCCGCGCCCGACTGGACAACGCCCCGACAGAACACGTCGGTGAGCCTGTCACCATTAGCTCACCCCAATACGAGACCTTCATCGCGCAATGCACAGAAGCTCTCCAACGCGACAAGTCCATCGACCTCGAAGTCGCACCCGCGAGCGCAGGCGACACTGAGACCATCACCATCGTCAACGACTCCGGCATCACCGTCGAAGACATGCGAGAAACCCTGAGCGACCTCATCGGAGACGCACCCGACATCGGAGTCACGATCAGCGTCAACGACGGCCAGTACACCATCACTCTGACCACCGTCCCCGACCTGCCCGTCCTCGAGGCCCACGTCGAAACACTCACCTGGTCCCCAGACGGCCACACCCTCACGCCCACCATCCACACAACAACGGGAACCGAGATCCCCGTATGGACTCCGGCGATCCTCGCTCAAGCCGAAGCCTACCCAGGTGGAACCATCCGCTACGTCGATACCACCTACGGGCCGATCCCCTGCACCCCACAAGGGACAGTCATCATCGACGCAGCCATAGCCACCTCAATACACCACGCTCGCGTGTAACACTGTTGCAAGTCACATTACTGTGGCTTGCAGGGTGTCCTTGCGGGCACCCGCTCCAAGTCTCACGCGGTTTGTACCGCAGCTTGGTTCGCACTTCACTGGGACTTGCGTTGCGCGGCCAGGTTGGCCGCCCCGTCTTACTGTCCCTCCGTGCGCGTTTAATGTCTCCGGGGCACTCCCGGCGACTTTGATGTTGATGGCCGCGTTCAGGTCACGGTCTATGGACAGGCCACACGCATCGCAGTGGAACACGCGCTCGGACAGGGACAGCTTGGCTTTCACCCTCCCGCAGCGTGAGCACGTTTTGCTACTGGGGTACCAGCGGTCGATGACGTGTAGTGTCGCGCCGGTCCTGGCGGTCTTGTATTCGAGTTGGCGGCGGAACTCGCCAAACGCCGCATCGCTTACCGCCTTGGCGAGGTGGTGGTTCTTGGCCATGCCCGCCACGTTCAGATCCTCGACGCTGATGTACGAGTACGTCTGGGTGAGCCAGGTCGTTGCTTTGTGGATCGCGTCGAGCCGCTGGTTTGCCACATGCGCGTGGAGGCGGGCGACCTTGGCCCTGGCTTTAGCCCGCCGGTTCGAGCCTTTCACCTTGCGGCTCAGGGCCTTCTGCGCCATCTTCAACCGCCGTTCCGCCTTCCTCAGCGGGCGCGGGTTCTCGATGACCGTGCGTTTTCACACCCAGGTCAATGCCGACGGCCCCTCCCTGCGGTGGCTTCGTCGCCGGCTTATTGTCGCGTTCGACGGTGAGCGAGGCGTACCAGCGGCCCGCCCGCTTCGAGACAGTCATGCGCAGCACACGCGCCCCGCCCACGCGCTCGGCCACGTCCTCCATGCAGTGAACCCGTCCAATACGCGGCAGTTTCAGAGCCTTCGGGTCACGGCCACCCTGAACGAGGCCAAAACTACCAGTCCTATATGTAAACTTGGGGACCGCCTTATCCTTCGACTTGAACTTCGGGAAGCCGACGCGGCGGCCCTTCCGCACGCCCTTGCGGGACTTCGCCCAGTTCGACAAGCCCTTCGCTAGTGCTTCGAGGCCACTACTGTATGCCTCCTTGGAGTTCTCGGCCCACCACGAGGCACCGTCCATATTCACGGCGAGCGTGTCCTTGTTGGCGTTCCACCACTTACGCAGAGAGTAAAAAGACCACTCGGGCTTCTCCCCAGCCTCAATGGCCTCTTTCACGTGGGCCAAACCAGCGTTGAACGCGAACCTAGCCCCACCAGCATGAGACAGCAACAGGCGCTCCTGCGTGGGGGACGGGTCCAGGGCGACCTTGACTGCTTCAAGCGCCACGCGACCCCCTTTCCCCTTTTCTCTATGCGTTACTGACCTATAATACACAATAGTAAGTAAAGAAACTCGGGCAAAAGCCCCGGTTATGGCACCCGCAGGAAGGGAGGCGCTGTGCGCCGCTTCATCGAACAAGTCACACACCCCGACGGGACCGTCACTGAGACCCCCGTTGGCGGCATCATCCTCACCGAGCGCGAATACCAGGAACAGCGCGACCAGCTCGAAGCGCTCATCGTCACCGCCGACACCTTCCTCCAGCAAGCACAGACAGCGCTCGACTCCCTCATGGATACGTACAAGGCGCAGCGCCCCATTGACAGGACGTACCTCAAGGCCTTCGGCCTCGAAGACGATCCGCAGCCCGAAACGATCCTCCCCTAAGCCCTGCACCCTGCACGCAACCACCACCACACGCGAAAGGCTCCCCATGAACTACGACGACCTCGACGAGACGACAGACGACACCATCGTCCTTGACCTCGACGATGACACCATCGGCCCTGACGACCTCGATGAAGCCGACCTTGAGACCCCAGAAGAGGACGAGGATGACTACGACGAATACGAGGACGACGATGAAGACGACTATGACGACGAAGATGAGGATGACGTAGCCTCAACTCCTGTCACCACCTTCGCCCTCGCCCCACTACGAGACGGCCCCGACGAGGATGCCGTGGGCGACGGAGACGAAATGACCGAGGACGACACGGACCTCAACGAGGGCGCTGACGACGAAACCAGCGCCGACACCGAGGCTGCTCCCTTCCGCATCAACATCGACACGGATGGCCTCGACAGCGCCGCAGTCGAAGCGATCAGCAGCGTCAATGACGTGGTGACCGTCAAGAGCGACGCATACTCCGTCCGGTACACCTACATCAGCCCGCACCAGGTAGTCGGCACCAAGCCCATCAAGGACTACCGGGCTGACACCTACAGCGGCCTCTTCAATGTGATCCGTGAGATGGGTGTCATTGTCCCCGTCGTCGTGACACCACTCGCTGAGTATGCCGACTTCCTCGCCGACAACAACATCACCACCGGCGCAGAAGCCGACGAGCTCGGCTACGCGGGCCCACGCTACCGAGTCCTCGACGGGTGGCGACGCATCTTTGCATCCCTCAAGAACAACTACGACGAGATCCCCGCCGCCATCGTCACCTTCCACGACCCCGAAGTCGGACGCGACCTATCCAACCTCATGCACCTAGTCCTCAACCGCGCCCAGACACACACATGGGCTGAGAAGTGGGCGATGCAGCAGGTGATGGAAGAGTCCTACAGCCTCACCCCATCCATGCTCGACTGGCTCCTCCTCATCGACGCAGGCGACTCCATGCGCCTCAAGGAAGTCATGCTCGCCGAGTACCCCGAGGTAACTGACGAGTTCCTATCGGGCAAGAAAGACCTCGCGCGTTCCTACAAGGCCCTTGAAAAGCTCCGTAAGGCAGAGGCGAACCCCACGGCAGGCGACGACGACAGGAAGATCTCCAGCGTTGACGAAGCCGGCGACCTCGCAACCGCCGACACGGAAGATGCCCCACTCAGTGACGAGGAAGTCAAGAACCTCCTCGAAATGGGCGACGAACTCCGCGAAGTCCGCGACCTCCTCAACAAGGAAGCCGACACCGACGACACCGACATCGACGACGACAACTACGGCGGCGATCCCATCCCCGAAAACGCAGCCGAACAGGTCGGCTTCGAGGGTGGCGATGATGACGAGGACATGTTCGGCGAAGTTGATGAGAACACCGTCCAGGACACGAAGGACCGCAAGCCCCTCTCCAAGGAGCTACGCACGGCGATCCTCGCGCGCGACGAGTTCACCTGCCAGGCCTGCGGCTACGGCAAGGGCATCACGTCCATGGTCCACCTTGGCCAGCTCGAGGCCCATCACAAGACCAGCGTCTACGTGGGAGGCTCCGACGCGATGAGCAACTTCGTGACGCTCTGCCAGCGCTGCCACGGCCTCGTACACATCCTCGCCGGCTTCAACGCCAAGATCGGCATGACCAAGGAAGAGTTCGAGAACGTCCCCGACAACGATCAGACGATGTTCCGCGTCTGCATCAAGCTCGCGAAGGTCATCCTTAAGGCTGAGGAGGAGACCGGCAAGGCGCTCAGGAAGTACAAGCCTGTGCGCAACCCGTTCTGGGAGCAGCAGAAGCAGGCGCAAGATGTTGTCAAGACCCTAAAGGGTGAGGAAGCATTGGAGGACACAGCAGAATGACGACGTGGGTTTACTTCCAGCGGCCAGGATTCAGCCTCTACCAGGAGGACGGCGGCGTGCTCACATCCACCGCTCAGACCGTCAAGCGCGCCCAAGACCTGCGCAACATGGCAGCGCGACGCGCGCCCAACCTACAAGCAGCCCCATACAACCCAGCAGGCTACGAGTACTGCGCCTTCGACGGGCAGCGAGTTGTCAACCTGTTCGCCCGCGACGACCTAGCCATCACGCCCCGCACCGTCATCAAGACAGACCAGGGCAGCAAGACGCTCGCGCAGGTTCTCGACAACTACGAGATCACCGACCGGGGTATCGACCCCAAGGCCGCGGCATGGGACATCCAAGCCCTCCGCGAGGCCGTCAACTACGCCAACGCCTACACGCTCACCCGCCTCGATACGCGCGCCTCTGGCCCATTTGGCGCAGCCGGACCCACACGACCCGACTACTGGACCCTCACGCGCCCAGACACCGACACCGAGTGCACCCTGCGCACGTGTTACCGCACACAGGAAGGCTCCCTAGCGCACAAGCCAACCCTCGAAGCCAGCATCGACAGCTCCGACTACTTCCTCGTCTCCCTCCCCAAGGACTGCATCCCCCTATTCGACGGAACCGGAACGACACCCACGCAGGACACGCTACGAACGCTCGCCCGAGCAGTAGATGACGCAGCCACCAACCCCTTCTGCCTCGAGCGTGACATCCAGGGCGTAGCGTATGCCCTCACCCGAGGCGGTGCACGTCTCGAGTTCTACCTCGAAAACGTCGGCTCCTTCACCTACATGAACGGTGACCTCGTAGCACACGAAACCCATGGCGACCCCGCATACACGATGGGCCGCTCGATGCTCGTCAAGAACGCACTTAAGAACTACAGCAAGTTGGGCCTCGTCGGCGTGTACTCCATCGTTGATGCTCTCGTCCGACAGAGAGTCTGGAGCTCCGGCCCCTCCTTATGGTCAGAGTTCGCTGAGGGGTATCGAGCCGCCTGCAACGGCAGATTGGACGTGTGCGCTGACGCGCTCCCCCTATACGTGCCATCGCGCAGCACGCACCCCGAAACGCGACGCAACGACCCCTACAGCACCTACTACAGCTACGTCGCGCACTACAGAAACCTCATCAAGGCCGACGCAGCCAAGATGGCCCAACGGGCAAACTAGGCCACCATGAACACTCCTCGCAGCGCCATCGCGCGACACAACGCCCGCCAGGCACACACCCATGAGGCGCGCAGCCGACTCGAATGGGCGGCAGAAGTGCACGCCATCCTTGAAGCCGCCGCCACCACCTTCGACGAAACCATGACCCGCCAGCAGATCGTGGTCCCCGCGAACCGCACGCGCGGCCCAGTGCAAGCACGAGGCATCCTGGACATGTGCCAGGCCCTCAGCATCGTAGGCATGGCTACCAGCACTCCAACCGGCGACATCATCCTCACCCTCGCCGGCCACGCCGACCGAATGCAAGCAGCACTCCACCTCGCCCACAGCTACCTCGAGGCCGAACACCTACACCTCAGCCGAGCACACACCGACCGCCCCGGCGTAACCCTCAGCCCCGCCAAGGCGCGCCAAAAAACCTACGGGATACTCCTGAGTGCAGCAGCCGAAGCCTCCGCCATCATCCGTGCGACCCGACCCTTCAACGTGCCGCTCGACCGGGAGGATGTTGAAGCGGCGCACGCAGTCCTCAGTCAGGGGTGGGTCGGATCAGCCTACCGAGAGCAGCCCCTCCTAGCTGCCGAAGAAGGGTGTCGCGAGTATGAGAGAATCTATCTCTCGGTTAGTCAAAAACCCCTCGTCAAGTCGTACAGAAAGAACAGTCCGCGATGAACCCACTCCGCACGCCCCGTCACCTCCATCGAGCGTGGCGGGGCTCCGTCGCCCTCGCCCTCCTCCTTGCCCTCGTTCTCACGTTCTTCGCACACCCCGCTAAGGCGTTCACCGAAGACCAGGGACACAACCTCAAGGACAAGCCCTCCACCTGGTGCCAGTGGTGCGCCGACAGTGACTTCGGGTACGACCCCAACGAAGAGCGCGGCATGATTACCAACGCCGGAGCAACCATGGGCGAGGCGGCGTGCGGTAACTTCTCCTTCGCATTCATGGAGCTCCGCGCGGGAGTAAAAGCCCGCGGCTCCTACACCGTCAACGACATGCGAGCCGAAGCCATCAAGCTAATGCAGGCAGGCAAAGACAGCCCATTCAGCGATGACGGCTGGCTCTACCAGCTCAATCCCGAAGGCTTCGCCCAGGGAGTCTCCAACATGACCGGCGGGCAACTCACCGTTGAAGTCCAAGGCGACACCAGCGGCGCGGGACTGGGAGCCAACAAGTTCACCGAAGACGACGTGCGTCAAGCCATGAACGACGGCTACTTCGTCATCTTCATGGTCCAAACCGACACCGGCGGGCGACACTGGATCGCCGGCGATTACGTGGAAGGAAACACCGTCCACACCATCGACTCAGGACGACCCCTCACCACCCTCGACCGATCCCAATACCCCGGCGGCATCGGCCCAATCCTCAAGTTCTCCCGCACCGACGGCAAGAAACTCCAAGACCTCCCCACCATCGACGACGCAGCCACCAGCGTCGGCAGCAGCAACGGTAGCGACACCGCCACTGCAACCGACACCGGCATCATCAGCGAACTCGACCTACCCGGTATGCCACCTCGCACCGTCGGACAAAACCACCAGCTCTCCGAAGCTGACAAGCTCGCCTTCGCGAAAGACACCCTCAAGTTCGCGAACTACACGAACCTGAACACCACGCAGAAAGACAACGTTGACCAGATCGTCGCCCAGCGACAGCTCGAACAAGACCGCAAAGTATCGGACTGGTTCAGCACCGGCGCAGCCGTCATTGGCATCATCCTGTTCCTGTACGCCCTCGTCATCGTCCTCGCTTTCCTGTTCGACCTCGCTTTCCCGCTGTTCTCTTTCCTCAAGATCGTGACAGCTGGTTCCCTGACTGTGCATCACGAGTCGCAAAGCCGTGCGGGCGTGAAGGAGCTGGGAGCTCCACCTCGAGGCCGTTGGGCGACGTGGGGGAATGTGTTTGTGACTGCTGGGCTGGTCGCAGCGTTGGGTGGTCTGCTCATCAGTGGAACGCTGGTTAGGTGGGTTGCGTTGTTCGTGCAGATGCTCTACGCGTGACGGGTGAATATAACCCCTGCGCACCTGTGATCTAGTTAACCAGTTTACAGGTTGCGCACACAAAACAACCCGGCCTACACTAAACCCATCACAAACAACACAATCACAACTTAAGAGCGTCCCCTGAACCGCCCCGGATCAGGGGAGCACCCCGGAAAGGTGCCCGAGCGGCTGAAGGGGCCTCCCTGCTAAGGAGGTAAACAGAGGAATCTGTTTCGCGGGTTCGAATCCCGCTCTTTCCGCAGGACGCGAGAAGCGCCTGAGACGAGTTACTTCATTTGGATCGAAACTACACTCGTTTCAACCTTTTCTCTCGCGTCCCCCACTTTTGCCCAAAACACCCAGAAAGGAGAGCGTCATGGCGCGCATGAACACCCGAGGCACCAAGCCCCGCAACACGGCGGCAACGCCTATCGCCACCACCGGCCAGGCCTTCACTGTAGAAGGTGGAATGGGGTGGCAGCGCACCCCCAAGGGCGAGCTGTTCCTTGCAGCCGTGACCTCCCTCAACGAGGACACGTTCTACGAGACCGCCGACAACCGCGCGCAGCGCATCCAGACGCTCGCAGCGTCTCCCGAGATCGTCAACAGCCCCGAGTGGGCGCTTGGCATGGTCCGCTGGCTCCGCCAGGAGGTCGGCCTCCGGTCGATCCCCAGTGTTGTCGCTATCAGCGTCGTTAAGGCGCGCCTGGACGCTGGCCTGAACGGCACCAACCGCCAGATCATCGAAGCGGCCATCGGTCGCCTCGACGAGGCCTCCGACATGATCGCCGGGTGGATGAGCCTGTACGGGCGCAACATCCCGTCCTGCGTGCGCCGTGGCGTTGCCGACGCTCTGCGCGCCCGACTGTCCGAGCGCTCCTACCTCAAGTGGGCGGGCCGCATGAACTCGGGTAGCGTCACCCTCCGCGACGTCATCAACCTGACGCACCCCAAGCCGAAGGGTAAGACGCAGGAAGCTCTCATCAAGCTCGTGCTCGACGAGGGTTACGGCAAGAAGGGTGATGACAAGCAGCTGCCAACCATCCGAGCTCGCCGCCAGTTCCTCGCATTGGACCGTGACGCGCAGATCCGCGCCCTCACCGGCCCGGACGCGAAGGACACCATCCGCGAGGCTGCTCTCACCCACGAGGTGATCGCAGGCGCAATCGGGACGATCCCCGCCGACGTGTGGGAAACCCTCGTCCCGGAAATGGGCTACATGGCCCTACGGATGAACCTCCGACGCATCGAAGCATCCGGCGCGTCTCGCGCACTGATCGCCACGATCAACGAGCGCCTGAGCAACGTGGAAGAGGCTGCGAAGTCTCGCACCATGCCGGTCGCGTTCTATGCAGCGTACAAGAATGCGCCGCTGGCTTTCGCCGCCGCCCTACAGGACGCAGCGAACGCTTCGCTCGAGAACGTTCCCGCGCTCAAGGGGCGCACGCTGGTCCTCCTGGACCGCTCCGGCTCGATGAGCTACCCCATGTCGGCGAAGTCGTCGCTGAGCTGCCAGGACACGGCCAACGTGTTCGCGTCGGCGCTCGCTATTCGAGGCGAGAGCGTCCGAGTGGTTGCGTTCGACGATCACATGGAGGACGTGAAGGTCGCCAGCACGGACCTGCTCCGTGTCGTGGACCAGATGCCCACCGCTCGAGGCTGCACCTACACGCCGGATGCTGTCGCTTACGCCCACAAGAAGGGCGAGAAGTACGACCGCATCATCATCCTCACGGATGAGCAGTACAGGGGCGGTAGCGTCGATAACGCGCTCGACACGTATGCTCCCAGGGTTCCGGTGTTCACCTGGAACTTGGCGGGCTATGCGACAGCGCAGATGGAGGCCCGAGAGGGCCGCTGGACCTTCGGCGGACTTTCAGACAAGGGCTTCCAGATGATCCCGCTCCTTGAGCGCGGGATCGGCCAGTCCTGGCCCTGGGAGTAACCACCCACTAGGGGCCTCACCCGACACTCCCACCACAGGGTGAGGCCCCACCAACGCCCCTATAGCTCAGTTGGTTAGAGCTGCGGACTTTTAATCCGAGGGTCGCAGGTTCGAGTCCTGCTGGGGGCACGCAGTGAAAAACTGAACATGGCGGGGTGCCGGAGTGGACTAACGGAGCTGTCTTGAAAACAGTCGCACCGACAGGTGCCCAGGGTTCGAATCCCTGTCCCGCCGCCAACAACTGAACATGGTCCTATGGGGTAACGGTCAGCCTGCCAGATTTTCACTCTGGAGACCCGAGTTCGACTCTCGGTAGGACTACTCCGATCCGGTGTAGCTCAACGGACAGAGCGGGGGACTTCTAATCCCAAGGTTGCAGGTTCGAGCCCTGTCACCGGAACTCCAACAACTGAATAACATCCACGAGGGTCAGTGCCCCGAGCGGCGAAGGGAGCCGACTGTAAATCGGCCACAGGTAACCAGCCCACACCGCAGGTTCGAGTCCTGCCTGGCCCACTGGTGGAGTGAAGACGCGAATGTGTGAGCTACTTCTTTGCATAGAAAACACATCCTGGGCGTAGACCCAGGGCCCCATTTGCTCGCGCAGCCTTTTAGCTTCGCTCCGCCCCTCCATCTCGGATGGTGTAACGGCAGCACACCGGATTTTGGTTCCGGGCATCTAGGTTCGAATCCTAGTCCGAGAGCGAACTGCGGGCGTGTCCCTGTCGAGAAGATAGCGACGCGCCCGCAGCTTTACCCAGATCGAAAGGAAAACCACCATGACCATTGGTGAGCGTAAGGCCGCAGCCAACAAGCGCCGACGCGCATTCCACATCTACACGATGAGCGCCTTGACCGCCCTCTGCGTGGGCGTATTCGCAGCTCTCGGGTTCGTGGGCCTGATCGGCCCCTCCCAGTGGGCTATCAGCCGCCAGGAAACCATCCTCGGGAAGGTCTTCACCGGCTGGCTGACGACCGTCAACATGCCCGCCGCAGGGTGGGGGAGCGACACCGTGTTCATCTCCTCCTACACGGGCGATACCGCCCACCTGACCACAGGGGAGATGGCCCCCGTCGCCGACCTGAACCTCACGACACCGCTCTCGACGACAGCTGAACACGCCGTCTTCATGAACACCCTCACCGCCGGGCTCCTCGCCGCACTCCTACTCCTCGTGGCGGTCGCTATGTGGCCGTCCTATGTCACCGACCCCACGCAGCTCGAAACAAACCTGACGGGAGTGTTCGAGTGGCCCACACCGACGACGAGCGAGAAGCAGCGCCAGAAGGCTCGCGAGCGTCGCCAGCAGCGACTAGAAGAGTTCACCGCAGCCCGCGCAGAAGCCGACTCCCTCGACGCTGAAACCAATGCCGACACAACCCAGAACAACACGCAGGAACACCCCGCAGGTGTCGAGTTCCTAGCCGCCCGACTCTCGAAAAGAGCCGCCAATGACTGAACCCCTCATCGTCGCGTTCGCCGCGGCCCTCGTCGCGTCCGCAGCCTTCATGGTCGCCACCGTCGTCCTCATGGGCGACACGGCCTTCAAGCGCAGCGCAGACACCCTCAGCGCCACACTCACAGTCGCACTCATCAGCGCAGTGTTCGCCTCCCCGATCTTCACCCCGGTCACCTACCAGGTGCCCGACGTGATCCACGCCTGGGTGAACTTCGGCCTCGCAGCACTCGCACTGCTCCTGATGATGGTCACGGTGTGGAACATGTTCCGCCGCTACCCCGACGTGCCCCTCACGATCCACTGGAGCGCGTGGGCCATCAACGGCATCCTCGGATACGCCCTATGCGGCTTCATCCCCACCATCCACTTCATCCACGCGATCAGCCCGTGGGCCTGAAAGGAACAACAACATGAACAAGCGCAAGTGGCTAACAGTTGAACGTGTGTGTGCGATTGTAGGCATCGTCTTTCTTGTAGCTCTCTACATCTGGATATACTCCATCGAGCATTCGTCAGACGGAGGTAAGTCTGTCAGCAATATGGGCACCAGTGCCGTCGCTGACGGAACACTCAGCGACCTCAACGAGCTCGCCGTCAATGACAACCCCACACCGCCCGAGAAGTACAATCGTGTGGAGCAGTTCGGCCCCGCGTGGAAGGACGTGGACCATAACGGCTGCGATACGAGGAACGACATCCTCGCCCGCGACCTCAAAACCATCAGCGACCGACGTAACGCCTGCGTCATCACCGCCGGCCAACTCGCAGACCCCTACTCGGGCAAGTGGATCGACTTCCGCAAGAAGGACGCATCGAAGGTCCAGATCGACCATGTTGTCGCCCTCGAGAACGCCTGGCAGTCCGGTGCATACAAGCTCACTCAGGAAGATCGTGAAGCTCTCGCCAACGACCCTGACAACCTCCTGGCCGTCAACGGCCACGACAACATGGCCAAGGGTTCCAAGAGCGCAGACCAGTGGATGCCACCCAATAGCGCATACGCCTGCGCCTACGCCTCTAAGCAGGTCCAGATCAAGAGCCGCTACGCTCTCACAGTGACCACAGCAGAGAAGCAAGCTCTCGCCGACGCACTGGCAACCTGCACCACCAACTAGAAAGGCCCATCCCAATGGCATTCACGACAGCGCAGAAGCGCGAAGTAATCCAGACGAAGTATCCGACTGCCAGCAAGATCGCCGTGAGCGGCAACGTCTTCTTCGCAGTCTTCCCCGACGCGGAGCCCATCATTGGCTGGCTCCACTCGCCACGCGGAACCCCGTGGATTCAGGCAGCGGTCCCCGTGAGCGTCTGCCCTGCCCTGCGTGCAGTCCCCCCGCGCTGGTTCATCGACGCAGCAAAGCCCTACATGCAGGGCGACGAGCGAAAGAAGTGGTACCTGTACGCGCTCATCGCAGCACAGCAGGTGTTCTCATCGGGGAAGACCGTGGACCGCGAGATCATGATTGACGAAACCAACCTGCTCTACAAGGAAACAGGTGGGTGCTGCTACTTCCAGATCTCAGGCAACGAGAAGGAGTTCCGCGCCAAGCGCACCGACAACAAGACGGTCAAGACCATCAAGAAGGCCGACCTTCTCTACGCGCTCACAGACGAGCCTGGACGCATCGACTTCCGAGTGGACTACCGCTGACCATGGCTTTCGCAACAAAGGAAGTGCGCCCCGTCTTCGAGGCTAAAATGGGGCCAACTCGCAGGTTCGTCGTTAAAGGCGACTTAGCGTTCGCTATCCTCGACTCGGGTAAGCCCGTGCTCGGGTTCGTCAATTTCTACGGTGGCAGGATTCGCGTAGAGTCATGCGTGACTCTCAACAGCGGTCCTGTTCCTCTGAGCGTCGTGCCACCCCAGTGGTTTGCGAACGCAGCAAACAAGTTCATCCCTCACCTGGAAATGCGCACACAGCGGGACTACTGGACTACGCTCGTCGCAGCCAGCAAAGCCCTTGGTGGGAACTATGGGCACATTCACCTCGCCAAGCAGCACCCATTTGCGCAGCACACGGGAGCTGTAGTTCTCATTGTGGGGGAAAAGAGAGTGGAGGGTACAAACCAACAGGGGGAGTCGGTAGGATCCTGGACAAAGCTAGGCATCATGCAGGCCCTCACCGCCAAGCCTGGACCAATCAACTCCTGGTCCTAATTGCAGCCACATCGGAAGGAATGAAACATGTCTTTTATCCCGAGGGATGAAGGCTACGTGCCTCCACATCTCCCTACTATCAAACGCGAAGTTAATAAGCTGCTGGAGGGCGTGAAGCGAGTTGGAGCGAAACAGACAAACGTATTCGTTAGCGCAACATCGGGCTACCTAATCGGCAAGATCAGTAGGGGAGCTTGGGTGGGGATGCTTGTCCCTGTGGAGCAATGCCCCGCAATAGACGTGGTTCCCCCTAAGTGGTTTGCTCGCAGCGTCGAAAAGGCCCTACGGGCAGGCACGCCGCAACAGGTCGCCTACGGGCACACCCTTCTCGTACTGACTGAAGCTACATACCAGGGGAGCGGGTGCATTACCCTCTCCGACAATCATCCCCTAGCTGTTGGAGTTGACGGTCTACAGTTCTGCCTAGATTACGGAACAGTGCGGGCGTATGATCGCCACGGCAGCATCGTCGGACGACCAATCGGGAAGAACCAACTAGCGCAGATCCTCACTGCAAACCTGGGTGAGATCGCATTCATGGAATGAAGCCTGACTTACCCCCTCATTCTCATCATGAGCGGCACCTCCCCTCTGAACACATCAAGGGAGGTGCCGTCCCATGTCGCCACGTACAAGGAATCAACTGAAAGGAACAGTAATCATGACACCGAAACGAAAGCGCCCCACCGACCTCACCCGCAACACGGTCCATGCGCAGAGAGACCTCGCTCGCGTCTTGCGCGCCTGGGCTGACGACCTCGAGAAGGGAGGCGCGGACATGGATGCGCTCGCCCGACGTGGGGAGCTTGCTGCGTGGGCTCAGAGGCGCGCTGAGCGCCAGATGCGACATGTGGGCGCGTCGTTTGAGCGCGTGATCGCGTGCGCGTCTTCGGCTGATCGTCGAGGCGTTACTGGTGGCCGGTGAGGCTACGACGCGGAGGCCCTGGGGCTGCTGGTTGGTGGTTCCGGGGTTTTTCTCAACCCTAAACCGCCTGTGATCTACTTAACCAATTAGGTGGATGTTAGCGCTTGCGGGCAAACTAACCCACAAGCTACGATCAAACCCATAACCCAGTCACACGAGAAGGAGACACCCTCATGACCACCAACACCGCCATCGACTACACTAAGCTCGCCGACACTGCGGCCAAGACCTACACGACCTCCCGAGATGCGCGCTCCCGTGCCATCGCCAACCTCGCCGTCGTAGACAGCGACCGACGCGGCTACCAGGACATCATCACCGCCGACGGACACATCGACGTGCCCCTATTCGCCGCCTGGTTCACCCAGGACGAAAAAGACAAAATCGCTCAGCGAGCGTCCGCATACTACATGGCCGCCAACAAGTTCGAGGAATACACGCGGGGCACTATGCGCTACTTTGAGGACGCGATGGCCACCAGCACCGCCCTCGCCCTCATCGCCGAGCTTCACCGCCTCATCCACCAGGACAGCGACATGGGCGCCCTCCTGCGCGAACTACGTGACAGCGAAGATGGGCAGGAACTCGCCGTCTATCCCGACTTCTCTAAGATGTTCTCGTTTGTCGCCAATTCCGAGTGCCGCGTCAACAGCGCCAAGGATGCTCTTCTCGATAGCGCATCTGACACCCTCCGCAAGGCAATGGCACCCTACAACAGGGACGCTGTGACGCTCATGCTCATCCGCTTCTTCAGGAGAGACACAGACGAGCACGGAAACCTCGTCTACGACAACCACTACTTTAACCTCCGCAACCTCCCCACACTGCACGATGTTGAAGTCAACAACAATATGCGCGCGACCGAATCCAAGCTCTGTACATACGACACCGAACTCACCACAGGCAACTACGTGGAAGCGCGCGAACGACTCAGCGACTCCATCTCGCGCGCCACCAAGAACATGCAGGGGCGTATCAAGAACGGACTGGGCACACTGGGCAACTAAAAGAAGACGGACACGCAGAGAGAAAGGACAAGACACCATGACCGCCATCACCGCCACCCCCGCCCGCGCGCGCCTCACCGACCCCCAGACAAGCTGGGACGCGGCCCTCGCAGCGAATGCTACGAAGTCGTGGCTCCTCTTCGCAGAACTCAAGACCATCGAAAAGGAAGAATGGATCAGTGAAGAGCTGACCGACGAAGCGTTCTTCACTCGCCTCACCCCATCTCGCGCTCGGACCATCGTGTCCGACTGGAAGAAGCAGGGGTACGTCGAAGAACTGCCCAAGCGCGCCAAGACCTCAACCGGGCGCACAGCCAAGCTCCACCAGCTCACCCCCAAGGGACGCGAGCTCGTCGCAGTCCTCCGTGAGATCAACCGAAAGGCCAACCATCAGTGACAGAAGACCCATCCCCACCCACAAGCCCATCAGTGGCGGAAACACTAGCCCGCCTACGGCTCACCCTTAAGGCGCGCCAGACCAGCGCCGCACATGCTCTCGTCACGAGGGCGCGTATCAACGCCCGCAACTACCCGTCGGAGGCGACACTGCCTCCACGCATCTCACGCAAGAAAGGCAAAGCTCAACATGGCAGCGAAGAAGGAAGTTAAAGTCCTCCGCAAGTCGAAGAAGTGGGACGACCTCGCCCCGCGCATCATGGCTTACGCGAAGCTCCTCAAGGACAGGGTGAAGAACGCCGAGGGCCCCGTCAAGACGTACATTCTCGAGAACCTGGACGAGCGTTTCCCGGCAGTCGCCCAGAAGGGTGGCTACAAGATTGATGCCGATGTCCACGGTGACTCTGGCACGCTCTCTTACCGCAAGCCGTCGCGTAAGCCGGGTACTGGCCTCAAGATCGTGGACGCTCTCGCATTCATGGCTTGGTGCGAGGAAAACGGCATCGAGCATAACGCTCAGCCGACCGTCACGTTCCCCGAAGAGTTCGTGACTCAGGAGAACCTAGCCAAGCTCATCGAACAGTCCGGTGGCGTGATGCCTGACGGCATGGACGACGATACGACGCTCAACGCAGCGACCCTCACGGTTCGCATGAGTGAAGAGCAGGCCAAGCACCTCGTGGACGATAAGCTCACTGTCCGCAAGCTCCTCGAGATGCTGGAACTCAAGGAAGACCTCGCCTGACATCCCTCAACATGTAGAGAAAGGTTACCTACATGACCCCCAAGGCAAACGACGCGCAGCCTGTCGCCAAGAAGGCTGCATCCAAGACCCGCGCCTCCAAGACCGTTGAGAAGGCTGAGGAAACCACCACCATCTCGCATGAGATGCCCGGCTACAAGGCGCTCAGTGAGGAGGAAATGCGCCGCGACTTGGCCGAAGCTGGCATCTACGCCCAGGCGCACGCGCTCGTGCCTTATCAAATGCGAGGAAACACGGGTGACATGTATCTGCTCATGCAGATCGCCAAGCACCTGAACATCCCCCTCATAACTGCTCTGCGCGGCCTGTCATTCATCGGCGACAAGGACGTGAAGCCTGCAATGACGGCGCAGCTCATGTCCGCGCTCGTCCGCAACGCAGGTCACACGCTCCGCGAACAGTGGGACGCAGAAACCAACACGGCCACCGCCATCCTCATCCGCAAGGACGACCCGTCGTTCGAGCACGTCGCCGTTTGGGACGAGGAGAAGGCCCGCGTCGCTGGCCTATGGGAATCGACCCCCACGTGGATGCAGTACCCGAAGGCCATGCTCACCGCCCGCGCCATGAGCGAGGTGTGCCGCCATGCGGCCTCCGAAGTGCTCCTGGGGTTCAGCTACGTGCCCGAAGAGTTCCAAACTGCCGAGTCGGCCTCGCGTGTCCTGGATATGCGTGAGCAGGTGAAGCACGACATGGCTCGACTGAGCCTGTCGAACGAGAAGGTCGCCGAAGTCCTCGACGGCGTGACCCTCCCCGGTATCCCCGTCGCCCTCATGACTCCGCGAGAGCTGGAGGATGTCAACGCTCGTATCGGCGTGATCGAGTACGAGCGCGACAAGGACAAGATCGACGAGGTGCGTGAGCGCATCCAGAAGGGCCGTGACAAGCTGAACCTGAGCGAAGGCGCGTTCGCTGAGATCGTGCGCCGCAACGTGCGCCCCGGCAGGGGATACGACACCATGAACTTGCGTGAGGCTGAGCAGGTGCTTGACGCGCTCCTGCGCCAGGCGAAGAAGTCGGGTATCCGTTCCGGTCAGCGTCAGGCTCAGCCCGCCTCGCAGGCCCCGGCCCCGCAGTCGCCCGCGCCTCAGCAGCAGGCTCCCGCGCAGCCTTACCAGAGTCCGCAGCAGCCTCGCCCGCAAGCGCAGCAGGGATACACCCAGTACATGCCCGCACAGCCCCAGGAAGCCCCCCAGCAGCGCCCAGAACCGGCTCAGCAGCCCCAGCAGGCCCCCACGCCCGCACAGGAGTCCTACGGCCTCTACGACGAGTCTCAGCGCCCCGAGCAGTACCCGCCGCTCGGCTCCCAGAACCCGCAGGGTACTCCTGGCATTAGGGCCATGATCCAGCGCGCCTTGCAGACCCAGGGTATCCCCGAGGAAAAACTGCCCAACATCCTCATCGCCACCTTCAAAAAGGGCGAGAAGGCAGAGAACGTGGATGCACTGACCATGGACGATATGACCACCCTCCTTGACGGCATCCAGCGGTACGCGACAGAACCCGAGTCCTTCTCGGAACCCACCGTTGAACTCCCCTTCGATGGCGACGCTTCTGCCGACAACATGGACGACCTGGAAGCGTCCTACATTGCGCAAGGGGACGAGGTGAACGATGACCCTGAAACGTGGAACGAAGGCTGGCCAGAAACGGCAAAGCCCGGCGGCGCTGCGAACTAGCACCGGACCCAGCCAGCAAACCCGTGAACTCATCTATGGGCGCGACATGTGGCGGTGCGCCAAGTGCGGTAAGGACATCACATACGTCCAATCCAGCATCCAGCACCGCAAAGCCCGCGGCATGGGCGGCACGAACGACCCATCAATCAATAGCCCTGCCAACCTCATTGTCCTATGCGGCTCTGGCACCACGGGGTGCCACGGCCACGTCGAAGTGAACAGGCGCGAAGCTCGCGAACATGGGTGGGCGGTCTCCCAATACGCAGACCCCCACGACGTGCCCGTCCAATACAAGGACGGCCTGTTCCTCCTCGACGACACCGGCCACCGCATCCCCACCACATAACCCGAACCACCTCACCACCTGAAAGGGGTGAACTCATGTCTAAGCGACTCTACGTCGCCCTACCTCGCGACTACACGCACGAGAACTCCTGTGCAGACGGGGATACGCGCATCGCTTTTCTTTACCTTGAACTCCTCGGCTATGAACTGGTCAAACCAGCGGATAGCGACACGAATGGAGCGGATCCCCTGCGCATGTTGTTGCAGTGCGATGGCGTTCTCATCATGCCCGGCTGGGACACCGATCCCATGAGCGCTCACGCCGCCACTATCGCCCAATACCACGGTATCCCCGTGGGCTCATACGACCACTGGTCCGCTCACCCCGTAGAAGAGGGTCAGTGATGAGCTTCAACGACCAGGACAACGGAGCGCTCAGCTCTCTCGTCATGCCCGAAGCGTGGACCGAGAGGGGCGCGTGCGCGCGAGCCCTCAACCCTGACGCTTGGTTCCCCGAGCGCGGAATCAGCGATAACCGCGAAACCGCCCTCGCCCTGAGAGTGTGCGCCGACTGCCCCGTCAAGGATCTGTGCCTCAAGGAAGCGCTCGCTCAGGGCCCCTCCTGCGAGGGAATCTGGGGCGGCACCACGCACGCCGAGCGTCGCAAGATGCTCCGCATGGGCTGCACAACCCTCGAGGAGTACAAGGCCCTCACTGAGCCGAAGACCGAGGAACCCGCCCAGGCCCCCGCCCAGCCCGAGCAGGACACGCCCACCGTTGAACCTGCCGCCCCCGTGAAGGACAAGACCACAACCTTCCCCGACATCCTCTCGGAGGTGATGCAACTGCCTGGGAACTACACAATCGGAAGCCTGTTCTCGGGCTATTAACGGTGGCCTCGACCTCGGCGTACAACTCGCCCTCGGCCCTGCACGCCTCGCATGGGTGAGCGACATCGAACCCGGCCCCCAAGCCATCCTCGCCCACCACCACCCCGACGTGCCCAACCTCGGTGACATCACGCGAATCGACTGGAGCCAGGTCGAACCTGTAGACGTGATCTGCGGCGGCTCACCCTGCACCGACCTCTCACTCGCCGGCGCTCGAGCTGGCATGACCAAGGACACCCGCTCAGGACTATGGGAGTCCATGTTCCACGCAATCACCGCTATCCGCCCCAGGCTAGTCGTCTGGGAAAACGTACAAGGAGCACTCAGTGCATCAGCTTTTAGCCTCATGGAACCCGAACAGGGACATATGGGAGGACGGCCAACCGGACCTGTTCTCCGAGCACTCGGGCGTGTACTCGGAGACCTTGCCGGCATCGGGTATGACGCGACGTGGACAGTTGTTCAGGCTTCCGACGTTGGAGCGCCCCACAAGCGGGCCCGAGTCTTCGTTGTTGCTCACCCCCACGGCGAACCTTGGCTCGAACGGTGGGAGCCAACCACCCGAGAAACGCCGGGAGGGCGGTCATGGTCCGACGTTAGCGGACGTGATCGAACACCTCGAACCCTGATCCCCACGCCAACCGCGTCAGACTGGAAAGGCGGGTACCACCAGGAAGGGAAAGGCATGAGCCTGTCTCAGGCAACCAAGCTCCTCCCCACACCCGTCGCCCAGGCCCCAGGGAACACCGCCGAAGCCCACCTACGGAAGAAGCCAGGCCGCACGCAAGTCACCGACCTCGGCATCATCGCCCGCGAAAACCTCTTCGCGACCGGAGGGAATCTCCTGCCCACCCCGCAGGCCACCAACGCCACCTACTCGTCCAACGGCTACGGTCCCAACCTCCACGAGACAGCAGGAACCCTGCGCGACAGTTTCGGACCCTACGCGCCAGCCGTCGCCCACTGGGAAACCATCACCGGACGCACAGCCCCAGCCCCGACAGAGCCACCCCTGCGCGAGGGCGGCAAGCCCCGTCTGTCTGTCCGCTTCGTCGAATGGCTCATGGGACTACCCGACGGACACGTCACGGGCGTAGGCCTCTCACGCGAGAAAACCCTGCGCGCCCTCGGTAACGGGGTCGTCCCCCTGCAAGCAGCAGAAGGCATCCTGCGAGCCTTCCAACAAGAACGCCAAGTCGCCCTCGAGGAAGGCTGGCCCGAATACGCTCAAAGAACAGGAACACGATGAACACGATCCGCAGCACACGTCCACGCAGCCGTGGCCGCATCACGTGCGACATGTGCGGCACACGGATCCCCCGAAACGTCCAGTACTCACGCACGGAAACCGCCGACATGGGCACCATCGTCACGGTTCGCGTGTGCGATCACTGCGCCACGTGCATCAACTTGTGCGCACGAGATACGGATTGGCAGTACGGCGATGACGGCTTCACAGCTGACGATCTCCGTGAATGGGCGCTCAATAGCAACGCCATAGAGGCCACCCAGTACCTTGCTCGAGCCGAGCAAACACTTTCCTGAAAGGACCAGTTTCATGAAGAGCCAGGCATTCATCACCACACGCAACCACGAAGCTGACGCAGCCCACCTCAACGCTCAAGGCCTCCACGTCACCGTCGAAGCAGACCCAGACGGAACACCGTTCCTCGCGCTCACAGTGCCGAACGGACACCTGCCTGGACGCCTGCACTACTTGAATCCGGGCGATGCGATCATCTGGACCCCCGGCTACTTGCCGATCCCCGTCACGGTCGTACCAGAACCCCTCGTCACAGCACTCACGGAGCACATCTCCTCTCTCATCTCAGCCGCAACCAAGAAGCACTGCCGATGAACGCCGAAGACATCCTCAACGCCCTACGCCACCACTACCCAACAGCGGCGTTCGTCCCCGAGCTCACCATCAACGACGAACAGTCCCTCACGGACTACTACGAACAGGGCGAGCATGAGGCATTCACGCGACGCATCGACGCACTCATGTTCGACAAGCGCATCCGCACGGCCATCGAGATCAAGGTGGACCGAGCTGACGCGAAGAGAGAAAGCCTCGCCAAAGTCCGCGCCTGGCGACAGGTCACACACAGGTTCTTCTACGCCACCCCAGCAGGCCTCATCGACTCCCCGCCCATCATGAGCGGATCCATCGGCCTCCTCTGGATACACCCAGACGGTCGTATTGAATGGCGCAGAAAGTGCCGCCTCAACCCCTCCCCAGAACCACTACCCCTGATCGTCCAAGAACGCATCGCACACCGAGCCAGCAGCTACGCTCTCGTCCCCAAGGAACTACGTCCATGACCTTCAACCCGCGAATCACACAAGCCCTACGCCCAGCCGAAGATGGGACCATGAAGCGCAAGAAGAAACTCCGCTGGGGCAAGACCAGCTGGTGCACGAAACCGCCCCGCAAGATCCGGTACCGCACCAAGCTCGACGCGAAGCTCGCCCTCGCCTCCACGCAGCGTTCGCGTAACCCGCGACGTGAAGAACGCCGCTACTACAGGTGTCCAGCGTGCAAGGGCTGGCACCTCACCTCACACTGACTACCACACGGTAATAAAAGGTGACGGTATTGGCACTCCGGTCTCGTTCTCCACGGGGGCTAGACTTGAGCGAAGCGAGCTGCATAGTGCATAACGCTTGCCCAAAAGGGTTGATATATGGCCAAAAGGTGCGCTTTGGGGGACATGTTTCTACGTTCTGGTTTAGGTTCGCGTGCTACGGCGCTCCATTTGGCACGAGGTAAGCGCAAAAACCTTGTGACCCACTTAACCAATCATGGGGATAATATGCCCCCAAAACAGTGGTACCGTTGCCACAATAAACCATCCATGCAGACACACAGAAAGGAACGTTGCCATGGAACAGAACCAGATCCTCGGATACCTCGGGGGCCTTTTTCAGAAGAACGCGCCGATCACCGACGAGGTGTTCAGCGCGCTCAAGGAGTGCCTGAAGCCCCGCAACCTCGATACAAATGACTATGTGTCCGGCGAGACGGTGCGCATCCGCGCCGCCATCGACTCCCTCGGCTTCCGCCACGGCAAGAACCTCAACGCTTACGTCGAATACCAGGAGAACGAGGGAGAAGCACCCTTCGTCTTCCTCACCATCGAGTCTGAAGACGGCCACTTCTCCTCTCGGTATTCCAAGCTGACCTTCAAGATCAACGAGACCGGCTACGCGAACACCATCCTCGAGTGCTCCAGCCGCAATGGTGAGGGCTGGCACGCCTACGAGATCCCCACCATGCTCGGTGTGGGCGCAGCGTACTATGCGCTCCTCGCATGGGAGGCCTACAAGGGAATCGAGGCAGGTCGTCTCGAAGCGGTCTCATGCGTGGACGACTGGAGTAGCTACCTCGAAGACTATCCCGAGGTTGAAAACGATGAGCGCACAGAGGAAGAATGCCTCACCTCGGCGCTCATGCTCCTGGCCCAGAATGCCGAAGAAGTCAGCGACGAGGACGGCGAAGAGGAAGACGAGTGAACGCCACCTACCTACCCCCGACCAACAAGGCAACGTCGCTCGCATCCCTGCTCCAAGTCCACTTGGGCCAGGCAGAGCGCATCACCGACCCCCTCACCCACTTGGAGAACATCTCCATGGGCGACCTGCGAGTCATCGACCGCCGTAACGGTCGCGCTTACCTGCGTGACGGCTCCACCATCACTGCTCGTAAGAAGAGCAAGACTGGCGAGTGGGTCGTCGAAACGCGAGGCCCCATCCAGAAGAAAGGGGCATTCCTCCAATGAGTTACAACCAGTGGATCTCAGACGTAACGTTTGAGGCAGGAGACCTATCCAAGGCAACCTTCACCCCAGCGGATGAGGAGATGTTCGAGCAGTGGCTCCTCAACTACATCGCCACCCACGATGAGACATGCCAGAAGGGCTACAGGTACGACATTTACTTCATGTTCGCCTGGCACTTCACCTACGGCCCCGATGGGCGACTCACAGGACTGGCAGTCGATTTCCCGTGGGATGACGATTACGTCCCCGACTTCTTCGTCACCGAGCTGGAGGGAACCAGTCTGTTCTTCCGCGAGCGCGGCGTGCGCTTCAAGCTGGTCTTCAACAAGGCTGGTGAAGAAGATGACGACCGCTGGCAGATCACCACCACCCATGGCGGCGTGTGGGCGGCTCGCGGGAAGCTCGTCTACGGCAAGCGTGAGCGCATTGCCTAAGTCGATGTCGATAACGGTGTGGGTGCCGGGTAAACCCGAGACTCAGGGCTCTACCCGATGCTTCACGCCCCAAGGATCACGCAAGCCGGTCATCGTCCACGACAACCCCCGGCTCGAAGCATGGCGCACCGCCGTCACCTTCCTTGTCAAACACGCCGCCCACAAGGCCCGCTGGGACACCCCTCTGGACGAGCCAGTCGAGGTGGTCGCTGAGTTCTATCTCCGACCTCCTAAAAGACCACGATTTAAACTCCCCGCCGTCAAACCTGACCTCGACAAGCTCCAACGAGCAATCGGGGACGCTCTCGGAAACGGGATACTCCGGGACGACAGTCGCATCGTCCACTGGAACGTGTGGAAGCGCTACGGCACAGAACAGGGCGTGAAACTCACGCTCACACGACTCACCCAGGAAGAAGTCACCAGACTCGCTCAGGAAGGAGAAGATGACCAATGATGAAGGTAGCGAAAACGACACTGCGTAGCGTCCTGTGCGCCGCTCTGTTCACCCTCGGAACCGTCTCCACGTTCGCGTGGCTCATCGGCTTCGGCAGCGGCCTCGCAGCCTTGTGCGCAGCACTGCTATATCACTCCCTCGTCGTCGATGCGGCACTCCCGCTCCTTGGAGCTGGGGCCGTCAGCTTCGCCGCTAGGGGCATCTCCATCTTCGGCTTGCGCCTCATGACCCCGAACGACAAACGTCAACCCCTCCGAACCGACCTCATCGGATGGATCGGCTTCGTCGATGACGAGACTCTGCGTATGACGCTAGATGCAGGAAAGGAAGTGCCAAATGGGTACGCGAAGACCACCAACTGACCAGCCGCGCCCCTGCCAGCTCAGGCGAACCCCCGAAGCCATGCAGGTCACCAGCGACAACCTGCGCCAGGTAGCCAGATGGTGCCACGGCGCTCTACAAACCGAGGGTGGCAAGATCGCCCTCATCGAGGTTACAAACACCATCACCTCACACACAACCACTGCCCACGTCGGCGATTACATCGTGCGCCGATACCGCGGCAACCGATCCATCTTCACCGCCATTCCACGCGACGAGTTCGAGCAGGAATGGACGCTCCGACCCATCAAGAAGGAACCCCGAAAATGAGCAACGAACTACGAATCACTGGCAACCTCACCCGTGACCCTGAACTCCGTTACACGCAGTCAGGTAAGCCCGTCGCATCATTCACCGTCGCCGACAACCGACGAGTCCGCGACCAGTCCGGCAACTGGGTAGACGGCAACACCCTGTTCATGCAGTGTGCAGCATGGGAAGAGCTCGGCGAGAACGTCGCCGAATCCCTGCGCAAGGGCATGACCGTGACCGTCACCGGCAGGCTCGAAGCCAAGGAGTACGAGTCGAACGGTGTGAAGGTCCGCGGCTTCGAACTCATCGCCTCCGACGTTAGCGTCTCCCTGCGCCGCCAGCAGGCCACCGTCAAGAAGGTCGCTCCTTCCTCCAACAACCAGGGTAACGGCTACAACGGCTACAACCCCAACACTCAGTTCACGACAGATCCCTACGCAACAGGGGCACCCTTCTAAACCCAGACAGGACACAACAATGGCCAGCGCCTCCCACATGTTTCCGTTCATGCTCACTCTCCCTGACGGAACCCTCCACGATACAGTCCGCATCTACGCGGAAACCCTCGAGGCCGTCGCCGAATGGTGCGGCGGGGAAGTGGGAGGCGCTGCCATCCTCGGCAAAGGCACTGTCGCTGGCATCCTCTACCCCACAGGTAAAGGCCATGATGCGTTCGCGCCCGTCGGCTCCTACCTCCTACGCGGATCCGTCACCATGCGCCACATGAGCGCCGACGAGTTCAACGAGATCTACACCAGCCTGTAGCTCATGCCCACCCCCACTGCGCAGCAGATCATCGCCGCAGCACGCCGCAACGCAGCCAATCTCCCATCCGAGCAAGCCGCCGCACGCGCACTCCGCAACGAGGCACGCAAAGCCGCACGCCAGGCCCGCGAAGCCGCCAAACCAGTACGCGCTGCGAGAGAACTCCCACCCATCAACGGCGCGCACTGGGTAAGGCGACGATACGGCTCCAACTGGATCTACCTCGCAGTCCAAATCAGCAGTCCTCACGCCGCCCGCCTCATCGCCCAATGGGCACCACGCTCCACCCAGTACGTCGAAACCAGCTCCACATGGGGCCTGTACGTGCGCAACAGCAGGCGCGGACCCGAGCCTATCCTCGCACGGGAAGGCTGGTACATTGTGCGCACAAAGTACGGGCTACGCGCAATGCAACCAGCCGTTTTCCAGCGCCTTTACGTTCGATACGCGAAATAAGGTGCGCCAATATACTTGCGATAAGGCGCAAGCGCCACAACCCGCACCAACGCAAGGGTAACAACAATCACAACTAATGTGTTAAATACCTACTTTTGGTTGCAAAACAAACATTTTCACAGCCTTTACAGGACAATAGTTCAACAAAAACCGAAAAATGCGCTTGAAAAACACTCAGCGCATATATAGGCTTTCCGCGAAAGCACGGAGCGAGGGGGTATCTACCCCCTCCATCAACACAGAAGGAGACAAAACTTTGTCTATCGTGACCACCAAGCGCTCGGCCCTCACGAAGGCCGTCACGCTCTTCACGCTCGCGGGCATGGGCGTTATCGCCCACCCTGCAACGGCGACGTTCGCAGCGCCCGACAATGCTACCGACGGCGCTCCCGCCGCCGCTACCGCCGCCGCTACCGCCGATGGCGGCAATAGGATCATCGCATCGGACCCCGGCACATCTACCGCAACTGGTGGCATCAAGATCACCAATACGAACGTGAGCGGTCGTTACGGAGACAAGTTCTCCGTTAATGCAACGCTCGACATTAAGGTCAATTACGAGGGCGATAAGGTTGAGAAGGGTGCCACCTTCTCCGTCGGCCTGGGTGATGGCCTTCAGATCCCCAGCGGCTTCAACTCTGTGGCCCTCAAGGCCACGGCTCTCGATGGTTCTGAGAAGACCATCGGTCAGTGCGTCGCCGCTAACGGCACCTTCACCTGCACCGTCACTGAGAACGTTGCCGAAGTCCTCGGGGGCAACGGCTCCATCAAGAACGGCTTCGTAAAGCTCGAAGCCACCCTAACCAAGGCCAGTATCGGCAAGACCACCACCGATGTGGTAGTTGACGGCACCAAGCACACCGTGTCGCTCGGCAAGGGGGTTGTCGGCGAGGAAGTCACCCCCGGCGACCACAAGTTCTGCTTCTCTCACGGAATGACCCCGGAAGGCCTGTACGAGTTCATGTGCTGGCTCCAGGCCCAGGGAAACCCCGGTGACACGATCACCATTGTTGAGGGACGAGACGACATCACGTTCAAGAAGACCGTGTACACCACACCTACGGAACACGGCGACTGGGCTAACCCCTCGGCCACAGGCAAGGCAACGGTGAACGGAAAGACCATCACGTTTACCATCCCCGACGGCACCGGCACGCAGGAAAACCGTGTCGGAGTCCTGGTCGCCACGTCTGAGAAGACGATGACCAACACCGCCACCGTCAACGGCAAGGAAGTTTCTTCCACCGTTACGTGGCGAGCCAAGGGTTCCTCGGGCGCGGAAACCGACGAGGATGCCAAGCCGGTTCCACCCACGCCAACTCCGACCCCGGACCCGACACCGGAGCCGTCCGAGCCTCCGGCCCCCACGCCTGAGCCCTCGGAGCCTCCTGCTCCCACCCCGGAGCCGTCCACGCCTCCGGTCACCCCCGACCCTGAGCCGCCCGCTCCGACACCGGACCCCACCCCGGAGGCACCGAAGCCGGACCCGAAGCCTGAGCCCACCCCGGAGCCCTCGGAGCCCCCGGCCCCCACGCCTGCTCCGACACCGGATGCTCCTAAGCCGGATCCGAAGCCCACGCCCGAGCAGCCCACCCCGGACCCGAAGCCGGAACCCTCTACTCCTCCGGTCACTCCCGACCCGAAGCCCAGCGTTCCTCCGGTCACCCCGGATCCCGAGCCCAGCGTCCCGTCCGTGACCCCGGACCCGAAGCCCTCGGAGCCCCCGGTTACGCCTGAGCCCTCCACGCCTCCGGCTCCCACACCTGAGCCGAAGCCGACCACCCCTGTCACCCCCAACACGCCCAGCACCCCGGACACCCCTCCGGTGACCCCCAAGGCCCCCACGCCTTCCACTCCCGCCAGTAATGGCAGTGGCACGCTGGCTAAGACGGGTGCCGACGCTGGCCTGATCGCTGGCGCTGGCGCGCTCGCCGTCGTCGGTAGCGCGCTCCTGGTGGCCCGCCGCCGCCAGAACAAGAACTGACCCCAGTCAGCAAATAGGGAGGCCCCAGAGATGCAATACTCTCCGGGGCCTCCCCCTTTTTGCAAAACCGTGGTTTTGCCCGGCCTTGCAACGCTTTTAATGTTGCCGCAGTAATGCGCGTAATGCTACAGTAGGGCATTAAGGAACAATTCATCAGAAAGGAGCAACAAATGCTCAAGAAATACCAGGTCACCAAGATGATTGACGACCTCGACGGCTCTGAAGCCACCCGCACCATCAGGTTCAGCATCGACGGCGCACACTACACCATCGACCTGTCCGACGAGAACGCAGACAAGTTCCGTGAGGCGTTCGCACCCTACATCGCCAACGGTCGGCGCGTGACCTCACGGAAGTCGTCACGCAGGTCCAGCAGCGCCAGTACGGGGCGCGCTCAGCGTCAGAAGACGGCAGAGATCCGCGCCTGGGCCATCGAGAAGGGCTACACGTCATCCACGCAAGGCCGACTCAGCCTGACCATCATTGAAGCCTACGAGGCCGCGCACCAGAACGCGGACGCTCAGTAGTCAAAAGCCGCACAGGAAGGAACCCCGATCATGGCTTCACGCAAGGACATGCCCGCCATCGCATTCATCGACATGCACGGCGAGGTAGACCTACGCACCCTCCCTCTGGGGACAGTGATCGTCACCGTAGGCCCTGGCCATGGCAAGACGCATGAGGACCGCCAGTACATGAAGTTCAAGCGCTTGTGGCGCAGCCCCGATGAAGGCGCATGGGATGACCACTCACTCGCGGAAGACCTCGCTGAGCAGGTACAGGCTGGCCGTCGAGTTATCGCCCACTACGTCCCCATCTACTGACAAGAAAGAAGAAGTGACATGTACAACCCGAGTCTCCTCGCGGATCTTGCCGTCAAGAACGGCGCGAAGATCAAACGCAGCACAAAAGAGATCAACGATGCCATTTTGGCATCCCCACAGGCAAAGATCGTGCCGTTCAACACTCCTGCAAACTTTTTCAAAAGGGATACGTCCTTTGAGGTGTCAGAGGGAAGCGATACCATCACCGTGTCTTTTGCGGCGACCGTTTCCGCGCCCGTCAGCACGCACGTTGGCGACGAGACGTTGACCGAGGTGGAGTACGGTCGCTCCTTCACCTGTGAAGCAGTGCTGGATGTCGAAACAATGCGCATCAAGGAGGGCAGTCTTCGCCTTGTTGACTTCCACTCCTCGAGCGACGATGCGACCTCAAACAAGGAGAGGCTGACAAAAGAATCAGAACAGCAGGCTCGGGAGCGCGTATTTGATCGCGAGGAGGTAGTGGAGAACCTGTCTGGTCTTCCCTATGGCGAGTCCTACCTCCACGGCGTTCGCCTGAGCCTTGTGGAAAACCCTGAGCCGTGGGTGCAAGCCCTTGTTGACGACCTGCGCACCCAGTGCTGCGCAGTGTTCGACAGCGAGGAGACGTACTGCGATCCGGCCAGCCCAGAAGCCGGTCACGGGTCTTTCCCCAACGACCTGTACCCCATCCATGACCGGGTTCGCAACATCCTGCGCGCCGGCATCCGCGGCGAGGGCGACTGGGCAGCGTATGCTCCGCTGATCCGCGCAGCCACTCCCGAGAACGTGCGGAGCCTGTACAGGCTCCCCGAAGATCTTCCACTGCTGAAGGTGGAGGATCTGCCGGTCTCCGCCGAAGACACGAAGACCCTGGGAGAACTGCTCTCCGTCATGGAGCTGATCGGAGTCTCTACCCCGGAGCAAGAAAAGCTGGTCGAGCAGCACAAGGTTCTAACACAGCTACATGACGCAGCTCCGCGTACCGACCAGTTCTACACCTCTCTTTTCGAGAAAGAAGGGTGGGCGGCGGTTGAGCGAATCAACCTCTACAACAACAGTGTCAACACCATCGCCACTGAGGGAATCTCCCAGCCCGTCGCGGATGCCGTTAAAGCACTGAGGTGGCACCTTAAAACGAACGGCGTTCTCCGCACCCTATATGAGGCTCAGGAGAAGCGCGGCAAAGTCAAGCCACTACAAGACCTGAACTGCCTCCCTCTCGGCGCGTACCTCCGCGTGAAGGGCTCATGGTGGGAAGCATGTGAGAGATAACAGGGTAAGCCTGTACGTGAACTCAATACGTTCCTTCCGCACGAGTACGTCTTCGCTGTTGAAGAAGGGCGTAGCGAGCAGGTACGTAGCGACTGCGCTGACTTCCTCGCACACTTTATCCCGTTCCCCGTGCTTGGAACCACCCAGCTTCTTCGAGGTTTGCTTCCGTCGAGAATTAGCGCCGTGGATGCACTTATTATCAGTGCGCTAACACGCAGCAAGAAGCCATACTCAAAAGACGAACACTGTTCTCTGTTGGAGGCTTGCGTGTCCGCAGGACTATATGACACGTCATACGTGGAATCTTGCGGAGAAGAAGAACTGTCGGCGATTGCTCCTCATCTCAATTTGCTGGAGCCTCTGCTCTCTAAGCAAAAGGAGCTACACGAGGCACTTGATGCTGCCGTCAGGCCGACAGCTAAGCAGGCCCCCACTTTTGGGGAAATCAGAACGCTTATGCAGGCGATTGCTGACACACTGCCGCTACTCGATAGCGTGCATTGCATGAATAAGCAGTGGGTTTCTGTTCAAAACCACCTGCGCCGCAACGGCGTGCCAATGGACAAAGAGCGCCAGACAGAGCGGCAACAACGCAGTGAAGTTGTAGACATGCTCCTACACAAGTTGCACCTCACCGAGGCCGATCTGGAACACGTCAAAACGAGTCGCCAGCTCTTGCTTGGAGAAAGCGAAGAGTATGTTAATGGCTCAACATTTGGGTCATTTATCGACAGGACACTGGATTGTTTCTTTGCGGTTCCAGGGTACTCCTGGCCGGACTATTTCAATAACGATTACGACCGTGAGCATGTGCGGACGAACCAGAAGCTACGGCACGATGCGCATGTTCCCACTTCCCAGATTGAGGTTGACTGGGGCGGGCTACAGGCTCGCATCGTGAAGAATGTCTTCTGGGCGTTTATGGAAAAGTCACCCCAAAGGGACGCAGTGTTCACAAAAGACGAATCTAAGCGCATTTTGGACTACGTGCGAACTGGAAATGTTCGAGATATTGTGTACGAAAGCTACACGTGGGGCCAATCTCCTTCTTATGACGATGCCTTCAAAGTGTTTGATAGAACCAACGGCACTCGGATGGACCCCGACGGGCATATCGTCATTACCCCTTATGAGGATGAGGATGCGCCTGAAAGAAGAAACGGAGGGCGAGTTGCAAACGAGCGCGCACGCTTGGCAAATGAACTCTACTCGCGAGCAGATGTCCAAGGCTACCAAGTAGACATCCGTAGTAGCTATGTCGTCGCAGTTGGCGGCACGGGCCGAGGGGACACGTGCACATACGAGGGGCAGGAAGTCCCCCATTTCCACGGGACAGCTGACGAACTGTTCAGTCTGAGGGACTGGTGGTACACCCACAATGGCTTCGACTTTAAGGAATACGCGGAGCTCATCAAAGCTGACCCTCGAACGTGGACAACGTACTGGATCCTTCATTCCCCGTTCCAGTACGAGTTCATTCATCGACACTCGACGGAAAGGCGTAGGCATCTCTGATTGATCGCACCTGCAAGAAGAGGAGGGATCTACTTTCGAGTAGACCCCTCCTCTCTGCTATGTGTGGAACCGAGCCACCGTGGTGGCGGTGCCGTCAGTCAGCAAGAAGGTGGTAGATGAGTGAGGGGCACGTGTAGGGCGTGGCTCCGAATCGCCCCTCGAGGTAGTTCTTGGTGATGTTGCTCCCTGACTGTAGGCCGGTGAAGTCGGAGAGCTGGTAGAGCGTGGTGGCCTGGGCGCTGTTCTTCTCTGTGAACCAGATGCGCTCACGGTTATGGATGGGGCCGCGGCCAATGTCCATGAGTGCGATGTCGTTGGTCGTGAAGATGAGCTGGGCTCCCGTCTGGTTGACGGTGAAGGCGGTGAACCAGTTGATGATGATGCGACCAAGCTCCGTGTGGAGGGAGGCAGTCAGGTCGTCTACGACAAGCACCTGCCCGCTGGTGAGTGCGTCAACGGCTGCGGCGGCGAGTGCTAGCCACATGATGCTCCCCGAAGACGCTGAGAGCGCCGTGTGGGGGACTGTGTGCTCCCCGTAACGGAACTCGAGGAGGTGGGGGAGAGCCTTCGCGAGCGTGACCTCCGCAGCCTCTCTGTCTGCGGGCGTGTGATGTGTGGAGCGTGCTGGCCGCTGGGGGGTGCGCAGCTCGATGCTCGTAGTGCCAAGGTCTGCGACCTGAGCGAGCGTGCTTAGGGCCGTCGTGTCGAGGCTGCGCGACAGAAGGTGCCTGGCGATATGCAGGTATGCGTCCTCCATCGAGGGAGCGCCGACACGGAAGACCTTGACCCCAGTCGTGAGCGCGTCGCGGACGGGTTTCACCTGCGGGTCGCCCATGAGGGACGCTCGAGTGAGAACCAGTTCGTTCACGTTGACATGGGGGAGACCTTTTAGGCCGGTCACAGCCCCGTGCATGTCGCGCGAGTAGATGGTGTTCCACCGCTTGCGGGCAACGCGCAGGCGCTCCCCTGCAACGCCGTCTGCGTTCCGAGACAGGCTGTACTCGTAGCGCATGTTATCGAGGATGAACTCGACGCTGTAGCAGGTGGGCTTCGATGCGTCGTAGGGCCTGTAGGGGAGCGCGTTCGCCCCCAGGGGCAGGAGGGTAGTGATCGCACTCTTCATGTGGTGGAAGGCTTCTAGGATGTTCGTTTTCCCAGAGCCGTTGGGGCCGTAGATGCCTGCGAGGCGGTGCAGGTAGTCGCCCCACTGGGTGCCTCCTGGCGGATTGAGGGTGCGTATTGCCGATAGGGCGAGGTTGAGGGTGGCCTCATCCCTGATCGACTTGTGATTGCTAATTGTGATGTTGAGCAGTTGCATACCCACAAAGTAACACACATAGGCGCATTTATGATATTTTTTATCACGAACGCGCCGAACAGTGCTCCAAACCGAGAAAGCGAGACCGCCATGAAGGAAGTCCAATACATCCCACTTGGGGATATTTGGCCACAAAACCTGTCCAAAGAAACGCAGCAGGCGATTCGACACACCGGGTATCTTGCAGACCTAAAGCCGGACCACCCAGCCTTCACACAGGATACGAATAGCTACACCATCTTCGCGCAGACGCGCCGCCGCACATGTCCAACCCCCGAGCTCCAGTACCACTGGGACAAAACCCGGCGCTTCCTGGAAGGAGTCCTCCGCATGAAGAGCGTGGACATCTTCCCCGTGGCCTACTGGGCATGGCAGACCTCCCTGTGGATAAAGGACGCGCAAGATGACTTCACGCGCCAAATGCACGAGCGCAGCGGCGTGCTCGTCGCCCCCGACGACGGGACCGTCGTCGGCTACACGATGTGTATGCCAGTCAACTCCACCTCCGGCACACAGTGGAGTGAATCCGTGCTCAGGCCCGACACATGCGAAGCCTACGGTCTCGACGCTGACAAGCCCATCCCGGTGGGGAACGGCTACTGGTTCGTACACCCCGCCATCATGTACGGCCAGCAGATCGCGCACGTCCGCTACGTCAACGTCGGTATGGGGGATGCCATCAACTCGTAACGAAGATGCGCCCAGACGAAGCAAACGAGATCCCTGTCGAAGCGACGAGCTTGCCCCTGTCGCTTCCTGCTCATGTGCGCGCCGTCGCCCTCGAGTATGCCTACGTGGGCGTGAGGCTCAGCAAGCATCTCAACCAATATGCAGGGTTTCCGCAACCTCAATCCCTGGATGTGGCAGACGTTGCGCTTGATCCGTCACATGCAGCGGAGCTCCTGCGCGCTGAATGGGGGCTTTCTGACAGGCCAGTCCACAGCATGATGCGCCTCCTCGAAACGGTGGGAGTGCGTGTCTTCTCTCTCGGACAGGGGCAAGCAGAGGTCAGCACGTTCTCCTTCATGTGGGAGGGGGTGCCTTACGTGTTCCTGCAAACAGGGTGGGATGCTGTAGCGCAGCGTTTTTCCCTCGCGAGCGAGCTAGGGCACCTCGCCATGCACGCCATCGACACTGAACCAGTTGGCACGCTGCGCAGGATTGAAGAGGCTAAGGACTTCGGGAGAGCGTTCCTCATGCCACCGTGCGCACTCTATGCCCACGGGAGCACCTGGACATCGCACGATGTCATCAACGCTTCCGTCATGTACGGAGCGCCTACAGGGGAACTGCTCTGCCACCTGTACGCTCTCGGTGTCATCAGCCTTCACCAAAAGACTGAGGTCGCCGCCGACATCAAAGGTGATCGCCCTAGCTGTCCTGTTGAAAGGTCGGAGCATCTACAGCGCATCAGACTCCACGCGCTACGCGAAGCTGCCAGCAAGACCGGCATCAACGTCGCAACAGCATCCGAGTACCTGCGCGACCTGACCATCCGATCCGTATAACCAACTGGCATGAGCCCCTAGCGGCACTCTGCCCCTATAGGCACAATCATCCAGAGAGGAACACCATGAGGACATTCTTCATCGTCCGAGGAGCGCCCGGTATCGGCAAGAGCACCTTCCTCAGCCTCTACCAGGCCCGCGGCCAAGTCGTCTCCCTCGACGGGATCCGCGACGTGTTCGCCATGCCCATCCCCGACTGGGACGGCGTTCCCGGAAGGTCCATCTGTGGGGACACTGAGGGGACGATCTCCCGCGTCCTCGAGTCCGCCCTGCGGTCACGCTTCGAGCAGGGTGGCGACGTGTTCTTCGACGCGACCAACCCGGAGCTGCAACAGTTCAAGCACCTCGCCGACATGTCCCGAGCCTACGGCTACCAGGTCGCTGTCATCGACATGCAAGGGAACGCCACCGACGACATGATCCTCGCGCAGAACGCGAAGCGCGCGGGCAGCGTCACCTACGTCCCCGAAGAAGACGTTCTCAGGATCTCAACGCGAGTCCGTGAGGGCACCCGCGAGTGCCGCCGGTACGCGGGACGTGGCATGTGGGTGTCCGCCCAGTGGGAAGAACGCGACTGTGGGCTGCACCTGGTCAACCTCGATGCCATGCGCGACTTCGTGCGCTCCACCATCGACGGGTACTACGTCAAGACGATCACCCCGAAAGTGGGGGAGCGCGTCGTCATTGTCGGGAGCGCCTACGGTGGCGCTCAAACCCTCAGCCAGGCACTCATGGAAGCATGGGACGCGACCAAGGACGCGCGCGCCGTGACGTGGGTATTTCTCGGGGCTACGCTCGCATCCAGCCCACACGTCGCCCAGGCGTGGAAGATCCTCAAGTACTTCGAGACCCAAGCCAAGCAACACGGCCACACCACCATCTTCCTTGAGGGGCTAGATGAGACCTTCCTGCGCGAAATCCTCACACGCGCCACCAGCCCCGACATCTTCCCCGAAGCTCGAGAAGTTATCGACGCAATCACCCAAACGGGAACACAGAAACGCGACCTCCTGCACCACCTGAACCACCTCACCTGCGCGCTCACCATCCACACGGACAGAGGCACCTACTACGTCACCACCGGCGGCACCGCAAACCAGGACCGCACCCTCACCGCCCTCGAGTGCACCAACGGCGCAAACGGCCGCACCAGCACCTACCGTAGGAAGATCAACTACGAGGACTACCCGGAACCCCTCAGTGAGGCAGCAGCCCGCTCCGACATCACGATCATCCACGGCCACAGGAACACACTCCACAACATGCCCCGACTCGTCGCCCTCGAAACCGCAACCGCGCCCGGTTACGTGATCCTCTGACCAGTCGCCAACACTCACAGACCACAACCGCTTTCACGACGAAAGGAACACCCCTCATGGGACAACGAGGCGTACACGCCACAATCACTCAAGACGAGCGCACCGGCCTCGTCACCGTCAACCACGTGACGGTCCAATGGAGCACGCACATCGCCCAAATCATCCAGTTCGCCCTACAGCACGCGGGCAAGGACGGCTACACCCAGGACGAGTTCCTGAAGCTCCTCAAGAAGACCGTCGCCGACATGGAGCACATCAGCGCCTTCAATTGCTCCGACGAGGATGATACGTACTACGACCGTCACGACCCCATGGAGGGCTACTGCTTCGTCGCCCACAACCATGAGGACGGGAAAGAATACCGCCTCGGCATTGACGACGGTGACGGCCTGCTTCTATCGAAGTGCAAGGAGTCGGAGCGCTTCTCAACCCCTCGCGCGTTCGCCAAACGCAAGGCGGCTGAAAAGTTCATCAAGGAACACGGCCTTGCTCAGGATGCGGTGTCGTACCTATGGGATCTGGACACCAACCAGTTCACATTCTTCACCGTCCAGGGTGCTCTCGAGGCCTACGACTTCGCAACCGGCGAGACCGTCACCTGCAAGGAGATCACCTACAGTCTCGACCAGCTGCGCCACCCAAAAGCATCCGTCAAATACAACGGCAGAATGTCGTCAAAGCAGATTATCCGCCTCTACGAAGGCGCACTCCCCACAGAACCTCCCGCTGAGGAGGAGAGCGAGTCCGACATCGCCCTACGCGCCTACAAGCGCCTCCCCCTCCAATGGCCAGGCGGCGACACTCCCACCCATGCCCGCATTGCCCTACTGAACCGCAGCGCAGCCCAATACGCCGCCGTCGTGTGCGCTAACGGCAAGGAGTTCCCCGTGAACCTCCTGACCGTCGATCAGACGCTCGACTGGCAACCCCCAGATCGGAGGCGGCGAGTGGGAGTTCTCCAAGATCAGCGCCAAGACCGGGCGCGTGGACCTGTCCCGCACCTACAAGGTCACCGGCAACCTGGAAGAAAACACCCTCGACGAGCTGTTCAACAAGGCCGTCCAGGGTGGAGCTCACAAGCCAGACGCATACTACGGGCGCAAACCCGCGTGGCTGGCAGACCTCATCCGCGACGTGAGCACTGGTCCGTGGACGCTCGGCGATGTTGAGTACTGGTCGAAGCGCTGCGACGTGCCCTTCGACTACGAGACGCAGATGCCCGACACCCCGGCGGGCCTACAAGAAGCGTTCGAGCAGAGCGCCCTCAAGTACGCCGACGCGATGGACACCAACCTCGTTGCGTTCCCGAAGGGCACCCCCGTCAAGAAGCGCCTCGACGCGATTCAGCGCCGCTGGCTCCTCGGCCTCGCTGGCCGTCCAGTCGTGCCCGACGAGATCGAACTGTCTCCCATCGCGGACGGAAAGCTCATTGAGGCATACCTGAAGCCCTGGGACCGCTCCCTCGTCATCCCCATGGGGGATGCGCTCGACAAGCTCGTCTACCGTGCCCTAGCGGCAGCAGTCTACGACTACGCGGACAACCGCAACGCTCCGCTGACGAACCTGCGTCTCACCGCAAAGGACAGCGAGGTCATCATGTGTGCTGCGTTCTCCCCCGCGTGGTCAGCAAGTAAGCGCCTCAACAACCGACAGGCCGTCATCAAGTTGAGCGACTGGATCGCGAAGCACTGACCCAAACGAGCCTCGGCCACGACACAAAAACCGTGGCCGAGGCTCACCACATCCCCAGCCAGGAAGGCCCCATAATGAACGAACAGTCAGCTCTCTACGCGACGATCAGCCGCGACGCTCGCACCGGACTCATCAGCGTTGACTACATGACCGTCAACGACGGCGAGTTCACATTCCTCGCACTTCAACACGCCCTCCAACGCGCAGACAAAGACGGCTACAGCCGCAGCGACTTCCTGAAAGTCCTCAAGAAAACCATTCACGACATGGGTACAGTCGAATCGTTCGCCCTGATCGACTCGAACGGCGACTACGGCTTCGACGGCAGCGCACCCCTCAAGGGCTACTCTGTCATCCCCTACTACACGGAAGAAGTAGGAGGCTCCGAGCCTAGCTACGTCGGCCTAAGCAACAGGAGTGTCGTTGAGCGCAGCTGCGAGGCGCGCGCGTTTGCTCGCCGTGAAGCAGCCGAGGCGTTCGTCAAGACCCACCCCAGCGTCCAGGAGGGCGTGTCCTTCCTGTGGGATCTGGACAGCGATCAGTTCACGTTCTTCGCTCATGAGGGATCCAGTCTCGAGGCCTACGACTTCGCAGACGACGAGATCAAGACGTGCCGGGAGGTCGCCTACAGCATCGACCAGGTGCGCCGAGCCGCAGGTGAAGTCATGTACGAGAGCGACGGAGAAGAGGACACCATCATTCCCCTGTACGACGGGCCCCTTGCTGAGGAAGACGACGAGCTCACGGACCATGAGCGCTGCGTCAAAGCGCACTCGCGACTCCCCATCCTCTTCCCCGACAACGCCAACCACGAGATCAAGCAAGTCACCATCGAACTCCACAACCGAGTGCCCTCCCAGTACTTCGCGCTCGCAACGTTCGACAACGAGTACGAAGGTAGGCGCTCATGCCCGACGAACCTCCTGCGTATCGACCCCAGGCTCCTCAACGCTGACATCTCCCATAACCCGTTCGTCTACACGTCACCGACATCAGAACAGGCCAGCTACCCCGCCTATGTCATCACAGGCTTCAAGGGCACCCTGTCCACATGGAGCGGTGACTGGCAGTTCTCCAAAGTCAGCACCACTACCGGGCGCGTAGACCTGAACCGCACCTACAAGACGACCGGCTCTCTCGACGAGAACACACTCGACGACCTGTTCAACCAGGCCCTCCAAAACGGCGCACAGGAACCCACCCCACTGGAACACCCCACCCCCGAATGGGCCGAAGAGTTCATCACGGCGATCAGCACGGACCCCTGGACCGTCGCAGACGTAGAACAGTGGTCCCACATCTGTAGAGTCGCAGGCGGTTACCCCTTCCCCGACCTTGAACTCGACAAGCAGCAGGCACAGAAGGCCTTCGAGGAGAGCGCATCCAAGTACGGGGCCGTCCTAGACACGAACATCGTCCCCTTCCCCAAGGAGAAGGAACTCGAGTCTCGCCTGCGATACATCCAGAAGCACTGGCCAACAACCGATGCCAGCGAAGAACAGCAGCAGATCCACCCGTCAGAGATCGAGATTGCCCGCATCTGCGACGGCACCCTCGTCGCCGCCTACGTCAAGCCCTGGAAGCGCACCATCGTCGTCCCCATGTGCGACGCTCTCGATAAGATCGTCTACCGAGCGATGAGCACCGTCGAAGCAGCTGGCCTCAACGCGCCGACAAGCTCGACGGTACTGCGCGTGACTTCCCCGAAGAACACAGAAAGCGTCATCTGCTCCGTATTCTCACCCGCATGGGCCCGCGCCCTCACCCCCGAAGGGGCTACAGCAAAGGCCCCCACCCTCGAGCAGTGGATGCAGTACTGCTGACCACTCGCGCCCCGGTTGCCTCACACTCATCGTAGGGTGGCCGGGGCGCTCGCGTAAGCGTCACCGCATCAACGAGAGCAATGCTCTCCCCATAAAGCCAACGCCCCACAACCACTGGGGAACCACGGAAGGAACAAGCAAATGGCATCCCTGCCCCCAATCAAGTGGCCCACAGGCCGCACCCCCTCCAAGGTTGAGATCTTCGCTCACCAACACAAGGGCGGTCGCGTCGCCCTCCACGTCGTTGAACTCGACACTCGCCTCATCTACCCGGCGTTCCTCCTGGAGGACATGACCGGCCACTGGAGCAGCACTGAGGGCTGGCGGTCCAACCCATTCCTGTGGGTCAAAGGCAACGAGGGCGACACGCGCATCCTCCACTTCAAGGGCAACCCCTCCACATGGGAGGGCGTGTGGCAGACGCAGAACAAGGTCCGCGACGTGAAAGCACTCCCCGCCTTCGCCAACACGTACAACGACGGTGTTGACCGCAAGAGCGACGAGCTCATCAACAGCTTCACCTACGAGCAAGCCAGCGAAGACCACGGGCCCCTCGAGGACACTAAGACCGCCGACACTCTCCGCATCCCCCAATCGTTCTACACGACGTGGAGCAAGACGCGCGCCGACTACCTCGCCGAGTACGACAAGTACGTCGGCATGACCCCCGAGCCCGGCGGCAACGTCACGGTCGCCCACAAGGAGTTCTGGACGAAACTCTGCCAGAAACAGAAGGGCGGCGAGGCTATCCTCCCGTACACGCCAGTCGCCTCTCTGTCTGACGAGCGATACCTCCTGCTCCGCGACACGCCACTCGCAGACAAGAACGATCTGGAAGGCCTTGTCCCCTTCAAGAAAGGCACCCCCGAGGAAAAGCGGGCAACGTACATTGCGAAGAAATGGGGAGTCGCGGACCCCCGCACAGGCAACCTCATTGGCTTCGACCAGATCCGCGTCGAAACCAGCTTCACCGGCAAGACCGCAACCGTCTACGTCGCCCCCTTCAACATGACGTTCCTCATGCCGAACATGCCGGCCCTCGACAAGGAGATCTACCGGAACCTCGGCAAGATCATCGAGCTCGTCAAGGCCTACGACCCAGCCCTCGACGTGACCTACCCGCAAGGCGCATACACGTCGCCGACGAGCTTCCCCCTCCAGCGCGTCACCAGCCCCCACTGGATTGTGCTCTCACGGAACTTCAACGCCCTGACTGCACCAGACCCCACCGCCCGCAGGTCACGGACAATGACCCTCAGCGAATGGGCGCGCACCAACTAACCCCCTAACGCGGAGGGGCAGGAACACTCACGCCCTGCCCCTCCGCTTCACCATCTCGAAAGGACCACGACAGGAACACCCGCCATGCTGACCAGCCCCTACCAGCAAACCAGCAACCAGCCCATCTCCGTGTACGGGCAACCCCTCGGAATGCCAGAGTTCGACGGTGAGGACTACGACAAGAAACAGAAGCGCGCCTACGCGGCGTTCAAGCGGTCCCGCCCTGCCAATTACCTCCCCGAGCTCGAAGCGTTGCGCCCTGAAAACTGGTACATTTCTCCGGCATTCAAGACTGATCGATTCGTTGTCACTGAGCCGTGGGATGAATCTCTCCCCGATGTTGTAAAACCTTTGAAAGACAGCGTCGCTTTCCGATACGACAAGCCCCTCGAGGTCACGACCTACGACGAGTACTACCAGAAAACAGGCACACAGCCCGTTACTTGCCCCTCTGGCAGTATCCCCATCGCCTCGGAAATCAACCTCCGGCTCTCGCCCGAGCAGGCGAACAACATGCCTGACGGCTTCAAGTACGCCCAACGCGCCCCGCAGTCAGACGAATACCCTAACGGCGCTTTCCTGTACTGTGTCCCAAAGGTATTCCTTGACAAGATCACGCCCTACACGCTGATGCTGTCCCGTAAGCCCCTCGCGCGAACCGTCGAACGGTACACGTTTCCCCTGTGCGCCTACAACACGTCCCTGTGTCTGTCCGTTGTCCGCGAGTCACCATTTACGACCCGCTATCGCGACACCGCACCTATCGCGCTGTGGGCTCAATACAGCAGTAATTTCGACAGGGCTATCACTGAGATAGTCGATATATGGGCAAGCCGAGGCTGGGTGCCCATGCGAGGCCAATACGCGCTTAGCACCGGCGAAGACCTCGCCTACAAACACGACCTCTACGAAGACAAACTCCCAGCCCCACCAATCAACTAACAGCAAAGGACCAAAACTGTGGCCACGCAACACAGATCCCACGCGACAATCTCCGGCGAAGACCTCTACCGTCGCATCATCGAAACAGCCCGAAGCGGGAAACGCCTCCCCGCAGGGGCACTCCTCGATGCAGACAACTACAGCGATTTCATCCGCGCCGTGACTAACGCCAACAACATGGACGGCAACACGGCGGCAGTAGTGCGCCGCTACCTAGGGCTGGCGCACTCTGTCCAGCTCGACCCCGTTCAGGAATACGACCGCTTCTACCACCGACTCTTCAACATCCCCACCCGCCCACAACCATTCAAAAACCCCGTCGAGACCGACGCGCAGATCCTCAGCGGCCCACACGGCCCCTACCTCTACCGGCAGCTCATCCGCCACTCGAACGAGAAAACAGCCGCCAACTTCCTACGAGACCTGTGCGCCAAGTACCCGAAGACGATGGAAGGCTCACTCCTCTACGTCCAGGCTTACGGCGGTATGCCGAACAACTGGTCCACACTGGCCCTCAAGGCCGGCGGGACCAAAGTGCGCGAGTGGGCTCAGGCCCTCATCCAGGACACCACCGCAACACGCGACGAGATCATTTGGACTATGCAGAAGCTCAAGGACGGCTTGTTCGACCCCAGCGTCACCGACGAAGACAGGGCGACGCTCGCAGGCGCAATCGCTGGCGCAGTCGTGAGAAAAGACGGCCCCGCCCACGTCTACAGCTGCCTACACCACTGCGGCCTGCTCGACCTCTGCCTCCACCACTTCGGACACCTGCTACCCCACTGCTGGGTCCAATCTCCCATCAGCGTTGCAATGAACCAGGCCCACTCCTACGAGTGGGGAGTCTGGGCAGGGTTCGCTCCCGTCGCCAGCCTCTACCTCGCAGAAGACGAAACCGCCGAGCCCAGCATCAACAGAGGCGAATACGCGCACACGTTCTTCACCGCATACAACGCTGCCCTCGCCGCCGCACGTTCAACCCCCCTCATCAAAAAACGATGGAACTACCTAGCGATAAACAAAGCCCCAGAACACCTCATCGACATGTGGCTCAAATGCGTCACCGGACGCATCGATGAGTGCTACGACTACTTCGACGAGCACTACTGCATCGGCGAACCGGACGGCCTCTGGGATGAAAGCATCGAGCCCGCATGGGATGTGCACTACGCCCTCATGTACCTCGTATGCAGCCATGTCGTCCCACCCGGCCTCTACAAACGCCTCAAGCATAACGACGCAGTAATGGCACTCCTGTTCCGCTACGAGGCGGTCTCCGTCGCAGGGCTGAACACCAAAGATCGTTCCCGTCGAACAACCGTGGACGAGATGATGGAAGCCGAAGGCCTCAGTGAGGCAACCAAGCGCCTCTACGTCGAAGAGCTTGAATACATCAACAGCGAAGCTCGACGCACGCGCCCCCAGAAGTAACCCCCAGGTGAGGCCCTGCCAGTTCACGCCGGCGGGGCCTTACTCATCTCGAAAGGACAACCTATGACCAGCCAGAACTGGACCCTCACTCCCAGCGGCTACTGCTACCCTGACGACGCTCCCGCAGAAGGGTTCCAGCTCCCCCTCAAAAGCGCACCACCTTCGCCTGTGCCTGTTCGTGTCGTGAGCTTCCTGAGCGCCCTCACTCAACAGGAGGTGAGCGTCTGGGACTCCCAAACCCCCGACACTGCGCAGCTCGTGTCGAAGCTCGACGAAACACGCATCTCCCAAGCGTTCCTGACCGCTGTCGCCAACACAGGACAGTGGGGGTGGCTGCACGTCCCCGTCGATCACGAGTCAGGGCGGGTTGGCTTCAATACGATCTGGGTTCTTCCCGTGGGTGGGGGACAGGCTTGAGGGGTGTTGCAGGTGTCCTACAAGGAACAGCAGATGTGCGTGGCCGCGGCTTCTACCTGGTCGATGAGGTGAGTGGGCGAACCGTGCAGGTGTGGGTGCGCGAGCAGGCGGTGCCGCTGATGCGTCGGATGCTCGGCGTGAGAGTGCTGGTTGTGGGGAGCATGGATGATACGAGGAGGGCGGTGTTCGCTGAGGATGTGCGTCCGTGTCCGATCTTCACACCATCCAATATGTGACCCATCTAACCAACATTGTGGATATTAGGGCTTGCACATCCAAAGTGGACGACATATGCTATAAACCATCCCGAACAGGGATACTACTTCACTCAACAATCCAGAAGGAGCAATCACAATGAATACCAAGAAGATCATCGCGGCACTTGTCGCATTCACCGCCGCTGCCACCCTCGGCGCGTGCACCAACCCCGGCAAGGAGATCGCCCCCTCCAAGGACAAGACTCCCGCCCCCAATGCGCAGCCGACTAACCCGGCCCCCGCGCCGACCACCCCCGCGCCTGCGCCCACAACTCCGGCCCCCAGCACTCCGGCCCCCAGCAACCCCACTTCTCCGCGAGTGCCCATCTCTCCCGCGCCGACCACCCCGCAGCTCGGTCAGGGCAGCGGCTTCTATGGCTACACCAGCACCGCCTCGCAGCCCACTTTCTCGAATGGTGGCTACGACTACGCCACCCCGGCGGACAACACCGTGTCTGCCGACACGAGCCATGCCGCCGCTCAGGCGCGCTTCGCCGCCGCCCAGGCCGCACTCCTGGACGCGAACAACGCCCTGACCGACGCGCAGAACAAGCTCTCCACAGCTCAGAACGCGGAAACCGCCGCCCAGGATGCGCTCGCGGACGCGAAGGCCAAGGAGTCCGACGCGAAGGCTGCGCTCGACGCTGCCATGCAGGCTAACCCCGCTGGGTCCGTGGCCTACATGAAGGCCAAGAACGACCTCAACGACGCGAAGGCTGCGACCGCCACCGCTCAGAAGAACCTCGACCAGGCGAACGCCGAGCTGGCTAACGCTCGCACCCAGGCCGACAAGGCCAAGAGCGAAGCCGACACAGCTCACTCCGAGCTCGACAAGGCGAACACCGCCCTCAAGGATGCACAGGACCGCCTCGCCGCCGTCATGGCCGACCAGGCCACTCGAGCGCACGCCGTCGTCGATGCTGAATCTGCACTGGACTCCGCGAAGGACGTGAACGCCAACGCGCAGGCCAAGAAGGATGAGGCGAAGGCCGCTCTCGAAGCGTCTACCGCCTCCCTGAACGAGGCTCAGACAAACCTCGACGCAGCCAAGCGCGCCGCCGAAGCCGGTGGCATCAACTGGGACGGCCTGACCGTCTCTCAGAAGCAGGATCTCGTTCGCGCGTTCCTGCTCCAGATGATGAACGACTACCGCGCCCAGTACCGTCTGCCCGCGGCCCCCATCGGCGTTGACGTGCAGGCATTCGCCCAGGCGCACGCCGACACCAACCCCGGCTTCATGGTCGGCCCCAACATGGCCGACTGGGATAAGGCAAGCGCCGACGGTCTCACCAACCGCCCCTACGGCTCCCTGTCCACCGGCACTGGCTGGGAAGGCCATAACCCCCTCGAGGCCGCTCAGGCAGCATTCGAGAAGTTCCGTAACAACCGCTACGGCGATGCGACCATGCTCAATGAGCGCATCAACGCCTTCGGTATCGGCGTGAGCGAGGACGGCCACATCGCCGTCGTCGGCTTCGTCGCCGATGAGAACACCAAGGGAGCCTACACCTACGCGCCGACCGGCGTTGACGTGTGGGGCGGCAAGGAGATCCCGCAGGCCACGAACCCGACCTACTCCCCTTCCCACTCCTACCCCGGCTACGAGGGTGACGTGGAGACGAAGGAAGCACCCAAGGTCACCAAGGCCGACGGAGCTAACCTCGCGAAGCTTGAGCGCACCCTGAACGACGCTCAGGCCACCGTCACCCGCGACAAGGAGACGGCGGAGAAGGCCACTGCCGCCGCCGACAAGGCGCAGGCTGACCTCGAGGCCGCTCAGGCCACGCGCGACCAGGCCGTCGCAGACCGAGACAACGCTGACCCCGCCGCCGCACGTCAGGCCGTGACCGAAGCGTCCGACGCTCAGGCCAAGGCGCAGGACAAGGCCACCAAGGCTGATGAGTTCGCCCGCGAACAGGCCGAGCAGGTCGCCCCCGCCCAGAAGGATGTCGAGCAGGCTACCCAGGCCGCAGCCGAAGCCGTCAAGGTTCAGGAAGCCGCTCAGGAAGCCTACGACACTGCCGCCAGCGACGCTGCGGACATCGTAGCCGCCGACAAGGCGCTCACCGATGCCCACAAGGGCACTGAGGACGCGCTCGCGGGCGTGGCTGATGCGGTTGCCAACCGTGTCGAGGCTGAGGATGCTGTCACCTCCGCTCAGGAGAACGTGGCCTCTGCTCAGGCCGACGTGGACGCAGCCGTGTCCGAGCTCGGCAACTGACGGGAAGGTTTGAGAAATGTCCCCTGCCTGGCGTGCTGCTTCTGGGTTCGAGTGAAGTAGTGCCTGAGTGCGCCGGGTAGGGGAGTGCCCCCAGGTTTCGTGTGGAGCCTGGGGGTTTTCTCCACCCCAAATGCCCTGTGATCTACTTAACCGAAACGCGGGTTCTTAACGGTTGCGCACCATGTCCCGCACTGCTAGATTAATTCATGTCAGGAGGCCACTTCTCCGACTCCTGATAAGTGTGAATAGGAACAGCCGCCCGAGGGGAACGACGACCTCGAGACAGTAAACCTCGGGCGGTGATGCTGCTCTAGCTCAACGGCAGAGCATCCGCCTTGTAAGCGGACGGTTGAGGGTTCGAATCCCTCGGGCAGCTCCACCGCCACAAACCAGTGGCGATGAAACTGAATACGGGGTGTAGCGCAGCTTGGTAGCGCATCTGCTTTGGGAGCAGAGGGTCGCAGGTTCAAATCCTGTCACCCCGACGACATGCTCAGCATGTAAAAGCCTGGATGCTATCAAACCGGGGAGGCCTACTTGGTTTGATACACACGGTCTGGGTGGGGCTGGAAAGCTACCAGCCCTCGGCACCTAGCTCAAGAAGGCAGAGCACCTTCCGAAGCCCCGTCCCGCAAAGGTTCAGCCTTGCGACGGCGGAGGAGTAAAGGCGTGAAGGAGATGCTGGTTCGAGTCCGGCAGTGCCGCCCCACAAGGATCTCTAGCTTAATTGGGGTTGTAAAGCGGTGTTCTAGGCCCGCAGCGCGACTCCCTGGGTAAAGCGCCTGCCCGAAGGACGGCAGGAGATGACAGTTCGATCCTGTCGAGACCCACAGCGCTGGTTCTGGTGGACCGGAGTAGTAGGTGCGGGTTCGACTCCCGCCACGCGCCCCGCAAGGGCGGTGTAGCTTATCGGAAGAGCGGCGAAACGAGAGGGGTTCGATTCCCCGGCGTGAGAGAACAGAATACTAGTCAGTTCTCGGATTGGGGGTAGCTCCCCCTTTCTGGACCGTTAGCTCAACGGTAGAGCGGCTGCTGGATCGTTTGATTGTTCCTACGACCAAATATTGAGTGGCCGATGCAGGTTCGATTCCTGCACGGTCCACAATGCGTAGCTCTAATTGGAAGAGCGCCAGGCCGTAAAACCTGGAGGTTACGGGTTCGAGTCCCGTCGCAGAGCGCGACTTGTTCGCGTGCGAAGGCAGCGAAAGCTAACCGTTGGGGGTTGATCTCCCCAAGGGATAGTCGGACCTGTTTTCGTCAGGGGTATAGTTCAGCCGCGATCTGTTCGATGCGCACGAACGGAACGTGTGGGTGCAACTCCCACTGCCCCGCCTGGGCCGTTAGCGACAATTGGTAGAGCGCCTGCCTTGCAAGCAGGAGGTTGCGGGTTCGAGTCCCGTATGGTCCACGGCTGTTCTCGTAAGAGATGCAGCTACCTAGCTGCCAGGTGTCCTCCGGGACTACCTGGCCTTACAGATCGTTAGCTCAGTTGGCTAGAGCGTCTGGTTTACACCCAGAAGGTCATCGGTTCGAGCCCGGTACGATCTACTGGTGGAGTTGCTTCGGAGCTCTGCCAGTTGCCCCCATGTTTCGTAGGGGCAAGCGAGAATCAATCGCACTGTCAACCCGCCTTGCGGGGCGGGTTGGCGTGAAGCGCATTTGGCGGAATTGGCAGACGCGCTGGATTTAGGTTCCAGTGCCTTCGGGCGTGTGGGTTCGACTCCCACAATGCGCACGCTCCTCAGTGAGGAGTCTCCTATCCCAGGCGGCGTGAGGTCGCCTGGACAGTAAGGGGCTCTGCTCCTCCAATGGCTTTGCTGCATAGGCTTTGGTGGAGTTAACAGGTGACAAGCACCCACCTTAAGGGCACCACCTCACAACGGCGAAGGCCTCCGACTCTCTTTTCTTCTTTCTCAGGTCGGAGGCCTTCCGTCATGCCTGGAGGTGTTTTCCTGCAACCAAACGCCAGTGACGCAGTGTTGTGCTCTCTAAGATGGGAGAGCAATCTCCCATGCTTTCGCAGAAAGGAACACCTCATCAATGAATCGCTCTCGTACCGTCGGGGTGGGGCTGGTTGCAGCCTTATCTCTGGCGTTATTCCCTGCCACTTCGTTCGCAGCCCCGTCACAGTCGGACTCCTCGTCTGGGGATGCGTCGATCACGGCTCCCACCAATCCTTCCGTGTCTGAGGAGGATCGAGAAGCGGCTGACGCTCAACAGGCCGAGCTGGACGCTCGAGCGGCCCGCCCCGCCCCGCAACTGCCCCCAGCACCCACGCCGTCAGCGCCTTCGACGCAGACCCCGCCCCTCGTCACCACACAACCGGACGGGAGCGTCGGCAACGACAAGGTGCACATCCTGTCCCTCTCGGGCGCTGACTGCATCGTCGTTGAGTCGAACGGTCACTTCGGGATCGTGGACGCAGGCGACGACAACGACTACCCAGACGGGTCAGATCCCCGCTACCCATGGCGAGCGAACATCGCGACATGGGGACAGGAAGACCAGGTGCGCCCCTACCTCGACAGTCTGGGCGTGAACTCCTCCAACCTCGACTTCTTCATCGGCACTCACCCGCACTCCGACCATATCGGCTGGGCTGACACTCTGATCCACAGGTACCGGCCCAAGCACATCTACACGCCCGTCTACGACGACTCGTACTCGGTCGGTGACGATGTGAACCCGCTGTGGGACAACCAGAAGATCTACGACGATCTCGTGGCCGCAGCTTCGTGGGCTCAGGGCACGTATGGGGCGACGTTCGACCAGCACGTCAAGCCCGGACAAGGTGACCTCATCCAGATGGGTGACATGCTCGTCCAGATCATCCCCCTGTCTCCCGGCGAGGAGTACGCGCACCCCGGTAAGCTCGCGAACACGAACCTCATCAGCTACACGGCGAAGATCACCGCCCACGGGCGCAGCGCCTACCTGTCTGCCGACCTCGAGAGCGGCGAAGGCAAAGAAGACTACGTAGCGGGAGTAGTCGGTCACGTGGACTGGCTGAAAGCCGGTCACCACGGCCT
>QWCI01000014.1_pt1 | contig 128665 bp, 153 predicted proteins | sample 1972541 | NCBI WGS metagenome assembly QWCI01 (sample SAMN09866712, study PRJNA288562) | Human oral metagenome isolate term3_saliva, whole genome shotgun sequencing... | isolation source: mouth | host: Homo sapiens | place: USA: California | reverse complement strand
GAGAACGCTGCCTGGAATAAAATATGGGAGGGGGAGGAGGAAGGGGAGGAAGGAAAATTTTGGACTGGCCCGAAGGGGTGTTCCCCCGTAGGGCCAATGGTCGGGAATTTTGGATTCGGGAAGTTCCCCTTTGAGAAAGGATTGAGAAGAATTACCATTGAGAACCGATTATGAAGATTTCCTTATGGATGCCATGGACTGGGTTCACTGTCGTTCACCCAGCATCGCCACCCAGAATGGGATTCTGTGCGGCGATGATCTTACCATAAAAGTTCAAAGAAGAGTTCCCTTGAAGTTGCCCACCAAAGACACCCAAGAAGACCACTTCAGACGATTCAATGTCAACCCGAAGGAAACCAGACGTAGCCTCTTCCAAAACTCAAAATTTGACCCCTTGTTTTATAGGTACTTTGGAAGCACTTTTGCGACTTTTTGCACGTGGTCAATGTCCCCCACTAGGGAGGGGTGGTCAAAATCACTTTTGTTCTAAAACCCCTTGAAAACCAGTGTCAAATTTTGTGGTCTGAAACTGCCTAAGATTCGGGCAAAGGCGGGGCTTGACGGCGTACCTGATGTGGTGTATCATCTGGCCATTCGAGTTACTGGGAGTTCGTCATGAACCCAAACGTCTGTTTTGCCTTCGCTAGGATGCAACCGCCAACCATTGGCCATGAACATCTCATCCAACGTCTTGTGGCACTTGCCAAAGAGAATGATTCTCAACCAGTGGTGTTCTTGTCCCGCAAGGAAGACACTAAAGAGAATCCAGTGCCGTTCGTGGTCCGCCATCAGATTCTTACTGTTGCTTACCCAGACGTTCTCTTTCCTGACCTACCAGCGGTCAGAAGCCCCATTGATGCCTTCAGATGGCTTGCTGGCGAATCAGTCGAACGGGTTTGGTGGCTTTGTGGTGGCGATCGGGTTGAGAAGTATAAGCCAACCGCGGAACGTAACAAGACGCGCTTCAAGACGGTTGAAGTGGTTTCAGTCGGTTCAAGGGAAGGTGATGGTGCTGTCGTGGCTTCTGGGACGCGCCAACGGGAATATGCTCACCATGGTGAATACGAAGCGTTCTTGGAAAACTGCCCAAACGCGTTTACCCCCGAGCAAAATTTTCGGTTATATACAATCATCAGCGACTTTTATCAAGGTGATTGTAATGGCATTACCAGATATCCGAAAATTTCCGCCCCCATGGGCGCCTGACGCAGTTCCTTCAGATCGTGGTTGGTGCGACCGCAAAACTGGCGAACTGCTGGTTTCCATCCGTGGCGGCTGTAACATCGATGAAACTATTTCGCAGGAAGTCATCATGGAAACTCTGCAGCCGCTGGCTGTGCTATCCGATGGTGCCATCCCAGAAGAAGTGATTGACGAAACTGAAACCGAAGAAGTCAACCTAACCGAGGAAGTGGAAAAGCCGAAGAAGCGTTCCCGTAAAGCAAAATGACCGAAGACCGCATTGATATCATTAACGACAAACTGACCGAATGTGATAAAGGCGGTCTTGAAGAACTGTCCGACCTGATTCCACAGATTGAACGTGCTGTTGAAGTACTTCGTGAGGAGGGCTATGACCTGAACGAAGACGAACTTGAAAGCACGGTTGAGAATCTGGACGCGCCTGCCTTTGAAGACGAAGGCGAACGGATTCTTCTGCCAGTTTACAAGGGCGGTGCTGTTAGTGAGTATAATCTAGCAGTCACCTACTTCCGTGATGGGGCATACGACATTGCCTTTGAACTACAGTATTCTTGGGAAGACGAACTGGAAGACGATGAAGACTTCCTGTTTGGCGTTGAGCTGGACGATTACGACGAACTATGACCCGCAACCAGATCAAGGCAGAGGCCAGACGTTCGTATCACGTCCCGTTCTTCCTTGAATCTGAATTTGAGGCAGACGTTGGGCACATACTCACTTTGATACGGATGTTGAACGATTGGCGGCGGTGTCTGAAGCCGAATCAGGCCCTTAACGATTTCATTAGTTCCGCTAACTGCTTCGGACTATCATTCTTGGAACGAATGCTCATCGAGAACGTTTCTTGTCCAGATGTGCGAGATACGTTCATCGCCAAGACCTGTGCGGTTGTTGGCTTATGGACCGAACGGGTTGTTTGCCACGATGAGTTCGGGGCTGCTTACAACCCAACTTACGGAGAGACCAAATGAATGAAGATACGCCCGTGAACGTGACTGGCGGTGTTGAACAAACCGAACCACCACTGGGTGCTGAACCAGCACGACGGAAACCGAAGAGTTTCAAAGAGTTTGCAGCAGAGCAGCCCGCGAAAGTCGAAGAAGACACAGCGAAGGAATAAACGACGAAGGCCCCAAGGATTGCTCCAAGGGGCCTTTGATTTATGCGGCAGACGGTTTGAACGTCATGCCAGTGAATTTGAAAGTGGCGGTGCAGGTGACTGGCGTTGTATCCTGATCGGTTACGTTCATCTGCAGACCAGAAAGGGACGTTGGGAAGGCGTCGTGCAAGATGAAGGACGCTTTGGGGTTCTTGTGGTTAGTGAGAATCGTTACTACAATGTCGGACACTTCGTTCCTCGTTCCTCGGGAAAGCGTCAGCAGTTCTTGATTCCCATGGTCGCCGTTGATCAGCTTCTGATAGTCAGTCCAGCAGGTCGGGAACCCAAGCCCCTTGATCCACGTGTGAAGTGCCCCATAGTTGAACAGCATTTCGTCCACCATGAAGGTCATGCTGAAGTCGCCATAGGTCAGCTTGTCGCCAGCGTTCGCAATGTCCAAGAACGGGTTTGCTTGCGTCACCGAACCTAGGCTGATGTCGGGAAGGGTCGCCTCTTGCACGTGGTAGCGGATTGTCGGGGCCTTGACGATATCAACAATGAAGCTATTGATGTTCAAAACGTCGTAGTGATGGCGCGGGGTTGGCATGTTGTATCCTTTGAGAATCGTTCTCGACTATTTACCCAGACATATGGTAGACTATGACCTTTCCGAAGAAGTTGGATAACTTCTTGGGTCTTGCGGACGGGCAAGTCTTGTGGTAGACTGTCCGTGTCTGGTTGAAGGAAGCAGTTGGCGTAATCGGAACACAACACGGAGAAATGCAAATGGCGGAAAATGTGAATGAAAGCGGCAGGATCGCGGATCGACTGGTACCAGTCAAGAAATGGCCGCAGATTCGTAAATTCATGGACGATCAGATGAAGATTTTCTGGTTGCCGACTGAAGTTAAAGTTGAGAAAGATATTCAGGATGTACTTGTGAACTTCACCGAGGCCGAGCGGCACGGTGTTATCACAGTTCTAAAACTGTTCACCATTTATGAAGCGTTTGCTGGCGAATGCTATTGGGGTGGTCGATTTAAGACATTCTTTGAGGATTATGAATTCCAGCAGATGGCTTCCGCGTTTTCATTCTTTGAAAACTGCGTGCACCACCCGCTATACGACAAAATCAACACACTCTTGCACATCGATAACGAAGAATTCTATTTGTCGTATCTGGACAATCCGACCCTGACGGACCGTATCAAACATATTGATGCCATCATCGAAGACCCCGACCCCGCCGTGTCGCTGGCTGGCTTTGCCTTCGTTGAAGGCGTCGTGCTGTACAGTAGCTTCGCGTTCCTGATGCACTTCCAAGCCGAAGGTAAGAACAAACTTCTGAACCTGAATCGTGGCATTGCCTTCAGTGTCCGTGACGAAAACATGCACTGCCTTGCTTCGGCGTACTGCTATCGTCTGAAGACACAGAACGCCAGCCAAGACGAGAAAGATTCTCATGAACAGATTATCCGTGACATGGCCGCCAAGGTGCTTGAGCACGAAACCGAAATCGTCCGTATGGTGTTTGAGAAAGGGCCGATAGAAGGTATCACACAAGAAACGTTCATCGAGTTCATCAAATCCCGTATCAATGAAGTCATGAAGCTGCTGGGCTTCAAGGAAATCTACAAGATCGGGAAGAATCCAATCGCAGACTGGTTCTATAAGATGATTAACAACTATGCATTTGGTGACATTTTCGCTGGGGCACTGTCAGAGTATCACCGCGACTGGGACGAAACTGCTTTTGTCTGGAAATCCGCGGATGAACTGAACGAAGAATGGGACGTTTGAGTAAACACTAACCATAGTGGGGTATAAATATTATCCCACTATGGATGTTTTGGAGGCATTATGATAGAAGCGGTTGATTTGTTTTGTGGTTCTGGTGGTCTGACGTGCGGCTTGCGTCAGTCTGGCGTGAATGTGCTTGCTGGGGTCGGTTTCGAGAAAGAATGTCAATACCCCTATGAGCGGAACAATGGCGCCAAGTTCCTGAACTGGGATATTGCAAAAACGGAAGCGGCTGATGTTGCCGCACTATATTCCAAAGGTACCATTCGGGTTCTGGCTGGTTGTGCACCGTGCCAACCGTTTTCAAAGTACAGCAATGGTGTTGATACTTCACTTTCCGAGAAATGGTGGCTGCTGTATTCTTTCCAACGGATCATTGACGGTGTGTTGCCTGAAATCGTCGTAATGGAGAACGTTACCGATGTGGTTCGTCACAAGGTTTATCACGATTTTGTTTCCCACCTGAAAAATCTTGGGTATCATGTAAGTGAGAACAACGTTTCTTGTGTTGATTATGGCATCCCGCAGAAGCGTAAACGACAGATAGTTTTGTGCTCTCAGCTCGACCCAATCGATCTGCTTCCAAAGACGCATGAAACCGCAGTTACGGTGCGCGAAGCAATTGGCCATCTGCCACACATCGAATCTGGTGATGTTGATCCTACGGACCCGCTTCATCGTGCGGCCAAGCTGTCTGAAGTGAACCTGAAACGAATCAGGGCTTCCGTTGCTGGTGGCACATGGCGTGACTGGCCAGAAGAGTTGCGGATTGGCGCACACAAAAAGGCTTCTGGTGCAACATACGCTTCAGTCTATGGTCGGATGGAATGGGACAAACCAGCACCGACGATGACCACGCAGTGCTACGGATTTGGAAATGGGCGTTTCGGACACCCAGAACAGGATCGGGCAATTTCTCTGCGCGAAGCGGCAATCTTCCAGACATACCCAGAAGATTATGTTTTCTTTGATGAAAACAACCCACTGTCGTTTGCGTCCGTGGGTCGGATGATAGGAAATTCTGTTCCCGTTCGTCTTGGTGAAGTGATTGGGGAAAGTATTCAAAAACATGTAAAGGCAATAGTGTGATATGAGCGAAAGTATCTACGACAAATTAAGCAAAGAACGGAAGCGGCTTCAGAAAGAAGGTCTGGTGCCAGAGTGGTTCACCACTGGTGGATATTCCATGTTCACCCAGAAGTATGAATATGATACCAATGGCAGATCGGTCCGTGGACAGTTCGAACGCATTGCCCGTGCCGCCGCTGCGCACCTGAAAGGCACGAAGTTTGAAGCAGAGGCCGAAGGTAAGTTCTTCGATCTGATGTGGAATAACTGGCTGTCGCTCTCCACCCCCGTAATGTCAAACATGGGAACAGACCGCGCCCTGCCAGTTTCGTGCTCTGGTGGTGTCGTGGATGATTCAATCAACGGATTCTACAAGAATCGTTATGAAACAGCTATTCTCACCAAACATGGTTTTGGTACCAGTGCGTATCTCGGAGGCATCCGCCCGCGCGGCACCCCATACGGTAAGGATAGGAAGGGCACCGCTTCTGGTATCTGGCCAGTATTCAAAGGCCACGCGCAAGACATGATTGATGTAGCACAAGGTTCAACGCGTCGTGGGGCTTGGGCTGGTTATCTGGAAATCGATCATAAAGATTTCGACGAAGTGTATGACCACATTTACAATGACCCAGACGGCATGAACGTTGGCTGGATTATTACGGATGCCTTCCTTAAGCGTCTTCAGTCTGGCGATACGGATGCGATCCGTCGCTACCAGCGTTGCCTGAAAATGAAAATGGTGGTCGGTCGCGGCTATTTCTGGTTCGTTGATAGGGTTAATCGGAAACTCCCAGAACCATATAAGCGCGCTGGGATGAAGAACTACGCTTCCAATCTATGTGTCACCCCAGAAACCAAAATCCTCACACGGGCTGGTTATGTGGAGATTCAAAGTGTCGCTGGCCAAACGGTTGATGTGTGGAATGGTGAAGATTGGTCGGCCGTTGAAGTGGTCAAAACTGGCGAAAACCAGAAGATTATTCGCGTTGTAACAAACTCTGGTGGCGATCTGGAATGCACGGAATATCACAAATTCTACGTGCAGAACGATTATTGGAAACCAGCTCTTGAAGTGCGTGCTTGTGATTTGAAAGTTGGCGATAAGCTGATCAAATTTGATCTTCCAGTGATTGAAGGTGGTGAAGAGTTTGAAAATGCATACGCAAGCGGATTCTTTAGTGCCGACGGATGCGAATTTGAAGGTAAACAGATTGTCTATCTGTATGGCGAAAAGGACAAGCTGCGCGATTATATTACCACAGTCAACAAATGGCGTTATGAGGCGAATAACGGAAGAACCATTGGTTATGCTAATGGGCTTTCTCCGAAGTTCACAGTCCCGACAGTTAAACACACCATCAAAAGCCGCCTTGAATGGCTTGCTGGGTATGCTGATGGGGATGGAACCATTGCACGGAATGGGGATAACGAAAGCCTTCAGATTTGCAGCACGAACCACGAGTTTCTGAAGTCGGTTCGTCTTATGCTTCAGACGCTGGGTGTTAACTCGAAGGTGTGTGCTGGTCGAGAAGGTGGGGTTTACGCGATGCCAGATGGCCGTGGTGGTCTTGCTGACTATAGTTGCAAACCGACCTGGCGCCTGCTCATTTCATCATCCTCCCTTCACATTCTGAAACATCTCGGTTTCAAGACAAACCGTCTGGTCTTTGATGGCAAGAAACCCCAACGGAACGCAGAACACTTCATCACAGTGACGGAAGTCTCCGATGATGGTCGCTGGTCCGACACGTATTGCTTCAGCGAACCAAAGCGACATATGGGCATGTTCAATGGCATCTTGACTGGTCAGTGCAGTGAAATAGCACTGCCAGCCGACAATGAGCACCAGTTTACGTGTGTTCTGTCATCCATGCTGGTTCATCGTTTCGATGAATGGAAGGGCACGGATGCGGTCTACTGGGCGACGATCTTCCTTGACTGTGTGGCTGAAGAGTTTATCCAGCGCGCCAAGGACATTGAAGGGCTAGAGAAAACGGTCCGCTTCACGCAGAAGGCCCGTGCTCTGGGTCTTGGTCAGGCGGGGTTTCACACTTACCTTCAAGACCATATGATTCCATTTGAATCACTTGAAGCGCGTATGGCGTCCCAACAGATCGCTAAGCATATCTGGGAAGAATCGCTTCGCGCTAGCCAAGATATGGCAAAGGAACTGGGTGAACCAGAATGGTGTCGTGGGTTTGGTGTTAGGAACGCCTCCCGCATCGCCATCGCCCCGACTAAGAGCAGCGCTATCATGTTCGGTGGCGTTTCTGAAGGCATCAACCCCGACCCAGCCATGGTCTTTACACAGAAGTCGGCGGGCGGCAGCATTGATCGGATCGTCCCAAGCCTTCTGAAAATCATGAAGGAACGCGGTGTCTACAACAAGAAGACGATCAAGACTATTACAGAACGTTTCGGAAGTGTGCAGCACGTTGACTGGCTTTCGGATGATGAAAAGGCAGTGTTCAAGACGGCGTTTGAAATCAATCAGAAGACTGCGGTCGCTCTGGCTTCGGCCCGTGGTCGCTACATCGACCAGTGGCAATCGCTGAACCTGTTCTTTGCCGCCGAAGAGCGGCCAGAATGGATTTCGGAAGTGCACCAACAAGCTTTTGAAGACCCGAACATCCTTGGACTGTACTACATCTACACACAAGCGGGCATCGGTGCTGCCAAGGAAACTGAATGTGTCGCCTGTCAGTGAGGGTGACTTGACAAACGGCAGATAAGTGGTAGAATGACGGGGTTGGCTGGTAGTCAGTCAGCCCCGTTTACTTTTGGAGAGACGATATGAAGAAGGTTCTGAAGTTCTGGATGGCTGGATGCGGCCCGTGTGTGGCACTGGGTAAACTGATGGAAAAATCGACCGATCCACTGATCCAAGCGAGGGAAGACGTGGATGTTGACGAACACCCAGAGCTTGTGGCAAAATACGGCATCCGTGCTGTTCCAGTGACGCTTCTGGTGGATGAGTTCGGCACGGTTCTGAAACGACACAATGGCATGATGACGCACGCTCAACTGACTGCGTTCACTGCTGAATAATTTTTTGGGGTTTCGTCATGGGTGGAAATATCAAGGTTAACGGCCACGGCGCCGACAAAATCGATGTTAAGAAGTACGGGCGGTGGGTGACTGTGGAGTTCATCAGAACCGCACTGAAGCACATCCAAGAGCAATCTAGCATGAATCTTTTCCCCCATGACGTTTCCCATTACACCACGGGAAGCACGCAATGGCTGTTTGAGGAATCGATTCCAGACGAACAACTTCTTCTGAAGAAGCCCACGTTTGGTGATTTGGATTTCATGGTGTATGACGATCCGAGGCCGCTTGCCGATCTCCCCGCGGGCGGCGTGACGATTCCACATGGCGCATTCCTTGGCGCCGCCAAAACGTCCATGGGCGTTTCTATGCTGATTATATCGGACGCTTTGGGCGGCACCACCATGCAAATCGACCTGAACCGAGCTGCCATGGATGAAACTGGTCTGCCCACGGAATGGGACGATTTTTCGCATAGTGCCAACTGGAATGACTGGGGGTTGCATGGCATCAAGGGCGTCTTCCACAAGTATCTGATCCGTGCAATCTGTGGTGCCGATTCCAAGTATTGGCCAGTGGTGACACGGAACGGAATCAAGGAAGAATACGCTGGAAAGTATTCCTTCAGCGTTGATAATGGCCTTCGTGAACGGTTTACCCCAGCAGAGGGCGGCTGGAAACGTCTAAGCGCCAAGGACGCGGTGTACGATTGCGACGTAACCACCATCTTCACGAAGCTGTTTTGGAACGGTGCATACCGCCAGATCAAACGCAGTGATGTGTGGTCATTTGTCGGTCTGGTCAAAATGGTCAAAGAGCACTTTCTGCAAGACATGCGTCAGAACGTGTTTGAGTTGTTCTGTGACATTTGTTTCGGCAAGGGTGCACAGAAGGTTTCTAATGATCCGAAGGAGGATCGGGCTTTGAAAGAAGCAGCAGTTTTCTTACTATCGTTTGAACTGCGTATCGGCCGATCATACTTTTACGATCGCTTAACGCAGGATTATTACGATGGCGAGTTCTGGGAAACAAAAATTTGACAAATACTTTGCTGGCAAAACTAGAGTTGAAACGTACGCCAAGGGGCAGCGTGGGCAATCGGTTTGTGTCTTCGGAAAGCCCATTGGGCCTTTGGTGTTAGGAATGATTCCCAACGGCCATCCAATAACAGTTCTACCAGCAGCAACATTCGAGGGACGATATCGAATCGAGTATATGGACCACCGAGACTGCCTTGCAGTTGGGTTTATCAGTGACGCGAACACTGGTAAACCGAAAGGAAACGGTCTGTTGGGAATGGTTCTGGAAAGAATCACTGCAGCAGACTTCATCGCAGAAGCACAAACCACCGAGTATAACGGGGTAAAGTGCTACGTGTTTCGTGACGGCGAAACACTTCTTCAAACTATCAAGCGGAATGCCGAACGTATCAAGATAGATTCTCATCTATTGGAGACAATCCGCGGACTACCACACGTACGGTGGTCGGCCGCCGCATTAGAACAAGAACGAAAGCGTCTTGGGGTCTATCTGGGGGAACTACTGATCGGCCATCAGGCGCTTGTCGGGGAGACTGGTTTGGCACCTTGGGGAAAGGCATCACGGTTCCTAATCCCGTGCGACCCGTCATTCTGTGGTGTGGATAGTTGGATCGATGACGGTGAGGCCGTCTGGCCAGTCAGCAGCAAGTTTGGCCACGGCGCCGCCGCAAGCGTCTTCAGCAACATCCTTCCATTAGCAATCAAGCGCGGCGCCACTGGGGTTCTTGGTGAACTGGTCGCGGCCAGTAGAGATGCTGGGGTGACGGCGGAAACTCTTCTGAACAAGACAGGGTCAAAGGACGTTCTATACCACTATGGGATGAGAACGGTTCTTAATGTGGATATCAGAGACCCCGTTTCGATCTTTGTGGCGGTCAAGAACGGTCGGCATCACCCCCGTCTGTTCGACGTAACAGAGGCCATCAGGAATCATCCAATGGCGTCCGACCAGATCAGAGGGGTATTGCCTAACAGTATCACGTCGTTCTTCTGCCGTGCTTTGGCGTCCAACATGGAAGCGTGTCCAGACACAAAGACACAGTTCATGGACATTCTGTGCGATAAGTCATACATTCAGGCAAACCTAGCAGTTGACAAGTGGCTTTCTGGTGTGATAGACTTCTGTTTCACTAAGTCTGGTGATTCACTTCTTCGAATCATTGGAAACAAGTCGGCAATTTCGGATATTACATGCAAACAGGGGATGGTGAACTACCGTCTCTACCAAAAGGAAGAACACGATGCAATCGAGCAAACGGCGCCCAATGATCCGCCTGTCAAAGATGACCCAAAGACAGTTTGATAAGCTGATGGAAGCTTGGAAGACCTACGGGAGCTACAGCATCCTTGAGAAAGTGGACGGCGATTCCATCCGCTTTGGGCGGGACTACGACGGTAAGCTGTTCTTTGAGAACAGCAAGTCGGGTCCCGTCTATGAGTTCGGCGGTTTCTCGGACTATTGTCTTCGGACTGGTGGTAGCTATATCGAGCGCGCCAAGCACTATGATGCCATGATGGAACTGGTTCTGAAACACAAAGTGATGAACTGGGTTCCAAATTGTACACGTGTGTTTGCTGAAGCGCTCTACCGCCCCATGGCGGAATACGACGATGATCGGATCATCCGTTGGCACAAGACGGATTACAAGTCTGCCTGGCTGACCCCAAAGCTGACCCTTTGCGTCTTCAGGGTGGAACAAGATTTGGACCTTTGCAATCCGTTCCTTATGGACCATATGGTCATCAATACTGATGGCAAGGAAATCGATATTCTGGACGCCACGTCCTTCATAGATCAACCACGGAAGTTCGACCCATCTGGTCATCTGGAAGTAGACAAACAGCGGTTTGCAGACCACATCATGACTTCACCAAAGTGGTTCGAAACCAGCGCCACCGTTGGCGGCCCCGTTGAATCGTGGGTTCTGCAGATTGGTCAGATGACGGTGAATATGGACCTGATTCCAGTATGAGAACGTTTATCATCGCCGATACACATTTCGGCCATAGGAACATCTGCCAGTATTCGGGTAGACCGTGGTCTGATTGGGCGGAAATGGATGCCGAACTTATCCGACGGTGGAATGAAACCGTCGGTCCAGATGATATCGTCTATCATCTGGGTGATGTGGCCATGGGACCAGAACCAGAATCGTATCTGGGGCTGCTGAACGGTCGGTTGCATCTGGTTGTGGGGAACCACGATCATCGTATCAAGAAACATCCAAGATGGGAAACGGTCTCAAATAGAGCGGTTCTCGATGTTGACGGTGTGGTGATTCATATGAGGCATCATCCGTGGCAACCAACCGCGGCTGATGGTCTGTTTGTCCATGGGCATTACCACGGAACCATGGGCAGAACCCACCCTTTGGGTGACAAACGTCTTCAGCATGATGTGGGCGTTGACTGCTGGTCGGATGTGCCAGAATGGGCCTTCAGACCAATAGAAGTTTGGAAACTGGCCCAGTTCCTTCAAACATGAATACATACTAATGTGTCATCTCACACAGTCCTTGTTTCCGTCTGGAATCGCATTCCGCACAGTTCGAACCGCGTTTAAACGCTTATTTCCACACAATGGCTTTGATTCGAAGACGAAACGGGAATGTTTGAGACTATATTAACAAAAGACAAAAAGAAGGCCCCTTGGGATTACTCCCTCGGGGCCTTTGTCGTTTCTGGTTAGTGTTTCACAACCATAAACTTGCTAGTGATTTTCTTACCAATATCAGCTTCGTTGAACCGCAGAGAACCGTTCGGGTGGAGATACACTTCACCTTCCAACGGATCGCCTGGGTCTTGGGTTTCGGTGCGTTTCTTCTTCGCTGGCACGCCATCTAGAAGAAACTCGAAATCCGAAGACCAGTGTGAATCCGTCAGCTTGAAGTGTCTTCCAAACACACCATTCTGTTTCACAGCATCACCTACTTGAGCGACACACGCCGAACCATTCTGGAAGATGTTGACTGCTGGTCCAAGCGTCGCTTCGGTGCCAGACAGATCAAACGGCCGTTCAAGCCACATACCCACATAGTGAACGTTGGAATTGTCTTGATACGAAGCGTATTTCTCAAACCCAGAACCAAAGTCATATGAAACCGAAATAGTGTTGCCCTTCTTCTGGAAAAGAACATGTTTCGGAATTTTGTCAATGTAGTAGTTGTTGGTGTTGTTATTGACTGTGTTGCTCTGGCCAAAAAACACAGAAGAATCAAACGTCTGGAACATCATCTTCTTCGAATTACCAGAATTCAGACTGAATACCCTGTAATCCAGATATTGACTATGGTGTATCACTGGTGATGTGGTAATACCAAACATAACGTGTGGCCTCGCCAGCGCATTACCACCGATGTTTTCCCTCGAAAACGTATCTGGAAGGTCTTGGAAGAGAACCCACCAGTCACCAATTAGTTTCTTCCTTGAAACGATACCGCCTTGTTTATGAGCAGAACCAAATTTGATGTTCGCACCTTCGTATACGTTGCCGTACGTCTTGAATGGGCTTTGCGGAACCGTGAAGTTGCCCCGATAACGAATGGAGGCGGTCAACCGCACATCAGCAACATAACCATCAATCAGTTTACGTACCTTGTGTATCGTAGCCGCATCGGCAATTAGGTTCACAGACGGGTCAAGCGTGAATGGGAGTGCAGAAGTGCCAGCATTCAACATTGGGCCGCAGAGAGCAACGTAATATTGCGACTTGATCTGCAGGGGGATGCCATCTTCCCATGAAGCAATCCTATACCACCCATCACCAACCGCCTCGATCGAAGAGTAATGCGGACGATCAGTCGAACCAGCGCCCACAAGTTGGAACGTTGCATTACCAATATCGATGTTCTGATAAGAAGATGATGTGGATTTAGCATACACACTCAACGTTCTCCCACTGTAGTTTGAAATACTGTCAATGGATGGCTTATCACCATGACCGAACAGTTCGGAGACCTGAAGATTCGGGTAGTTTGGCACTGGGGAAGTAAGTGTGCTCTTCTTGAAATTATCATTATTAGACCACCGAGACGTTTTTTGGACAGAAGAACCAATGGAATAGTTTCTAATGTTTGCGTAGATGCCATCGGTAGAGACCGCCGCTTGCGCAACACCATTAAGATACAACGAAAGATTCTGTTTGGAAAGCGTCGCAGCGACGTGAACCCATTGACGCAACGGAACAGCCTGACCGACATTACCCCAGGTTTGGTTGCTTCTGGTTTCGGAGAGATACAACTGACCGTTTCGACTAACACCGAAAGAAAACGTATTTTGTTCGGCACCAAAACCCATCAAAACGTTTTCCTGATGGTTATTAAGATACACCCAACTTTCAAATGTATATTCTTTGTTTGTAATCCAATCGTCGCTTGAATTGTCCTTATCATGGGACAGGTCGATAGATGGGGCATAAACTTTCTTCGACGTGCCGTCTGGCCACACCATCGAAACATTCGACAATTGAAGATTAGGTGTGTCCGTTAGGCGAACTCCACCAGTCTTTGCGTGGTTATTACTCTCCGTCCCTTCATATAGCGTGAACAGCATTCGAACAGAATCAAACGAAATGTCACCATCTGTAACAACAGCACCACCATTCAGAGACAAATCTGGCAATTGCGTCACATCCCAGTCTTGCTCGATGTTTGCGTTACTAAGAACACCCACGTCGCGCGACGCGTCAACCTTTGTAACAACCGATGGTGTGGTTTGTTCCACAACTTCGGTAGGACGAAGATAGATTGTGTCATTCAGATACACCTTGCTTGAGTTGTCCTTGAAGTAACCGTCAAAGCACGTGAAAACGTACCTATCGCCAACAGAGAACGAAGTGGTTGCTGCGGTGCCATTGACAAACCGATTCTGAACACCGTGAATCAGTGGCTGATAGTTGTCGTGGCAACGTTTGCTGGACAGAAGGTTCTTCACCCATTTATTACCATCCCATCCGTAAAAGTCGGCGATCGACAGTTTAAACTGTCTGTCTGGGTTGATGCTTTGCACAATGCAAGGAGTACTGAAGTTTGTGCTTCCGCCTGAAGTAGAATAATTCAAAACGACGAAAGTCGCATTTCTGCCTATCTTGCATTGTAGGCTGTTAGTTCCGCCCACGCCCTCGTTGTTAGTAGTGGCTATGGTATAGCCAACCTTGATACTAAAGATGGCATATGAATTATAATTTTTGTTTGCTGGTATTAAGGTGGAATATTCAGAAGAAGTGGATGTGTACCCTGCTATGCCACCACAGACTTCAATGATTTCGTGGTTGTCGCCAATGTCTGGATCAAACGATTCTCTGTAATAAATCCGAATACCATAAACACCAGTGGGTTTGTACGATGGTGTCGCATTTTCACCAAACGACGTAATGGCGATGCTCCAAGTACCATTGACGTAAAGATTGGCGGGTGTGGTTTCGGCTGAAGTAAAATATTCTGTGGCGAAATACCACTTATCTGTATACTTCGAACACGCGTGCATGCTTGCACTGTTCGGTTTGTTACGGAGGAATTGAAACGCCTGTTTCAATTGACTGTTTGTAATTCCAGTGGTGTTGGCAGAAATCTGATCGTACCAACAACCAGCGCTGCTGTTATAATCATCTACCGCCAGCATCAGAAGTTGGGCATTACCGTTAGCTGCGTCCCTATGTGGATTCACAAGAAGACGTTGAACGAACCGCCAACGGCTGTTTGTCCCGCCCTCATCACTATCACTAAACATCGGATAGTTGATGATCGCATTGACCCACGTAGAACCACCGTCCTTTGTCCAGTGCAACCCTAGACCATGCCAGATCGCATAAACAGTCCCGAAGTTGTCTGTTGCCAATGCATAGACTTTAGACTGACAACCTGGGGGCGCGGAAATATGTGATAGTGTTTTGGTGTCAGTATCCCAGTCAATGTGAAGCTTCCAAAGGCCAGTCGCAGCACACGCAACCCAGATGTTCATGTCTTTATCAACACAAACGTCTTTCAGTTGGGTTACTGGTAGCGCTGGTGTTGAATCAATGTCAAACGGAATTACAAGGCCCCTACCCCAATCTACAATAGAAATGCCTTTCCCATCTGCGAGGATGAATTTTTCGTCTTCGATATACGGAATTGCATGGCCTTGGACTTTCGGTGCGCCCTCGACATAACCATAAAAGTGCGTTCTATCTTTCCTGAATTGGTTGTTTGAATCAAGTGCTTGCTGATAGGTCTCTCTAGCATAATGGAAAGTCGGCAGCAGTGGGAATGCCGCTGTGGGTGAATCGAAATATTCAGCCAGAATGTATTCACTTTCGGTCAGAGTTTGGCCAGTCTTTGTGATTGTTACAACGAACTTTGATGGCCGCGAAGCACGGACTGGCTCCCAAAGACCAGCAGCATACATCCGCCCCGTCCCGACTGGAAGTTTTGTTGGGTCAAAGAGGAACGTGTCGTGCTGTGGGGAGGAACCGAACACGTTTCCGATGCCAGTATTATTGCTTCCAAGCGGCCTTACGAAACGCCTTTGGTTGATGCCGTTATACGCTGAACCGTGAATAATGGTGTTAAGGTAGTCGCCTTCGAATTGCTTGTATTGGTTTGGTGCCGCCAGAGGGAAATATTCCAGTTTGATATTGGTTTGATATTTCTCAACGCCGTTTTTCGTGAAATTATTAAGCGTGTTTGATGACGCGTAGAAACGCTTCACTGAAGAAAGTTTATTGACCCATCCAGTATCGGACAAATCTTGGTTGATTTGCCATGGATAAAACTGAAGCTCTGGGTTGTTTGAAATGAATGTTTTCTGGTTGGTTGTAATGTCTTTCAAATATAGATCGCGGACATATTCGGAAACTTCATTGCTGCCGTCATCGATAAGAATGATCCGATAATAGATGTTCAGGTATTCGGTGTTGCGCTGAATACAGGGCGGCTCAAGGTTGATCGCGGAATAGTCGGGGTTGGTTCTGGAAAGACCAATGGCGCGGATAGTTCTATCCGTTGCCCCTGGTTGAAACAGACGATACAGTTCAACGTATGCTGGGCTTTTATCCGTTTTCTGGTAAAACACCATGGATTCCCGACCCTGTGGGAGCGTACCTTCGAGATAACGAATCGATTGGTCATAGTGCTTTGAGTTAGAACGCCCCATCAGCGGATACGTGTCGTTGTCTGGTTCATAAATGACAATGCTATACGGCGCATCTGTTGTGGCCAGACGAATATAACCGTCTTCAAACAGGAAGTTGGAGCGCGCTTCTTCGCGAAGCACGTTACCTGCTTCATCAGTAAAAATAAACCGTGCTTCGCCTTTGTATTTCATTTCAAAGCCCCTTTATCCACCGATGCTGATGGAATACAAATCAACGTATTCAGTTTTCCACATCGGCCTGTAGATTGAACTAAAGCGGTTATTCCATTCTTCTTGATAACCCAGTGTCAAAATACTTAGTTCTTCTGTCTGAAGGTCTGCACCCACCAAGCCGACAGACGGGACGTTCCTAAATTCATCCTGAAACTGCAGATTCGTTACTAGCTGTTCAACCAGTTCTGGTGTGAAGCTAACGTTCTCCGAACCACCGAGACCGAAACGAACATTATCCGCCAGATTAACCCATGGGTCATTCTGTTCAAAATGCGCTTGGAACGGGATTTTGTACATCTCCCGATCGACCATACCACGAACTGGGTCTTTCACATCCCTTGAGAAGAACTCAACTTCAATCAGGAATTGATTTTCTTTCTTTGACACGCAGTGAATCGGAACCGCCAGAGAAACACGGGTCTTATCGAACGCATGGAAGATGATGTGTGGGTCTCGGGCGGCAAACCGACGATCGCGCCAGAAGAACGTATCAAGCTTCGTATTCCCGTCTGGGGTTTCAAGGATGACGTTGATACGCTTAATGTCGGCCGTGTCGAAATCGAATCTGAAATCAACCACGAACGTTCCCCGCCGCACTTCTTCACCATTGATGTTGAAATCGGTGGTTGGGATGAACTTGGCATACTTCCCGTCCCGCGGCATGTCAGTAACAACAACTTCGCGATAGGAACTCATCTCATAGAACGATTCCGCAGTGAACGTTTCGGTCTGGTTCGCCGCTTTGACTAGTTCCTTATCAACAAGCATTTGATCCCACAGAAGCAGTGGCATCGTACGCATTGTTTGCTGGGTCTGGAGGTGATTATTCGTTTCCCCAAAGAACGCTGGTGCTTGTGGCCCATGAACTTCTTCACGCGGGGTTGACCAGATGTTCACGTCGTACCACTTCTGGAACTTCGTGCCTTTGTCAATCCAGAAACGGAATGTGCGGTCTACCTTGATCGTGCCGATGGCAACCGTCATCGAGATTTGATTCTTTGGCGTCAGCCAAGTAATGGATGATGTGTCGCCGTCCACCTGTTCCCATTCGAACGTATGGCCTTTCATCTCACCCTTGATGATCGGTGTGAAAGTGGCGGTTGTCAAGCACAGCGAAACGATATTTTCTGGCATGATGGCATCGATGAGGCGAGAAACAATCTCGAACTCCACCATGTCAACCCGTTCTTCATTGTTCGAACCACGGATGACCTTCAGACTGCCGCCGACCCCGCCTTCAGTACCGTATCCAACGAAGATATTGCCACCAGAACCAGTAACGTTACTGTTCCTTGGGATGCCCAAGAACCGTTCGTGGTCAACCCTGTAAAGGTACGGTTGCTGGTCTGGCTGCTTATTCTGTTCTGAATTCAGGTAATAGTCGGCAACGTTTCCGTTCTTCGTCTGCTCTCGATCGGAAGATACTTCCACCGAACCAATATCCCCGAACAGGGATGTTACCGAAAAGCTTTCCAGCGAGATGGAACCGACTGGTCCACCATCTTCGTTCGTCGGGACTGGCGGGGCAATTTCATCCGCAGCAACCACTTCCACCGTTGACGGGTATTCCGAATGAAAAACGTTCCCGTCTTCGTCGTATGACGTGCCGTCTGGGAACACCACGCGTCCAGTTACGGCGTCCTTCTGCACCACCTTCATCACAACCAGACCGACATAATCCGTCGGGGCGGTATAGATGATCTTCGGCAGTTGGAGTTGAATCTCCCCGTGGTCCACGGTGATGGTGTAATTGCCATCTGGTTTCCAACCAGTCAGTGTGAACTCATACACGCCACCAGATGTTATGTCTTCTTCGGGCACGACAAAGCCGACCGCATCAGGAACACTACTGGTTCTGCGGTCGGCCACTAAGTCAACATCGAGTTTGATTGGTTCGAAAACACCGTTAAGCGAAGACATTGTTACTCCCACTTGCTACCTGATCGCCACAAGAAATTGGGTCGCCAACACGCCCCACCTGCTTGCCATTTACGTAGACGGTAGAAGAACCAGAAGCCAACACGCCCGTATGGCAGTGCTTCGTGCAGTGCACCGCCCACTTATCACCCTGCCGATGAACAGGCATCATGTTGGCGAATACATTCGGACTGGCTTCTAGGTTCGGCCGTGGTGGGAAACCACCATGACCAGTTGACATATCCCCTAGTCTGGTTACTGCTGCTGTCATGGTGGTTATTCTCCGTTTAGTTGTAGACGAGGCCCATTGCACGATCCCTGAAACCAGTGAAATACTGTCTTAGGTTTGGGGTGGACTTTTTCTCTCTACGATTGTGGTTTACATTAAAACTGATGTGGATTACGGGGTTACGCCCGTGGTATTCCAGAATCATTTGATCAAACGTTGGCAGGATTTTCGTGATTTCTTCAATCCGATGTACGTATTGATCTGCTGGCAGCCGCGGGAACTGGATATCAACTGCTTGGCCTTTGATGTGCTGGCTGCGGCCATTCCCAGACGGTTTCCTGAATGCCGAAGTGATGATGAAGTTGTTGCCGTATCTGGCGCGCAGCGGTTCCATCACGTTCTTTGCCAGTTGAGAAAGGTTCTCGAACACTTCACACTTCGTCAGGCCCGCTTGTGCTTGCAGGGATACCTTCGTAAGAACTGGACTGGTGGTCAGGTCGGCCACGCGGTAGTTTGTTGAAAGGAAATCGCTACCCATGGTATCATCACCATGGCAACGCACATCTTTCTTGTCTTCCACCTTGGATGGTTCCAGCTTGGCAATCTCATTGTTCGGTTTGGTGGTCGAAGACACCATTTGACCATTGGCACCGCGTTTCGGACGCTCTACCAGCGGGGCAATCGATCCATCGTTGTATGCTTCGTTGATCGCGTCTTCTTCTTCCAGCGGGGCAACCGTCGGCACGTTTTCATCATCGTCATATGTGGCCACTTCGATCTTACCGACCGCCACATCTGCCACGGTAACGTTTTGCGGATACCATGAGCAGTTCATCATGACGTTTCGCGCACCTTCGTGAAGGTTCCCGTTGGAGCCCAGATGAAGATCGCCGTTGGACACAATTTCCGCCTTGCCTTCAGCACCAATGTACAGGTTTGAACCCGTCTTGATGGTCATGTCACCGTCAGACTGAAGCGTCAGAGCGCCCTTGGAATGGATGTTGGCATCACCCATGACAGTAACGTTGCAGCTACCACCAACATAGACGTTCTGATCCCTGACAGTCACCGAATAGTGGTCCTTGACTGACTTGAAAACTACGGAACCGTCTGGATGGAACTCGACGAAACTACCTTTCCTATGGTAAATGTGAATCCGTTCGGCCTCTGGGGTATCGTCAAACTCTTGAACGTGCCCCGATTCCGTCTGCCAGACGTGATTCAGTGGGTATTGGGCGTTATATGCCGACTTGGGTTCGGACCAGTTACCACCATTGGCGGTGCCAACACCACGAATCAGGGTCCGTTCCTTGGCTGCCAGAATCGTTTGTTCTTTCCGCTCGCCGCGCGCCAGACGCGACACGTCGGCCTCATTCAGCCAGTTCTTCCTTGGATACAGACCGAACGGATCAGAGAAGCCGCTCTTTGTATTCTCTGGAATCGTTCTTGGAACCGCAACCCCTGCGCTGCTGATCGTGCCGCCCTTCTTCTTGGCTGCGTCTAGTTCTTCTCTTGTCAGAACCGATTCGCCTTCAGCCAGGTTCAGAAGAGAAGAAGTCTCATCATCCAACCGTTTCTGTTCCAGCCGACGTTCTTCTTCCGTGGCGTCAAGGTTCTTGATCGATTCTGCCCGTGCTTGCTGGACTGCTAGGATGATATCCGCATCGGTCATTTCAGCAAGGTTCTTGCCGTCAAGTGCCTTGTGGACCTGTTCCGTCTCCCCGCGGACCGAAGCACTGAACACCACTTCCTGAACCGCTGGTGAGCGGTCGGTTAGATCGATACCTTCCGCCCGAAGGAAGTTCAGCGCTGGTGTGTATTTGGTCTGTGAAGCGTATGCCCGCTGATTGTCTTGGAACTCCAGTGGTGACTTGGCAGCAACTTCCTTCCACTTTGAATCGAATGCTTCGGAAGACGGGGTGAGGCCCCTGAAATCGTCTGGGTAGTATTGGTCAACAAAGCCCTTGACTGGAGCAGAAGCAACCCTGTTCGATACTGGCACGCCATCCTTGGAATACGATTCGAGACTAAAAGAACCGTACGAAGCGCCCTTCACCCAGTCTGATTCTGTGATGGTATCCGATGGCCCAAGGGAACGGGTGGTGATGGTTCCGACAGGTTTTTGAGAAACGTTCTCGATGGCCGCTTCTCTGGTACTTCCTTCGACCTGACGCAGGATGTTGTCATCCGCCGTACCAAAGGGGTTCTCTGCCACGGATAACGTGCTTTCTTGAGAACCATTCTCGCTTGTGCCTTGCTGGGCCTCGTCTTCGTATTCAACGGCATCCTTTACACCAGCATAGACCCCAGACACGGTGCCCTGATATGGGTCTTTCAGCGACTGTTCCTTGCTTTCGGGGATACCAGCGATGGTGCCCATCATGACGGGCTCTTGCCAGCTACCCTCATCACGGAAGAACACCATCACAAGTGTTCCTTCCACTGGTCCAGTGGGGCTATGACCGATGCCAGACACCGAAGCACTGGTGATGGGCTGAAGCGGGATTGCCCACGGCAAATCTTTCGTGGGCAGAAGGGCGGTATTCTCGGTATGGATGCCGACCACACGCACCTTGCACCGACCAATCTTCAGCGGGTCGGCCCGCGATTCCACTACACCAGTATAGAAACGATTCTCAAACATATTATCAATCCCTTGTGCTGTCCTTTACAGCCTCCACCGACATATGAAAGTCTTGCGGCTTAAACAGGTAGTGGATGGCCGTTACCAGATATTTACCGCTCAACACATTATCGCGCGCTTCCTGCTTGTCCTCTTGGGTGATTGCCCTCGACTGTTGGAAATCGAGTTTTATCACATCACCAGCAGAATATGTCCGTTGACCATGTGCTAGGAACCGCACCTTCAGACCTTGCATCTGACGCATTCCAGACAGTTTCGGTTGAATGGAACCGAAGGTATACTGGCGCGTCTGGGTGTGGATGTTACGCGTTTCTGGTCTGTAGATCGTTTCGCTTCCAAATACATCACGACGTTCCTTCAGACCGACACCAAATGCGTTCTTGTCAAATGACACTAGTTTGTTATCTTGTAACGTATGTTTGGAATCGTCAGATTCGAAGCGCGTCTTCTGGATTTTCTTCCTGATCAGATCGTCGGTCCAGAGCGTCGTATTACTCTCGCGGGACGCGGAAAGCACATCACCTTGGCTGATGACTTCATATTCTCTGATGTTTGAAACGTCTTTCCCGACTGTTTGGTTGGTTACTGGGGAATAGTGGTATTCCGCCTTCACAGAATCCTGAATGACAGTCTCGACCGCGCGGAAGTTGAATCCGTTCAGAGTCTCCCAGAACAGGAAATAACTGCCAGACGTATTTGCCGAAGTTGACCGCCCAGCATACCAGTTGATCGCTTCAAACGGCGACCATGACGGCATCACAAACTTGAAGTTGCCAACGGTGGGTTCTACCTTGAATACTTTCTCGGAACCAATGTAAGATTTGAAAATCTTCTGGACTGATTCGGCATTGGTGCCTTGGATGGCAGAATAGCAGCGGGTGTTTTCGTTCAGAATTTGTTCGAAGGAAACGAACTTCAGCTTGTATACTTCGGAAGACATATTGGCCTTCCGACGGTCGGTGATGGCATAACAGAAGAAATCGTGAATGCTGATATCACCAGCAACCACCAGTTCAACTGTCAAACGCTCGCCACCAGACAGGGACAGCTTGTCAGCTGCCCCCTGCCCGTCAGCAACAACGGCTTCACCTGTCAATACGTTCGAGAAAAGGTCTTCGTAGATCGACAGTTCTTGAACCAAACCCGTGAAATCGTATTCATCGCCCGATTTGGTAGTCAGACGAATCGCACGGAATGTCTCGCTGAAAGGGAGTTTACTTTCTGTTGCCACGATAGCCTCTAAACTTATCTTCGGCGTCCTTGAGAAACGCTTGCATAAACTCTGGCCTGATGGCACGGATGATCCGTTTCGCATCGTTGGCCGCTTCTTCGACTGCATACGGTGTGGTGGTGTGTGAAGCCGTGCGCCTATCTTGTGGATGAGAATCCACCGTACCGAACGGCTTACGCTTCAGGAACCAGTCTTCCGCGGTGGTGTTGTCTTCTGCCACGATGGAACCATATGGGTTGTCGTACTTTTCCTTGACGTACGAATCGAGCACGGCGGATGACATGATCCAGTCGATAGGGTCGATAATGTCATTCACAAGGTACAGCGTCCAGAACAGTTCCGAATCACCGTAAAGCTTGTGGGCCACCACATCGGCCCGTTCTTCCGCATGAAGTGTGTATGTGGTTAGGAACTGTGGATTGTCCTTGAGAGAATCCAGAAGACGCAGCTTAATGAAAATGTTTCTCACCTGCTGCCATTCAGTTCCGAACTGATAATCAATGATGTTTAGTTTCTGGAAAAGGTTCATCGCGCCACCCCATCAGGGTTAGATTCGGATTTGAAGCGTTGGCGGTGCAGGAATTCGGCTTCGGTGAACTGAAGTGTTACATCGTAACCCATGGGTGCCCCAGAACCAGCCATACCGACCCACTGGCCCCCGCCAGCATAGTTCACAATCATATTGGTCAGTGCGCATGTGGACGTGCGGTACAGATACGGATTCTCTTCTGAACCGCGCATGAAGGTAATGTCGAACATTGCTGGGAACAGATAGAAGTTACCCGCCGTCGATTGATCCAGTTCTGGATACATGTACAACTTCATCTTTTCCAACAGAAGCCGCAGTTGCTTCGCTTCTTTCTCTGACCGCGGGATCAGTTTCCATTGGAAGTTGAACGAGCGGTTGTTCACACCATCAAACAGGAATTCATTCCGTGGGTTACTTGCACGTTTCGTCAGAACCTTAAGTGCCGTCTGTGCACCATCAGCACCGAGTTTCGATAGTAGGTTGCTGATCCCCTGACCAGCACCGATCGTCACAAGCTTCATGAAGTTATTGGTGGCCGATTCGGTGTCAGATGCGAGGCCATCGCCAAGAGCAAGTGTTGCGGCGATCATCCCGCCCTCGCTTCTTGACCACGATGTGCTATGATCCGTCACCAGTGAATCAGGCATCGGCAGTGCGATCAGTTCGGTAAGCTTCTTCAGTGTTGGGGTGTTCAGGGCACCGTTCCTGATCTGACCAGCAGACGTGCCCAGACCAGACACGAAGCGCGGTTTCACGCCTTCTTCAAACCCGACTTCCGTCTTGGAATCGCCGCGAACCTTTTTCCGTGAACCGTCCGTATCCAGAAGGAACACGTCAAACTTGACCCAGTATGCGTTGCTCTCGCTACCCAGATCATCGGGGAACCAGATTGCATTGCCGTTCGTCAGTTGCTTAGCGCCATCGCCGCGTTTAATTTCCTGCGGTTGTTGAGAATACGTCTTAGAATTCTTCTGACCAGCGGTCTGGGTGTTAACTGTGTCTGGGCGCGTGGTCTTTGGTGTGGAGAACTGCCGACCCCCGTCTTGTTTCCTAAGTTGTTCTCTTGCCTTTTCGGTATCCATACTCACCACGCCTTTTCGTTTTTGAAAATCTCTTTCTCTGTAATGATGCGGAAGTGCCACCCCCGATCAAGACAGTATTCCTCGGCCGCCTTCCATTTGGCCTGATTTTTCGTATACGTCAACACTTCATTGATAAAGGTCTTTTCCCGCTTCCCTTTGGTCTTCTTTGGTTCCTGCGTCTGGGAATACGGCTTCACTTCGATCATCACCCGCACCTTGCCTTTTGGCGTCATCATGGTAACCATGAAGTCGGGGAAGTACCTATGGTATTTCTGATCTGCTTCCCAGTAGTACGGCACAACCAGTTCTTCACTGCCCCATGAAAGGATGCTTGGATGCTGGTCGAAGAAGACCATCAAACGTTTCTCCCAAGACGAGCGGAAGATGATATTGGACGAATCGCCCTCATACTTTTCTGGGTTCTTGAGTTGATATCGTCCCTGATGTAAGTTCTTCATAGACATTCTGAAGTGTTAAATAATAGTATTTACTGTCACTACGGTACGGCGATGATTAATACGTTTAAGGCAATCCTTGGGAAATATGGTGTCTCGAAGCCGACACTCTACAAGGTAGAAATCACCAAAGCACCAGCGCTGCTTCTAAATCGTTCTGGTGTCTCGGAACTAATGAAAGACCTGTCATTCTTCGCAGAAAGTGCGGAAATGTCTGGTACACAGATTCTGACCCAAGAACTGCGGGTGTACAATATGCCACAGAAGTTCGCCTACCAGAAGGCACACGACGAACTGAATGTGACGTTCCGTCTCGATGGTGCGTTGAACATCCGTCGATTCTTTGACGAATGGGTGAATTGCATCTATGATCCGACCACGGGCGACATTCATTACAAGGCGGACTACGAAGGCACGATGCAAATCGTCCAGATGCGGGAAGATGGGTCGGTTGCATACGGGGTGGAGTATCAAAACGTATTCCCGATTACCGTCGGTCAGCTTTCATACGGGTTTGATGCCCAAGGGACGTTCAATAAGCAACAAGTAACGTTTTCATTCCGCACCCAGAAGCCGATGGTCGAAAGCGACCTAAACCGTTTCCGCGGTCAATCGATCCAGCCTGACACGTCGAGTAGAAACCTTCGGCAAGTCAATACCAATAGTTCAACCGTCCTAGTCAACAATAACCAGTGAGATTATCATGATTCCAAAATTTGATCATCCGTCTTATAGCCTGACCCTTCCATCTGGCGAGAAGATCAAGTATCGCCCGTTCACCACCAAGGAAATGAAGAACGTGCTTCTTGTTTCAGAAGGTGGCGGCGGTGATGTTGGGGCTGTGAAAGCCATGGTGGAACTGGTTGACGTTTGCACCTTCGGCAAACTGGATTGGATGAAGCGTCCTTTCGTTGATTTTGAAGTCGCTTTTGTTCACATCCGTGCGCGTTCGGTCGGTGATGTAGTTGAAATGGGTTGGCGGTGCAACTGTGCTGGCTGCGAAACACGCAACCGCGTAAGTGCTGACATTACGAAGACTACTTGGGAACCGTTCCCAGATACAACGGTGAAGCTGTCCGACGATTACGCTATCGTCTTTGAACACCCAACTGTGCAAGACGTGCTTGATACCATGGACGGCGAACTTGATGGTTCGCACATGCTAGCGCGAAAGACGCGGATGATCGTATCTGGGGATGAAGTCAGCACCGAGTTTACGGAAGACGAACTGTCGGAATTCTACGATTCGCTTCCCCCAAAACAAAAGAACATCATCGATGATTTCTTCCAGAAGCAACCAGTGGCGAAGCTTGTTGTCCCAACTAAGTGTTCTGGGTGCGGGAATGAATCGGAAATTGTCCTTAAGGGCGCCCTGAATTTTTTCAGGTAATCCTCGACCACGGGCAGTTAGGCGAATACTACACCATTAACTTCAAGCTAATGCAACATCATGGGTATTCGTTGGCCGAGATTGAAAACCTACTGCCGTTTGAACGTGAGATTTACATTGCCATGTTAGCAAGGCACATCGAAGAAGAAAGGAAACGTCATGCCAAACAACGTTAAAGGTAAACTGAAGGAAGTGTTGGAAGACGTTAAAGGCGTCACAGAAGAAGTTGTTGAGGAAATCACCGCACCCATCCTCGACCCCCTCCGCATCTACAAGAGTTTCTTTGATCGCAGGAACATTGTTAACGCGATTCTCCCCAAACCAGCGGCAACGCTGGTGAACGGTGCTTGGAACTACTTTGAGAATGGGAAGAAGAAATCCCCCGCGGTGAAGGCAGAGAAAGCACCAAAGAACGTTTCTCGGGAAATCTCGGAACCGTACATCGATGACGGGGAAGACGATTCACTAGATGCCGATGATCTGGTCGAAGCGATTGAGGAAGGGTTCGAACATACGGATGAACTGCTAGAGCGGATCATCCAGAAGATCGAAGGCACTTCTGACGTGATTCTTGAGAACGATTCCCAAGAACTCCCAGATGTGGTATTGGAAACGTCTGAAGATGAGCAAGTTGTTCTGGCGGAACTGGTTGAACTGAATGGGGAAATCATTGACCGTCTGGATGAGATTGCAGCCAATACTCGTAGGGATGAACTGAAGGACAGGGAGGCGGAACTTGAGAAGCGTTCCCAGATCATTCTTCCCCCGACGGTTAACATCGACCCACCAAAAGAAACGAAACAGGATGAAAACTCCCTGATTGGAAAGGCCATAGAAAAGCTTGCTGGTGGAGCACTTCTTGGTAAGGGGGTAAGGGGCGCCATGGGGGCTGCTGCGGCAACCACTGCTGCCATGGGCGCTCCCAAAGCCACTTCCGCTGCTGGTAAAGGTGCGGTTGCTGCCGAAGCTTCAGCTGCCAAGGGCATCGTCGGTGCTTCAAAGGGCGGCATTGCTAGGGCGCTTGGCAAGGTTGCTGGCAAAGCAGCAATCCCGCTGACGCTCGCCACTGGCGCCATGGACGTGTATGCCACAAGCCAACGGACCGACATTTCCCAAGATGAAAAGACCGTCGAATACTCGAAGGTTGGGGGGCAGACGGTCGGTGCTTTGGGTGGTGCCAAGCTAGGCGCCATGCTGGGCGCCCCACTGGGTCCGATTGGTGCTGCCGTCGGTGGCATTCTCGGTGGCATCGGTGGTTACTTCTTTGGCGACAAGGCGGGCGAGGTGGTCGGCGGCCTGATCAATGCAATCTCCCCAGACAGCGCCACGGACGTTCAGAAGCCAGACCCACAACCGCAGAAAGACTTGTCCATTGAGGAAATCGTTCCGAAGACGGAGAAAGCAGCCGAAAACGTGCTTTCAAGTGACAACGTGCGCGAACTGATCGCACCAGAAATTGTGGTGACGCCAACAGAAACCCGCATCCGCTACATGGAAGGCATCATCGAAGAACTGGAGCGCGGTAATGTGGAGAAGGCCGAAGCAATGAAGCAGTCAATCATCGCGGCCATCCCAGTTCAGCAACCCGCCAATAGCGTTTCTCAACAACAGCAACCAGTAAATACTAGAATCGGTGTTCCGTCGGTAAGGAATCAAGACGGGACGATCCAACGTATTCTCGATCGAAACGTTTCTACTATTTTCAGGTGATAATATGCCACTTTACACGTTTGCATGTGATGTCTGTGGTTCGACCAAAGACGTATTCCAGAAAATCGCCAATCGTACGGACCACATGAAGACGGAATGTGCTTCATGTGGTCATGAGACGGACCACACTTTCAACATCAGCGCCCCAATGATGGTTTCTGGTGTGAACGCTGGGCACAAGATCAGCGGCGATCTGAAGAACCGTTTCGACCAGATGCGGAAACACTATCCACAAATGAAGAGCACCTACTAACATGATAGAAACAACAAGAGACTTCCTCAAATACATTTGGGGAGACGTTCGCCGTCTGGTCTTGCTGGGAATCGTTCTCATCATTATCACTGAACTTGATAACCGTTTCCAGTTCAGTTCCAGATATGCCTTCCTGACGGCAACTATCACTTCAACCAGTATCGTCATGGTTGTTGCTGGTTTCACACACCTGATTCGTCGGATTCTGTTCCCGTCGATCTATATGGGCGAAGTGGCCCGTGCCGCACTTCAGAACCCAATCGGCGCCGCCGTTGTCTATCTCGGTATTTGCATCGTCACTGCTACCTTCGTGGTGATGAACATCATTCTTCTGTCTTAAGGTGAAGCCGTCATGAGAAAGATTCTTATGGCGGCTTTCCTGTTTCTAGGAACGGGAAACTGCCTTGCTGGATGGCCGAAGGAAGGGGAACCACCAGAACGTTTCTTCAAGTATCTGCCACTTCTGGTGGTGGCATTGGAGGACGTTTGGCCAGATATCAGAGCACCTGCAACCGTTGCTGGTTTGATCGAGCAGGAAACGTGTCCTACACCAACTCATGTGAAGTGCTGGAACCCGCATGCCGAACTTAAGACGAAGCACGAGCACGGAATCGGTCTGGGTCAGTTCACCATCACAAGCCGTTTTGATGCCTTCAAAGAAACCGCACCGCTCCATGAGAAACTGAAGGGGTGGCGCCCAGAAGACTACTACGATCCAGAGAAACAGTTGTTTGCTCTGGCAGTCAAGCTACGACAGAACTTCATGACGTTCATAGTCCCAGACGATGAAGAACGGTTCGCTTTCGCACTGGCCGCATATAATGGTGGCGTCGGCGGGATTCTGAAAGACCAGCGACTGTGTTCCAAGACGGAAGGCTGCGACCCGTTGAAGTGGTGGGGCAATACCGAGAACACGTCACTGAAGACAAAGAACCCATTCAACGGGTTCAAGAAGTCGGCTTTCCAAATCAACAGGGAATATCCCTATAATATTATGAAACTTCGCAGACACAAGTATGAACCGTTCATCAATCAGTTCTTTCTTGGGTCTGATTGAAACTTACACGGAGAACCAAATATGCTAAAACGTATTATTGCTGTTTCTACTATCGTTCTGCTGACCGCATGTGCTTCCAAGTCACCACTTGAACGGGCCGCCGCCGACATGACAGCAGTCAATAACGCTCTTGAAGCAAAGGTTGCCAAGCTACAACGCGAAAACAAAACGTTCCAACGGACCATTGAAGAACAGGCCAAGCGGATCAAAGCGCTTAGTGCCGAACGCGATCGTCTTGAGGATGAACTGGACAAACGGAAATGAAATCCATTTTCAACGTCGGTTGGCTGATCGCTTCCAACTGGATCAGGGCAAACCGTCTTTGGCTGGTCATTGGTGCCTTCGTGGCGTCCGTTGGCGGCACGGCATACTTTGTAAACCAATACAAGGAAGGCCAAGCAGCACAACGGGAACTGAAGGCCGAACGGCTGTATCTGGAAGAATATAAGCGCCAGCAAGACGCGTATAACCAGAAACTGAAGGAACTCACGGAAGCAGCCCTGAAACGCCAACAGGAACTTGCAGCAATCAACACCGCAAATGAGAAACGCTATCATGAAGCAAACCGCCGTGCGGACGCTATCCGCCGCAAGTATGATCGCCTTGTCGCTGATGGTTTCCGCCTGCGCGACCCAAAGGCCCCTGCTACCATTGACGGAACCAGAGGCGCCCAAGGTGGTTCTCCCTCAACCCCCAACGGCAGTAACAGAAGCACCAGTGGCGGAGAACTTTCTAGAGAGGCTACTCAATTTCTTCTCAACTTCGCAAACGACGCAGACCGAGTAGTAGAGCAGCTTAAGGCAGCACAAGATTACGCTAAACAGCTGCATGGTCTTTGCTCAAAACAATAAAAGAAGCCCCCTTGGAGCAATCCTTGGGGGCTTTGTCGTTTCTGGGGTTCGGTCGAGGAAGGCTTCTTCAAAACTCAAAATTTGACCCCTTGTTTTATAGGTACTTTGGAAGCACTTTTGCAAGTTTTCGTATGCGGCAATGGGTGGACACCATCGGATACGGTCTAAATCGATTTTGTTCTAAAACCCCTTGTTTTCCAGTGTCTAATTTTGCGTTTGTTTTTGGCAAAAGAAAAGCCCAAGGGCGCGAACCCAAGGGGCCATTCTCATCGTTTCTTAATGAACTTCACCTGTCCGCAATCCCACAGTCGGCGGTATCCTTCCCTGAAACAGTTCTGCGCTTCCGTTTCTTCCTCTCGGAACTCGGTCAGAACCCTTGCCAGATTCCGACGCATGAACATGTGGCGGTTGAACAACTCTCGACCGTCTGGCGACACCCATCGATACGACGGCTGGCTGATACCGATCCGTTCGAAACCGTTCTTCAGATACACATTCCCTTGGCTGCGTGAGTAGTCGGCATAGGACACAATGGAACCTTCGTGGTCTTTTTCAAAGTGTGCCAGTAGCTTACTGAAGCCACCAATGACCGTCGTATGCCGAAGGTTGGCGAAGCGGGTCAGTTCCCATGGGACGGAACGGTCAAACCGCGCTTTGTCAAACCCCATGACCGCAACCAGACGATCTTCATGAACCAGTCCAAGGTACAGATGACACCATGTCCCGCCGCCCTGAATGTGATTCTCTTCCAAGAACGCTTTGGCGGCCGCCTTTGGCACTTCAATCACGGAACATTTCCTCGCTGGGATTTTCTCTGGGGAAGCGCCCAGCATGGATTCAATCATAGATGAAACTGTATCCCATCTAGTGTTGATTTCTACGTCCGTTAGGTGGACCAGACGGATGCCCGCGGCCTCGGCGGCTTCCGTCTTCCGACGGTGCTTCAGACGAGACGCGCGGTCTTCTTCCGCATTACTTGCTCCGTGCCAATAGACGCCGTTGATCTCGAACGCCAGTTTATGCGACGGGATGAGAATGTCCAATTCAAGCGGATGAATTAACGAACGATCGCGCTTCCATTCAAGCCCAAGACTAGTAACAAAATCACCAACAGCGCGCTCTGGCTTCGAAATCTGTTGTTCGAATTGTTCAGAAAGGATGAAGAAATCCGCCCCGTATCGCTCTCTATTGGTCGCCTTCATCTTTTCCAAAATGTCAGCATTTTGCGCTGGGTATGGAACGCCCCAATTCCGCACGTTTGTTTCCATCCAACGATTGCGTATTTCTTCAACTTGGGCGGGGTGGTCAACCCCATATTTCTCGATGAAATGTTCTTTGTAGCGTTTCATCCGCGCTTCTTTGTTCTCTGCCATCGTCCGTTTGAACTCTTCTGTCTGTGAGAATGACATGACGCCATATCTTTCTAGTGATGTTTTTTCACGTTTTGCAAGAACATCGCGTTCAGCAAAGATTCTTGATGCGTTTTCTCTATTTTGGATCGCCTGCGCTGGCCACGGCACGCCATATTTTTCAAGCGATCTCCGTCTGATAGTTTCTGTGCGGGCATTAAAATCGACATTCGCAACGAGACGTTTGGCTTCGTCTGTCTGGAACCAATGTTCAACTCCATATCGTTCTTTGGTAGTTTGTCTGACCCGTTCCTGCACCGCCGACCAATCAACAGAACCAAATGATTCGCGCCACGAAGGAAGATAGTTCACCCATTCGACCCCATATTTTTCTTTATATGTTGCCTTCGTTTTTTTCGCCCGTTCTTTGTAGTCAACCTTCTTTGCACCATCTTTGAGGCGCTGGTGATATTCCCCATCTGCGAGCATGCATGTTTTCGAGCACCATTCTGAAGACCCCCACCCAATGGTAAAAGCCTTGATTGGAAGTTGGCCTTTGCATACACGACAAAGTTTGCAATCCACATCATTATAAGCCATGTATAATGATGTGTTGGCGTCGGCGTGTGGGTATTTTTGAATGATCTGTTCCAAAAACGTCGAATGCTGTTTCTTCTTATTTCTGGACGGATTCCCGTTTTTGTCGAGTAAGAATCGTTCGATGTTCTCTTTTGTGATTTCCATGTTTCAGCCGCAAATTGGTTTATGACCTTGATACAGACATATTATAGTCAAAACTTCTTGGCTGTCAAGCGCCACCAAAACAAAAAGCCCCAAGGGCGCAAACCCAAGGGGCTTTGAATGAACCTAGAGAAATCAAAGACTTACTCTAGGTTCTTACATCAGATGATGTTCTTCACTTCAGCGATGCGATAGTAATCGTTCTCACGCACTTGACCAGAAACAAACGGATTTGTGGTCAGACCATATCTGGCCTTAACGCCAAGGATTGGCTGGAAGGACATGGTGTCCGTGGTCTTCATTAGCTGCATCGCGACGTACGGCGCGAACAGGCAGCCAGCATCCCACGAAGAAGCACCTTTGTAGCCGAGGCAGTAGAAGTTCTGATCAGCATACGGGTCAATGTGAACGCGGATGTTACCAATGTTACCCACGTAGGTGTTAACCGTCCAATCGCTGTTCACCGAAACGTCCAGATTGCTGGTGGACAGGATGTTAGCCATCGACAGAGCGGAAGCAACGTCAGCGGAGCAGATCAGCACGTTGGCCTTGCCGCGACGGGTGTCTTTGGCAATGCCGTTGGCGTCACGCTCGATGGCGAAATGCAGACCTTTGAAACGCTCGGCACTCCAGCGGCCATCGGCATCGGCTTGCAGATCGAACACACCAACTTGCTGGGTGTCAACCGCTGCACCGAAGCGGGCTTGCGAGTAAATGGTACGCAGAACTTCGCGGTTCACTTCGCTGATGTATTCGTTCGACAGGATGTTAATCAGTTCCTGTTCGGCGTTCAGACCATGCACGGCTTGCAGGTCTTGCATCAGTTCCAGCGAGAACGAGGCTTTCAGAGCACGGGTCTTGGCTTCGACGTTGATCTTCTCAACTTTCAGGCCCATTTGGGCGGCGATATCGCCTTCACCTTGGGCGGTCGGCATACCAGTACCAGCTTGAGCAACGAAGTTCAGGGGAACATCAGCACCAGCAGCGGTGGCATTGTGCAGCAGGGTAACCGTCGTGCCGCTGATGCTTTGCACTTTCTGACCACGTGGCATGCCAGCACCAACCACCAGCATACCAACAGCCAGACCAGCGGCGCTAGGAACCGTCACGGAAGCAGAACCGTTCGTCACGGTGGCTTTCACGGTGCGGCTATACACGCCACCCAGCGAATGTGTACCAGTACCACCGAAAGCGCTGTTAGCTTCGTTGAACAGAGCTTCTTGACCGCTTTGGTTCGTGTACAGGCTACGCAGAGCAAAAATCAGTTGTGACGGTTGCGTCATCGGTTGAACGCCCATCACATCAAAGGCGATCAGCGAAGGAACAGCACGACGGGCCATACCAGCCAGAACGCCTTCCCACTTAGCAACACCACCAGTCAGGTTGGTTGGGGTGCTTTCATCAATGGCACCAGCGCGGGTTTGGTTTTCCAGCAGGGTTGCCACCACGTGTTTCTTGTAGTTCGTGGCGATCGGGGCAAACTGCTCGCTTTCCAGCAGCGGGGTCCATTTTTGAATCAGGGATTCATTGATTTGGGTATCCAGTTTCATTTGGAAATTTCCTTTGATATCAGAGAAAAATTTTGGATAGTTGGCAAACAAGGAAGTGGTGTCTGCCAACCGTTCGAAATTACTTAGGGATTTTTAAATCAGTAGCCGCGCGACATGGCCTTCATGGAAGCCAGCAGACGGGAAACCGAATCGTCAACCTTCGGTGCTTCTTGAACTGATTCGTCAATCGCTTTGGCTTCTTCACGTTTTTTACCGAAGAAGCTTTCCTTTACGATTTTAGCGGTCTTTTCGAATTTCTCAACGCCTTCGTCAGCATGCGTTTCCATCAGTTCGAGGAACTTGGCTTTGTCCAGTTCGTTCATGCCTTCCGACAGATGCAGACGGGTCAGTTCTTTCTTGGCTTCAGATAGTTCAGCAGCAACACGCTCTGCGGCGATACGCGATTCAGCCAGCTTGGCGGCCAGTTTGTCGTTATCAGCTTGCAGGCTTTCGGCAAGTTTATATTCACTTTCCGAAATGTTGATGTTGTGCTTTTTGAACAGGTCCGACAGGTCAGCCATGAAGCCTTCCATAATGTCATGCTTCAGCTTGTGTTCGATGGCTGGGGCATTGGCCTCGGTCCATTCGTTCACGACGGAAGTCAGATACTTGTCGGCCTGATCCATCATTTGTTCTTTGGCTTCGGCCAGCTTGGCATCATATGCGTCTTCCAGAAGGGCAACTTCTTCAGCCAATTGATGCTTCACTTGTTCGGCAACGGCCGTTTTGAACAGGATGGCGATTTTCTCTTGGGCTTCTTCCGACAGTTCGGGAACCAGAGCAACGATTTCCGATTCTTCAACGCCTTCCAGCAGTTTCTTGGCGGCGGCTTCGGAATCGATCTTCCGACCCACTTGCTTGCCATAGACGTAGAGTTTGTCAAAGCCACCGTGTTCTTTCACATACTCGATGGCTTGGCGAGCGGTGCGGAATGCTTCAACGGTTTTGTCACCGTCTTTCACTTCCCAGCCAGCAACGACGGCCTCTTCAACTGCTTTCTCTTCTTCGTCGTCTTTGTCGTCGGCTTTATCTTCGGCTTCGGTTTCTTTGTCTTCGGCTTCTTCTTTGTCCTTGGCTTCTACTTGCGCGTCGTCTTCTTTCGCTTCCTGCTCATCTTCGAGCAGCGCCAGCAGTTCAGCCATACGGGCTTGTTCAGTCATAATCGACCCCATTAAAGTTTCGTTGAAATTACTTAGTGGCCCGAAAGAACGTTCAAAGCCTTGGCGAACGATTCCACCATAGCTGCTTCGTACGCTTTCGAGCTTTTGTATCTTTGTTCAGCCCTGACCGCCTTACGCTGGATCAGATACTGTTTGAATTCTTCGTACAGGGCGTCGTTCTTCGTCATTACGTCCATGACGTTTTCATAGACGGCGGAAACGATGGCCTTTGGCGCCGACGGGTTCATGACCGCATCCACAGTATGCAGACGGAAATCTTCGCATACTTCTGAAATGCCGTCTTTGCGGGTCTTGACGGTACCAGAACCACGGGTTGATACGCCGATGGTTACACCACCTTCAAGCATGGCCTGAATGATCTGACCGCATGGCGTGCCCAGTACACGGGCCTTCCCGATGTAATCGTGGCCTTCCTTGACCATTTTGGTAATCAGGATGGCGGCACGGTCTGGGTTGATTTCGCTATGCTGCGGGTGGGAAAGCTCGCCGACGGCGCGACCAGTCTTCACGTACGCTTCGTTGAAGGCAGCAACTTCTCGGTCAAGGATCGATTCCTTGTAAATCCGACGATTCTTGTTCACCGCTTCCGACTGGGCGAACACACCTTCAATGTACCAATGCTGACCGTCCTTGCTGGATTCAGTCAGCTGTTCAGCTTCGATGATCAGCATTTTACCTTCCGTAAAGTGATTTGATCCGTACCTTGGAACGACGCATGGTCCGATCTGCCTTCACCTTTCTGGCAGCCTTACCGACTTTCCATGCTTTCCTTGCGGCCTTCCTGCGGGCACGTTTTTCTTGTTGGGTCATCCGCACGAACTTGACTTTATTGCCCGAACGAACAACCTTGAAACCTTTGCGTTTAACGGCAACCTTCCGAACGATCTTGCCCCTGCGAACGACGCGCTTAAACGCGATTTCTGAAACGTTCGCTTCGACTTCCTCGAACACCAGTTCAAAGAAGCCGACCTTCTCTTCCGCAAGCGTGTTTAGACGTTCGAAAAGTGCTTCTTTTGATGGCAGGAAATCGTTCATAGCGTTGGCAGACGGGTATAGCTGCTGTTAATGTCCTTCATTGACAGCACTTCGATATCCGATGAACTGAAGAGATCGAGTTGGATCAGTTCACGACGGGCCTTTTCTGCTTCCTTCTGGGTTCTGAAGGGACCAGCAACCATCTGCTCACCGTCTTCAAACCACACACCGAAATCGGTCGGGCGGGAAGCTTCGTCAAGAATCGTTTGGGCGTATTCATGACGCAGCTCTTCCAGTTTTGAAGTCATACGCTCTTGGAGCGCGGCGAGGATATCTGATTCGTTTAGGTAATCCATGAATACATCCCATTAAATTGCATACTTTTATTTATATGCGAATGGTGCCCAAATCTCGGGCACCCATCACATATGCGAACGATTGTCAATTAGAAGTTGAAACCAGTCATTCCAGACGTTTTCGTGCCACCAGCGCCGACAGGCCGATCTGGAATACCGTCATTGTTTCTGTCAATGAACGTTTTCTCTGGCGTTTCATCATCCGTAGATGATACATCGCTTTCGGCTTCTTTGTCAATCTGCGTTTGCATGTCTCGCTGCTCTTCATTGGTGAGCATCAAGACGTTCGTTTTCACCCACTGCTGACTGAAATACTTGCCGACGAACATATCAACCTGTTGCAGCAGCCCCAGACGGGTTTGCCACACTTCATTATCCATCAGCTCACGCCAGTAGCTGTTTGTCTCCCAGACGAAGATCAGGCGATTCTTGATATCTTCAAAGTCTTCGATATCCATGATATTCTTCGTCAGCACCTGGACCTTCAGAAGCTGGGTAAAAACATCAGTAAAGCGGACACGAAAACCATCGATCATCTGGGCAAACTTGACTTCTTCACGGGTGATTTCGGCGCTGCGGCCAGCGGAAAAAGTCGCATCTGAATTGGTGCGGCTGGCTGGGACACCCAAAGACTTCTGAAGCTTGTTCTTGAAGTACAGAATGTCATCCATTTCACCCAGACCTTGAGACCCAGGCAGAGTTGAGACTTCCGTACCACGGGAACCTTCGCGGCGGGGCAGCCAGAAGTCCTCCAGCATGGAAAGGTTGTTCTTCTGGTCCTTGATTTCACCAGTGGTCGAATCGTAGGAAAGCTTGTTCCTGAAACGATTCATAGTGTCATGAAGGAACTGTTCCGCTTTCGTCTTCGGAAGGTTGCCAACATCAACATAGAACACGCGGCGCTCGGGGGCGCGAACCAGACGGTTGATGACAGAAGCGTCTTCCAGTGCCCTAAGCTGGTTCGCTGGCTTGATTGCCTTGTCCAATGGGGATACGGCCAGCGTGGTGCCGTCGGATTTCTCTTTGAAGAAACCGCAGTTCGCGTATGCAACCGCATCAACGTGCACCTTCACCAGATTCTGACCACCGACAGAAGCGCCCATGAAACCGTTTTCGGAAACGTCTGCAGTATACTGGTAATACTGGTCCTTGATCTGCTTTACTTTGACGCCGTTCTGGTTGACGGTTTCAGTCTCGATGACACGCTTAATGGTCCGTGGATCGACAAACCGAACCGCCTTGATGCCGTCCGCTGGGTGTTTCGGGTCTACGATGGCGTGAAAGTAAACCTTCCCGTCCACATAGAACCGACGAAACAGCCGCTGACCTTCGCGGATAAAGTCCATCTTGTGCAGGATGTTGTCCATCTCTTCACCAAGACGTTTCGTCACCGACTTAGGCAGTTTCAGGTCATCGGGTACTTCAAGCTTCACTGGGGGCTTTATGAAGTCACAGACCACCGCTTGATAAACGATCTCATCTACCATGGACGAAATGTCATACTGGGTGTCTAGTTCGCGGTATTTGTTGATGAGCGACTTCTCATCCATGGTGGCGCTGTCACCAGAGTAGCTATACCCTTGTGTGACGAACGCACCCACACCAGTATTCAAGACGTTGGCATCATCAAACGACGAGGTTGGCGGTGCAAACGACGGTTCCCGTGCATCGTCTTGGGCAGCGGCAAGTTCCTTCGCGTCTTGCTTCGAAAATTGGTTGAAAAACGTGTCAAACATGCCCATAGCAGATCATCCGTTAATATCTTCAATATGATTATTTATTGGTGAAGCTGAAACCAGCATCATAAAGTTCAAACCCATTCACACTAAAGCTTCTGGGTGGAACCAGTGGCGTTGTATCCAACGAAAACGGTTTGAGATTATCTATAACCCCTCGAACCCGTTTGCCAGAAATCGCTTCTTCAATCGTCCGTTGCACTTTCGGCAGATCTTCGTTTATTTCGAATTCCCAGAATTGGAAAAGACGAACCCCAGATTGCTTTGCGCGTACGTATTTTGTGTGATGGTAGGCGGCTGGGCGGCGAACCGCGGTATTCGAGGCATGCCAATACACACCATTACATTCAATTCCAATGTTTTGATCGGGAATAAAGAAATCAATCTCAAACCCGTTGAGTATGGACCGATTACCATACTCATAGCTAACTCCAAAATCATCAAGTATGCTGGCAACCTTCGTCTCTATTTCTGTTACATGTTGTTCTGTTTCAATCCCAGCAGCCCTTAGCCATCGATAAAAACTCGCCCGTTTAACCCCAAGTTTGGTTTCTATCTCACTAAATGGGGTTTTCAAATAGAAATCTCTCAATGCATCTTTGTCCTTACTAAGTGCCAAAACCCAAGGTTCTATATGGCGCTGACTTCCCCACGCCCCGTGCTTCTCGCGTAGTTCTTCTGTCTTGTTCGGTATCAGCATCGTAACTCGACCACCATAGCGCCGAAGCATCGTTTCCTCGGCCTTCCTGCGAACCGAAGGCATTCTAGAAACATTATCCACACCATATTTCTTCAAAATGCGCTGCTTTATCCGCTCACCTTGTTTCACTGACAAGCACTTTGTTGAACATGCAATGGTGTTGCCATAACCAGTTGAAAGCGTCTTTATATTGAGACGCCTTCCGCATTCACAACAAAGCTTATAATCTGTGTTTGTGACTTGATGATAAACCCATGTTTTGAATTTTACGCCCTCACAGGTTTCAATATCTCGAATGAAATCGCCGTGAATCATCATCTTACCGCTGGCAATCTTCTTTCCGTCATTCGTCAGAAAGTAATGTGCATCCATATTAAATCTCCAAAAAAGAAAATGGGGCGCCTTTGGCGCCCCAGAACGTCTTCAAAGACGCAGTTTACTTCGTCGTTTCCGTTTCCCAGTAATCATAACCAAAGGATACGGGAAACTCGATAATCGTATCCGTCTGATCGTAACCCAGATCGATTGTGGCGATGTTGTTGGGGATGCATCCGACATAGCGATACGTTTTCAGGCTTCGGCCGTCGCGGTCCTTCACTGTCACGAAAATATCAGCTTTATACAGGTTCGGGTTTGCAATACCCAGATTGCTATTGTGGCCGTTAAGCAGACCCATCCAGCGCTCAAACGCATCACGCAGGGCAAACTCTTTGTCCAGATAGAATGTGATGGTCAGATCAGTAAACGTGCGGTCGCCCGCAACCTTCACTTGCCGACCTTGGAAATATATGTCGATAAGGTTAACGGTGTCATCGGGAAGCTGGGCACCTTTAGCAAGATATGTCGCTTTCCGTGCCGCGGTACCAGCAACTACAGCCGCTGGGAAGTTAATCGTCACTTCGTATGAGGTGGCACGCACACCGCCGTCAAACTGTGCTTTAAAAGCTGAAATGCTCATTGGTAATCCTTAAGAAATGGTTGCAACCAAGTTTATTTAGAAAGAAAGTAGCTTGTCCCAGCGTCCCACAATTCAAGACCATTCCAAACCGTCATTTTTGGTTCTTCCAAGTGATACAGATTCCCATCGACGATGAAGGGTTTCATATTATCAATTTTGATGAACCCCCGTTCGGCATCTGGTTTGAAGGCGTTCTTGGCTTTCTCGATTGTTTCGAGAACATCTTCTGGTGTTTCCATGATTTCAAAGCCCCAGAACTGGAAAAGACGTATTCCTTTTGATTTGGCCAGAAGAAACTTTTGAAAATGATAATTTGGTGCTTTTGGGAACTTAGAATTGCTGGCGTGCCAGTATTCCCCATGGCATTCAATTCCAATTCTATACTCTGGTAGATAAAGATCGATTTCAAACCCATCAAGCAAGCTTCTGTCATTCTTAACAACATCTTCTCCCAGGTTGTCGATGAAGAAAGTTTCCAATGAAGACGGCCCCTTGCGTCGTGGGATGTCGTGTTTATTGAGGTAATTATAAACAGTTCTGGGGCATACGCCCAAATCCACAGATGTTCCAACAATTCCGCGACTGAAATAAAGTGCTTCAAGGGATTTCTTGTCGTTGAGAAATTCAAGAATGGTGACACCATCGCGGTATTCTCTGTTTAGATGCTGTTGATTCTGGACCCCAATGCCATATGACTGCATCATCGTCTCTTTCACCTTGTCCCGAACAATCTTAGTGGATGATACATTCTCGACACCATATCGATTGAGACATGTTTCGCGGTGCTTGGAACGAATTGCTTCTGATTTGAGGGGCGACGTTACGCCATAACGTTCGAGCATCGTTTGTTCATACACTTCTCTGTTTGCCTGAAGCCCAAACCCTCCGTGACGCTCAATTGTCGTCTTGCGTATCTTGTCTTTTATTTTGTCCGATTGTGATGGGTATTTCGTTCCGTATTTCTTCAAACTAGTTTCAGACCGACGTTCGACGATTGTTTGTTTCTCATCATCGGTCTTGGCCGCCCAAGATTCGCGCACCCTTCCACGGACAGTTTCATTTTGGGCTGGGGTTGAGAATCCATAACGTTCTATGTTTGTGGACGCGCGACGTTCATATGCTTCCGCATTATCTTTCTTGAAGCATTCTTTGCTGCACCATCCGCGATACCCAAACCCCTCTTTAACACTTAAGACATTCAGTTTGGCCCCACAAACGACACATGTCTTGCACGGAATACCATTCTTACTACAATAGAACCATGTCGGAATGTCTGGCCAGCCACTAGCAACGACGGCAGCAAGAAACGCCTTCTGTTCGTTTGAACGTTTGCGTTTGATCGTCCCATCGGGTCTTTCAAAGTCTTTCCAAGTGAACTGTTTCATTGCTGTATTCAAATCATTCAAGATGCCAAATACTAGCACACCCATCTTTTCATGTCAACCCACATCTCAACAAAAGCCCCCAAGGATCGCTCCAAGGGGGCTTTCGTCTTTCAAATCAATGACTTACGTTCAGTTTTGGGTGAAGTTGAAAGTGCCGTTCACCACGTTGAAGCGCAACTCGATGAAGTTAATCGAAGCTGTGGGCCTCAAAAATACGTCCATCACGAAGCGGTTTGCATCAACAATCGCTTTCGTGTTGTTCGTTTCGTCGCACACCACGCGGAACTCGGCAATGCCCTGACGGCCTTGGATTTCCAGCAGCATCGGCTCTACCGTAGCCACAGACCGTTGGCGGGTGAAGGCGTCGTTCTGCTCGAACAGCACGAATTGCATCATCGCTTCGATACGTTTCTCAACGTACAGCATCAGGCGGCGAACGTTGATGCGGGAAGTCATCACTTCCTTCGACACGAACGTTTTGTCACCCATCAGGTACGTACCAGAACCGATCTGGGAAACCACGGGGTTGATACCAGCAACGTAGAGACTGTCCTTTTCCGATTTACTGCCAGCGTTATACGACAGCTTAACCGAGTTCTTGATGAAACCGCGGTTTTGACCAGCGGGCGAGAACCACGGGTCGGCAACAGCATCCGTGTTGGCGCACAGACCAGCGAGATCACCAGACAGCGGCACATACACGTTTTCGTCATGGAAGCGGTCATACATCAGTTTCCAAGCCGAAGCCGTTACACCGTAGGTTGACGGGTTCACACCAGCATGGAAGGCCAGCACAGAAGCCAGTTCTCGACCTTTGGCGGTAGCAGCAGACAGCGACGGACCGAACAGAGCGATACAGTCATTCCGTTTCTCTGCAATGTTAATGCAGTGACGGGTCAGTTGCTGGGCGTCGGCATCACTTGCAAGACCAGAAACGATAATCAGATTGATATCGATCGAATCTTTACGTTCATACTCGGTGTATGCCTTCATCCGTGCGCCAACAGTGATTGAATCGTTACCGTCAACACCACCAGACAGCGCTTTGTTGAACGCAGCGGACATGTCAGCAAAGTTCGTTGAAGCGGACGAACCGAAATCGGTACCGAGTTTCTTGCTACCAGCGTACACATAGAGCGACTGGCGGTTGAACACGGTTTCGATGTAGTTCGACGTGCCATCGACGGCTTTGGCGTCAGCCGATTTGGAGATGCCTTGATACGTTTCCAGAACGGCACCAGCGGTACCAGTCCATTCACCCAGTTCATCTACCACAACGGCGTGCAGTTCGTCGTTCTTGCCGCCGCGCTGGGCAACGGTTTGCGACGTGCTCGGGGCACCAGTGTACTGCACAAACGTCAGAGCAGCATTCGCGCCAGCAGCAGTAGTGTTCTTCGTCAGGGTGATTTGGGTGACAGAATCAACTGATTTAACTTTCGTGCCGTCTGCGATGCCAGCACCAGTTACGGACATGCCCACCAGAATACCAGAAGTGGTTTCGTGGGCGGTGAACGTCACCATGTCGGCGTCTTGGGTGAACGTGCCTTGTTTGGCTTGCTCAATCCGCGAACCGAACAGCGAGGCATATGGCCAGTCAGCGAAGGCGGCAGCATCAGAAACCGACACGCGAAGGCTGTTGCCCAGCGAACCAGCGTACTTTGCGACAAACTCCACATCCAGCGCGGCTTTCTTTTCTTCGTAATCAGCAGCATTCTCAACCAGCGCCGCGGCGCCAGTAGAGGCGTTCTTGGCGGTGGTTCCACCGACACGAACGACACGAAGGTTATTACTATATGCAAGGAAGGACGAAGCGGTCAGGAAGTCAACCCGCGAAGTGCGGTCTGGTGCACCGAACTGCTCAACCAGTGATTTTTCAGTATCTACGATCTTCGGTTCGTTGATCGGACCCCAACGGAAAGCACCAGCAAAAGCACCGATGGAAGTCGATACGGCTGGTGTCACAAGCGTCAGGTCTTGCTCTTTTACGGTTACTGAAGGGCTAAGACTAATTGCCATGTTTGTATCCTTTAACGTTAAAATGGACCAAATTATTTATCTGGCGGCCTTGAGAACCGCATCACGCAGTTCCATCATGATCGCCTGCAAATCTTTCAATTCGTTCTTGATTGACTGGATTTCGTTATCCCGTTCCCGCTCTTTCAGAAGGGCAATCTTCCGTTGGCGATATTTGATCAGTTCGGCTTCATCCGTATTGATGATGGCCCCCTGCTCACTGCGCACCAAACCATCATGACCCTTGACTTTCAGTTCCATTCTTCACCTTCCAAGAGAAACTCGGCGCCAAAGGCGCCTTTGATTGTTATCTAGCAATGATACCAAAGAAAAAGGCCACCGTCAAGCCGAAGCTATCGGGTGGCCTCAAAAGGTACCTTCTTGAGAAACGTTATCAACCAGCCACGGCGATCACACGCAGTTCCTTCAGGGCTGGCCTACGGCAAGAGTTAGTCCCTTGGAAGGCAATCATGATCTGGAACTCGTCGAAAGCAGCGATGTGCTCGACGCGCCGTTCATGCTCGATGAAGCCATCGGTGTCGGGGTTCGTCACCGTCTTCAGCGCTTCTACTTTCGTCCAGCTACGTTCCTCAATGTCGCGGTTCGCAGTGGTGCGGTAGTAAACCTGAATGTCATCCAGCGTCGCTTTGTTTTCTGAAGTCAGAATCCGCAGCGTGTCGGACGCGGTCTTTAGACGGACGGTCTGGGTAACGATCTTGCTGGCAATTGCTGCCCCGTTGTTGTCGTTCTGCGGCTTGTTCAGCATCAGGGAAGCGACGATCAGGGAGTTATCGTTCAGCGAGAGGGTCGGACTGTGGTAATCGTTGTTCGTCTTGGCTGCGGCGGTGATTGTGACTGATTTCGCAGACTCATTCTCAACCGACTGTACAAGACAAACGTCTTGCAGTTCAACCACATCCCCATTCTTCATCTGGAAGTCGGCAATCCTCGTTTTCGGTGTTTGACCACCGTCGAAGTCTTTGCCAGAAACCAGCGAAGCGGTGTACTTCAGTTGGGTGTCGGGGACCACCAGCTCAACCGCGTTCAGGCGAGTTGCGTAGTAGTTCACGGAACCACTGATGTACACATAGCGACCCACGTCTTCGAACTTACCAGTAGCAGTAGCGGCATTCTGTAGTTCAATCTGGTAGCTGTTGATATCAACCACCGACTTCACCACATGTGTGCCGACGATGCTTGAGAACGTCATGCCATTGAACGATTCCGTCAGCGCTGGGCTGTTGGCCGTCTGTCCGATGCCGTCTTCAGCCTTGATGGTAACCTTATCGTTCGTCTGCAGACCGTGGTTCGGATGCTGGACGGTAACGAACTTGCTACCAGCGGTGCTTACAAACGTTCCCAGATTCACCTTCCGAACATGGGCCGAACCTTCGTTCTCATACACCCAGTCGGCACTTACGTTCGTATTGAACTTGGCGCGATGGAGACGGAATTTCAGGTCTTCCAGTTGGAATGGCGTCCAAGTGCTAGCGTTCTGCGACTTGAACAGCGAACCCATCAGCGGCTGCGTTGACACGATCCGATCAGCATCAACCACTTTCTCACCCATACGGCTAATCCACACGCGGTACCGCGGGGAATCACCGAACACCACAAGAGCGTATTCCTTATCAGCGGTCAGCCAGATTGGTTGATCGAACTCAAACGTCGTTGGTGTACGCGAATCGTCGGACACTTTGACTGCAGAAGACGGCATCGCAACAACAGAACCCTTGATACGCTGGTTCGCGGGGTAACCGTTAACCATTTCACGCAGTTCAATGAAGACTGGTGCGATCGGGTCTTTCTTGCTGAAGTAAACATCAACCTTCGTAACATACATCCCAGCACCAGCAATGCCTTTCGTGAAGAATGATTGGGCAAGTGGGTCTCCAGAAGCGCGGATATCGTTGTATCCAACGTCGAAGTTTCTATCACCCGCTTGCGATACGACGCGGACGTGTTGAAGTGTCGTTACAGTGTTCACCGTTTGGGTGATGCTGTTTGTCACATCAATCGTCTCTTGCATCGTGGTTGTGGTGCCCATGGCTTCGTATGTCGCCGCGGTTTCACAATCCGTCGCAGTGTCGGGGAACTTCTTCAGATCAACGTCAGCAAGAGCAAACGTCTTCTTGCCAGTGGCAAACGTTTCGGCTGGAATCTGGAACTCACCCATCAGGTTGCCCATCGCATCCGAAACAAGCGCCTCACCCCAGCGACCGACGTTACCATTGGCTTGAACTGGGCGGCAATACTGGTTCACGTCCACCGAATCGAACGATGCCCAGTAGCGGGTATTCGGCTTGCTACCCTTGACGTTGAAACGAACAGTCTTGGACCGCATGAACGGGGAAACGGAATGACCAAGAATCCGCGTAAGGCGAGAAACCGTCTGCGTCGTGGTTACCGTCTGCGTCGTGCTGGTACCAGCGTTCTTGTAACCTTGTGTGACGTGCATCCGACCGTCCGTCCAGTGTGACGTACCATACAGGCCAGAAACACTATTCGGGTTGATCCGCATCGGTTTCCCGTCGCGGGCGTTCACGTAGGTATGGTTGAACTGCTGATTGATGATGTTCCGTACGTTGGTAACTGGTGCTTCAAACTTCGTGTCGTACCATACGTCCTTTGCTGGTGTAAGTGTTGTTTGTGGATTCCATTTGATGATCATGTACGGGTTGATGGTTTCCGTCGAAGTGCCATATGGCTGTTCGATTTCTACCACATCCGTATAAGGCAGGAAAACCTTATCACCCTTAATCACATAGTTACTGGAAAGAGTCTTGTTGAACTTCAGGCCGATGCTATCCGAATATTCAAGCGGCGTCACCATTTGTTTCTCGGCAACAAGTGTTGCTTGGAAACCATTCTCAAAGGGGCTGAATACGCCGAAATCAGAGAAATCCGTAACGAAGAAGCCCGACTTGTGACGGTCAAGACCTTCCGCATCCGTGATTTTCATGTCCTTCGTTTCCAGTTCCTTCATGGTGAGGCTGGTGTAATATTCAAGATTTTCAATCCGTTTTTCCAGCTTGCCGATGTCTCGCATAGTGTACCGACGGTTATCATCGGCACGATAGCGAACGAAGGCGGCTTGGCGGGTATACGCTGGGACGATCAGCGTGGCCAGCGACATGGCATCGACTGGGACTTCTGGATACCGCTCAACCCCAGGTACACCATACACATAGCGGATTTCGCCGTTCTTGTAGATTACCACACGGTCCCAGCGATCCACAAAGTACGAAGCGTCATAGACGATCGACTGACCAGTCACTGCACTGATGATGTTCATCGAGTTGGCAAACATCTCCGCAGGAACTGCAGCGTTCGCTGCGTTAATCACCGCATAGAAGCTACCCGTCTTGGACGCTTTCTCCGTCATGACGATCTTGTCAGCAGCAACCGACTTCACGACAGTGGTGTCAACGAAAGCTGGGCAGTAGACCTTGGCATTCGCCTTCACGACGTTTTGGTAATCGTGCTCAACCAGTGCTTCATCACTGTTTTCCGTAACGTTCACTTTCACAAGGAAGAAGCCATCGCGCGGCGACTGACGAAAGTCAAGCATGTCAGCCAGTTGATAACTTTTCTCTCTTGTCTGGAATATCGGGATGCGGCCGATGTGGGTTACATCGTTTTCGTCCGTCGGATTGTCCTTCAGAGATTCGTAACTGTCGGCCGTGAATACGTCGCCCACGGAGTGCAGGAAGTATTCATACACAACAAGCAGTTGACCAGACGGGATGGCGAAGCCGTTCTGTGCTTTCAGGCGGGTATTGCCGTAGAACTCGATAGTGTCGCCGTTGACCAGATTGAAATACTGACCAATGTCCTTGTCCGTGGTTGCAGCGGGCGTGTTCAGGTTTTTGGAAACGTACACGTGCTTGATGCGGTACACGTCCTTGTGTTCCAGAACCATTTCACGATTGCTAGGCTTGGCAATCACTGTATTCCCTTCAACCAGCGTCTTACTCCGCACGGCTACCTGCTTGTTCAGGTTGGCAGACACAGAGAAAGTGGCGTTCGGATACTGTGCGTTGTTAATAACCAGACGTTTGCCCTCATTCTCAATGTTAACCATGTTCGAGAAATAGGCATTGTCTTGACCAGTATGTGCACAGATTGGGTTGCCAGTGAACACACCAGAACCAAGATAATCGTAAGCACCGTAGCCTTGAGCATTCGTACGAATGGCGACGTTGAAACCGACACCAGTGGTCAACTCAAAGTTGCCTTGAGCGTCCTTCGTGGTCTTCACGTTCCCAATGGTCAGCGGGATCAGGTTGCCAGAACCACCAGCGGCAGTAACCTTCTGTGTCAGGGATGTGACGTAACCAGAAGCAGAACCTTTCACCACTTGACGGTTAATGTCGAACACACCAGCGGTAGCAGACTTCTTCAGATACAAGGTGCGGTTGCTTGCATCCCAAGCATACGGGGTATAGCCAACATGCGACGTAAGCGGTTGAGCATCGTTCACCACAAACGAACCGACGATCCGATCAAGCGTCACCACTTGCAGAACTGGACCGTTTTTCACGTCGTTAATCTTCCAACCGCCAACGTGTTGCCAACCAAACGTTTGTGACTGGGACAGCTGGAACGAACCATACAGACGGAAGATCGTCTGACCACTGATCGAAATCGATTCGATGAACTTCGGAATGGCATAGCCAATCACGTCTGCGGTGTTTTCTTGACCAGCGGTCAGCCACAGAACGGGCGTTTTGCTCATGTCGAAGAACTGGTTACCAGCGGCCAGCAGAATGTATTCACCGACTTCATTGGCTTGAATGACGTTGTTCTGGACCTTGACCGTTTCCAGCGTGCGTGCCTTGTCCACTTCCAGATACAGACTGGTCAGGTTCTCTACTTCATAACCCTTGACGTATGCCTTACCAGCAGCAACTTCAATGGCAAGCTTGTTATCGTCGCCGCCTTCTTCTTTGGTGCGGAAACCGTCTGGGTGTTGTGCGTCTTTCATGTGGTCCGTCACACGAACTTCCAGACCACGAACGGCATAGTCGCCAGATTCGTCATACGTCCGACGGGCAAGCGTTTCTTCCAGAACGTTGTACTGTACGTCCAGCTTGGCAATACGCAGTTGACCGTTTTCATACCGAATCATCTCGATGAAGTCGGCTTCATCGTTCAGGTCCAGCGTAGTCAGTTCAAGGCCGATGTGGAAGCGGTCGGCACCAGGTGCAGCGGCGTTCGGCGCGCCAGTAGCGTTATCGTACAGTGACGAATCGTCGAAAGCGGTGACAATGTCCTTCACCAGACGGAAGCCAGCTTTCTTGTTGATCCGCTTTTCATTGTAGCTGATCAGGGTCGATTGCCTTTCCGTGTAGACGAAGTAACCGTCAACAAAGAACACACCAGCATCAACCACAAGGAACGTTGCTGGGCCAGTGGCGGGCGTCGTACCGTCGGTGGTGATGGTGACAACCCCAGACTGACCGTCATACGACAGTGGCAGCGACTTGTCAAAAGCAGTGACGTTCTGGGTTTCGCCAGCAACTACGCGGGTGGCGCTATTGCTATAGACGATAACGGCCAGAGTCTTGCCATTGACCTTTTTGGTCATCTGGACGGTCGCCTTCAGCGTCTTGCCGTCGAAGTCTTGGGTCAGTTCTTTCTCTGGCAGCATGTCTTCGGTGGTATCCAGAAGAACGTAAGCAGCATTGCCGTTCAAACGGCTTTGGCCAGCCACTACGCGAGAACCATTCTTGAAAAGGTGCGTGCCAAGACGGGCCACCTGTTGTTGCAGGATTTCTTGCATCTGATTCAGTTCACGTGCCTGTACCGCCACAGACGGCTTGAACAGAATCTTGTGGAAACCCTTCGCTTCGCTGTAATCGTCGAAGTAGGGTTTAGCGGAAAAATCTTCCATGTTTGGTACCTTTTGATGGAAAATGTTCATGTATCATGTATTTAATGCCAAGAAACGAAATGAGCCCCGAAGGGGCTCATTGCCTTATTTGTACCAGTCAAAGATGTAGCCGCAGTGGCCTTTGTTCACGCACTGATACGGGTTACCTTTGGTTCCTTCTGTGCCGCGTACCAGAGCCCAGTAAGCATATCCGATCCCAACGCATGTTGCGTTGTAGATTTCGTCTTCTTCTGGCGCGACGTAAGTGCCGTCTTTTTCGTTTTGGCACTGACCGACGTAGTGTTGCATGGCCCTGTCAAACGTCATGTCCGCCATTTCTGCTTTCAGGTCTGCAGCAAGAGCACCTTCAGTCATCTTGTTTTCATTGATGATGCGAACAATCCCAAGGTTGATGTATTTCTGAAGTGTTTTTGATGGGTATGTATCACCATCCCTGCGTGGTTCGTGGTCCCACGACGGAACTTCATACGGCGGTTCGTATGTGTCTGAATACGGGTCAAGGTATTCGAAGTAGTCAATGGACGGGTCTTTTCCCTCTTCCATCTTCTCTTCTTCTTTCTGTTGTTGCTGCTCTTGTTGTGGTTGTTCTTGTTGGGCAACTTGATCAGTTTTGGGGGCAGCTGCGGCCGAAGAATCGGAACCACCGCCACACGCAGCCAGAAGGATCAGGGAAAGAAGCGCGATTTTCGTTTTCATAGCGAACCCCTCAAAGTGTTGTTGATGTGGCCTTTATACATCCGATGGCTGGAAAATACAAGTTTCAATCCGCGCGCGCCCGTGGGGGCGTGATAGTACTATCCTAAGTCATTGAACCGTATGCGTCAATAGCCGAAGATTCGCGGAAGACATGAGCCGACGAACGGTTTCTAACCATCGAAGGACGGCGCCAATCACAAACGTCAAATGAATCAAGCAGATAGCAAACGCGAACCCATCTGGAATTTTCGTCCGCACTGGGTTCGCACAAATGGTTCAAACACTATCGTCGTTATCGAGCAATGCGACCACCATCGTTACGACGGCGACGCAAACAATCATGAATTGTAGTGTCATCATTCGTTCGGCAGTTCGACAATGTTTTCATACAGATTTTGAAAATCATCCGCTTCGTCCACAGTTTCGCGGAAGTTCTGCTTGTGGTAGGCGCGGGCCATCTTGTTCAGCAGCTTCTTCGGCAGCTCATACCGTTCTGCCAGACCGACGATTTCTTCCTTGATCAGGTCTTTTTCGGCTTCAATACGGGTATAACTGTCACTGATCGTCTGCAGCACATCACGAATGGCTTTCTTATCGGCGGGGCTGCTAGGGATGTTGAAAGTGCCTTGTTCTACGCTCATTGTGTTTCCTCATTACGTTTGATCAAAGCCTTGTTGGCTTCAAGAAGTGCTTCTGCGTGCTTGATTGCCGCTTCGGCCGAAGTGTGTAGAAGTTCTGCGTTCAGATGATGCAGGTTTGCACCGAATGTTGGGCCGTAGAAGATCATCTGCTCTGGTTGCCAAGGGCGGACCAGATTCGGAAAGTAGACGATCGTGCCGTCGGCGATTCCTTTCGTGTCCGCTGGTTTGATTACTGGTTGTTCTGCCATTCTTGGAAAGCCCCCTCGTCTTCTGGGTCAAACTCTGGTTCTTTGTCGGCAACCACATACCACGTATCCTCGTCAAACGTCGGCATCAGAACACGTTCCCATTGTGGTTCAACCCAGAACCACGCTTTGTAGTCCACATCGTCGTTATACGTCATGACAGCAATCTCTTTTTCCGCGGTTTCTTGATCATCCGCGGGAACACCATGGAACAGGAACGACATATTAAACTCCCTTGACGCGTTTGGCTTTGAGAACATCGGTGATTACTGCAAGTTTGGCGTTGGCGGTGTCAGCCCAATCTGGAAGGATGAAGTAGCGGTTTGGTGCCAGATATGTCTTGGCAACCCATTCGATGCATTCTTGTACTTCCTTTTGGGTATCCAGACCAGCCTTGCCAGATTCATTCACAAACGGAATATTTGGGACGGTGATGAAAGTGAAGTCGGCCATCACTAGACGGTCAACAACATTCCGAATCAGCGTTCCGATGCGTTGCTGTTCGAGGCGGTCTGGACTATATGTTTCGTTGATGCGGTCCAGATGCACCAGCGTATAGGCCAGAACATCAACCATTGACCGATCAAAGAAGCCACCTTTATTGTTCAGGTACAGATCGCCCATCTTCACCATCATATCCGTCTGGACACGCAGGCGGTTCGTCAAGGCCAGTTGGCCTTTCAGCCCTTCAAGCGTCTTGATATCGATGGCGGTTGTCGTGGCGGGTTTTGTGCTGACATACACCGTGTTCAGGTGTTTGGCGGCCAGTTGGGCGATGGTAGTCTTACCCGTGCGGTGTGCGCCAGAGAATGCGATTTTCATTGTGTTGTGCTCCGAAGAAGATGATGGGTGGTATCTTAGCACCACCCGCAATCCTTGTCAATAGAACTGTTTGCTGTTGATCTTCAGTTTGTCGCCGCCAATCACTTGGATGGCGTACGTCATGCTTCCGTCTGCTTCTTTCTTGCCTTCGACTTCAATGTACGACATGGAACCGACCAGATACAGCTTCCTGCCATCCCATTCGTAGTTCCGATGCGTAGTTCTTTGAAGTTTGTCGTAGATGACTTGCGTTACATTGATCATGGTGTTTCTCCGTTGATGGCCAGCATTGTGCACCAGTTTTGCTTTGGTGTCAATGCCGTCCATCGGATTCTGACAGACGAACGGTCAACCCTTGACGTAGTTCTCTTCGATCAATTGGCGATACTGCACCCAACCTTGGAACTGCCCAGACCACAGCGTACCATCATCGATCCGTTCATGCGTCACCCCTTTTTGAGAAAGCCCCCTGATTGGCGTGGCACAATGGGCGAAAGCGGAAGCGTGAACTGGCTTGCTGGAAACAAGTTTGTGGTAAATGTCACGGGCTTTCTCGATTGTCTGGTCAAGCTTGCGGTATGACACTTGTGCGCAGCACGAAGAACTGATGGCCAAGGCGTCTTCAAGACTGGCGGCGTGGACTGTCGCAGACCAGAAACCAGTATCAAAGTATGGCGTGTGCCATTCCCAATGCTGCAGACGTTTCGGAGTGCTCGCATCCATCGCCTCTTTCATCCGTTCGGCCAGCACACGGATTTCGGGCTGCGCATCTTTGTGGAGACGAAGCGTGAAGAAGTTGTTCAGTTCTGTGGCGGTCAGAACCGTTTTGGCTTTCTGGAACGGTTCCAACAGACGATTCACCACTTGTTTGTGTACACCCAGATTCATCAGGTCAGTGGCATAACGCACCGCAGCACGACGGGCATCATCCCAGACGTGTTCGGCAAGTTTGCATTCGGTCTCATCCAGCGTTTCCGTGGCTTGCATACCAGCACGGTTGCGACCCCATTCTACTGGGTTCACTGGCTGTTCCATGACAAGATCAATCATGCGTTGAATCGGGATGGCGCGACTACTGGCTGTATTCCGCGCCGTCATGGCATGTGTGTTCAGTTCAGCCAGAATGTAGCGGTGATATTCCAGTTCGAAAGTTGTGATGCGTTTGCCTTCTGGCGACACACTATCCGCAACTACTTTGGCACTGATGCTATCCGTCATACTCTTAACCCCCATTCATCATCCGTTGATAATCAATCGCATTCTTGATCTGGAAACCGCGGTTAGCAACTTGCTTCAGTGCGTCTTCCAGATACTTCACCTTTTCCTGTTGCATCTCGATCTTCAGCGACACATCACCGATTTCTTCATCCGCGTTAACGTATGTGTCAACTTCCGATTTCAGAATCTTCAGATCGAACGGCTTTGCCTTGTAGACTTCTGGCGAAGCCCGCCCAAGGTAGTAGTCACGCTTGTCTTGATAAAGCTGCTTCAGTTGCCATTTCAGCTTCATCAGCGTATAAGCCTCTTGGGTTCGAAGGCGCAGAAGGCGCCCGTAAATCTTTGGCGTTTCCAACGATTCCTTGTCGAGGCGTGTCTCATCGATCTGGAGCGCGGCCTCGGTTTCTTCCATGATGTCTTCAATCTTCATTCAGTGCACCGTGTGTTCTTTGTTCGCATCGGACAGCCACATGATGAAATCCCGATACATCGCTTCCGACGGTTCTGCAATCACATCAACAGCGCCCTTGCGGACCAGCACGGCAGACGATTCGCAGAATGGGGCATCAAACGTAGCGAAAGAAGTGCGGGCACCATCAAAGAGAACTTCCGTGGCATGCTGGACTTGATAGAAGCCGTCTTCACCTTCCGTCACATATCCGATGATCCGTTCACCAAAGGCACGAAGCACGCGAAGACCATCACGCAGGCTTTCAGTCACATCGACGATTTCTTCAGTATTTTCAGTCATTTGCTTTTAACTCCAATTGTTGTACATCATATTCAAAGCCTTCCTTGATGTAAATCTCCACACGCTCCAAGAAGTGCTTGTAGGTGTAGTTCTTTCCACCGTCTACTTCGTCGAACACGTCCCAAACCGTGCAGTGCGTCTTCTTGTCACTGGTCCGAAGTCCACGGCCGATGCTTTGGATGACCCGTGTGAACGATTTGGTAGGCGAAGCAAAAATGATGTGGTTGATGTTCCGAATGTTGATCCCAGTCGAAAATGTCTGGTATGAAGCCAGTATTATACACCCTTCATGGGATTCTGCAAGCTTCCTGATCCGTTCCCGTTCCTCACCATCAACGCCCCCATAGACAAAGAAGACTTCCTTGCCAGCACCAACGGCCATCTTCTGAAGAACCTTCCCATGTGCCTCGACCAGCGAGAACAGGATCAGCACGTTACCTTCAAGTTCGTTGGCCTTGTTCACGATGAGATCGTTTCTCATCTGCTGTTTGGCCAGCCACTTGATTTCGTGCTGGTAGTCGCCCTTCAATCCGATGTGGCCCCATTGGCATTGTACACCAACCACATTCAGTTGTGCAACAGTGCCTTCAGCCATCAGGTCTTTGGTGGTGGTGGCGACGTACTTGGCGCCGAACAGGCCACGAAGCGTCATTTCACTTGTTGTGTCATCGCTATCAATGGACCCAGACAGACCAATCCGATACCGCGCTTGACACTTCTTCCCGACCTCAACGAGGCTTTTGGCGGTCGCCTGATGCACTTCGTCAACAATCAGCGCCCCGAACTGGTCGAACCATTCCCGATCAAGTTTGTAGATGCTCTGCCATGTGGTGATGAGAACGTTTCTCACCTTGACGAACTTGTCCTTGTCCTTGCTTGTTGAGACGGACACATTCGCCTCAACGTCCCAGCCGTTCAGGGTGGAATAGTCCTTGAAGTCGGCCTTCAACTGGTTCACGAGGGAGATGTTCGGGACCACCACCAGAACTTTCTCTCGGTCGAACTCGACATCAAGAAGCGTCCGAACGATGCCATAGATGACGCTGGACTTGCCAGAACTTGTTGGAGACTGGATCAGCCGACGGCTTTGCTTCAGGGCTGCCTTGATGGCGGCTTTCTGGTAGTCCCTGAACTCGATGCGGTTGCCGTGGGCTGACAGTTCCAGCGAATCCAGATACTCGCTGGGGTCAAAGCCCACGAACATCTCTTTCACACCGTCTTCAAATGTCAGTTTCTCGCCCAAGGATTGCAGCTGTTCGATTACGTCATGAATCAGGCCAGCATAGATCAGCCCAGAAGTGGCACTGTAGAACCGAATCTTGCCGTCCCACAGACCCTCCTTGTACTTTGGCTGGAAGCGATAGCCCTTGACAAAACGGGCGAACTGTGTCTCTAGTGCCGACCGAACTTCCCTTGATGCGTTGACACGGATATAGACGTTATCCGCCTTGCTGATGACAGCTACCATGGCTGCAACTCCAATAGTCCAAATTTTTATGTAGTCGCCAGCACCAGAACTGGGCAGCCAAAAGCCCCGCCAAGCCGAGATTTAACAATTTCAGAAAAAGCGATTTAAAAGACCCCAAAAACGCATCTTCATATTTGCTGTTTCCTTTAAAATCAAAGACTTAGGTCAGAAAAATTTGTTAAATCGGACCAAAATCTTATCATATTTTGTAAAACGATTGTAAAACGATCGGAAAACGTCTTTAGAATCAACGGCTTACAAGATTGTGGAGAAAATAAGAAGATTGTGTAGTTAAGGGGCCTCGTGGGGGACATTGACCACGTGCAAAAACACGAAAAAGTGCTCATTTGACCCCTTGATTTCCAGTGTCAAATTTTGCGTTTTGAGAAAGCCTCCCTCGACTTTTTGGGTATGACGGCGTGGTTTGGATTGGTTGTGGTCGGAAGACGGTCTTTACTGATGGTTCGTCTTTTGGTTCTTTGGTTGTTCGTCTGGTGGTGTCTTCCTTTCGTCTTCTGGTTCTTGAAGTTTGTTTACTTGAATGTTTTCCTTCGATTCAAACCGTTTCTTGTTCATTGGCCCTACGGGGGAACACCCCTTCGGGCCAGTCCCCAGATCGGCTTGGATCGCAAGTCCGAACATTTAACAAATTTTGACATACGATCTTCGGGCGATTTTTCGGCTGGAAAGCCGCATGTTTCCGTCGGCCGATGTTGTGTGGGTTTGCACAAGTTTTGGGCATGTTTCTGGGGAATTTGACATGTGGGTCTGTTTGTGATACATTCAGTGGCATTGAAGATTCGGAGTTTGTTATGAATTACATGACAATTGAGAAAGAACGTTACGTTGTACCAAAGTTTGTTGAAATGCGAAAGATCATTTCTGAATCTGGTGCAAGAATCAAAAGCACAACCGATTCCGTCGGACATGCGTGGTTCGGGGCTATGCTTGGAACTCTTGTTGCCGCTCGCATATGGCGGCAGCCAGTTGGTATCGCCTTTTGGGTGAAGCAGTTCATGGGGGTTGATCCACAGCAAAGCGAACGGGTGCTTCAAGCTATGCTACGAATGGGTTACATCGAAGAGATTGCGCGTGGCCGCGGCTTCGGTGAAAAGGATGGTAAGCACATTGGCATCCCAGCCATGATCCGTCCGTCCTTTGAAGTCTTGAACCTTGTTGAATGGGGAGAAACCCACCTATCATGCCGTGGGTGCAACCAGACCGCAAGAAGCATCGCCTATGGGGAAGCAACCGCGTTCAAGGCGCACTACTGTGAACCCACCATGGGGAAGAAGACAGAAGAAGACGCGAAGTTTCTTTGGCATTATTCACAATACGTTCATGGGAAAACGAATGCCCCGACGAATCGCGGGTTTGTCAGGCGGTTTGGTGAGAACCTGTTCACTGGTGGTAGGATTGATTCCGACTATCAGCACCTTTCCAAGGAAGACAGAACGAAAATTACTATCAATGGCGAAGAGACCGAAGAACTGGACTACCCAGAGAATCACCCACGGATTCTTGCCGCCGTCTCGGGCTTCAATCTCGCTGGCGTCTATGAAGTGGTCCCATGGTGCACGCGTGCAGAAGGTAAGCTTGCTGTCAACATCATCCTGAACTCACCAAACCCAGAAGCAACCATGGCGCACACGATGGATTGGACGATGGATAAGATTGTGACGTTTTTCGCAATAATGCGTGAAGAATTCCCAGAGCTGATGCGATACTCTGGTAAGCAAGTGGGTCTTCAGCTTCAGTACATCGAATCGGAAATCATCATGGGGCTTATGCGCAAAATGCATAAGCAACGTGAAGTGTGTCTGCCAGTGCACGACAGCCTGATTGTCAGACGGGAGATCGCACAGACCGTTCGTTCCATGATGGCCGACGAATGGCAGTCTGTGGTTTCAAAGTATCAAGGCGTTGACATGACAGAAGAAGCGAAGCGCGACTTGTACAAAATCAACTTCGGCCTTCGTCGAAGGAAGAATGTTAAGGATGTTTTCATAAATACCAAAAACACAACTGGAGACGCCCATGTTGAATGATTTTGTAAACTTCTTCGACGTTTTCGTCACATTCGCTTTACTGATCATCATTGGTATTCTGCTGTCAAGCCGTAGGCGCGTCAGACTGGCCAATGATGCCCACCTAGAGATGATCTATGCACTTCGTGGTATCCGCGCCCAGATGCTGGGCATCGAGATGACAACACAGAGTATCAAGCTTGAACACCAGCAGTTGCGCGATTCCATCACCACGATGAATGAGCGGCTGCAGTGCATGCAACGGCAGATTGACAATCAGAAGTAACCGTTGTACAATGACATTTCCTTCCTTTGGAGTAAACAGAATGAGCAAAACTGAAACCATTTCCTTCGATCCGTCCCAACATCTTTGGGTTGAGAAGTATCGTCCACAACGGATTGAGGATTGCATCCTTCCAGAGCGTCTGAAACAGACGTTCCAAAACTTCGTTACCGCTGGCGAGTTTCCGTCCCTTCTGCTGTCTGGTGGTGCTGGTGTAGGTAAGACCACCGTGGCCAAAGCGCTTTGCAATGAACTGGGGATTGATTGGATTCTCATTAACGCGTCCAGTGAACGTGGTATCGACGTGCTTCGAAACGAAATCACGTCGTTCGCCTCCACCGTCAGCTTCGGTGGTGGTAAGTTTAAGTGCGTCATCCTCGATGAGTTTGATCATTCGACCCCGCTGCTCCAAGCAGCCATGCGGTCGGCCATCGAAGACTTCAGCAAGACATGTGTGTTCATTGGGACTGTCAACTATCCCAACAAGATCATTGACCCTCTGAAGTCACGTATGTCGCTCATCGATGTGACACCGACCAAAGAAGAAAAGCCAGAACTAGCGGCCACCTTCTTTGCACGCGTGAAACAGATTCTTAAAAATGAGAATGTGGATTTCACCACGGCTGCAATCCGTGAACTGATTCTGCGCCACGCACCCGACTATCGCCGAATCTTGAATGAACTGCAGAAGCTGGGTCAGGCTGGCGTCAAGATCGATGAGGAAGCGGTTGCGACCACCACTAAGGACGTACAGATTACCCGCCTAGTGGCCGCGATGAAGGCCAAAGACTTCCCGTCTATGCGTCAGTGGGTTGCAGCAAACATCGATAATGACGTTAACATCCTGTTCCGTCGTCTGTATGACGCCCTGTCTGACATTCTAGAACCGTCCTCCATCCCAGAAGCCATCATTCGGATTGCTGAATACCAGTTTAGGGGCGTCACCTGCCCAGACCCCGAAATCAACTTCACCGCATGCTGTCTTGAACTGATGGTGCTGGACTTCAAGGGGTGATCAATGGCGATCTATGACATTTTCAAAGACTGGATGCCGTCGGTCAATGAGAAACGTTCTTACTTGTTCGACGGGGTTGACACCGAAACTGTGGAGAAAGAATACCCCGCATTCATGGTGAACCGCGCTCTTTCACAGACGGCTGATACGGTCTTTGCGGCCAACGAGATTCAGCGATACGCAAGTACATTGGACCCTAAATTACAGTATGACTTCCTTTACCACTTCATCCCGAAGAAGAAACGGTTCGGTAAGTGGGCAAAGGGAGAGAAACACGAAGAAGTTTCATTGATCATGGATTGCTATAGCGTTTCGCGTCGGAAGGCTGAAGAACTTCTTTCCCTTCATAGTGAAGATGACTTTAATAGCATGAGAGAATATTTGAATAAAGGTGGTAAACATGGCAAAGATTTGGGTTGATTATGATGAGATTCTTTCTCGCGCAGTAGAAATTGAACCGCTGGATAACTCACAGTTTGCAATTGTCCGTGAGACGCTAACCCGTATGGGCCACGCCCGCGAAAGCGGCACAGAACTGGTCCAAGTGGCGCACATCCTGTCCAAGAAAGGCAAATACTACATCATCCACTTCAAGCTTCTGTATGAACTGGATGGTCGCTTCAGCACGTTTGGTACGCGCGATGAAGGTCAGATGAACACCATTGCCGCCCTGTTGGAACGCTGGGGTATGGTGAAGATCGTCAACAAAGACCGTCTGAAGATTTTCGCTGATCCGCGTGATATCGACCTTGTGCGTCATGGTGACAAACAGAAGTGGAACCTTGTGGCCCGATACAAGTTTGGTCGCACCGCAGAATAAACACTTGGGCGCCTTTGTGCGCCCATTTTCACATGAAGGATTGAAAATGCTTAATGAGAACGTTTCTCAAAATCAGCTAGTAGCAGATCGGCTTCTGGCAAACGTCTTCGGTGTGATGGTTCTGTATTCTCTCGGAAGTACGCCAGCCCTGCGCGAACAACTGAACGCGTTCAAGGCTACAACGCCCCAGACTTTGGGTGATTCGGAAATTGAAAGCACCATCAGGGATGCTCTGAACGTCGGGCTGGTCCGCCAGCAAACCGCCGTTCATCTGGTGAAGCTGATGGTCGGCATGAAAGGCAAACGGCTGAAACCAGAAAGCCTGACTGATTCGCTTCTGGGTGGCCTGCTGGCCGAATGTCGCTTCCAAGTGGTGAAACCACACGTTTTGTTCCGTGGTCTGGTGAAACAGGTATCCGATGGTGACATGACGGTTCGTGAGATGATCTCCGACATGTACAAAACCATGAAGGCGCGGAAGAAAGAGTTTGTGGGTATCGTCGGCGCCTTTATGGATATCACCCGCCGCTATGCCCAGAAACTGGGTCTTGAAGCCGAAGATGGTGGTCTTGAACTCTCCCTGGAACCCGTGGAAGAACCGAAACAAGACTACGTTTCGCGGTTCGTTGAACTGGTGGTGTCCAACTCAACCCCAAGAAACGAAGCGTTTGAGATTATTCAGAATGCAGACCGCGACGAACTTCTGAAGGCAGTCCGTGCCCGCGTGAAAGAAGACAAACAGTATTCGCTTGCCTTCTACAAAATGCTCTTCCTGACCCCGTATAGCATCGTTGGGCCGTTTGGCGAAAGCATGCTTCGGGCCATGATGACCGAATTTTCGGACCTGCCGAACCGCCCGAAGGTTGCCGAAGTCGGCCTGTACCTGTCAGACCTGATTGATCGCCTGCAAGCGGCCCAAACGGACCCTCATAATGTGGACCAGTTCGCCAAGATGTTTGTCACGACGGCAGACCTGTCCGAGAAACGGGAAATGCTGAAGGTTGCTCTTGGGTTTGTCGGCAACGATGATCTCACCCAACTGAAAATGCTTCACAAAGCGCTTGGGGTCTCACTTGAAGACGTTCTTGAATGGACTATTACGGATGTTCCCGCTGCGGTGACCGATCTGGTCAAAGAACCAGCATATGCAAGAATGATTAATGGGACAATCGTTGAACGTCTGAAGGATGCAAAAGTACCATCAGTTGGCCTTCTGTCGATTTTGTCAAAGACCGATTTGAATGCAAGCGACTTTGTTTCGCAGGAAGATTTGAGAGTTGCGGTTGAAACCGCACAGATGGCCATCAAACAGTATGCTGCAAAGTTTCTGAAAGCCGAAGAACTGCAAGAAATCGCTTATGAAGCGAAGGAATCGTATCTGTCAGGCAAAACCAGCGCGCTTGATATCCTTTCGGCTTCGTTGCCATCCGAAGCACTTCGGGAAATACTGGAATCGATTCCAGCTGAAGTGATTCTTGAAAAACACCCAACGGCACTTTCAAACCGCACTATCGTAGAGACACTTTCACCGCAGAAACTAACTGATATCGCGAACCATGGCGACGAATCGTACATGGTTGAGGGGATGTTTGATGTGCTTTCGACTTCTAAACGAAAACTTCGCCCAGCGGAACTAGCCTACATCCTGAACCACATGACGGTAGTTGGTGTCGGTGTATGGTCTGCGAAGGAACTGATTACCAAAGAAGTCATTAATGGTGCCTCGGATTATCTTGAAGCGCTCGAAAGCGGTCTGGTTCGTGCTGACCTGAAAGAACAGCTTATGAATCTGATTGGTCATGACGCTGCCGCAATCAAGACGGCCCGCGAACTGAACAAGGTTGACCTGATTCACCCATCGAAGATTCTGACACCAGAAAAGATGTTGGATGTGCTTCAGATTAACAACATCAACATCACACCGTCGGAACCGCCGAAAGACGGTGAACGGATTGCTGACTATCTGAAACGTGTTCCAGCCGCCAACATCGGTGAACTGCACGCCGAAGATGAGAACCTTTCTCAAGTCGAACTTGAACGCCGTTCCGTTGAGTATGACGCGTTCAACGCATATCGCCACGGCAACGTTTCGGTTCTTTTTGAGAAATCATTCTCGGTGAAGGTACCAGTGATGGAAGAGGGGTCGAAACGGTTTGACGCCGAAGTGCGCGAACGGGGCGATGCACCGAACTTCATGACACCGATGTTCCATGGCACCAGCAGCCTCGCCGCTTCGTTCATCTGCCGCAACGGTTTCCGCATCATTGAGGAATCGTCTGCGATTCAGATTACGGGTAAGGCGATCGGAAATGGTGTGTACGTGACAAACGTTCTCGATAAGGCCAGCGCCTACGTGTCTGACGACGGTTTCGACCAGACCACGGGTTCACGTGGTGGCTATCTGTTGGAAATGGAATGTCTGTTGGGTCGGCGGGGTTCTGAATGGGACGCCACGGGCCTTGCTGGTGAGATCAACACCACGGGCTATCTGTCGCCAGAATGGGTTCTGTTCCGCCCGAATGAGCAACTGCGAATCACCAAAGCCCATCAAGTGCGGATCATCCCAGCTGAAGAGATGCAACGTCTGCATCAGCGCTACGGCACAAATGAGAACGTGTTTCAAGTGAAATCGTTCAAGGCGTTTGTGAATGAAGGTCACACACCCAAACGTGATTGTGTAACATACGTTTTTGCCGACGGCATGATCCCGACGAAAGACGGTGTTCTGCTGAAGTGGACCGAGTATCCACAGACCGCAAACGTTCGTGTTGAAACGTCTGGTATGGGTCCGATTGTTAAAATCTTTAACGCGGATGGCCTGAACCAAACGTACTACGCGAAGTCAAGTGCTGTTTTCTTGAACAGCCAAGATGATCTGGAACAGTTCCTGTCCCTGATCTAAGCCCAAAGCCCGTTGAGCGCCGCTTGACGGGCTTTTTCTTTGTGGTATGATACATACCCGTAGGACACCATTCCCACACTTTCAAAGGGATATTATGAATCAAATTTCCGAAAATTCGATATACGCCGATGAGGCCAGTAAGAAAGAGTTTCTGGCTGACAAACAGCGGGTCATTGATGCGTTCCTCATCAACTTCCTAGGGCAAGTCGGTCTGTATCAGCACGGCAAGAAGGCCAAACTAGTCGCTTCGCTGAAGGCAGACGATAACGTTCGCCTGAACGCCATCACGGATGAGCACAAAGACCTTGCTGTCACCCTGAAGGCCGCCTTCCAGATTGGCGCGGTCAAGCTGGCCAACGGCAACCGTTTCACAAAGTTCATCCTTGAACTGAAGCAAGGTAAGCTGCAACCAGAAGATGTGACTGATGCCGCCGTTCGTCAGCTGCTGAAAGGCATCAACTTCAAGGCGTTCCTCCCATCACAGAAGATGAAGGTCATTCTCAATGACTTCATTGATGGCGGTACGCTGTCTGCTGCGGTGAAGGCAATCTATCAACTGGTCAAGGTCAACAAGCAGTATGCCCCGCTGGGTCAAGAGTTCATGGACCTTGCCCGCCAGTATGTTGGTGTGCTGGGTGATGATGCTCAACCCGCGGATGAACCCGTTTCCGCTGGTTCCGCCTTCGGTGACACGGAACACATTCCAGCCGCACCAGTGTTCCAGAAACAAGACCCGAAAGAAGGTCCGATTGATACCAATGAGGGCAACCTGTACGATATCGTCACCAGTCGCGACGCCAAGGCCCGTGCCAAGGATTTCGGATTTGACTTTGACAAGAAAGAACACGCTGAAGAGTTTGGCCGTCGTCTTCTTGCCGCTTCGAATGTCAGCAAGTATAGTGCCGCAGTTCTTGCCCGCGCCCTGACTGGGCCGATTCTGAAGCATAAACTGGCTGATCTGGCCCTACTGGTGCTGCTGCAAGCCGCTCAAACGTATGACTACCAGAACGTCGCACAAGCCGAAGCGGACGCCAAGATTCTTGACGCGAAACTGAAAGAAATCGCCGCTGGTGCTACAGTCTGGGGCATGGCGCTTGCCGACGCACGGGGCATCGTCGAGCGCAACTTCCCGAAAATGACCACGGATGAGCACTTCATCACCACGATGGTGCCAGCGGTTGATCGTGTCTTTGGTGCCAAAATTGATGCGGAGACGCTTCGTGGTGAACTGGCCAAAGCCAACAAACCGAAACCTGAAATCGCAAAAGAACTGTTTGAAGCCCGTGGCGCTGATGTTTACGACGTTGCCCGCAAATATAACATCCACCTGAAAGACGCTTCGGCGGTAAAGACGGTTGTTGGCTGGTTCGAACAGAACAAACCAGAAGTAGTGCAGAACATCAGCATTAACAACTGGCTGAAAGGCATGGGTAAGGCGATGATCGCTGCTGGTGAGATGCGTTCGTGGTTCATTGGCTGGCTGATCGCTGGTCAAGAAGCGATTCGTGCTATGTCGCCACACCCAGTTGAGGTCCTTGCTGATACGTTTGCAAAATACCCGCAACTGATTAGCGGCGCCCAAGGTGTGTTTGGCAAGGACGAAACTGCTCTGACCCGCTATGTTGCTGGTGTGGTTAAGAAAGTGGTGGTTGATGGTCTTCTGGGCCAGTATGGCACTGATAACTTCCTGCCCCGCGCTGGTGACAGCGTACAGACGTTTGCCCAATATGCCAAAGCTGGGTATGATCTGAATGTCATTCTTCCCGCGGATGAGTGGTCTCGCCTGGCGGTACTGGTTGCAGCGAACAAGTCTGCTGGCACAAGCGCCTACTACGAAGCCATTAAGACGGTCGGCGTGAAACAACGCCAAGACGGCGAGACGATCATCATCGACGTGAGCGATGCCCCAGAGAAATTCAAGGTGTCGTTTGCCGCTTTCATTGAAGCGGGTGTTGTTAAGGCGTGTGGTCCGAATGTTGCATTTGAACTGCCGAAAGTCAAGCCGCAAGTCACCGAAGCTGATATTGTTGCCATGCTGGCTGGCGCGAAACGTCCAGATATCGATCTTGCGGAAAACAAAGAAACGGTTCTTTCGCTGGTGAAGTCTTGGGTTGAACGTGCTGGAAGCAAGATGCCACGCGGTGCTGACACTAGTGAATTTGGTCTGTGGATTAAGGCGGTTGCCCCAGAGTTGTATTCGTTCCTGACGCTGGTAAATCTGTATTCCGTTTCTGCCGCCAAAACTGACACTGACATTCTGGAAGCGGCGATTGAAGGCTATACACCGTCCGATAAACTACCGATCCTGAAATGGAATGGCTTTGGTGCGGTGGATATGTTCGTTTCAATCCGCGAAAGCATTGCAAACCATCTTTCTAGCACAGTAGCAACCGTACAAGTTGACCATATGCAAGATTTCGTGCTGAATATCACGAATTTCCTGCAATTGGTTGAACGGAAGGGAATCAATACGGTCGATGGTCTGATTCCAAGCCTGCTCAAAAACCAAACGACGAATCGTAAACTGGTGCTTCTGAACGCCATTCGCGGCGTGTATAGAGGGGCAGATACACTCTTCGTCACCCTTGCCAAGCGTGCCGATTTGAAAGTCGAAGTTGTGGGCGATCAAATCCAGATCGAGGACGGTGAAGATATTGCTGATATCAAAGCCCATCTTCGGCCACCCGTTGTTGTTTTGACGAAAGACCAAGAAAACGGCCGTGGCCTTACGGATGCCGATGCCAGCAAGATTGTTAACGCCACCGACCGCACGTTTGAGCGTGAAGTTGAACGTCTTGGCTTCAAAGAGAATGAAATCGCCGAAGCGTTCATTCGTTGGCTTGCTGGTGCTAGTAAAGCACGGGTTGAAAGCGTTGCGCGTTATTCGGCCTTCACCATAACAAACCCGATGATTAAGAAGCTTCTTGCTCTTGGGGATGTTGGTGCCCAGGCGGTTCTGCGGTTCAACGTAAGAGATGGTGGTTTCGCTGCAATCAACACCATTATTCACCTGATTCCGTCTGGTCGGATTACGAAGTTTGAACCGTGGTTTGATGTGGAAGCCATCCGCGGCAATGCGATTCGAAACGTCGCAACCCTGATGCTAGAAGGCGGTTCGCGTGACACCACCAGCCATTATTATGGTGATGCCGCTGGTAAACTGTTCAAACGTTTGGATGATAAAATTGGGCTGGATGCTAAGGCAGTTTCGGATTCTTCACCGCGTCGGATGATGGCGTTTTACGATGTTATTCAAACCGAAGTCATGGGTGATGGCATCAAATTCAAACTAACCAAAATGGGTTATGGTGTTCGGTTTGAAGAGAAAAAACTAGTCATCGACGTTTCAAATGATGAGTTTGGTATCATTGATTACTTCAAGTTGCTGAAGGGTGGTAATGTTGTTCCAGAACTTACGGTTGATTATGACGAAATCCAAATAGCATTTGATAAGTTGTTTGCGAACGCGGAGGGAAACAGCTCCGAGATGGAATATCTCAAACGCGTTTTTGATTATGCTGATGTTGAAAAAATCAAGGATGCGGTTGATACTGCCATAGCTGGGCGGGATGTTGTAAAAGACTTGCGTAACTGGTTGGAACGTGGGAAAGAATCACTCCAAACGCGAATAGTGGCCATCATTGAGGAACGAATTGCCAGCAAGATTCCGCCTCATATTGAAAAATTTGGCGACCACAGGCGCTCGACTAATTTTTTTGCCAAAGCTGTCGGTGAATCTTCAAACTTCGCCAAGACGTTTGAAATCATTTTCTCGCGTCTTGATATTGAATTCCTGCGTAATGTCTTCTTGAGCAACCTACCCACCCCTGAAAAGGAAGTTGTTCGACAAATGGTAGAAACCTTCGCTTCTGCTGGGGTAACTTACCGAACTGTGATCGATTGGATGAAGGGAGCGAATATTCCGACAAAGATCATCATGGGCAAAATCAGTGATTCGCCGCTAGCCATTGCAGCTCTGACAGTCGAAGAGAAAAAGGATGTGTATGGTGCTATCGTTGATGACACGTATAGAGCTAGATTCCTTTCACACTGCGGCGATGATATTGCCAAGGTGATTGATGAAGCCGAAATGATTCGCCTCACCTTGCTTGATCGCTTTGGAAGTGTGATTTCAGCGTCACGTGAGATTTACAAAGCCCTGCCACCAAACAGGCAAGTCGAATGCATCGAGCGTATGGTATCGGATACGGGCGCTTCAAAGGGTCAGAATCTGAATAAAGCATTCGTTTTCGATCAGAAGTATACGCTTGAAGTGATTCAGAAACGTGGTCCAGCTGATTTCGCGGAGAAATATATCACGTTCTTTGGTATTGATACGATCGTCGCCGCCCTGCCGTCTTCCTTCGTTGAAGGCACTTTGAACAACGAAGATAAGATCAAGCAGTATTCGGAGATTCTATTGGAAACTGGTGGTGAAGGCCCCAAACAGGTTGCTGAATACATTAATAAGCATCATGATGTAATCGCATATGTTGGTCTTCTGAAGTCGGCAATCCTTCTGTACGGCATCGATGTTGTTCGTCTGGTTGATAATAATCTGATTGAAGAATCGCTGGGTCTGATTGCAAAAGATGTGGCGCTGTCGAAGGTTCTAATGTCGATCAAAGACGATCCGTCTGGCATCAAACCGCTATTCAACCTCACGACGGCTGATGTGAATAACATTATCAGGTTCAACGATCTGCCGACGCCAAGGGTGACGAAGCGGAAAGTTGGGGAAAGTGCGATTGAATACCTGAACCGTATCAAGGCCCCGACGCTGGAACGGATTGCCGTTGAAGCCATGCCAGACGATGCCGAAACACTGGCACGCCAAAGCATCGAGTATCACCGTTTCAATTCTGGCAAGCACGGTAAAATCTTCGTTAAGTTTCTGAAGAGTTACAATTACAACGCCATGAACATCGAATCTTTCGAGCAGTTTAGAAAAGATTTGGGTGAACGCGGTGTTGATAATAGCGTCTTTGAGCATGCTTTCCATGGAACGGGTTCTGCAGTTGCCACGATGATCCTGCGGAACGGCTTCAAGGTCATCAAGAGCAAGGAAGGCATTAAAGCTGGTCGGATGCTTGGTGATGGGATTTATTTCTCAAACGTGCTTGACAAAGTGGCTTCGTATGTCGGTGACATGAATACCAATAACAACGGTTATGGAAGACGGTATGGCACCCGCGGCTATATCTTCGAAATGGATGCCTTGCTAGGTGTTCGTGGTGAAGACTATCAGTCGGCTGGTATTGCTGGCGCGACGTCTGGGGTATCAGTGATTAGTCCAGAATGGTGTGTTGTTGATCCTAACAAACAGCTGCTGATCAAGAAGGTTCATTTGGTGGAGTTGCATTCCATGAAAGAACTGGACAGGATCGCCGCAAAGTTGGGTTCTGGTATGATCGGAGAAAACGTTATGGAAATCAAATCCTTCAAGAAGTACATTGCCAACAAAGCCCCGACCATCAAGGCTTCTTACGTCTTTGTGTTCCGCGACGGCAAGATACCGCTGCTGGACGGTACGGCCGTTTCCTATGAAGATTTTGAGGAAACTGCTAACATCAAGAAGTACATGACGCAATACGGTCCAGCCGTCGAAATGACTGGCGAAGGACTGGACGAGCCGCGGTACTTCGACGTGTTGAGCACCACAACCTTCATGGCGGACGCCACCAGCGCGAACTTCTACGCTGAAGCTATCCGCAAGTCTATCTGATAGACCCTAAGCCCCCGATCAGGCACCATGCTTGACGGGGGCTTTCTTTTGTGCTATGCTTTAGTCTCAATCATCATTGTGGAGCAAGCATGTCGTTTCCTACACATTTTCACTGTCTGGGCAATGCAATCAACCTTCGATGGGTTGACGATCAAGGGCGACACCACACCGACCGTATCACTAATTGGGGTCCAACTCTATACACCACCACAAATGAGAAAGATTCTCAATACAAATCCCTGACGGGCGAGAATCTGAAACAACTGCCGTTCGATTCGATCAAGGATGCCAAAAACTTCATTGACGAATATGGTTCGGTGGAGGGGTTCCGCCTCTTCGGAAACGATAACTGGGCATACCAATACGTTGATTCCCGTTGGCCAGAAGAACATGTTTCGTATGATGAGACGAAGATCAAGGTCTACTATCTGGACATTGAGACTGAAGTCGGCAATGAGTTCCCAGAACCGAAACTGGCCTTGCAGAGAATCAATCTCATCACCGTGTTTGACGGAAGCACGTTTCATGTTTGGTCCTTCAAGGACACTGAACTGAACGACACCGAGTATGGGTATCCAGTGGTGAAACACTGTCTGAATCGGGAAGACACCATGCTTCGTTCCTTCGTGTCTTGGATGGAAGGCAACCCGCCCGACGTTCTGTCTGGCTGGAACAGTGCTGGCTTTGACTTGCTTTACATCGTACGTCGTGTCCGCTCCCAATTGGGTGAAGATTGGGTGAAGAAGCTGTCGCCTTTCGGCCGCGTGTCTGAACGCGACCACAAGGAAGGTGACGGGGTGGATGTGACGCTTCACGGCATCGAGCATCTGGACTATATGCTTCTGTTTAAGAAGTTCATCCCAGGCGAGCGAGAATGGTCGCTGGATTCTGTGGCAGAAGACATTCTGTCGGAGAACAAACTTCACAACCCGTTCTCGACGTTTCGCGAGTTCTACGAAAACGATTGGCCGACATTTTCTCGCTACAACGTGCGAGATGTACAACTGTTGGTGAAGCTGGACGCCAAGCTGAAGCTCATGTCATTGTGTTTCAGTGTTGCCTACATGACGAAGGTGAACTACACTGACGTTCTGGGCACAGTGAAGGTATGGGACGCATTCATCCAGAACTACCTGCGGTCGAAGAACCAGTTTGTTCAGGCGTGCTACTCACCCCCTCCCCCAGCCGATCGGCAGATTGCTGGCGGTTACGTGATGGACCCAAAGACAGGCCGTCACGCCCACGTCGTGTCTTTTGACGCCACCTCACTGTATCCGTCAATCGTCCGTACGTTCAACATGTCAACTGAAACGCTGGTACAACCCGAAGAACTCCCCGATGATCTTCGGCCGTGGTTCGATCGGATTCAGATTGATGAAATCGTTGCTGGTGTGGATGAGAACCTTTCTCAACTGCTAGAGAAACACAATCTATCGATGACAGCCAACGGGCAGTTTTTCCGTCGGGACAAGCAAGGCATCATCGCCAAGCTGATCGGTGACGTTTTCAACGCCCGCGTTGCGGCGAAGAATGAGATGAAACGTTGGAAGAAGGAATTGGTCGAACTGAAGGACAAAGAAGGTGCGGATGAAAAGTCAATCAAGCACGCCGAATCCATGTTGGCCGCGCTTGACAATCGTCAATTGGCACTGAAGATTCTAGCTAATAGCGCATACGGCGCATTGGCTAGCAGGTTCTTCCGCTTCTACGATTTCCGTCTGGCAGAAGGCATCACCACCACTGGCCAATCGTTCATCCAACGAATCGGTCATGAGGCGTCCGCGTATGTTGATAAGCTGTCTGGCACCACTGGTTCTGCGATCTACACCGACACCGATTCTGTGTACCTTGGCTTGGATGATGTGGTGAAGAAGATCGGTCTTGATAAGAAACCAATCGAAGAACGGATTACCCCAATCGATGAATTCTGCAAGGCCAAACTGGGTAAGAAAATCGCTGCTTCCTGCGAACGGTTCTCATCTGATCTGAACACGTATGCCCGTCATCTGGAAATGAAGCGCGAGAAAATCTGTGAAGCGGGCGTCTGGGTTGCCAAGAAACGTTACGTTTTGCTGGCTTGGGATGACGAAGGTGTCCGCTACCACGAACCAAAGATTGCAGTGACGGGTCTTGAAGTGAAGCGGTCTTCCACACCGAAGGTTGTTCGTAAGGCCCTTGGTGACGCACTGATTGTCTTTGCTAAAGGTACAGAAGAAGAGCTGCACCAACTGGTGAAGAACGCCAAGCAAGAATTCATGGCATCGCCGCTGGTCGAGATTGCGATTCCGTCAGGTGTCAATGGTCTGAAGGACAAAGCGGATGCGAAGAACATCTATCAGAAGGGCTGCCCCCAGCACGTTCGCGCGTCGCTTCTATACAATCACTATCTGAAGCAACACAAGATCGAGGGGAAATACAACCCGATCCTTGAAGGTGGTAAGATGAAACGCGTCCCACTGGTGATGCCAAACCCGATCAAAGAGAATGTAATTGGTTTCATTGACAAACTCCCCGAAGAGTTTGGTTTGACGCAATACATTGATTTTGATGAACTTTTTGAGAAAACGTTCATCCAAGCGGCCGACAGGATTGCACAAGCTGTTGGCTGGACGGTGGAGCCGAAGGCAAGTCTTGAAAGCTGGTTCGGCTGACCGTTTGTCGGGAGTATAGACGGACACTTGACAAGGCGTTGGGTGTCTGTCATACTACCATCACTTTCACAACACGCCTATAGGAAGGCAACATGAAAACCGAAAACTTCGAACTCGAATACAGCAAAGCTTCCCGCCAAATCGGCTTCAAGAAGCATGCTGCCAAACGTAGCTACGTTGAATCGGATGAAAAGGTGAACAAACGCATTCGTTCGGGTAAACTCGACCATGCCCGCTACGAAGCTGCGTTTGACATGGAAGAAGAGTTTGACGGTGCCACGATGCGCCAAATCGAACTGCTGCAAAGGGGTTGGAAATGAGCTTGGAACAAATCATTGAATGCGTCCAGACGTACGGCCATCAAGCCTACGACGATTACGACACGTTCTATCTCGGGCGCTATACTGTGCGGGACGATGGGACAACCCTTAGCGTCGCTTCAGACGATTGGTGTGCAGAACGGAACGGGGGCGCGTGGCATTATAGGGGGATTACGGAACGTGAGTTTAATCAGTTCTGCGAAGACGGCCTGCCGTCGCCGTATTACCCCGTTGAAGAGGCACACTATCTGAAGTTTGCACCGAATATGACAGAAGACGGCTACAAGCCGTTCCTACAGGCACGATCGGATGACCCCAGTGATTATTCACTGGTCAAAGTTGTGCGCGGTGAAGATGACTTCCTGATCTTCGCCGCGTGGTATGGTGGTGAATTCTACCACTTTAAGAAGTACAAGGTTGACACATACGGACACATGCTTAACATTTTCACCAAAGAAACGGAAACTTTGGCCGAAACTCTTGGATATGGGGTTACACAATGAATCTGAAACCGACTGTTGAAATCGTTCTTGATGAGAACGTTTCTCTTCCTCAATATGAAACCGCTGGTGCTTCTGGTGTTGATCTGCGTGCCAGCCATGATATCACCATTCCGCCAAATGAAACCCGTCTGGTGAAGACTGGAATTCGTGTTGCGGTCCCGCACGGCTTTGAACTGCAAGTGCGGTCCCGTTCTGGTCTGGCCCTGAAACATTCAGTGTTCGTGCTGAACGGTGTCGGGACGGTGGATGCAGACTACCGCGGTGAAGTGGGCGTGATTTTGCACAATGCTGGCTTTGAGGATTTCGTCATCGAGACTGGCGACCGTATCGCACAAGGCGTCATCTGCCCAGTCATTCAAGCCGATTTCGTTCAAGTCGAAGTTCTGCCTGAAACCAAACGTGGTACTGGTGGATTCGGTTCTACGGGGGTGAAATGAGAATGGATATCAAAGACAAGTTCAACAGCATCCGCAGGGCAATCACCCTGTATGGCGATCTGGAAGACGGTTCGTATCATCTGGGTCATTGGAAGTATACGCCAGCGATGAAAACTATCGCCCACGAAGAAGCTGGTGATAATTGGTCCGCAACAGTGCGCGATGGTGTGGTTATCCTAAAGGGAATCGAAGAATCGACGTTCATGAAATGGGTGGAGTGTGGCGCGGTTCCCGTACTGACGCTTCTGCACGATGGGGAAGAAGCAATCTCGGAGTTCATCAAAGAGAATACGAAGTTCGCCCAACGGATTCTAACCACGGTGACACCACACGGTTCGCTTGTGGTATGGTCTACAGACTGGCATGATGTGGTTCACGCACGCATTTTCGGTGAGAATGAGTTCGTCTATGATGTGATGGAAGAAGGCGTAACCGCCCACATCGTCGAAATGTTCCAAAGCAACATTTCCCCGCTGTACGTCTAACCTTTCGTCGCCGACGGGTGGTGTTGACAAAGCACCACCCTACTGCCATAATAACAACCATCGAGACACAACACATGAGGCTGATCATGTACCACGAAGCAACCCCGCGAATCATCAAGGTGTTTGAACTGGTCGGTTCGATGGCCAGCACCAATCAGAAAATTGCCCACATCAAACGTCTGTTCCATGAACAGTTCACTGTTCGCGATGTGGATAACGCGGCCAACGAAACTCCGCACATCACTGAAGCGGCGTCCGAAGGTGCATATCGCCTTGGATACTTCATCGCGCCACGGGTAGGATTCAGAAAATGAGAATGATTCTTGAATGGATCGGTGAACATCACACGATCGCATACATCTCTGGTACAATCGGTTTCCTTGCAGCGTTTGTGCTGTTAAGAGCGGGGAAGCGGCGGCAGAAGTGGAACTATCTGTCCGTCAACCCCAAGAACCATGAACTGAACATCACCTTTGAGTAAACAACATGTTCACCATCTTTTCCGTCTTTGGCATCACTGCACTGGTCCTTCTGGTTGGCATCTTCGGCGACCTTCCGTCAGAACGATGAACGGCGCTTGACAAATGAAAGAGCGTCTGTCAGAATACACACCATCAACAACACTTCGGAGTAACACACAATGTTCCCCCTGATCTCCACCGCAGCAATCGTTGTAGCACTGGTTCTGTACATCGTCGCCGAACTGAGGCAAGATCGCGAAGAGCGCTGCCGCAGTCTGACCATCACACACAAGACGGAAGCGCAGTGCTTCGCCAACCCAGATGCGGTGAACACCTTCTTCATCCGTGTTCAACCGAAAAAGCGCGCACATGATAACGTGTTGCTGGAACTGCCGAAGCACCGCCAGCAATTCTTCTGGTTCAACAGCACCAAACGGGCCACCCGCGCAGACAAGGCCGCCATCAAACAGTGCCTGGCCGATGCTGTTGCGATCCGCCGTAACGTGGTTGTGGTGGCCCCCAACAAGGAAATGATTCAAGGCGTGCTGAATCTTGGCGCCAAGAAATACGGTTTTAAACTGGTCTAAGGAGGACGTATGTCTCAAGCTGAAGCGGGCAAGGGGTCTGCCCCGAGAAAGAACCGCGATGATCTGGCCTACGCAGAAGGCTGGGAACGCATCTTCGCAATGAAGAAGGAAGAGAAACGGACCACGGATGTTCCAGTGAGAACAGCCCCGTTCGGTCAAGAACGGAAGTGAACCTAGGTTGGCGAAAACACGAAATTTGACACTGTAATTACAGTGGTTTTGGGGCACTTTTTCACGAAAGTGCCTCTTTTCGTGTCCACCCTTTACGCACATCACATTTTGACCGAACCATCAAAATTTCCCGCGTTTTCGTGGGGCTATCGGCCCAATAGAGAAAATCTATGAAGACGGCTTGAAAGCACATTCCCTTTGTGCTAGAATGGTGGTACATCAACGAGGATTAGTCCGATGGAAGAACTTTACGTACAACAAAAGTATCTGATGTTCGCCAGTAGTTCCCTTTCGCAGTTCAAGCGACGGGGTGATATGCTTTGGAACTTCCGCTGCCCATACTGCGGTGACAGCCAACGGAACCAGTCTAAGGCCCGTGGTTACGTCTATAGGAACAAAGAGCGGCTTCTATCATATCAATGCCACAACTGCGGTGAGAACCACAAGTTCAAGCGGTTCCTTCAAGATGTGGCGCCGAACCTATATGCACAGTATGTGCTAGAGAGCTTCAAGGGGCAAACAGAACAACCGCGGTTGGGACCAATCAAGAACGATTCTCGAATGGAACAGAAGCCATGGCGGAATGTTCTGGTTCCCATCGAGAAACTATCCAAGCTGCACCCAGTGCGGGAGTATGTCAAGCAACGTGCAATCCCACAAAGTCAGTGGGAACGATTGTTCTACTGTCAGAACCTGCAAGAAGCTGCCCATAAATTGGGCATTGATCAGGTACTGCCAGAAGATGAACGGCTCGTTCTGGTTGAGACGGACGCTTTCGATAATCTGATTCTCATCGTCTGCCGCGCTATGGGTCCGTCCGACCTTCGGTATGTCACTCTAAAACTGGACGACGATGCGCCAAAGCTGTTTGGCCGCGCCCATGTGGACTATGGCAAGCCCATCTATGTGGTTGAGGGGGCCATCGATTCGCTTTTCCTTGATAACTGTATAGCTTCGCTGGACGCAAACCTGATGGCGGTTCGTCAAGGCGTACCAGAAACTGCCAGACTGGTTTTCGTCTGGGACAATGAACCGCGTTCCCCAAACACGGTTCGCAGGATTGATGAAGCCATCACGAAGAACGCGGCAGTTGTTATCTGGCCTTCCCACATTATGGAAAAGGACGTGAACGACATGGTTCTGAACGGCGAAGATGTGAATGAAATCGTGAAGGCCGCTACATATTCTGGAATAGGCGCACGCCTAAAATTCTCAACATGGAAGCGAACCGATGAATACGCAACACGAAGGAAGGCCCCTAGAAGAATCATTTGACCTGTTCTTCAATACCCTGCAACAGGAATATGAACGGCGGCTGAAGGAACTGAAATACAAGATTGGCGAGAACGGCTTCATCAAACGCGAAGGCTGCGACCGCTGCCCAGAGACTGGACGGTTCAAGCCATGGCAATAATCGGAATCGACTATAGCTACACCAGCCCAGCGATTACGGTTCTTGGTAATGACTTCAAATCTTCCACCGTCTACTACATGAACCAGAAGAAGAAGGTGGTCGCACAAGCCCAGAACTATAAAGGTACGCTGATGCTGAAGGATTGGGCGGCCCAAGTGGACCGCTTCGAGAACATCGCCAAGTGGGCTGTTGAATCGATTCGGCCGCACTGGACGGATGGAAGCGTTATCTACCTTGAGGGCTATGCATACGGCGCTGGTGCTGGACGGGCCTTCGACATTGCCGAAAACGGCGGGATGTTGAAGTATCATCTGAAGCTGGCTTTCGGGGCATATCCTATCATCCTCCCGCCCACCACGGTGAAGAAACACTGGTGCGGCCGCGGCAACGGGAAGAAGGAAGATATGGTCCAAGCCCTAGAAGATAAGGAAGGTGTGAACATTGTCAAGTGGTTGTGCATGGACAAACTTGACAGCCCAGCCCATGACATTGTAGATTCATACGCTATCGCAGTGACTGGGAGAGATACGCATGGCAACAGCAAATGAACTTCTAGCAGCCGCAGCGGCAATCGTCGCATCCGAGGCGACTTGGGTCAAATACGACAACGCCACAGACGGTTCTGGTCGGTTCGTTCCAATCGGAAACCCGAATGCGGAAAAGTTCGATGTTTACGGGGCGCTTCTGAAGGCCCACTGGGAAAGTGGTAAAGCTTCGTGGGTAGAGTTCCACGAAGCGTATGAGATTGCTAGATCGCGCATCCCAGCGGATTTCAGAAACCGTGACATTGAAGACTGGAACGATTGGGGCACGTTTGAGAACGCTATTCACATCCTAACTGGCGGCGGGAACATTCCAACCCCACCACCAAAACCGAAACCAAAACCCGACCCAGAAATCATCGTGACGGTTCTTGGGACGGAAAACAATGAAGTGGTTGTGTTTGACGGAAACGTCGTGATTCAAATTTAAAGGGATGAAATGGCAACGACATTATCAACCAAAGGCATCGGGGAACTGACCCAAAAGGTCATCCTCGATGGTTCGGAGCAGGTTCTTATAGCAGACGGGTTTCAAGCCAAGCGAGCCAGTATCAGCGACGTACTTGCTGGTGCTGGTCTGTCTCAAGCCGACCGAACTAAACTGAATTCTGCGGTGACTGCGGCCCAGATGAATACTGCTGTGGATGCTGCAAAGACCCAGCTTGAACAGAGCATCGCGTCTGGTCTGGCCACCAAAGCGAACGCCGCCGCTCTGAACAAGAAGGCAGACGTTTCTTCGCTTTCCGCTTACGCCACCACCACGGCGCTATCTGATCTGACAAAGAAAGTGGACCAGAAGGCGGATGTAACTGCTCTGGCGCCACTGGCCACGACGCAAGCTCTGACTACGCTTGCAACCACCGTAGCCAACAAGATCGATGTGACGGCACTGGCCCCGTATGCCACTAAAGCGTATGTGGATCAGAAAGTCGGCACTGCTTTTGATCCGTCTGTTCTGGAACCACTGGCCACCAAAGAAGCGCTGGAAGAACTGAAAACGGTGGTTGCTGGCAAAGCCACCAAAACGGACCTGACATCTCTGGCGACTAAGGGCGAACTGCAGTCACTGGCCACAACCGTTTCTGGGAAGGCCGACGCAACTGCTCTTGATACTCTGGCCACCAAAGAGGATGTTGAAAACGTTTCTCAACACCTGCGCCAGAAGGCAGACGTTGTCGCCCTGAACGGCTATGCGACCACTGGTGCACTAGCCACAGTTCAAACCGCGCTTGACGCGAAGGCTGATGCTGCGACACTGAATTCAGCCATCCAGAACATTACTACACTTCAGCAAGTGCAGGCCACCAAAGCGAACGCTTCTGATCTTGCCGCTCTGGCGACGAAGGATGATGTGAATCAGGCGGACGAACGGATCAAGGCCGATCTTGCCAAGAAAGTCGATGCCGAAGAAGGCAAGGGTCTTTCTACGAATGACTTCACGAACGCATTGAAAGCCAAGCTGGAAAACATTGCTTCTGGCGCTGGCGGTTCCGCTTCGCTTGATGATGTGAAGGCCACTGTCGAATCGGAAGTCAAGAAATCGATTGGCGCCCTGAATCTGGATACCCGTTTCTCTGGCAAGGCGGATGTTACTGAACTGGCGAACTACGTCACAACCACTGATTTCAATGGTTACAAGACAGCAGTGACTGCTGCTCTGGGCGAGAAAGCGACCACGATTCAGGTTCAATCTGCTGTTGCTGGTCTGATCAGTGAAACGGCGGCCGACGGCAAATACGTTCTGAAGGCCGATCTTGCCACACTGAAGACGGAAGTCGAAGGTAAAGCAACCGCCGCTGATATCACCACCGCGCTTGCTCCGTACGCGACCACGAAAGCACTGACAGACAGTCTGGCAACCAAAGCGGACGCTTCTGCTCTGACTAGTCTTGCCACGACGGAATCTGTGTCTGAAACTCTGAAGGGCTATGCCACTAAGGAAGATATCAAGGGCATTGCAACGTCTGGTGCGATCAAGTCGATTCAAGATACGCTTGACACGAAGGCCGACACGTCGCAGCTGACTTCACTGGCAACCAAAGCAGAACTTACTACCGCTCTTGCTGACAAGGCTGATACTTCGGTTCTGGCGAACTATGAAACGAAGGCCGATCTGACTGATAAGTTTTCTCAAAAAGCCGATGTTTCCGCTCTGGCTGGTCTGGCCCGTAGTTCCGATCTGACCGCTCTTGCCACGAAACAAGAAGTACAGACGCTGACCACAACCGTTTCTGGGAAGGCCGATGCATCCGCCCTGACAACCCTTGCCACAAAGCAGGAACTGACTGACGGTCTGGCCACGAAAGCTGAATCGTCTGCTCTTACTTCTCTGGCAACCAAATCCGAACTGTCTGATCTTCGTACGATCGTTGAAGATAAGATCGATGCCTCCGATCTCGATGACTACGAAACCACGGCTGAAGTGGATCGTAAACTTGGTCAGAAGGCGGACACTTCTTCACTGGCAAACTACGAAACGAAAACGGACCTGACGACGCGCCTTGCTGGCTATGCCACTAAGGAAGATATCAAGGGCATTGCTACTGATGGGGCTATCAAGTCGATTCAAACCGAACTTGAAAAGAAAGCCACCAAAGCTGAACTGACTGAACTGGCAACCAAACAGGAAGTACAAAACCTGTCTGGTGTCGTTTCTGGTAAGGCGGATGTGACCGCCCTGACTGGTCTTGCCACCAAAGAAGACCTGAAAGCGAAGGCCGACGTGTCGTCGCTTTCTTCGCTTGCGACGAAGAATGAACTGAATGAAGTTAAAACCGATCTCGCCACCCGCCCTACGACGCGCGATCTGGTCAACTTCGTCACGTCTTCAGATTTGGCCGAAGTTAGAAGAACCATTGCTACTAAGGCCAGCGCATCGGCGCTTGACGATTATGAACGGAAGAGCGATCTTCAAGTAAAACTGGCGACGAAGGCCGACACTTCGGCACTAAGTCGGTACGCGTTGAAAACGGAGGTGCCCGCCGCAGTTGATACCAGTACGTTTGCGACCAAAACAGAACTGAATGGCTATGTTCAGAAGGAAGCAGGAAAGGTTCTGTCTTCAAACGATTACACGAATGCCCACAAGGCTGCAGTTGACGGCATCGTTGGGAAGACGTTCCTGTCAGCAGAAGCGAACGTCAATGAATATAATCTCCATGGTTATCGCATTACAAATCTGATATCACCAGTGAAAGCGGAACATGCTGCTAATAAAGAGTATGTGGACACGCGGATCAACGGTTTGTCGAGCACGTATGTTCTGCGGGAAAGCGGAAAGGGTCTTTCCGAGAATGATTTCACCGCCGCCCTGAAGAGCAAGCTTGAAACAATCAACACTGCCAACTTAATGGGTCTTGATGGTCCGTCTGGTGGTTGGGATGCAAGGACGAAAGTTGTTGATAATGTGGCCGACCCCGTTGCACCAGCACACGCAGCGAACAGGCGCTACGTCGATTCGGCCATCGGCAAAATCGATCTTAGTGGCTACGTGCAGAAAGAAGCTGGCAAGGGTCTTTCGGAGGCCAACTTCACCAATGCCATTCTGAACGAACATAACACAGTTGTAGGTGCTCTGCGTAATCGCGTTGTTATGTCCAGAGGCACGGCGACGGGTGCGCCGTATGATGCGGAAAACAGGAACATTGAGCACGTGCTCGCACCGACGCTTGATCTTCACGCAGCAAACAAGGCATACGTTGATACTGCGGTCGCTGGGCTTAATCTGTCTAGGTATGTTCTAAAGGACGGCAACAAGGGCCTTTCGACGAACGATTTCACCACTGAATATCGGAATCAGCTAACATCCCTGAATAATCACCTTGATGGGATGGTTGCCCTGCGCCGCACCACTGCTGCCTCTGCTGCGTTTGATGCTGGTGAGCGTCGCATCACTGGTCTTGCCGCACCAGATCGGTCAGCAGATGCAGCGACAAAGGCGTATGTTGATTCTGCAGTCGGAACTGGTCTGACAAAGGCGTCTGTCGGTCCGAATATTGGTCTTTGGGATGCGAAGAATCTGCGAATTGTAAACGTCCCGACACCAACCCAAAAAACGGATGTGGCAAATAAGGCATACGTTGATGGGAAGATCAATTTCTCGGGAACACCACTGACGTATAGCAGCACAACCATCGTAACGCAGGCTGGCGGCATTTCTGGCTTGATCAAAAACGTTACCGACGGCGTTCATTTCCAAGGTGTGGTATTAGCTGATACCAATGATGGACACACGGTAAACGATAACGTCACTATCACTGCTGGAAGGCTGCGTGATGTGATTTCGCCAGTGACTGCGGTCGGCTCCACCACGACGGCAACGTTTGCGAATGCTGCCGCCCTGCGTGTTACCAAAACGATTGATGCGACTGGGCGAGACATTTACGGCAACCTTGTAATTGACAGTTCGGTTGACAATCGGAAGAATAACTCCGACCCCGTGTCTTGGGGTCAGATGAGGACGCTCTGGATGCCAACGGGCAACGACATCCACGCGCCGAAGCACACGTATTTCCGCTTTAATGCTGGGCTGTCTTCAACGAACGCGCGGTACAACAAGGACACTGGTTACGGGTTCATTTCATCAGAAACGAACCCCGCAATGTCCAATAAGAACCTGTTTACTGCGTTCCAAGACATTCCGCCTCTGGTTCGTTGGATGTTCTCTGCTTTTGGGTTCAAAACCATCACCGCCACCCCGACTGCTGATAGGACGGACAATAAGCAAGGGACTGTCGGGGGTGGCTTCTGGAACACGCCCCCAGGTGGTTCCATAAGCGGTTTCCAGCTACCTTCGTGGTTGGGCGGCTGGGCCGTGTTTGGTGGGCATATTTCGAACGTCCCGACTAATTTGCTGGTGGATGTTGCGTGGCCAGTGTCTGGTGTAACCAATTCGTGGTGCGTGATGAATCCGTTTGCTGGTCATCCAAACTACTTCGCCACAGTTCACCCTTCAAAGTTTATGCGTTTTTTTATTAAGAATGCATATAACAATGGAGAAGCAAGCCAGCGCATTTCCGTGTTCTTCATGGCAGTAGTCAAAGCTTCCACATAATCCCCTTGGGCGGTTCGTCGGTTAAATACTGATGACCGCCCATTTTCTTAACAGAGATTAACAATGGCCACCACTTATCAACCAAAGAACATTACTGAACTGGACCAAATCACCCCAGACGGCACAGAATCGGTTCTTGCCGCCCAAGGGTATGCCGCAAGGCGCGTGACAATCCAGTCAATCGTGAATCTGGTTGGATTCACGCAGGAAGTGAAGGACAAGATTTCCAAGATTCCAGAACTACCAATTCAAAGGTCAGAGCTGGATCAAGTGAAATCGCAGATGATTCAGAAGGTGGATGCATCGGCTCTTGCCCCCTATGCAACCACCGCCTATGTGGATCAGAAGGTCGGGTCTATTGTTGTTCCCGCGCCAGACCCGTCTTCATATGCCACGAAGCTGGAACTACAGACGCTTTCAACGGAAGTCGCTTCGAAGGCAACCCAGCAGAACATTCAGACGCTCCAACAAGCACTGAATCAGAAGGCGAACAGCACTGATCTAACCGCGCTGGCAACGAAACAGGAACTGACCCAAGCGACTACGCGCATCAAGGCACTAGAAGATCGTCCTAGCGGTTCGGGTGAATCGTTTTCTGGGAACATGGGTGGCAAGGCAATCGAGAACGTGGGCCAGCCAACCAAACCAGCGGATGCCACCAATAAACAGTATGTTGATTCGGCAGTTGCGGCTGCTGGTGAGAATGCTTATCAACGGGCAAAGACGTATGTTGATACCCGCCCTAGCGGTTCTGGCGGTCTTTCAGAAGCCGCGGTTGACCAGAAAATTGCCCAAGCAACCCAGCCGCTGGCCAAAACGTCGGACCTGACCACGGCACTTTCTGGAAAGGCGAACGCTTCCGAAATCCAGGCGCTGCGGACGGAACTTGCACAAAAAGCCGACACATCGGCCATCCCGAACGTATCGAGTTTCATCACCGCGGCAGCACTTACCCCATATGCTCTGAAGACCGACATTCCGACGGTCCCAGACGTGTCTGGTTTCGCCCGCAAGGATGAGATTCCTAACGTTTCTGCCTTTGTCACCCAAGCAGCACTTCAGCCATACGCATTACGGTCTGAACTCCCTCAAATCCCCGATCTTTCAGGCTACGCTCTGAAGTCGGAGATTCCGCAACTACCCGATCTTTCAGGCTACGCGCGGAAATCCGAACTTCCAGCCCCCGTTGATCTGTCTGGCTATGCCTTGAAGACGGAAGTCCCGTCCGTTTCTGGTTTGGCCACTAAAGCTGATCTGGCCGACTACGCCAAGAAAACGGACATTCCAGAAGGACAAGACCTGTCGCAGTATGCCAAAAAGTCGGAACTCCCTTCGGTATCTGGGCTTGCCACCAAACAGGAAGTGACTGATGGCCTTGCTGGTAAGGCGGATTCAAGCGCACTGGGCAACTACGCTCTGAAGTCAGAACTTCCAGTGGTGCCAGACGTTTCCCGCTTCATCACCGCGGATGCCCTTGCGCCGTATGCCAAGACAGTTGACATTCCTTCGGTCGCTGGTCTGGAAACCACAAAGGCCGTAGATGCGAAACTGTCTCAATATGTGAAGAAGACGGAACTTCCAGTCCAACCAGACCTGTCTTCATATGAAACGACGGCTGAAGTGGATCGGAAACTGGCACTGAAAGCGGACCTGTCGGCAATCCCATCTTTGGCGAACTACGCAACCAAAGATCAGATTCCAGACACGTCAACACTGGCAACCAAAGAGGAACTGAAAACCTACGCGCTGAAGAGCGAGTTGCCGACGGTTCCAGACCTGTCTTCTTATGCCACGAACCAATCTGTTGATGATAAACTGTCTCAATATCCGAAGCGGTCGGAAATCATTCCAGCCCCAGACCTTTCAGCATATGCGACGTTAAGTGTGACGGATGATCTCCAGTCGCAGATCAACAGAAAGACTGATACGGTTGAGTTGGTTGCGACGTACGCAACAAAGGCGGCGGTCAACACGCAGATTGGCGCAGCGACGGAAGCCGCACGGACGTACACTGATACGAAGATTGCTGCGATCGGTGGCGGCGGCCCTGATGGAAATGCGGCAGAACTTGAAGCCAAGATGAAACTGTATGTGCAGTCGCGCGTCGGTGGTCTGGTGACAAACGGTACTGGTCTGCTAAAGAACAATGAGAATTTTTCTCAATTCACGTTCGATCCAGCGGAAGCGTATAGTGGATTCGGTTCGTTCAAAATCACTGGTTCCAATCAGGCTACCACGATGGACGAAGTGATCCCAGTTGACCCGAACGGCACCTATGAGTTTTCGTTCGCAACGAAGGTCGAAGACGGCACCAAAACGACGAAGATGTATGCTCTGGTGGATTGTCTGGACATTGACGGTTCGCAGATTCTCCCGATGCACGTCAAAACCTATGCAGTCACGCTTGCCGAAGACCTTGAAGCGGGTTCGACTACCATCAAGATAATTCCTGATGATGTTGCCAAGTTGAAGGCAGCCGCTGGCTGGCGGTGGGGTAGTGGGGAGTTGATGTACATCGCCCACGGCACATATACCAGCCAGTCTGGCTACCGCTACCCAGAAGGCACGTATTCGAGAAAGATTCTCAACGGCGTTGGTGTGGCAAACAACAAGACCACCCTTTCAGACGATGGAACGTGGGTGATTGGTTCTTCGCTTGTGGTTTCAGAAACGATCAAGGCAGGTAAGAAACTGATTGTGTCGTTTGATGGTGGTGTCTACTCATACTGGATGACGAACGTTCGCGATGCCGTCTTGACAGATGACTGGCGGGTGTTTACACTTAAAGAACAGATGAGTAAGGTTCTTCGTCCAGCAACCGCCACAATCAAGATTGGCTGGTGGGCAAACCGTGGTCAAGCCAACACCACATACATTTCTAACGTGTCATTCAGGCGGGTGTGAGAATGATTGATGTTTCTAAATTTGGGGCGGGCGGTGATGGTACGGACCAAACCGCCCAGATCAGAACCGCGATGAACTCTGCCCAGAAGGGCGATGTGGTCTACTTTCCAACTGGTCTGTACAAGATCAAGGGTGAAGTGTCCATCCCCACGAACGTTGGTGGGATCGAATGTGAAGCCGAAGCTGTCTTCACGCTAGATGCTAGGGAGACGCGGTGTGGGTTTCTCTGGCGTTCGCCGTCAAACGTCTTCTGGCACGGCGGCTCTTTCATCGTCCTTGGGGCGTATGAGCACCACGAGGCAGCAATCCACTGTCTCGATGCTGACGGGCTGGAAATCACGAATGTGAAATTCCGTGGTGATGGCCCAGACGATCGGATGCAGAAGGGTGCTGCGGTGTTTGTCCGTGGTCGAGAGAAACCAGCGAGAAACGTTCTCATTACTGGTTTGGATATCAAGTCGCTGATTGGTACGGACAAGTCAACCCCCGTACCTATTCGGATCGATGGGAAACTCCCATCTGTCCAACGGGACCACTGGAAGGCCACGAAGACCCCACTTGCTTCTACGGTGCCAGCACAGAACATCATCGTCAGGAACAACCTGGTTGACGGCGGCTATTATGGGTGTGACTTTTCTGGTGTTGAATCGTCTGTCATCGAGTTTAATACGTTCCAGAACAACACACGTGGTGTGTCTGCCCAAGACTGCAGCAACTATAACGTTATCCGTTACAACACCATCAAAGAGAACGTTTCTGCTGGCATTCATCTTGCTTACGGTTCGTCGTACAACGTGGTGTCACACAACAGCCTGACCAGCACCAAAGCACACGGTGAGGGCATGCTTCAAGCCTACGTTGCGGCCAAATACAACCGTTTCGAAGGGAACTATACTCACTGCGAAGGCGTAGGGGCGAAGTATCACTTCTATACTGGCATCCACGCCGATGGAAACCAGTGTGTGGATAATGTGTTTTCTGGGGTCGCTTCCCGTGCCTTCATGGCAGCCGAATCCGACTGGGACAGTACGCTTCCATTCAACTACCATCGGGCGTTCAACGCACCAAACGATGACCACTATGCCAACACTGGAACGAAGGACGTTCTGTTGATGCGAAACGTTATCAATGGCGAGGGGCTGAAGGTGGTTCTTGGGGCCATTGGGGCCTATCCGCTTGAAGTGGTGTACAAAGACAAATATGACGTAACACGGATTGGGGAACCTACAGTGCGATGAACGGACGGGCCATCTTGACAGGTGGCCCGTTTTCTTTTATACTATGGCTTTCCTCTCTTGGGAGACTTTAATGTACAAAGAATTTGAAATTGACGGCGTGAAATACTTCTACTGCACCATTGGTCAGAAAGTGGTGTGTCCAGACACGCTCGAACTGGTTCAAGTGGTTGACGGGGTATACGAAGTCAATGGCGTGAAACTGGATGAAACAACCGTTCTGGGTCTGGTGCAAGAATGATCCGCTATGCTGGTCGGAAGTTTCACCTTGAGCGCCAGATAGAAGAACTTCTGGTCGCTTCTGGGCGGAAGCGACTTGCAGAACTGTTTGGTGGTAGTGGCTTCATCACATACACCACTACCTGAAAGCAGATGTGCTTTCGGACGTTGATGAACGTCTGCTGAACTATCATCAGTGGTTGGCGACGAAAGACACCACGGAGCTGGTCCAGTGGCTGAATCGCCGCCTTGGCGAATGGCGCGGGACGAAGGAAGAATACGACAAGCTGAAAGAGTATGTGTTCGGTCAAGGGCCGAACCTTTCAGCCGAATACGTTTCCGCTTGGGTTTTCTATGGTTCTGTGACGTTCGGACGGTCATTCGACAAGAACAAGGGCGCTGCGCGGAATGAACGTGGCGGCAAGATAGAATCCGACGGCATTCCGCAGACGCACAAAGACTTACTGTGCGTTAAACCAGAACCGAAACGGATCATCTGTCGCGGATACGAAGAAGCACTGAAGCACACTTCTCCCGACACCCACGTTCTGTTTTTGGACCCGCCGTATCCAGAAACGAATAGTGGTTACTATAAGGAAGATGACTGGACCTTAGAACGGATTCAGGGAATCGTCGATGGGCTTCTGAAAGACGGCTATCAGATGGTAGTGACGCTCAACATGCCGCTCAAGGGCTAGAACTTGCGCATTCCGTCACGAAGACCAGCACTAAGAACAGCTATGGCCCAATCAAGCACTTTGACGATTTGGTCATGACGAACATCAAGCGCCCAACGGTCGATTTCTGGGGCTGAAACAGCAAAAGTGTAACAAACGTATCGATTAGCCTCGAAACGTAACAACCGCCCGTCGGACCAGATGAACGGTCTTGACGGGCGTTTTTCTTTGCCCCATAATGGCATCACTTTCAACGAACCCCGAAGGGGAACTCAAATGCAAGTAAAAGCCCAGAACATCCAAGCCGCACGTTTCCAACACACCTTTGAAAACGTGTGCTGCTTTGCCAAGGGGATTGTGCGGGACGAGCGCCTTCTTGGCTGGATTGAATCAGTCACGGCTAACCGTCCGAACGCAGAGGGTGTGATTGAGGTAAGGTACAAACAGAACGAGCAATACTTTGTTGGCTGCTTCGGCGAACGGAAGTTCATCGCCAACCCCGCCGAAAACTGGATCGTTGTAGAAGGCAGCAAGACCCCGATCTTCTATAACACGACAGCAGCAAAATTCGAAAACATTGGCGGCTACAAGTAAACAAGACATGGTGGGGCTTGACGGCCACGCCAACACAAGGTAGAATGACAACAATGAGTAGTTGGATACCGAAAGAACGGAAGGAACAGAAACCTTCCGACACATCGAAACGAAACAACCGCGACTGGTTCTAATCTGGGGTGAGCAAAATGAAAGCATGGTATATGGTGGTTCGTGGTAGCCTGGCTGGCAAGTGCTTCGAGTTTGACCACTGTCTTCCGAACGGACGGTCGGTTCTGAAACGCGAGAACCCCTTTATGTCCGTAGAAGTGGCTGATGCTGATATGATCCGAATCACCACCAGCGAACTGCAAACATGGCTTCTGAAGAAAGAAATGCGACTGGAGGAAACCAAATGATCGGAATGGAAATCTCAATTGGCGACTGGGTGTACATCAAGAAACACCCAAACATGGGCCGCGTCGCTTGTGTGGAAGGAATTGAGGCGGTGAATCCAGACGGCACGCTTCTCCTGGCCCTGACGGGACCGAACCTTTGCACCACAGCTGGTATCCCGTCGAAGCGCGTTGTGGTGTCAACCAAAGACATTGCCCCGATTTCACCTAACCATAGTGTCCGCACCATGCTGAAACTGGAAGCAGAACTGATGGGTTACACTAACCGCAAGGCGGGCGGCAAATGAAAGAGAAACATAAGCGGCTTTACATGCGGATTGCTGGTACCGTGGCGTCAGCCTCGACCGCAGAGAAACTTAAGGTGGGGGCCGTTGTGGTCAAGGATGATCGTATCCTGTCCATCGGTTACAACGGTACGCCCCCGAACTACGATAACGTCTGTGAAGACGTGGTTGGTGGTCAACTAGTAACAAGACCAGAAGTCATTCATGCCGAACAGAACGCAATCTACAAGATGGCAAGGGACGGCCAAGCCGCCAAGGATTCTGTGATGTTCGTCACACACGCACCTTGCATGATGTGCGCGCGGTCCATTGCTACATGTGGCATTTCCAAGGTATACTATGGGCATGCGTATAGGGATTCATCGGGAATCGAGTTCCTGTCCAAGCTTGGCGTGACAACTGAACAAATGGAGATCGGATCATGGGAGTAAACAAGGAATCACTTACGCGCCTTATCACAATTGAATCAATCGTCGATTGGTATGGTGACACGATCGAGGAAAATATGACGCTCTGTATCAAGAAACTGGGCGACTATCTCGTTGAATGGGTCTATGAGGACGCGTCGTGCACCTTGACGTATGACGTTGCTGGTCGAGATTGGGCAGTGCGTCGGGTGGGATTTGACATTTCGTTCGACCGCATCACCGAAGACGAATTTCTGATGGTGGTCATCGAACCATGGGAACCAGTCGCATCCGTCACCGCTGGCGGCGAAGACGAAGCACAGATCATCAAGGGCTTCACCCATGGTCTGCCACTTCTTCTGAATATTGGTGGCGTGCGCCCCGCCATCCGTCTATATGGCGATGAAGAAAGTGTCGCGGTGGTCTATCTTGGGTATGCTGTAACGAAGGTTTTCGTCATGAAATCCAAGGAAGACGCAGAACGGATCATCCAGCGTCACATTGGGACGATCATTGAGGCAGCCTTCGACAAAATCGAAAATTAGACCCTTTAAAACAAGGGTTCAAAAGAGCACTTTTGTGAGTTTTTGGTTGCGCTAGGGGTGGTGCACCACCGAACACGGTCAAAATCGATTTCGTTCTAAAACCCCTTGTTTTGCAGTGTCAAAATTTGGACAAAAGAAAGGCCCCAAGGATCGCTCCAAGGGGCCTAATTTGTTTCTACCGTTCTTACTTTCGCTTCTGAACCGTGATTGAATGCAATGCAATCACCGCCTCCAATTCGCCAATCCGTTTGTCACTTTCGCGAAGCTGATGCATCAGACTAATGTTCTGCGCGTGCACCTTGTCCAGCTGCACGCGTGTATACTCAAGCTGCTCTGAAAGCGCCTTGACTTGCGCCATAAGCGTTTCAACTTGCATCTTGTGCATTTCCACATCGTTCCGCCGCTCTTCCTGTTCCGTCTTCTTGTATCGCAGATACGTTCCGACGCCCAGAAGGAAACAAGCAACAATGACGCCAAAGCCTTGGGGTAGTAGTTCAAGGAGTTTTGCTCCCTGAAAGATCATGTCCATCTGGTTCCCCCGTTAGTTCCAGCACGCCTTGACAAAACGCCAAACCACGCTATAATGCCATGACGTTGTATTTATGAACACATGAACAAACTGTTATAAGGAGTTGACAATTGTTCAAGAAAACTTTACATTCTGGCGGTAAGGAAATGACCGTCGGTCTGGTCGGAATGCTGATCTTCATCGGATTCTTCGTGCTTCTGACCGCTTTCGTCCTCACCCAACTTTGGGTGACTTTCGGTGTATTCGGCATCATTCTGTTCGCACTTCTGACGGTTTCCGTTGACGTTGGCGGCAGAACCTATGAACTCCCGATCCCGCACAATGTCAAGCTGTTCTCTCTTCTGACCATCATCGTGGTTGCGGTTGTGGTCAACCTGATCAAGGGGTAATTGCAATGAGCGTAGTTTCCACCATCCAGCAACTGGCCGCAACGTCTTCCAGAACTGACAAGATTGCCATTCTGAAGAAGGCCGACAAACTTTTCCAACGGTTCCTCGTTGCGGCATACGATCCTGTGGTGTCATATGGCGTCATCCAGATGCCAGATGTTCATGGCGATCAAGAAACACTGGAAACGGTTTCTGGCTTTGTTCTCGACGAACTGCTTCCGAATCTGTCCAGCCGCAAGCTGTCTGGGAGGGCCGCACAGATGGCCATCGAACGGGTTCTTCTGAAGCTTAAGGCCGAAGATGCGGATGTGTTGAGAAACGTTATCAGGAAAGACCTACGGTGTGGGATTAACACTGGCACCATCAATGCCGCCATTAAGGGACTGATCTTCGAACCGCCATACATGCGGTGCTCGCTGAAGGACAAATCCAACATGAAGAAGTGGGATTGGTCGGAAGGCATCTTAAGCCAGACGAAGGCCGACGGGATGTTCATCAATGCCATTGTCGGCGTTGATGGTGTTCAGTGGATGACACGCAACGGCCAAACGTTCCCAGAAGGTTCGTTGGGAAAGGTTCTCAACTCCGAAGCACTGCGGGTTCTTAAACCGAACCACGTGTACATGGGTGAACTGCTGGTCTTCGATGGTCTGGCTGTCCTTCCCCGTGAAGTCGGGAATGGTGCCCTGAACTCGGTTCTGAAGGGTGGTTCGTTCGAACCAGACCAGCAACCGATTCTGAAGGTATGGGATGTGGTGTCGGTGGATGAATGGCGTGCTGGTTCATCCAACCACGTCTACAATCTGCGTCTGGCCGACTGTAAGATGATCCCCGAAAGTCAAGTCATTTCCGTCATTGACACGCGTGTCGTGTATGACATGCAAGACGCCATGGCCCACTATAGGGAACTGGTTGCCAGCGGCGAAGAAGGAACCATCCTCAAACACCCAGATTTGCTTTGGAAAGACGCCACTAGCAAGGATGCGGTGAAGCTGAAGGTTGAGGCTGACGTTGACCTACTGGTTGTGGGCTTTGAGCAAGGCAGGGGTAAGTTTGCTGATATGGTTGGTAGTCTGACGTGCGAAACCGCCGATGGTGGCATCCGCGTGAACGTGTCTGGGTTCACCGACGGTATGCGGAAGCACATTACGGAAAACGTTGACCAGTGGATCGGAAACAAGGTCATCGCCGTGCGGGCAAACGATATCATGGAAGCAGACCCAGTGTCTTCGCTGTTCCTACCACGGTTCGTTGAAGTGCGCGAAGACAAAGACACACCAGACACCACCGCCAAGGTCTTCGAAATCTTTGCCGCCGCTTGTCGCTGACGAACGGTCTTGACAAACGAAGTGGTTTCCTTCAGAATACACCATCGAAACCAAACACCACTAGGTGCTACGATGCAAATCAAAGAAAGCCACTTCCAACACTTCATCCAACTGAAAGACACCATCAAGGCGCAAGCGATGGATACTTGGATTGAAGAAGGTAATGACGGATGCATCTGCTGGGATCAGGGAGAATGGTTCCTGACTGTGAAGAAGGACGGTTCCGAACAGGAAATCAGCTTCCACCCCGCAGATGACAAGAACATCGATTCCGTCTGGGTTGTGACGTATCTTCCCTTTCGCGGTTCCATGGAATACACACTGAACCCTGAAGAGTTTCTGGAGAAGCAACTGTGAAGAAAGCGTATGTGACAGTTGGCATAAGCGCGTCTGGGAAGAGCACTTGGGCGCGCGAGAAAGCCAAGGAAACGGATGCCCAGATCATCGAGCGCGATTGCATCAGGAAGGCCATGCTGATCAAGGCTGGAATCAGTCACGATCTGGACTGGTCCCAGTGGCGGTACGGCTGGGAACGTGATGTAACCAGAACATGGGAAGGGCTGTTGGAATCTGCCATCCAGTCAAACCGTGATATCATTGTTTCTGACACGAACCTGAATGAGAATCGCCGTTCCGTGCTGAACCACACGCTTACCGAAGCGGGGTTTGAAGTTGAAGAGAAAGTCTTCGACATACCGCTTCAGGTCGCCATCAGGCGCGATCGTTCAAGGGGCTTGCGCTCCGTCGGACAAGATGTTATCATGAAGCAGTATGTGCAGTTTGCCCAACAGTTCAAGCCCCAATACGTCTACACCAGAAACTACATTCCGACCGTGGTTCTGTCTGGTGTCAGTGAGAATCCGTTTGAAGGCAAACTGGTCGGGCTGAAAGTTGGGAACGATTCTCAACGTGTGCAGTTCGTTTCACCCACAAGCAACAAGGAAGAGCAGCGGGATTGGCTTGAAAATCTGCTTGACAGCGGCGCATTCAAAGCGTATACTGTTGAAAGTGTCATCGAGGCCGATCCGATTTCGGCGGTCATCTGGAAGTCACGCGGTTTCAAGAACGTTTTTCACCAAATTTGAGGATTGCATCATGTTTGTTCAGAAAGAGTATGTGTTGGCCCGTCTGGCCCTGATCATCGAGCAAATCGAGAAAGTCGAACCCGACTATATCGCACTTGAAGGCACCACCACCGCTTTCCGCGATATCAAAACGAATCTGAAGTACCTGATTGGTGACTTGCACTTTGCACCAAACAGCAAGCGCACGGATGATCTTAAATCGGGAAAGACGTACTACTTCCACAAGCGGTACGTTGCCTTTGAACGTAAAGAAAACCACCTTGTCCGTCGTGTTAGCTCCACTGGCGGTCTGTGCGTGGGCGCCAAGATCGTTGGCGACACAATCCACTTCGGCTTCTGTGTCACCCCCAAAGACGAACAGTATGACAAGGCATTCTCGCGTTCCTTCGTTGACCGCGAACTGCGGGACCCGACAATTAAGGAGAAACTGCCGAAGGAAGTCGGCAACATTCCTGAAATGCTCGAAGCCGTTCTAGATGATCTTCTGTGCGATCGCGGCACGTATCGCTACACTGGACAGCGGGTTGAAACCATCAAACGTGTTTACAGAGAGGTACGGTGATAATATGGACGTCCAAACCAAATTTCGGATTCTGAAGCTGGTCCTCGAAAATTTCGGCTTCTCTGATTTAATCAACCCACACAAGCGCGAACTTGGTCTGGTTCGCTACAACCCAGATAACAACGAACTGGAAAGCGTGGCGGAAGGCCCCCTTGGTGGGGCCGAATGGACGATCTGCCAGTTTCCATCTGGTCTGATCCGTGCTTGGGGCCTTCGGCATATCGGGCAGTTTGAAGAAATCGATGTGGGTGGCGTAATGCCAGTTGTGCTTCAGACGGCGGAATTCTCGCTGAATACCACTGGCCTGCAGCCAAAGACGCTTCTGGCAAACGGCAAGGTGTCCTACGAAGCTGGTAACCAAAGCTTTGATCTGGCCATCATCGACGTTGACGGGCGAGAGTATCTGCAGTTTGTCAATCATGAACAAGACGAACTGTTCATCTGGAAATCGGATGAGCCGCTGTTCCTGAAAGACTTGGCTTCACTGATCGTACAGGCAAACAAATGATAATCATTGACCATCGACTGAACCGCATTGACAGCAAGCGGTTTGATGACTTGTATCAGGCACTGATCGAAAGCGGCTACAAGCAGTGCGGGGAATGGGATTCACCAAGCACAACGCTGTTGCTGTTCGACATGTTCGGTCTGGGCGAACTGTTCGCCGTCTTCGTTGAGACCAAAGAGAAGCGCGTATTCGTCTGTGGCGTCGGCCCCCGTGCTGCAGAAGAAGCGATCGAGACGTATAGTGCAGACGAAGACGTGACGATCAGTGCTTGTGAACGGGTGCTTGAACGCAGTGAATGATGCCTAAGACCGTTTGTCTTCCCGATGGACGGTCTTGACAAATGCGCCAACCTAGTTCAGAATACAACCATTGCAGCAAACAACCCGCATATACGGCCCAACCAAAACAAAGGAACAGCCAAATGAGAACGCTTCTCTTCATCGTGGTGGTCATCAGTACACTGGCAACCCTGCAAATGTGTATGTTTGCCAAAACGGCAAACTACTACAAGGACACGATCAACGAACGGGTTTACAAGACTGGCCGCCCAGTGGCCGATGCGGTTCTGAATGCCCAAGAAACACTGCAGTACCTGAAAGAATACAACTAATCAATTCGGAGTAAACAAAATGAGAACGATTCTTGAATGGAAAGAAGTGAACGTTGCCCCGAAAGGCAAGAAACCCGTTCTGGTGCACCACGTGAACAAGGCGACGCACACCAAATGGGAGGATGCCCGCAAAGACTTCAATCAACGGCTGGAGGGGGTTCTTGGGGCTGGATACCTGACCATCGATTCTCGCTGGGGTGATGCTGGCAAGCTGATTGAGCACTACCGCACCAAAACTGGTGATGTGGTGGTCCACAACGACGGAAACGGAACTGCTGTGTACGCAATGGGTGAAAAGGAAGCCACCGAATATGTGGCTGCTGTCTGGGAATGGATGGAGTAATGATCATGAGCGAAGTTAAAGCATACTCGATTACGGGCGTCAGCCCAAAGCACGTTGTGAACGTCTTCGAAGCACAATGCGAGGACTTCTTTGATGGCAACGTGAAGACTGAATGCATCTTCACCACCGAAGCCAACGACGATTCGTGGTGCGTCACCTTCTATCGTCGCTACGATGGTCGGAAAACGACGTATGGCGTGCTGGCTGAAGTGCAGACGGGGGAGGGGCACGGCGAATGGTTCAATACCTTCCGTGTGGCCGAACGGTTCTCCGACGCAATGCGGGCTTACAACCTGCTGGTATCTGATCTAACTGAAAACGGGGTGAAAGCATGACACCAGAACGCTTCGATGAGATCATTTCTCAAATCCGTAGAAACGGTCAAGAATTCACTGTTGCCCAGAAACGGATTCTGATTGCCACCCACAACCTGCAACGGGCCGTGCCGAAAGTCTACGACGGCCTTACTGGTCTGTATGTCGGCCACGATCAAGCATACGATGTTCCGTACATCGGCCATGTGGTCGCAGAAGGCGTGACAGTACGTCTGCCAAAACGGAACTTCGTGTTTGATGGTCTGGATGTGGAATCATTCATCGATGATGCCGAACTGATCGGCCCCGATGAATGCTGAAGTAAACCGACGCCTGTCGGACCCGACAAACGGTCTTGACAGGCGTTTTCGTATGCGTCATAATGGCATCACTTTCAAACAACGCGCTAAGCGCACAATCGGAGTAAAGATCAAATGAACACCTTCAACAGCACCCAGCAAGCCCAAGACACTTTCAACTTCATCCTTGACCGCTTGCACGTACTGTTTCAGGATATTGTCGTACTGACGGAAGAACAGAAAAAAGCACTGTACGCTAACGCTTCGGTGACGCCGAATCTTGGGAAGGCCGCCCTGGCCGTCCATCGTGGCCGTCGTGTCATCTTTGGCGCGGATGATGTTGATACCAAATCGTACTTCATTGCGGCCGAAAACGGGGAATGGGTTGTTACCATGATTCATGCCCTGAACGGCGTCACCACCGTCTACTATGACGGCATCACCGAGGCCGCGTTTGAACTGACCTTCGGCAGTATCTGACGGATAAACGGGGTTGACAAAGATAATCAACCCCTTCATAATGGCATCACAGTCAACAAACAACGGTGTTGAAATGAATACCTTCAGTAAAACCGAGAAAGCCAGAAGTTCGTTTGAAGCCAAATTCGTCGTGCTTCACTTGATGAAACATGAGAAAGTGGTTCTGACAGACGAACAAACAGATGATCTGATGATCAATGCTTACATTGTCCCGTCAGAAGACGTGTTTGCTGGGGTTGATGCCCACGGCAACGAGGTGCTATTCGGTTACGACAGGGAAGACGGTCTGTCCTTCATCTGCGATGGGCGGGTGATGTGGGTGGTGTCGAAAGTGGTTGCCAAAGACGGATCGTCCACTGTATACTATGACGGCATCAAGCAAGAAGCGTTTGATGAAATGTTTCGTCGGTGACTGACAGGCGGTCTTGACAAAGCAGAACGATGCGGTCATAATACAACCATCTCAACAAACAACGCGGTGCCAATCATGAACAACATGAACCAGTTTCAACTGATTGAATCGAAACTCGAAAAGGTGGGCGGATTCTTTGGGACGCTCTTCATGGCGACAATGGTTCTGCCGATGGTGATTCTGGCGGTCTTTGAAGGTGTCTGCAAAGTCTTCCAAGCCGTGTGTCAAGAAGCCGCCAACCGTCAGACCGACAAACGGGCTTGACAGAGACGCCAAACTAGTTCAGAATACCATCATCGCAAACGATTCGGAGTAAACACGATGGAGCCGATGATTGAATACGCACTGTTCTTCGCTGGTCTGATGATTGGGTTTGTCGTGTCGATCCACATCCATACAGAAATGATCATCAAGCGGGTGCGGGATCAAATCAAGAACAACCCCGAAGCGGTCTTCGGTGAACTGGAGGTATAATGATGGAAGTCTATAGCAGAATGGGCCACATCGTGAACGATGACTGGTTTCGGACAGAAGAAGAAAGCAAGGAACGCTTCCAAGGGATTCTGAAGGCAAACGGGTTGGTGGGGTTTGTTCTACCGCTTCGCGAAGCACGGATCAAAGACGGCTTCCTGCTGCAGTATTACAATGATGGCGTCTGGGCGGTTCTGGTCAACAGCAAAGACTTTCAAGTTCTGATTGTCTGCCAAAACGAAGCGGAAGCGAACGAAGCATATAGCAAGTGGGGTGAACGATGAAGAAGTGCACGATCATTACCGACGGTCGCGGGGCGGTCGAATGTCCAGAAGAGCAGTATTCGGATGCGCTGATCAACGCGATGGGATCGTATCCGATCATTGATCGGGCGGAAGGACGGAAAGGCGGTCTGTACTACTGGCGTGTTCCTACCATCGCGGATACACCAATCCACTGCCTTTCGGTGGAAAATGAAGAAGAACGGCGGCTGCACATCACCGCGTTCAAATGGCAATACGATGTTGCTAGGTTCGTGGCAGACGGCATGATTGGCCTTGACAATTCCGAACGAATCGAGCAGAATCTCAAATGGGTTGAACAAGTAAGGGGTAATAACAATGTCTGATACAATTCGGATCGTGCAGGAAGGCAACCGTCAGCAGTGCGCCTATGGGGTGGATTGGGAACGCGGCACTTGGGAACTGGATGGCGTGAAGTACAGTCTGGAGTTCAACGGCAGCACGCTGCACTATGATCTGATTCCGTACGAAGACTGGCAAGATCAACTGAATATGGTTGTGGCTGGTATCAGAACGAAGGCGGTCGCGTTTGACTGGGCCGCAGAGAAGCGGGAAATCTACAACAAGTTCTTCACCGAAACAGACCCACGGGAAGTGTCTTCCTTCATCGGTAAAGAAGAAGATTCGTATGTCGAATGGTGGGCTGGCATTCAGCCGAACGGCAATCCACTGTACATGATTACAGTGTTTGTTGGTGGTGAAGTTTCACCGTTCATCGTCGATACACGTGATAACGCAGAAGTGGTGTTCCTCGAAGAATGCCGCAAACTGAAGGAATCGGAGTAAACACAATGGACGCACAGACGCAATTCAAACTGTTTGAAACAACGATCCGCACCTACGGTGAGTATGGCAAGCTTTGGCCGTACCTGCTGGACGAACAACCGAACCAAACCCGCATTACTAACCTTGTGATGGGCTGGAAGGTTACTGCGGTTGCTGGTGAACTGCGTTTCACTGGCGTCACAGAATCGGAGTTTCTGGCGGCAAATGTTCTGCCACCCGCCCTGCGGGAAGCAGACACCACCGACTCCGACCGTCTGGCCAATCTGATTCTGGATTATGGCCGTAAGGTTGACTTCAGCCGTCTGTCGCGTCCTTGCACCATTCTGGCGGACCAGTATGCGCTTGAAGCCATCTATACCCTGAATGGGGTCTTCTACGGCGAATCTGATTCGACGTTCGTCATCTTTGATCGGCTTCTACAATGGTCGGTTGTGATTTCTTCCGCAAACGAAAGCGATGTGCAGGAACTGAAAGGTATTGACAAAGCTGGTTTGGGTGTTGTATACTCTTCCCTGTTGTCAACACTGGAGTAAACAACATGATTTACACGCTGGTTCTTTCCGCTGGTCTTCTGTTCGGCCCCCACTGCGAAGACGGGTGCAAGGTTCTTACTGGGGCAGATACCCCGCCCGCTGGCAAGTACAGTGCGGCACAAATGTTCGGATACAAGGGGATTGGTTTCCACGCCGACGGTGTGGGCAAAATCTTCGCGATTCACCCCACTTGGACTACGGTTCGTGAACGGATTCTGGTAGAAGGTGAAGCGAAAGACCGTCGGAACGTCACCGCTGGTTGCATCAACATTTCGGACGCAGACTTCCGCAAGCTTCCGAAAACACGGTTTGAACTGATCATCAAGGAATGAACCAAATGAAAACGATTCTCGCTGGTCTGGTGGTGCTTCTGGTGACTGGCTGTGCAAGCACGACGGTGGGTGTGTCTGCTTCGCGGGGCAAAGTTTATAGGGAATACGAAAGTTCAAGCGTCTGGCACAATGGCCCGCACCCCGCTTGGGCCGTCACCATCAATCAACCCTTCTAGGGATTACACAATGAAAGCGATTCTGTTCGCCATGACGGCACTGGTTCTGGCTGGTTGTGCATTCAAAGGCCGCACTGGCTGGTTGTGTAGCTTTTAACGCCGCCCCACAATCGACACTTGATCGTTTCACAGTCGAGCAACACCAATGAATGGCGCCCTTCGGGGCGCTTTTCTTTTTGGTAAATAGTACAGACTAACCAATTAATCTTAGGTGACGTATGTCCAGAACACGCCCCGCTTCCCGTGATGAATTTGTTGCTTACTGCCTTCGTCGTCTGGGGGCTCCAGTTATCCGCATCGATGTTGCCCCAGAACAGGTTGAAGACCTTGTTGATGAAGCAGTCTACAAGTTCCAGTACGAGCACTTCAATGGTTCCATTCAGGCTTTCCTTCCCTTCACGGTGACTGCCGAATCGAAGACGAAGGGGTTCCCAGTTGACGAATCGATCATCGGCATTCAAGAAGTGCTTGATTCAGGCATCGTCGGCGGTTCCAGCAAGTTCAGCCTTCAGTATCAGCTTACCGCACCAGCATACGAATATGCTCTGAAAGGCGGTGGTATGCTAACCTACATGCTTCAGATGCAATATCTCGAAACGCTGAAGATGATCGCCGCCAGTGGCAAGGCCCAACGGATGCGCTACAATCGCCACATGGACCGCCTATTCATCGATTCGGTGAATCTTGAAGTCGGTCAGGTGTACATCGCTGAATGCACCGTCGCACTTGACCCAGACGAACATACCCAGATGTGGAATGACCCATTCCTGAAACGGTATGCTACCGCCCTGATCAAGCGCCAGTGGGGCAACAACCTGCGGAAGCTTCAGAACGTTCAGTTGATTGGCGGCGTCACCATTGATGCCCAGCAGATTCTAACCGAAGCACAAGATGAGATCGACAAGATGCACGAAGAAATGCTTCTGGAACATCAGGAACCAATCCTTCAGATTCTGATGGGGTGATTCATGGCAACCAATCCGTATTTCAATCATGTAACCGCAAGGAATGAACAAGACCTTTGGCATTCCCTTGCGGAAGAAACCGTCCAGATGGCTGGTATCGATGTTCAATACATCAAGGCCGACACGGTTCAGGGCGAACACTATGATGACCTGTTCGGGGAGAACCGTTTTGAGAAGCTATCCAAAGCAGTCACCATCGAAATGCTGCTGAAGGATTTCGAACAGCCGTATGGTGGTGAAGACCTGTATGCAAAGTTCGGCCTTAGCCAGCCCCATCAGGCGACGTTCATCGTCGCCGTCCGTCGGTTCCATAAGGAACTGGGGATGCGGCCCCGTGAGGGCGACTATATCTTCATCAATCTACCTGATGTGCTTGGGCCAAACGATATCTTCCGTATCCATTCGGTAGATTCGAAAGACGTGCAGTGGAAAGCCCTTGGTAGCCCTGTGTACTACTACATCAAGTGCGAGCGCGCCAAGTATGCACATCAGGAAGTGGATTCGTCCGTACCAGACCTTGATCTGTCTGCCGAGATTCATTCTCAAGTAGATGCCAACGATCAGACGGACCCGCTGCAAGACCTGACTAACATGTTCGTTGACTTCAGCGAAAAGAACCCGTTCGGAGAACCATAATGCTTTCATGGCCACCCTTTTACCACGGACACTTTAAGCGCTACATCACTGTTTTCGGCACCTTGTTCAATGACATTTCGATCGTCAGGAAGGGACAGAACGGCAAGGAAAAGACGGTCAAGGTGCCGCTGTCGTTCGTCCAACGTGATAAAGTGCTTGAACGGTTCCGCCAGAACACAACACTGAAAGAAGCTTGGAACAACTCATTCCCTCGGATGACGTTTGAACTTGGCGGTTCCCCCGTCTACAACGGACAGCGGAAGGAAAACTCGGTCAACTACCAGATGAAGAATCTGGGGAACGGGAAAGCGTCCATGCAATTCACCCCAGCGCCGTATGATATCAATATGGTGCTGTCTGTCTTCAGCAACTACTTTGAAGACGGCTTGCAAGTTGTTGAGCAGATTCTACCGTTCTTCCAGCCAGAATACACCGTTCGTGCGAAGGAAATTCCAGAACTGGACATTGATCGTGATATCCACATCGTCCTTAATTCTGTGACGATGAATGATAATGTTGAAGGTAGCTTCGAAGAAGGCCGTCTGATTGAATGGTCGCTGGACTTCACCGTCAAGGGGTTCTTCTTTGGCCCGCTTCAGACAGACAAGAACCTGATTACGCGGGTGGACGCCAACACGATCTTCAAGTGGCCGAAGGACGGCCCAGAAGATTTTGATGTGAAGGTGCACTTGGAAGGCGACCCAGTAACCAGAGAAATCACGTCACTGATTATAGAGAAATGACATGTTCGAGAAACTAGAAGAAACGTTTGGCGTGGTACCAGCCGCCATCGACGTGATTGATGATAACGAATCTCAACTGGCTGTCGTTGAAACGGAAGGCGACGAAAGCGAAGAAGTGAAGCAAGCGAAGGCCGACAAGGCCCTTGTGCGTGAGACTTACATCAACATGCTTTCACAGACTGGCAATGCTCTGGAAGTGCTGACCCAGATCGCACGTGGCACGGAACATCCGCGGGCTTTCGACACCATGGCCAATCTCATCAAGACCATCACCGAGACCGCGGGGAAACTAGACGAACTGGCTGACAAGGTGCTCGGAAGCAAAGCACCAAAAGCAAAGGGGGATGCCCCTGCGGACACCCCCTCTTCTACGGTGAACAACAATCTGTTTGTTGGGTCTAGTGAAGACCTGATGGCGATGATTCGTGGTTCATCCACCAAAGAAATCAAATGAGAATTACTTCTTCTCAATAAACATCTTCTGCCCCGCGATATGAAGCAGTGAACGCAGCGCTTCCGTATCCACCACTTCAGAGGCCGTCTTCACGACGTAACTGTATTCCTGATAGTAATCGCTATCGTGGATATGGATATGTTTGGAAGACGGCCTTTGTCGTTCATCGGACCAGAAACCGTTCACATGTTCCGTGGCTGGCTTAAGTTTCACAGAAACGCCAGTGGTCGAAACCGTCGCGGCACTGTATGGTACGTTTTTGAGAATGGTTATCGACTGGATCGTATTCATGTCTGGTGAGAATGACGGGGTGATGGTGCAGCCCTTCCCGTTCTTCGTTTCCCAGACTTCCCTACCGTCCTTGCTGGTGTAGCCAAACCCAGAACGGATGAGTTGCAGACCAGTCACAGCACCCGAACCGTTCACTGCTGTCACACGGGCCTTCAGACCAGAACCCAGCGCAGCACCGTCCCACGACACCACATCACCGACCGCATATCCAGTTCCACCAGCCTTGACGGCCACCGAAACGCCCTTCCCATAGCGCACCTTGTCAACGCGGAAACGAAGCCCACCAGCAGTAAATTCGTCGCCATCATTCCAGACGGGTTGCGACGTAAACGATTCGACAGCGCACTGTTGAACTACGGTAAAAGGACCAAACGTGCTGCCGATGGTTCCAGACACATCTTCAATGACCAGTTGATAACGGTTCCCATCTTTGGTGACTTCCGACACAGAGAAAGCAGAATCGCCTTCCTCGAACTGTTTCCACTTGATTTGGTCTTCCGTCAGTGACGTTTCGACCAGAAGCACGCGCTGGGAGTTCCACACCGCATCGCTTGGCTTGAAGACACGTTCCTTCGGATACTCAACTTCGGCGCTCTCGCCCGTGGTGGCGCGGAAGTAAATGTCAATCGCCTCTGGTGTGCCGCGAAGCTGATAGAATTCTTTCAGATGCTTTGCAAAGTGACGAAAGTCACCGATCATGTTCGGCGGGACGTTCTTCGCATAGCTGTTCTTGTAAATGGGTAGCAGTTCGTCGATGACAAGATCAATGTCATTTGTGCCCTTCAGGGCAGCAAACCCAAGATCGGCCCCTTGTTCCGATTCCCAGCGATAGTATGCATCTAGGAAAGCACGGAACAAGGGATAGTCTTCATTGACGAACGACGGAAGGATTGATAGCTTCTGTGCTACCTTCGCTTCTACATTCGTTTTCATACCGTCTTCAGTTCCACCGTAAGGTTATTCTTGTTCAGCATGATGGCGGTTGCAAAGCCTGCAATCAGATCGTCATTCGCTGGGGTTGCGGTGAACGCGACTTCCGTCGATCCGATGTTGCTTGTGTCCAGACGGATTTCACCAGTGGCATAGTTGACCTTCCCGACTGTCTTGTCGTTGATCGACAGCACGCCGACAGAACCAGCGGGCTTGTCGATAATCTGATACGTCTTCCCGTCCTTCTTCCAGACTACAGGCGTTGACTTGATGGTCCCAGGTACCAGAGCGTTTTCATAGGAACCGACCAGTTCTTTTTCACGGATGGGGAAGTCAATATTCATGGTGTAATCGATCCTTGTGCCAGCGATGGCACGTGAATGGTTTTGAATCAGGGTTAGAAGTTCCGAATAGTGGAAGTCGGTGTCAAACGTCCCAAAGCCATTGTCAAAGTAGCCCTCAACCAAAGCCCGAATCTGGGATGTCAGCGCACCCAGAGAAACGTTCGTTGTGCTACGAAGTGTGGTTGTGACAGTCATGTTCAGACGAAGGAATTTCGGATCAACCACCACTGGCTGAATTCCGATGACCGCCCGTTCCTTGATCTTCCGCTCAATGTCTTTCTTGTTGGCAGAAGTCAGTTTGATCAGGTTCTGCGGGATGATGCAAACGAAGACCTTGCCAAACTGCGGTGGGTTTACTTCTTCGCCACCCCAGACCGAAACCGATTTGGCGTATGGGTAAACGTCGTTCGCGACTGCGGCAAAATCAGATTTAGTGACAGCACGGTTGTTCGACTGGAAGAAGCGCGGGGCGTTCAACTTGATTTGGTTCGTCGTTTCTGGTGCGGCGCCACCATTCGATTCTTGGACGGTTCTGATGGTAATGTCGGCATTCTCATATCCAGCGAACGAACCCACCAAAGCGAATCGTGAAAGGTTATTGGCGGCTGGGCCTTGCGTTTCCAGATACTCCACATACACCACAGAGTTAACCGTTGGCGTTTTCCCGAAGACACCATCACCGAATTTCAGTTCGTGGTAACCAGCATCCGTTTCCTGGATCCAGTATGCTGGCGTGTCTTTGTCGATCTTGGCGATGCCATGTGCACGCTGGTAAACATCAAACGTCGTTGCCGTGGAGTTCGGATAGACAGCAACAAGAAGCGTACTAGTGTCAATTGTGTTGCTTGGAAGCACATAGCGCCGTTCGGTGGTCTCCACATCAAACGTATGGGCCTTGATCTGGCCTTCAAACACTTCTACATCGTCTGCGGTAAACTTGGTCCCTTGTTTTTTCAGCGTATGCGGCTTCAGCGTCACGAAGACGTATTGTTGCCCATCGCCTTTCACGGTGAAACGCGTGCCACGCGGGATGACCAGCGTGTCTTGCTGGCGGGCGGCATCGACAATCGAGACGGACAGAACGGCGCGTGATGCAGTGATGCTACGCGGGGTATAGCCAAGAAGCTTGGCGCGAGAAACGACGTTTGCCCGCACAACCGCCGAATCAATCTCTGCTTCGTTGGCCAGCATATTGGCCAGATACGCGTTATTCTGGCTGTTGTAGGCCAGTACGTCCAGAAGCGCACTTAGGCCACTGCCTTCAAAGTTGTAGTCCTTGAAGACGGTTTGTTTCTTCATGAATTCCTTCAAAGATTCTTTGATTGAATGGAAATCCATGTCAACTAGGTTCACGGAATTCATCTGGTGCGCTCCACAAATACGGTGATGCTTTCGGTTCGGTTCAGGTCTACTATGGTGTAGTCGATGGTTACATCAAGACGGTTCTGGTCTGGCTTCTGGAACACCGTCACTTCGTCTACCTTGACGCGCGGTTCGTATTTCTCGATCAGTTCAAGAAGCTTTGACCGAAGGTAGTCGGTGGTGATTGGTCCGAAGTTCTCAAAAAGCAATCCCCGCACGTTTCCGCCCTTGTCTGGTTGGAACGGGGCCTCATATTCGTTGTAGGATACAAGGTTGCGAATGGATTTCTTGATTGCTTCAGCATCGTTCGCCAGCAGCACATCACCCGTCAGTGGGTGGCGCTGGAAGGCAAGGTTTAAGTCTGTGTAGTATGCCATAATAGTAGACGCAAGTCAATGTCATATTATCTATCCGACGGTCTGGAAGTGGCGTTGCTGGCAGACGAAGACAGAAACCACAACCGACCAAAGGAAGCTTTCTCAAAACCCAAAATTTGACGCTGCAAATCAAGGGGTCAAATGAGCACTTTTGCACGTTTTTGGTTGCGCTAGGGTGGTGACACCACCGAACGCCGTCAAAATCGATTTTGTTCTAAAACCACTTGATTTGCAGCGTCAAAATTTGGGTTCTGTTTTGCCTAGATTTTAGGCAAGAAAAAGCCCCCGATGGAACCTCTCGAAAGACCATCGGGGGCAACCCTCTCAAACTCATCATGTCTGACGTTCAACCCTTAACGTCATGACCATCATTATACACGTTTCTTCCGCTTTGTCAACGCCTCTGGTTCGTGTTCTGGCTGAATCACCACCTTGACCGACGAAACGTCGTATTTGCCATACAGAAGGCGTTGTAGCACATCATAGTCGGGCAATGAAAGGACGGTGCGATATGAATCGATCAGGAAGCGGGCTTCTGGGAACCGTTTGTCCATCAGTTCCAGATTGAACAGGGCCTTATCGAGCGTGACGTATCCAAGGCCGCCCCAGTTCCCCTCTGGCAACTCTGGGGCTTCGATTGCCCACAGACGTTTGAACGTCCATTCCACAAATCCCCTGTCAGTTGCTGCGACAAGTGCTTCTTCAACCGCTTCGGGGCTGGTGGCAATCAGAACCCCGACAAAATCAGCCGAACAACGATTGCATGTAGTTTCCATCACTGTTTTCCTTTTGTTCATCCGTTACTGGTTCTTCGGGTTCATCCGACGCGTGTTGGTACGCCTTCGCATCTGTACGGAACAGTTCTAGGTCATCCTGCACGCGGCGCAAACGTTTCGCAATGCAATACTTGAACATCGTCTGGATACCACCCCTTACTGGCTTCTCATACTCTTCAAGGATTTGAGAACGTATCTCATCTGGAATCCTGTTCAGATCGATGAGTTGCTCATTCATCACGAAACGTTCCTTGAAGTCACGATACGCCTTTGCAGGGTTGGCGTGATACTCTTCTTTCATCTTTGCCGTCATGGGCTTCTGGCGTTTGTCGGTGACGCAGCAGTCATCATCCGACCTAACGTTTGGAATGCCATCGGAGGCGTCTCCAGACAGAATCAGTTCCATCAGTTCCCACTTCGGATCAGTGGTGCGAATCCACTTCTTCATGATCGGGGAATACTGCGCGACACCTTCCTTATAGTGAAGTTGCTTGTAGTCCTTGTCGCTGGATACGATCAGGGTCGGCTTGTCGCCAAACGTCTGTGCCAGAACAGCAATCACATCATCGGCTTCTGCCTTCGGTACTTGGACAACTTTCCAAGGAAGGACTTGCTTGAACTCTTCCGTCAGAACCTTTGCAATCCGTGCAATCTCTTCCCAATCATACTTGCTCTTCTCCCGTTCCTTCTTGCGGTTCATCTTGTAATGGGGGAAGGCGTCGCGGCGCCAGTATCCAGTCATGGAATCGACCGCAACCACTGGATTGCCGTACTTCTGGCCGAACTGTTTCTTGTACGACAGAAGCGTCACGAGCGTCATACTGCGCACCATCGATTCCGACAAACCTTCCTTGGCATTTTGGAAGATGACGGAATAAATGGTCTGACTTAAATCAATGAGGATCATACTAAACCTTTGGAATGGTTTACGGAAATCGTATTATATTGGATACGAAAAGGCCCGTCAGGTTCCGCTTGACGGGCCTTGTGACGATTATTCGTCTGCTAGTTGTTTGAAGAAGGCCAGATCATCATCTTCTTCATCGTCCAGTTCGACGGCCTTAGCTGCTGGCTTGGCTTTCGGGGCTGGAACTTCGTCTTCTTCCTCAACTGGTGCCGCTTTCGGGGCGGGGCGTTTCAGTTGCGGCTTACCAAACTCGCGAACGTTGGCGGCGGGGCTTTCGCCTTCATCGTCGGCTTCGTCGCGATCGGCACCACCGACCACCGAGAAATAGCGTTTGGCGATTTCGGAGGCCGACTTGAAGCGGGACGGCTGCACAAACTCTTGCAGATCGACCATCTTTTCGAGCAGTTCGGTTAGTTGCTCTTCATCACCGTCAAACAGGTCGCCAGCATCATCAACCGTGGTTTTGTCATACGACGGGAAACCATTGTCTGCCGTGTGTCGTTTCAGCTTCACTTCGCAGCCGTCGAAGAAGGCAAACGGGTCGCGCGGCTCGTCGCCAAGCGCCTCGTCTGGGTGCATCTTGTCGGTCAGCTTATCAATAATGGTTTTCGACACCTTGTACAGGAACGTCTTGCCTTCATCGGCGGGGTTGCCTGGGTGTTTCACAACCAGAATATTAGCAATGTAGACTTGCTTTTTCTTGCGTTGACGGCCGTTTTCTTTGTCGCCGCGATCGAACAGTTTCGACACGTCTTCGCAAACGGGGCAGCTATGACCGACGGTGGACGGGCAGTCTTCGATGAACCATTTACCTTTGTATTGGAAACCATGATTGTACGTTTTGACATAGGGAAGACCCTCTTCCGTCTTGGCTGGCAGGAAACGGATGACGGCGGCTGCGGCGTTTTTGTCCGCATTTTTGCTGCCTGCAACCTGCTTCAGCGTCCAGAAGCGATCGTCTTTGTAGCTCTTTTTGGTGGTCGCATCTTGCAGTTTTTCCAGAACTTGAAGAGCGGATTTGCGGGTCAGTGCGGAACGGTTGATGGCCATTGTGATTACCTCATTGTGTGTTGAATGTCTCGGTGTGTCGCCACGCCGACTGTGGGCTTAGCCCTTCACCGTTCAAAGAACGGCTTCGCTATTCTCGCTACCCGTTTCATGTCGGGCCGAAAGAACGCTTTGTATTTCTCTATGCGTGTCCCACGGTCTTTCCAAAGGATTGGTGAGATTCGCTTAGAGAATTGTAGCAGATTATCAATGCAAATGAAAGTTTCTATGCTGATATCATTCGCCATCAACATTCTACTAACAAGCGGCACTTGAAACTGCGTCTTCGCCTTCGTCGCAGACAGAACGTCGGGTGAAGTTGAAGCGATCAGTTCTAAGTGAATGGATAGATTATACTCCCAATTTCTGGAATTTGCAAGGTGTTTGTTGTATGCCGTTTGTCCGTCGGTGGACGGTATCACATCCAACCACGTCGAACGTTCCTTGAACAAGGCAATGCAACGCTGTTCCAGTTCTTCCTTCTGGTAGTCCTTTGCCAGACGGTTGGACAGAACCCATGCCTTGTTCAATTCCTCTTCCGTGCACTTCTTCGGGCCATACTTCGTGTAATCGTAACTCTTCTGTTCGAAGTGTAGGCGCATGCCCATGAAGATTCCGTATGCTTGCCTTGCTTCCATTTCCTCTTACTCGAAGGTGAAAACTGGTTCTGAATCGCGGTGCAGGAGACCAAGTGTTTCGCCTTCCACCCGCAGTTGTTCCTTCAGTGGCCCGACCACATACGGGGCAAGCCATTCTAGTTCGTAGCCAACTTCGTCACAAAGTTCAACCATCGCTTCAAGGAGAGAACCGCCCCCTTTCATACGATTGTGCAACTCGGTGGCCAGTTCTTCAGTAGTCAACGGACCCATCACAGCAATACCTCAATCAGACGGAAGATGCTAGCCAAGGCGATTGATAATACCATGGTCAGCAGAATTAAGACACAGATTCCGTCGGCGCCATTGACCAGCGAATCAACAATGGCACCAAGGACAAACAGAAACAATGCTGCACAAACGAGAGTTGTTATCATTTGAAGGCACCGATGATGTGTTCAGTGATTGCTGCGAAAGCGTATGCGGCGAACAGAATCAGAATCCACGGATGAAGTTCATCAATCTGTTCAATAGCATTCTTGGCATTCCGACGGTTACCAGTCAGAAGACGGCGTTCGCCAGATTGAAAGATATATGCCCAAAGGGCCGCTTGTGTTAAGACCGACACAAAGAAGGCGCAGAGAAGCAGCACACAAAGCCAATCAGTCACCAGAAGCGATGAACGCATGGCATTCAGCCCAAGGATGGCGGCGGTTATTGATGCGGCAAACAGGGCTTGCCGAACATACCCCCAGCCCTTGCGGCGATAAAGCACCGCACAAAGGATCAGAAGAACAAAGCTAACGCCGAACATACCGCACCCCATACAAATAAACTACAAGACCAGTCATAGCGGCGATTGCCGCGCGTTCAGTTGCAACGGATTCGAACTTCATTCGTCTTTCACCCCGTAGACCGCGTGAACAACGATGACGCCACATACGACAATGATCATTGCGATGCCCAAAATTTCAGCAGTGATTTGCATGTCAGCCACCGATTTCAAGAATCAGAACAACCACGGTTGCAAAAAGCACACCGTAACCCAAAACTTCCAAAGCGATTTGCTTCAGAGAAATCGTTTCTTCACCCATTATACCATACTCCCAAGAACGGCCAGAAAGAACAGAGCACCGAAGCCAATCATGGCACAGAAGCCAGCCGCTTCGATGATTGTAACCAGATTTTCATCATTGTTGTTCATGATGCGCCACCACTTGATTTGATGATGAGATTATACAGACGTTTGGTTGCGCCGCCAAGCATCACATGCCGTACGTGTCGAAGAACGCCTTCCGTGCAGCCACCAGTTCTGACCGTTCTGTCTCTTCTGGCATGAAGCGGAACGTCTTGGCAAACCCTTCGCGGTTTACCATGTAGACCATCATGTAATCCACATCGAGATTCAGCGTTTCATTGACCATGACGCGGTAGAAGGCAAGCTGCAGGCGGTAGTTCTCAATGTCCCTGCGCTGTTTGTCCTTCTTCGTGGTCTTGAAGTCAACCAGAACCAAACGGTCTTCATGATCGATGGCCAACATGTCGAAGCGACCAGCAACACGGAATTTCTTGGACCAGACCGCCTCTTCCATGGCGACCATTTCAGCAATCTTGGCATCCATCCCAGCCACTGAAGCGCGGAACATTGCTTTGGCAGTTTTCTCTTCTGGGGTGGTTGCTGGACGTGGTTCTTCCTTCTGGTAGTGGCATTCGTACAGATAGTGCATGTACGAACCGATATCAGTCGATTCCTTGCTGATACGATCCGCTTCGGCATCACCCACACGCGCCCGCCATTCGGCAAGGAATGTGTTGTCGGAAGCGGCCTTCAGAACAGTAGTGACTGACGGGAAGTTGCCGTCTGGGGTTTCGTAAAAGCGACCAATGTCGCTTTCAAAGTATGCTTTCATTTGTACAGGTGCGGGATGATTTGTTGAAGACGTTGCAGCTTGTTTGGGTCTTGCGTCAGGTAGCTTTCCAGTGCACCCAGAACGCCACCCGATTTCGAGACACATTCAACGATTCTGCAACCGTTGCCTTGATAGACGAAGCACACTTGCTGCTCACTGACGAACACTGACAGCATGTTATCCAGACCATATACGTCCTTGCCGACTGGTTCATCAAAGACCAGTTTTCCTTTGGTTTGGGCGCGGCGGATGTGAAGCGTGACGTTGGCCCGTTCTTCCAGCGAAGCAACCGAATAGTAGGAAACCATCTTGAAGGTGTGTGCGAACATTTCAGAACTCCATTTGTTCTGTGGTTGATGGCGCCATTATACCATCGCTGTCTTCGCTGTCAAGACCGTCTGTCGGGAGGCCGAACGGCAGTTCTGGCAAGGTAAGATCATACTGTTTGAACATGAATCCGCAGTAACCTTTTTCCAAACACTGACGCGGGGTCCCTTCGGACCCAGCAATGCCGTTCACAAGCGCCCAGTTGCCATATGCCCAGCCCATACACATCGCACTAGACTGATAATAGTTCCAATCGTTCTGATTGATGAACGTTTCTGCGGTGGAGGCGATGCAGCGCGTCACGTCTTTCTTGATCCAAGCGTCAATACCTTCCCCCATTTCGGCGGCGAGATCGGCTTTGAGCGCTTCGCCTACCATCTTGTATTCGGCAATTGCCCGCGCGACCCCGACATTCAGGTACTTCATTTGCACTGGGTCAATCGGTTCTTCGTAAGCGAACGGGACCGCATACGGCACACCAGTCTGTTCATTCCTTGGACTAAGGTATGAGCTTTGCTCTTCAACCTTGATCGGTTCTTGCTGGGGCGAGTCTTCGTTCCCATGGCCACAAGCGGCCAGAACGGTGGTCAGTGCGGTTACAATGATAACAGTTTTCATGATGTATGATCCAGATGTGTGAAGGGCGCCTTTGTGGCGCCTTTGGTGTTTGAAACTATACGGTCTTATGCTTCTTTGTCAAGGCCGTCCGTCGAACCGTTTAGCCGCGCGGTTTCAGGGGGCGAGTATCAACTTCGAATGCTACACATTCGATCAGTTGGATTTGGTTCACCATTGATTGGGCAGCACCGCTCGATTGCATGCCGACCGAAGCACCACCACCATTCGAACCGTTACCGCCGATACCGAACCCACCGCTGGTGCTGATGTTCACCACCGCTGCGCTGTCCACCACTTTATGACCGATCAGTTGATAGTAATCGTCCATCACCTTCACCGAACGGTACGGGCCGTTTTCCAGATCGGGTTCAACGTATTGACGCTGGCCGACTTTCAGTTCCTTGACCGACCAGATGCGGTTGTTGATGCCAGTCACGCCTTCGGTCTTCACAACCATACGGGGGCCGCAGTTCGGGTCAACGAAGCGGCTGATGTTGGCTGTCGGGTTCATCGTCGGGCTGGCTGGAACAATCACTGGACGGATGTTCAGGTAACGGCTGTTGTTGCTGCTGTTGTTCGTGCTGCTCACACCAGATTGCGAACCACCCGCATAGGCTGCGCTGCGGCTGTCTTGCTGCTGCTGTTGCTGCAGCTGGTTTTCTTCGTGACGATTGTCATTGGTCCAGGCGTTGGGGTTATTGTTGTTATTGGTGATGCTTTGATCAACGGGGCCTTGCGTGCAAGCGGCTTGTCCGCTGCAGCCATGGGCCAGAACAGGGGAAGAAGCAGCCAGAATGGCCAGAGCGATCAGGGTCTTTTTCATTGCGTTTACTCCGTTTGTGTTGAACATGTTGGATACTTTAACATATCCGTTTTTGTTTGTCAAGCCTTGATTTTGGCGGCTACTGCTTCGAACCCGCCTTGCGTTCCAAGCACTTCATTGTGCTCTTGAACATGGCGGTACTTTAACATACCCACCGCGACATGTCAAGCGGTTTCAGTGTACGTTTCCGATCCACCGACAGACGGCTTCTTTGTCCGTTGAATAGACGATGAGGGTATCACCGCTGCCGTGAACGACGTATGTGCCGTACCAGTCTTCACCGACACGGGAAACCGTTTTCTCGCCCATGCGGGCCTGTTCGGCCAGCACCACTTCATCGGCTGCGGTCATGACGGCTTCAACGGGCCATTCAACCGTAGGCTTGAAGCGACACCCATCAATGCGGCCTTCAAGAAAACGTACGTTCTTCGGGAGCGGGTAATACAACTCGCCGATTAAATTGCGGGCCAGTTTGTTCATTTGTTCTCCGCCATTTGAAGGAAATTGTCGATCGTGCCCCAGACAGGTGAGACAGTGCGGGTTCTGCGGTTGTATGTCACTGTGGAATTGCCGCAGTGAACATCCCAGCCGTTCGGCTTAGCTTCCACAATGACCCCATCGGGGCGGCCAAGAATCATCCGTTCCACCATTTCAACAATGTTTGCCCGAATGGCAGTTTCACGATTGGTCTTTGCTTCCTGCTCTTTTTTAATAACCGTTCTCAACTGGTTTGGCGTGATGCCGAAGAAGCGGACGGTTTGCTCAATGGTGGCGCCTCCTTCGGTCAGTTTGGTCTTCACCACCTTGAAGTTACCTTCGATGGATTTGATGACTTCAGTTTGTGATGTAAACTGATCAAGGAATGTCGGAATCTTGCTAATCAGCCAGACGTCAGATGGCGCCCCGCCTTCTACAACCGCCATCAGATCATCAAAGATTTTTGCATCGTCCGTTTCCTCAAACCACGGCTTGGGTTCTGGCGCGGCCATAAACGGAACAACCGTTTCGGGGAAACTATCAATGTCGTGTTGCTCACACTTCGTTTTGACGCTGACCACAAAGGCGCCCTGATACATGATATCAACGCCGTCTTCAAACGTTCGCAGCGTCCAGCCACGATACGTTTTCATGTGTTCATCGATGGGCGTACCAAACTCATCAATGGTTCTGACGATCCGTTTGATACGATCGTTGAATTCTTTTGCGGTGTATTGTTTGTTTTCCATTTCCCATTCCTCATAAAGGGTTGAAAGTGGGTTGTTTGTACCACAATTACAGATCTTTATCAATGCATCCAACGTATTCCGAGACCGCCTCCGATCTGTCTTCGTACACCCAGACACAGTAGCGGTGATGGGAAGTTTTCTCAACAACCCATACTTCGTTGCCATTCTGTCTGGCACCAAACAGCTTTGTGGTGAAAATATCATCAAGTTTCATCGTGGCGTTGGAAGCAATTTCCACTGGTTCGCTTTCAAACTTGTCCCAGATCGCGTTGATGGCTTTCTCATCCGTGGGCGACGGATACTGTTCAAAGTCGGTGGTGTATTCTGCCAGTTCCATGATGTTTACTCCAATGTGTTGTTGATGATGGTATTTTGAACCACCACCATTCGTTTGTCAAGACCGCCCGACGGTGGGATTAGTCCGTGTATCCGTAGTATTCGTTTGGGTTGAAGAATTTCACTGGCTGCCTTGCAAGAAACTCTTCCTCCTCTTCTTTGGCAATCTGCTTCAGGATCATCACGTCACCTTCATAGACGCGTGTCTTATCAGAACCGTCATAGACAGACAAATAGTATTTCCCGTCTGACCGTTTGCGAATGTCCCAGAACAGTTCATTGTCCGCCCCGACACCACGGGATACGCGACCATACGCTTCTTTGGTGACAGTGGAACCACACACTTCAACTAGTCTGCAGGCCGCAGTCATTGCCAGACCGTAGCAACCGTGGTTCACCCCGTTGACCACATTGTCTCTGTGGTCGATGATCTTTTCAGCCATCGCTTACTCCACATCACTGAAGCCGTACATCGCATCATATTTGACGTTGCGAAATGCACAGAACCGTACGAAGGATTTCTCACTGATTGTATCATACGTCCAGTCAACTGTACCAGCGGCGTCATTCACACGACGAACCACGGTCCAATCGTCTTTGATACTCGAAATGACGATCAGTGCACCACCGTCGCGAACCGAGACAAACAGGTTCTTTGCAACCCCATCGAGCGCCCAAAACGCCTTCGGGTAACGGTCGGTCAGATCGGTCAGAAGGTATGACACGAAGGTTTCTTTGATGGTTTCGTAATCCACTTTTGTACCCCTTAATACAGGTTTGCGACTACGTCGGCGACGTGGTCATGTGCGCTGATGCGATCGTTGTAGACGGCTACTTTCGATTCGTTGGCGTTCACCACTTCGACGATGTAGTAACCTTCCGTTTTGGTTTGGTACAGACTGATTTCCGTTTCGTTGTTCCGCGCGGTGAAGATGAACTCTTTCGCGCAGTTGGCCCACACGTTCACTGACTGGGTGAATGCTTCGCGGGCCAGTTCTTCCGTTTTGTGGATATAGCCGTTTGCAACCAGACCGTTCAGATTCAGTTCAACCAGTTTCATGATGTTTACTCCGAGAAGTTCGTTTCTTTGCTGCGATGGTTGTATTCTGAACCTTTCTGCGTCTGGTGTCAAGGCCGTTCGTCGGGATGATCAACGGCTGATTGCAGTTCAGCGACCCATTCAAGATATGTGGTGCACGCTTCTTCCACATCGATGGTGGCAAATACCTTACAGACACCGCCCGTGCGCTCGATGTAGTATACCAGTTGGGTACCAAAGCGACGGTTCATCAGCTCCACCCGCGCCCTCCCTTTGACCACAGCGAAAACGTTCCGTCCACATGCTGGGCCAAAGAATTCCTCAATGATACGCTTGCCTTCTTCGGACCGTTTGTCAGCCTCTATTCCTATTGGTGCGTCAAAATACGTCTGGGAAAGAACGGCTTTAAGTTCGGACCGAACGTCTGACAGAATGTCAGTGTTCACAGAACGAACATGTATGATTGTATCAATATTCGAGCGTCCCATTCCTTTCACCCCATCACTTAAATTCTGCGGCAAACGCATCCGCGCAGTTCAGGAAGTCTTCTTCGGAAATCCCATTAAGGTAGATGCGCGAGGACAGATCGCTGCGCACTTCTTTGATGGCCTTCCACTGTGTGACGCCACTATAGCCAACCGTCATGCTGGTTGCGTCCGCAGTGAACCAGTGGCCATACGGACCAATCAGCCGATTTTCATCTACGGTGCTGACGTTATCCGTGATGATATCAGCCAGATTGTCGAAAGCGGTTTGCAGTTTCATTGTCGTTCTCCGATCAGTGCAGTTCACCATACGAACGAACATCAGCAAGAATGTCTTCGTATGTCCAAGTTGGGTGTTGGGTGATAATCTTGTTGTGCCGAAGATCGACCATGGCCGCCCAACCCTTCTTATGCTGGAACAGTTCAAATTCGTCTTCGTCGCCCCAATCGATCAGCGACCAATCTTCAGTGTCGTATGCGTTGATGGTCAGGCCGCGTTCCGAAGGTTCGCCGACCATACGAAGAATCGTTTCGCGGATACTGCGCAGGGCGCCGCGGGATTCTTTCACTTCACCTTTGCTGATCATTTTGGTTCATCCGTTTGGTTTGTTGATGTTGGTATTGTGGACCACCACCATTCGTTTGTCAAGACCGTTTGTCGGTCAGATTTCCCTTTCTCTGGGTTTCATCCGTTTTGCTTCTTCTTCCAGTGCTTGAATTTCTTCTGGTGTCAGAAGCGGTTCGTCTTGTGCGACAATCCGCCAAGGGGTCATCAGATCGCCTTCCATGTTCAGGATGGCACCCAGCATGAAGGCCAGTACCGCGATAAGAACCGTTCTCATTCGGCTTTCTCCAGCAGGTTGCCGATGATCGTATCACGGTCGGCTTGGATGTGTTTGCGAACCAGACCAATGACGTCTTGAATCGTGCAGCCAGTCACAAAGATGCGGTACACGTCCACATCGGCGTAGAAGGCATATGCGCCGTTCTTTTCCAGAAGCATTGCGGTCTCGGTGGCATTTTCCAGAAGACGTTCTTCTTTGTATCCAGCCGACAGAAGGGCTTCGTATGCTTTATTCAGCTTGACGGTTGCTTCTTTTTCGTCGTTGTAGTCGGTCAGTTGGAACATTTTGCTTACTCCGATTTTGGTTGTGTGGTGCAGCGCTTTGTTTGCTGCGATGGTGTTATTCTGACAGCATACACACATAAAGTCAAGGCCGCTCATCGGGATGACGAACGGCCTTTGTGGAGTTTCTCACAGTTTCTTCAGAATCCGTGCAACCGCGGTTTCAAACGTGTCTACTGCGGCCACTAGGTTGTAATCGTAGGCCACGCAGGTGCCCAAATCGTCCGCCGAATACGTCTGGTAGACCGTCTCTGGACCAGCATGCGCGACTTCCAACAGAACGTGATAGGTCGAACCTTCTGTTCCATCGAACGAAAGAAGCTTCTGTGGTCCCAGTGCATCAAACGACGATTCACATTTGTCAAACTCTTCTGGGTCGCTGTCTTCGTAGTAGCACGTGGCGTGCGCTAGACAGTCGGGCAACCATTTCTGTTTTAGAACAAGGTTCCTCATGGCGGAACCGACCATATCTTTTGTCGATTTACATTCCCCGTATTGATAACCACTATCATCTAGCCTGACGTGTTTGAAGCCGTCTTCCGTAGTGCATGTGAACTCGGCCCACCCGTCACCAGACACTGAAATCAGGTTCTCACCGTACTTGATTGCGTCTTGCGGTTCCATGTTCTGCCTCATTGATAATTGATCTCTTCATATGCCCGCGTCAGTGAATCGTGGTCAAACCCAAAGTACCGCAGGAAGACCCGACCATAGCCGTTTTCGTCAACCACCATTTTCACCACTTGACGGCTTGTCTTGTGGTCTGTGATGGTTTCCATCGATGCGTGTTGCCCAAGACTGGTCTTCTGGTATTGGAAGTCGCCTAGCCACATATTGCCGTCAATGTTGGCCCCATTCTTCCAGATTGCCGCAGCGAAGAAGTCAAACAGTTCCGAATCGTCGTTCTGTGCCATCCATGGGCACGGAACGCGGTTCAGAAGGTTGGGGCGGTCAGACACTTCACCAGTCTTGGGGCAGAGCGTCGCCCTAGCATAACCAAAACGAATCACGTGCTCATCTGCCGCTTCGTGCAGTTGGAATTCGCGAAACTGATACGTGTTATAACCGACACGTTTACCATACCGCTTGATCAACAGAGCGACATTCTCAAACAGGTTTGTCTTGTCCATATCTCTCCCCCAAGAATCCGACGAACGTCTTCTTCGGCATACCCCAGTTTATCCAGTTCACGAAGCAGTTTCTCGCGCTCACCCAGTTCATCAATGGTGGCGGGAAGTGCCAGAAATTCTTCTTTCGGAATGTACAGATTCACAAAACCCCATGGTGTCACTTCGGCGATGACTTGATTCCATGTGGTTGAATACACATCAACGAAACCACTATCATTCTTCTGAAGTTCCCACTGTTCGTTCGTCAGGAAGTCGGGGCCTTCATCCGACTGCTTCACCGACCAGCGAATATTCACATAGTGGTTCAAGACGTCTTCATCATTGTCTTCAGAACCGCCGAACAGCCCAAGAGCGTTCTTCGGGTTGCCGTACAGTTTCTCTTCCCGCACATCCCAGACAAAGCCATCCCCCACAATCAGCTTATGACCTTGCCGTTCAAAGACGGTGATGCCGCGCCAGTAGCGAACGCCATCACCATAGTCTTCCGCTTCGGCATCAATCCGTTCTTCCATCCGTTCGAAAACCTTCTGATAACTCATCGCCTTCTACCTCCGAAACTAGGTTTGTTCAAGGACTTCATTTCATCCGATGAATCAGATTCTACCACCGTTTCTTTGTATTTGTCAACGGTCGGCTTGGACGGTTTCTTGTGCGAATCGTCACGTTTGGTCGCAACATTCGTAGCGGCACCATCACTGTTGAAGAGTTTCATCCGTGAGCGGTCAATACCCACCACAAACCGAAGCTTGGACGCCATATCGCTGAATCGGTTTTTCAGTTGCTTGAACATCACGACGTTCTGTTCATCCAGTTCTTCACTACGGATCATCGCCAGCAGCATATCAGCGGTCATGGAAATACCAGACGAATCGGAGATTTCCGTTAGTGATACATCCGTGCCACCACCCTGACCACCACGGTTGAACTGGGTTGCCGAAACGATCGGTACATCATACTCGATGGCCAGCCCACGGATTTCTTCCGTAACCGCCTTGATCAGTTGATAACTGTTCGCATCACCAGAACGGAACCGACCAGAAGAGCAGATGTTCAGGTAGTCCAGATAGATGATATCTGGCTTGAAGTCTTTCTTCAGACGAAGTTCGTTCAGAAGTGCGCGGAACTGTGGGGCGCCTGCGGATGCCGTCGGGTATTCCTTGACGATCAGACGGCCCTTCGTATCCCCCAGCTTGGCGGTCAGCCGTTTCTCATACTCTTGCATGGAAAGGTGGGCCAAATCCTGAATGGGAATGTTAAGGATGTTTGCGTCAATCCGTTCGCTGATCCGCTCTTCTGCCATTTCCATCGAGATGTACAGAACGTTGTAGCCTTTCAGCAGGTTATGGGCGGCAGCATGACACATAAACAGCGACTTCCCAGCACCAGTGCTGGCGGCAATCACCGAAAGCGTCTTCCGCGGCAGGCCGCCGACCGTGATTTCATTCAGGTAGTCAATGTCAAATGGAATCTTGTATTCGGTGGTCAAATGCAGCGTCTTGTAACGTTCTTTAATCTGCGACTGGAAGTCATGGCCAATGTTCGTATCAAACGACACCGACAGGGCGTCCTTCAGCACATCGGGGATAGACCCCAGTTCGTCCTTTTTGTTGCCATCAATCATCGTCGCGGCCTTCACCACGGCATTGTATACGGCTTTCTCTTGGCAGAACGATTCCGTATGCTGCAGAAGCCATTCCAGTGCGGGCGCGCGGTGGCGTTTGGCCAGCGTGTTCACCAGATCAACGGATTGCTCAAAGTCACCTTGGGTCAGACCGTTCTTGTTGGCCAGTTCGACCAGCAGTTCATCTTGTGTCGGTGGCGTGTTGAATCGGCCCATGTGGTCGGCAATCCGACCAAACACAATCGCGTGACTTTTTTCATGAAAGTATTCATCCTTGAGGAATGGCAACACGCGGCGCGTGTATTCCTCATTGTGGATCAGGTTTTCAAGGATGACGTTCTCAATTTGCATATTCAGTTCCACCAAAAAGAAAGGGGTTGGTGTCGCCACAACCCCCACATAGTATCACAGTTCTGGGCTGACGCCAAGTAGGATACTTGTTGCAACATGCTCCACAATTAGACGCACCTGCTTCCGAAGCGTTTCTGGGATTTCGGAGACTGGTTTGTCTTGAGAATCGTTTGCAATACACTGATACTGGATGTAGCCACCTTCGTCAACCTTCATGTCGGTGATGGCGACCGTCCATCCATCAAACTTGCCTTCCTTCAGACGAATGGCCCGCAGGGTTACCCGCTCAACCCTGAACGGAACCATTTCGTATTTGGGAAGTTTGTTCACTAGTTTTGACAGTGCGTCATTAGCAGCCTTAACGGCCGCTGGGATCATAGATTCAGATTTCATCGTTGTTGACCACATTCAGGCGATAATGTTTCTCGATTGCCGATGCAAACTCTTTGGAAGACAGAAGTGGTTCCCAGAATTCAGCAGAATCGGTGTCCTTGGCACGGTACTTCTGCTCTTGCACTTCGCCAGTTTCTGGGTCAACGCGTTGATACCAGCCATTTGACGGTTTTACCACGAACCCAAGTTCCAGCGCGATTTCAAGAAGGCCAGACCAGCGGTTGATACCACCGTCAAACGTGACTGTCAGCGGAATGCTCGACCGTTCCTTCACAAGGCGGGATTTCTCGATGTTGATCTTAAACGTATAGCCAACCAGATCGGTGCCGTCTTTCTCTTGGCTGCGCGAAATGATCCAAGCGTCGTTTGCGGAGTACGTAATTCCAGTACCTCCCCCGATGACGGCCTTCGAATACATTTCCTGCGTCTGATATGTGTGGGCAATCGCCAGCATCGGCACATTCTTCATCGTCAGGTGCGGCGTAACCATACGGAACAACGATTTCAGTTGTTTGGCACGCGTCATGTCAGCAGCGGATTTCTCATTCAGCGCGTCCTCAACTTCTTTCTTGGAAGCAAGGTTGCCGACGGAATCGATGAGAATCAGAACCTTGTCATTCTTCGTCAGGCCGTTCAGCTGCGCCATGATATCAAACTTCAGCTGTTCAATGTCCGTAATCGGTGTATGCAGAACGCGCGCAGGGTCCACATCATACGCTTCAAAGTAACTCGATGGCGAACCAAACTCGCTGTCATAGAAAAGTACAACCGCCTCTGGATCTGCCTTCAGAAACGCGGCAGCCATCACAAGACAAATGGAAGTTTTGAAGTGCTTCGACGGACCAGCAACAACAGTAAGGCCAGACATTAGGCCGCCGCGGATGCTACCAGACAGTGCAATATTGATTGCGGGAACGTTTGTCGGGACAAACGATTTGTCACCATAGAAGGCTGACTTTTCAAGTGTTGACGTTTCAGCAATCTTGCTGTTCTTCTTCAGTTTATCGAGCAATCCAGCCATAGCAAATCCTTATAGATGTTCAGAAGCGAAACCGTGTGGTGTGTGATACACAATCTCACGTATTCCAGTGTGTTTGATGTGCTCCATGCAAGCAGCGCATGGGCGGCACATCCCGATTTTACCATTCAATTCAAAGCGACCAATGAACAGCGTTGCCCCGTTGGGAACGGTTCTCATCGACGTAAGGCAATCAAGTTCGGCATGAAGGTAACTTCGGTGTCTCTTCCCCTCCTCCCGCAATGCATTCAATTCCGATTGCAGTGGGTGGGTCTTTTTCTTGTTGAAGCCCACGCCGACAATGCCCTTGTTGTGGACAAGAATCGCCCCAATCTTGTGCGACGGAACGTCCGATAGCTGCCCAAGGTGTGCTGCCTTGTTCAGCCAACGTTCATACTGTTCTTTGGTGCGCTTTGAGATCATGAAAGGATTGTATCAGAGATACTCTTTCCAGTCAAGGGGGAAGTCACAATTCACCGCATCGCTGAAATACGGTGCAATCTGGAAGTCTTTGTATCCAGCCAGCCCACACCCAATCCGTGTTACAAAGAACCGTTTCTCGGGGTTATCAATGGTGTATTGCACGAAATCCCTGATGTGTGGGATGATCGCAGACAGGCGCAGCGTGTTGATATCGCTGTCCTTCGTCGGAATAGCATACGATTTTCCGATGTGGCCAATCCCGCTTCCCCAGACCGCCCCATAGTCTTTCAGGGCCAGCGCGGCTGCGCCAGCGCCGTGGATGCCAGCAAGATTCGAACCGAATACGAAGATTTGGTTTCCGATGGGCCTGCTACCGTCTACGTGAAAGTTCATTTTGTGTTTTCCTGTTGAAACTTCAGATACGTTGCTTCAAGCCATCCTTCAAACACCCAATCCGAAACGGCGTTGATGAGTACACGTTCGTTGTGTGCGTCAATGAAGGCGTTCAGCCATTCCCAGAACCGTTCGAGTTCATCGCCAGCGGTACCAGTGATGCGGACGACGTTCTCTTTCGTGAGAAACGTTTTCATTTGGACCGCTCCAGCGTCTGGGTTTTGAGTTGTTGCAGTTCTTGCACTGCAATCTTCACGTTGCTATACACACCGCCGAAGATCAGAACGGCGATGATGATGGAACCAAAGAACACCAGTTTTGCTTTCATTGCGTCTACTCCAGAAGGGTTGTTGTGTGGTGTCATTATAGACCCAGTTCTTTCTTTGTCAAGGACCGCCTGTCGGCATGACAGACGGATTCCATGAATGCGTGTTCTGGCTTCTTAGCCCATTCCATGTTATCGATGGGATAGCCGACAGAAGCGAAATCTTCCGCATAGCAGTAGACGTATGGTTCCTTGTCCAGTAGCCGCATGATCCGCTGCCAGTTCGGGCCATGGCCGAGCGCGCGATGTACTTCCCATTCGAGGATGTGTGCCACTTCATGGTACACAGTATCAATCAGGAATTGAGAATCCTTGCCGTTAGCAAAGACTTTCTTCGAGATATCGAGTGTATAGTAATACTCGCGGCGACCCTTCGACATGTCAAGGTACACTTGTGCCTTGCCAGCCGTGGTGGTGAACCTACCATTCAATCTGATCCAGATCGGCACTGGACCCCGACGCTTCATGATCGGCTTGGCCTTCTGAAGTGCTTCTACTGTGTAAGACTTCACTGATTCCAGTAGGGCAGCCTCTTGGCTGGTGGATGTCAACTTGCTGCTTCCCCGCTTGGAAGCTGAAATTCTTTGCAAAACAGCAGTCGGTACGGTCAAAACACGGTCCATTTGGTAGGTTTCCTTCATTGTCCAACAATGATGATATCATAACATCATATCCGCACCGACGCAAGCTTTCTACGTCCAAGACACCATCTTCTACATTCTCGATGAACAAGACCTGCTGGTTGCAGGCACACTTCACTTTACATTGTGTCACGATCGTTCCTAGTTGATATTCGTTCTCATTCGTTTCTTTACTAGCACAGACAGTTTAGTAAAGCTAGTAAGGAAGAACTGTATGAAATGCTTTAAAATAAGCTTTACTGGCCGTGTTAGCTTAGTAAAGCTAGTAAATATCGTATTATACACTAACCTAATTTGGTGTCAATATGGCCGCCGAACAAGAAATCCTGCTTTATAATAACATCCCCAATCTGAAGGCCGCCAACGTCCCGATGCAATTCGAGAAATGGCAGATCGAAGAACTAATCAAGTGCAAGGACGATCCGATCTACTTCATTGAAAAGTATGTCAAGGTGGTTCATGTTGACCGTGGCCTCGTGCCGATGATGCTTTACCCGTTCCAGAAGCGGATGGTCGAAACGATCGTCAAGAACCGCTTCTCGATTGGTCTCGTTGGGCGCCAGATGGGTAAATCGACTGGGATGTGTTCCGCAGTTCTACACTACATCATCTTCAACGAACGGAAAACGGTTGCGATTCTGGCCAACAAGGCAAGTACGGCTGGCGAGATTTTCTCGCGTGTCAAGGAAATGTACATCAACCTTCCCATGTGGATGCAAGTTGGTGTCGTGAAGTGGAACGAACGGTCTTGCGTGTTCGGAAACGGTACGAAGGTAATCACTGGCGCTACCAGTCCCAGCGCCATTCGTGGTAACAGTATCTCGATGCTGGTTCTGGACGAATACGCGTTTATCCCGACCCAGCAGGCCGATGAGTTCTACAAATCAGTATACCCTACGATTTCGTCTGGTAAAGAATCGAAGCTGGTGATTTTCTCCACACCCAACGGCATGAACCACTATTACAAGATGTGGATGGATGCCAAGGAAGGCCGATCGAAGTTTGTGACGTTTGATGCAAAGTGGAATGAAGTTCCAGGTCGAGACGAAGAGTTTCGGCAAACCACCATTGATAACACGTCGATCGAAACATGGTTGCAGGAATACGAATGTGAGTTCATGGGGTCCACTGGGACGCTCATTTCTGGTTCCGCGCTTCGTAACCTTGTCCACAAGTCACCGATCAACGATGATGAAAGCATGCGGATTTTTGAAGCACCCGTTCATGGCAGAACGTACTTCTGTGCGGTGGACGTTGCCCGTGGGGGTGGCGGTGACTACACAGTCATTCAGGTGATTGATATCACAGAACTGCCGTACAAGCAGGTAGCAGTATACCACAACAACCGCATTGCACCGCTGCACCTACCACAGGTCATCGCAAACGTCGCCAGACGTTACAATGAAGCGTATGTGCTGGTCGAGATTAACGATATTGGGGAATCAGTTGCTGATGATCTGGTCATCGATCAGGAATACGAAAACGTTCTCACCACCAGTCTGCAGAAGAACAAAGTGCGTCTTGGCGGCATGGTTAATGCCAAGAACGGCCTTCGCACGACGAAGAGCACAAAGAACCTTGGGTGTTCTATGCTGAAGAGCATGATTGAAGACGGGAAACTGATCATCAATGACTTCCCAACTATCCAAGAGTTCTCCAACTTCGTGTCAAAAGCTGGCAGTTACATGGCCGAAGCTGGTGCGCATGACGATTTGGTTATGGCTTTGGTTGTGTTTGCTTGGGCATCGGGTCAAGATTATTTCCGAGAACTTGTGACGGCCGACTTCAAGGGTGCCTTTCAAGCCGATCATGCCAGCGGCATCGATGAAGCGTTCTCACCAATCGGTTTTGTCTGCCGTGGAGATGAAGACGAAGGTTCACCTATCGCATTGATCAATAGCTGGTAAGTCGAGGAAGCCTCTCGCAAAACTCAAAAATTGACCCCTTGTTTTATAGTGGTTTTAGAAGCGTTTTATCAAGTTTTTGATGCTGGTAAGGGGTGGACACTATCTAACGCGGTCTAATTCGATTTTGTCACAAAACCCCTTGTTTTATGGTGTCAAATTTTCAGTTCGAATTTGCCTAGATTTTAGGCAAAACAAAAGCCCCAAGGATCGCTCCAAGGGGCTTTTGTTTTAGTGCCAGTCGCGGGCCGCGCTGATATCGTTGTACTTGAACCGTTGGAACGGCAAGAAGATGATCATTGACCAGTGCTTCGGACTAATGGCCACCAGCGGGCTTGCGACGTGGTTGGCCAGATACTGCTTCACCGATTGAGAAAGAATCTCATGTTTCCCCACGGCCTGCCCGATTGCCGAAGCTGTGCTCCAAGACACGTTGATTTTCTTCTTTTCCGTCCAAACGGTGTTTGACTGAATGTCATACAGGCCAGCCATGATCTTCAAGCGGGCGATGGTCGGCATATAGTGGAAGTTAATCCCAGTCCAGCCGTCCTCATTCATCTTTGTGATGAGAACGATTGGCATTATGTCGTACAGTGGTAGTGTATCCTTGTGCTTTGGATCGTACTTGTACATGTATAGCTTACCGACCATTGGGCGGGTTGTGACTTCACCCAAAGGCGTAACTTTCGACCACGTCGCCTCTCGCTTCTTCACGAAAGCTTCGGCGTGGCGCTTGAACCAGTTCAGGGCCTGCTTGGACAGGTAGGAATGGGCATACTTCTTGTTCCATTCCTTGAACTGGGCAACCAGACCGTTGATACCAGTAGTCGGAATCTTCTTCTGTGGTGTTTCCTTTGGTGCCGCTTTCGGTTTGGTTGCCATATCTTCCTGCAGTTTGGTTGATAACGTTTCTTATTTAACCATCACGCCTTCAGGATAAGCATGTTTTCATTCGTGCGGCCGCCCCAGCCAATGTCCATTGTGGTCAGTTTCTTGATGACTTCGCGGACGCCGACCGTCGTTTGGCCATCAATCGCCTTGACGAACTCTTCTGGTTTGCGCACCTTCTTCGCCACGCATGACTTGGGGTCAAAGCCTTTCACGGTGGTTCCGTCAACCGTCAGCCCACGATCCGATTCAGCCTTAACGTAGATGGCCAGACGTTTGGCTGCGTCCCAGAAGATTGCCTGTTTGGAACCGATCAGCTTGACTGGCGAGACACCTTTCAGACCGTTTGTTTGGTCTTCCATCGTGTGCTTCAGTTTCGCTACTTGCTTCGACGGAATCACCTTCTTCTGACGTACTGGGCGGGTGGCTTGGATTTTCTGACGGGTGGCGCCGATGTTTTCAAGAACCGTTGTCAGGAACTTCAGTAAAGCAGAGTTCTTCCGTGCTGGGATTTCAGACAGTTCTTCGCCTTCTTCGGTGGTGTATTCTTGGGCTTCGGTCAGATCGGATACCATCATTTCGGCTTGACGTTTGATGATCGTGTGTGCCCGTTTGTCCACACCCAGAAGCGGGACATCGATCTTCTTGCCAGCCATCAACTCTTCTACGGCGTCTTGGAAAGCGTTGGCGGCAAACATATCCACTGGTTGTTGAATGCGCTTCACTGGTTCCTTGGGCTGTTCCACCCGTTTCACAAGGTCTTTCAGTTCACGTTCCAGCGTGGAAGTTTCCCGTTCGGTTGGTACGTAGCCAAGTTGGATGCAACGGGCCACATAGCCCAGCGAACCGAACCACTTATCACCCAACGGCTTCAGTTGAGAATGAATCTCGGGGAGATGGTCTTCCAGATACTCCAGTGCCCACCGTTTGGAATCTTCAGACGTGTAATACTGGTTGTAGTGGTTGATCGCCTTGATTAGTGTCAACTGGTCGCACGTCAGCGGGCTGAACGTCGGCTCGTCAACCGCGCCAGTCAGGGCGGTAACCAGATTTGAAACCTGTTTCTGTGTCCTTGCCATCGTCTTTACTCCCAAAACGAACTATTCGGAATTGCCGAATAGTTCGCCGTAAGTCATTGATTTTATTGATTACTCGCGTTCCATGGCCACGCCATATTGCACGGTGCCATCTTTGGAAGTGAAGGCGACCATGCCCATTTTGTACACGGCGACTGAGTAATCACCAGCAATCATCTTCAGATTGTCTTGACGAAGGTTAACTTTGAACTCTTCGTGCGGTTTGTCACTGATCTGAATCTCGAAATCGTTCGCGACTTTCCGTTTCTTGTCATAAACGATCAGGGAAATGCCTTCTTCATCACCAGCAATCACCAGATCGGACACACCCAGAACAGCGGAAGCCTTCTGTGCTTTGGACAGTTGCTCTTCGGTCAGTTCGAAGGTGAAGTCGGGCGACGGCGGGAACTGAATCGGGCGCTGATTGTAGACCAGAACGGCTGGCGACGAATAGTAGTATTTGATGCCGCCGCGTTTTTGGCCCCTCTCGCTGATCTGCACGTATTTGTCTTCAAACGTCAGTTCAGGTTCGCTGAACAGGGACAGCGAAGCAAGGAAGCTGTTCAGTTCATAGATGCCAAACTCGACGGGGAACGTTTCTTCAACGTCCATACGGGCCACGATGTGTTTCTCACGGGTGATGGTGGTCAGTTCCTTACCAGCGCGGATCAGGATGTTTTGATTGATGCTGGACAGGTTCTTCAGTAGGGAAACGGTGCGTTTTGACAGTTGCATGTTGGTATACTCCAAAGGGTGAAAGGTGGCACCATTGTAGGGCAAACGGTGCCGTTTGTCAAGTGTTTGTCAGACGATCCGAGAGAAGTTGCCCTGTTTCTCGATTCGAAGGTTTGATTCAAACTTATCAACCACTTCTGGGCGGTGGGTGATGAGGAAAACGTTGTTATCTGGCAGATGATACCGCAGCAGATCGATGAAGGCTTCAAGACCGACGGCGTCGAGCGCCGAATCAAACAGTTCATCAAGTGCCAGAAGGTTGCAAGACAGCGACGATTTCAGCCTTGCCAGTGCCCGCCAAGTGAACAAGATCGCAATGTCAATCCGTGCCCGTTCGCCCGCACTAAATGACGAATACGACAGTTCATCATTATACCGCGATTTGATGCTTTCGCGGAACTGATTGTCCATCGTGAACGAAATGTCGAGGCCCATGATCTGAAGGTACCTGTTGATTTCGTTGTTCATGTGCGGCACATACTGGTCGATGATACGTCCCTTGATACCACCATCTTTGATGATTGCGGCAACAACGTCATTATACTGCTTTTCTTCCAGAAGTGCAAGCCGTCGGTTCTGCATCAGTTCGAGGGAAGCTTCGGTCTTTGTGATTTCCGTCTGGATTTCTTCAACGTTGGCAGACGTTGATAGCTGCTTCCGTTGTGCTTTGATCTGCCGCTGAAGTTCAGAAACCTGCGCTTCGTTGGTGTGTATCCGCTTCTGGTTGGCGGCAATCACATCGAGAACCGTTGTAGTCTCTTCCAGTTGAGAATTAATCTCATCGACTTTCTTCACCAGATCGGACAGAGCACGATCCATCGTAGCCCGTTTCTCAGTCAGTGGTTCAATGGACGCCTTCTTGAAAGCTTCCGTGATGGCCTGCTTACAAGTTGGGCAGTGGTCATTGTCGCTGAAGAAGGAAACTGTCTTTTCGATGTTCGCTTGCTTCTTCTTAATGTCCTTTTGATACGTCTTCAACTGGTCCAACTTCTTTTCATTGGCCTTGTGTGTCTTGACGTGTTCCAGAAGAGAATCATTCTCATCAGTGAGTTTCCGACTGTCTTCCGTTAGTGTCTTTGCACGGCCTTCCAAATCGGCGATGGTGGCCTCAATCTGCTGGCGGTGGCTTTCATCCTGTTCTTGAACTGCTTTCAGACCACGGTGAAGCGATTTCAGCGAAGCGGACAGGCGGTTGATTTCGGATTCTGCGTCCGTCAGGTCTTCCTTTGTCCGATTCACGTTTGCGGTGTGAAGCAGTGACATTTGGCTGAAGACGGTCAGCGAAAGCAGTTCTTCAACGATCTGTCTACGCTGGCCAGCGGTCTGCAGAAGGAACGGCGTATAGCTGCCGCCAGAAACAGAAACGATCTGGCGGAAACTGTTCAGGTTGAAGCCAAGAACGTCTTCCTCAAACCGTTTCTGATAGTCCCTGACGGCCGCGTCTTGATCCACCAATTTCCCATCAATGGTAACTTCAAAAATGGCTGGTTTGATGCCACGACGGACGGTGATTTGCCGCCCGAGGGATTCACATTCGACTTCAACAAGACAGTCTTTCTTGTTGATGGTGTTCACCAGATCGGGTTTCGGTATGCCGTTGGACACCTTCCCGAACAGACCAAATTCAATCGCCATCAGGATTGAAGACTTTCCAGCCCCGTTAGTGGCAGTGACCACAGTGGTTTTATTACGGATCAGATCGACTTCCGTAAACTGGTTGCCGTAGCTACGGAAGTTCTTGAATCGTACACGCTTAACAATAAACATCATTCATCCTCGGCAGTTTCTTTGGCGGCAACATACAGACGACGAATTTTATCATAAATTTTGGACTTGTCAAGTCCCGTTTCCAGTTCGTCATCAATGAATGTTTTCACCATGTCAAGCGTTCCCAGTGGGGCTGTAATCTTGGCATCAACCAGTTCCTTGATGGCATTCGTTTCGTCGATTACGTTGATATCAGCGGGTTGGCTTTCCGACACCCAGTCAAGGAACCGTTCAAACAGAATCGGATGGCCCTTCCGTTTGATGGTAATCTTGACCCAGCGGTCTTTCAGCGAAGCTGGCTTCTTGATCGCTTTCTCAATCCGTTGAGAATCGGTATCATCATAGAACAGACGCGTATAGTACGTGTGTTCATTGCGGATGAAATCAAGGTTCGTCCCATCAAAAATGTGCCAGCCCTTCGGGTCATTCCAATCCGACCAATTCATCTCATAGGGGGTTCCGAGATAGTGGATATTCCCCTTTGACGATTTGGTATGGAAGTGTCCACACCAGACCTGATCAAAGCGAAGCAGCGAATCGAGATCGAGCTGTCCATGTTCAGCTGGCATGCCCTTGAAGTATTCGAAACCAGCAAGTTCAAGGTGTGATACGACGATCTGTGCTGGTGTGGTATTCACCGCTTCTACGCTGGCCGCATAATTTTCAGCATTCACCCATGGCAGCATCAGAACATCTAGACCATCGATGTTGACGGTGGTTGGGTCTGTGTAGACGGTGACGTTAGGATACTGTCCCTCGTTCACCAGAAGCGAAACACTGTTGATGCGGTTCGTATTGCGATAATAAACGTCGTGGTTGCCGACAATCATGTGAACGCGGATACCAGCGGCTTTCAGTGGTTCGAAGAAAGCCCGCTTAGCAGTATCCAGCGTGACGAAGTTCACAAACTTCCGACGGTCGAAAAAGTCGCCAAGTGTAATCAGCGTCTTGATGTTTCTTGAAACTAATTCATCAATGAAGCGCGCCATAAACTGTTCCATGTGCTGCAACAGTCGCTGGTCATCGTTTTTGCAGCCGAAGTGGGTGTCACCTAGAATTGCCCAATTAAGATCATTCTTTACCATCATTCATCGCCTCCAGTTCGTCGGCAGTTGGTTCTTCATCTTCTGCATCAACGCCTTCCACCGTTCCATCTGTAGAACTATCACCACCGAGAATATCTTCCAGATTGTGGTACTTCGATTTAACAGTACGTTCGCGTTTTGGCGTTTCAAACAGCCGTTCCAGTTCTGGCTTAAGCGTCTGTTGAAGGATTTCGTTGAACGGAATCGAATATTCTTCCCCAGCATCCTGGACCTGGGTTGCGACCGTTTCAAGAATCGTTGAGTTCTGGATCATCTTGTGCTTGACATACGCGTTCTTTTTCTCGATGTGGATACGTTTCAGGAACGCGTAATAGCTGATCTGGGTGAAGTATGCAAACGGGTTCTTCGACTTGTTGGGGTCGAAGTTTCTGTATACGCGCACCAGATTTTCCACCGCATCCGACACCATTTCTTCTCTGTACGTGTAGTTACAGAAGTTACCTTTGGTGGCAAGCCGTTGTGGGATCAGCAGGATGGCTTCACCGATCAGGGTCGGTGGTTCGGGTTCTGGTTGGCCGTTCTGTTCAGCCAGATCGCGGGCCGCGTACCATTCTACAAAGGCGTTATACAGGGCGGCGTTGTCGATATAGTCGCGGGCGGTGTTACGTTCTGAAGTCATGTTGATTGAACCAAAGGTTGTTGATCATGTGTTGCCATTATACCAAAGTTTGGTCAGATGTCAATACCTCACGGGAGTATGTGACGGAAGTCACGGACCCTTAAGATTGTTAAATTTCGACTTCGAAATGTTAACTTTCTGGGGCCGACGGCCGACGGAAACATGCGGCTTTCCAGCCGAAAAATCGCCCGAAGATCGTATGTCAAAATTTGTTAAATGTTCGGACTTGCGATCCAAGCCGATCTGG